>Ga0302314_10005588_pt1 | contig 22894 bp, 18 predicted proteins | sample III_Palsa_N2_3_FD_200533 | JGI IMG/M metagenome (GOLD analysis project Ga0302314, IMG submission 200533) | Peat permafrost microbial communities from Stordalen Mire near Abisko, Sweden - III_Palsa_N2_3 | ecosystem: Environmental > Terrestrial > Soil > Palsa > Peat permafrost | place: Sweden... | reverse complement strand
GTGGCGTCCTCGGGCGCGCGGCGCTCGACCTCGCGAGCGAACGCCAGCGCCGCCCGGCGCAGCTCACCGAAGCTCCACTGCGGCGGGATCCGGACATACACATGCAGGCCGTCGCCGCCGCTGGTCTTGGGGAAGCCGGTGGCGCCGAGCTCGTCCAGCAGCTCATGGACGACATGGGCCACCCGCTTGACGCGCTCCAGCGTGCAGTCGGGCATCGGGTCGATGTCGATCCGCCACTCGTCGGGCTTCTCGACGTCGGCGCGGCGCGAGTTCCAGGGGTGGAACTCGACCGTCGACATCTGCACCGCCCAGACGATGCTTGCGAGCTCGGTCACGCACAGCTCGTCAGCGATGCGGCCGAAGCGTGGGAAGTAGATCTCGACCGTCTGCACCCAGTCCGGCGCGCCCTTCGGCAGCCGCTTCTGGTGGACCTTCTCGCCGCTCACACCGGTGGGGAAGCGGTGCAGCATGCAGGGGCGCTCGCGCAGCGCTCGCACGATCCCGTCACCGACGCTCGTGTAGTACTTCGCGAGGTCGAGCTTGGTCTCGCCGGTCTCAGGGAAATAGACGCGGTCCGGGTTGGAGATGCGCACGACCCGCTCGCCGACCTCCAGCTCCACCGCCTCGCTCATCGGAGTCCTCGCACGGAAAAAGCATCCCAGAGTGAGGCTCCGATGAGTGGGCGCGAGCCGTCAGGGTTCGATGTTCTCGAGATCCTCGAGCAGGTGCGGATGGGTCGGCTGCCATCCGAGCGCCTCGCGCGTGCGGGCGCTGGAGGAGGGCTGGTCGGCGGCGAAGATCGCGCCCAGCGGGCCGTAGGTTTCTGGCGGCACCGACTCGACCGGGAGTCCCAGCCGCCGGCCGATGACGGCGGCGATGTCGCGCACCGCGTCGCCCTCGTCGTCGACGGCGTGCCAGGAGGTTCCGGCCGGCGCCTGTTCGAGCGCGAGCCGGAACAGCAGCGCTGCGTCGAGCGCGTGCACGGCCGGCCAGCGCTGGCTGCCGTCAGCCGCGTAGCCCGACACCCCGGACTGGCGCGCGATCTTGGTCAGCAGGCCGGCGAAGCCACCGTTGCCCTGGTTGTGGACCGTGCGCGGCAGGCGCACGGCGCTGCTGCGGACCCCACGGGATGCGAGGTCGAGGACCGCCATCACCGAGCGACCGCGGCCGCCGACCGGGCCCTCGGTCGGCACCGGGTCACTCTCGATCGAGGCCCGCCCGGGTACGGCCGGTGTGCCTGAGCACGTGACCAGCGGGCGGTCGCTGTCGACCAGCGCCTCCCCGAGTGTTGCGAGCGCAACGCTCTCCTGAGCGACCGCGTTGGCAAGCGCCTCAGGGCTCGAGAAGTCGTTGGCGAACGCGAGGTGGATGACGCCGTCGGCACTCGCGGCTCCCGCGCGCAGCGCATCGAGATCGGCGAGATCTCCGCGGATCGACTCGGCCCCGGCTGACGCGAGCGCCTGTGCGGAAGCGTCGGAGCGTGCCAGTCCGAGGACGGTGTGGTCGTGGCTGACGAGCTCAGCGACGACGGCTGAGCCGATCAGGCCGGTCGCTCCGGTGACGAAGACTTGCATGTGAGTTCTCCTGAAGGTGATGGGACTCTTGTCTCATCACCCTACCAAACGATGAGACAAAGGTCCCATCACATAGAATGAAGGGTATGGCAAGGTGGGAACCGGGAGCGCGCGAGCGGCTAGTCGTCGCTGCAGTCGAGCTCTTCACGGAGCAGGGCTACGACGCGACGACGGTGACTCAGATCGCCGAGCGTGCCGGAGTCACGAAGAGCACGCTCTTTCGCTACTTCCCCGACAAGCGCGAGATCCTCGCCGCCGGGCAGGAGACGCTGAGCCAGCTGCTGAGCGAGGGCATCGCCGAGGCGCCAACTGCCGCCACCCCGCTCGAGGCCGTCACTGCCGGCCTCGTGCGCGTCTCGGACGCGATGGGTCAGATGAACCGCGACCTCGGTCCGCGGATGAAGGCCGCCGTCGCGGCGAGCTCCGAACTTCAGGAGCGGGACGCACTCAAGAGCGTCGGCCTCGCCGCCGCTATGACGACCGCTCTCCTGAATCGCGGCGTGCCCGAGCCGACGGCACAGCTCGCTGCCGAGCTCGGTGTGCTCGCGTTCAGACGCGGATACATCCAGTGGTCGATTGATGAACGTGAGAGCGAGAACGATCTCGCGCATTACGCGCTGGCGGCCCTCGGCGAACTTCGGGCAGCGAGCGCCGCGCTGGGCTGAGCGGACCCGGGTTCCCGGTCAACTGCGGGCGCCTACACTCCTTGTGAGCGCTCCCAGACACCGAGGAACCCCTTGTCCGTCAGCATCCAAGACGTCGTCAAGCTCGACGACACCGACCCGGTGGGGCTGGCGTGCGCCGACCTCGAGCCGGGGACATTGGTGGAAGTCGATGGCGGCCAGCTGACGGTCCGTGACTCGATTCCGCGCGGCCACAAGCTTGCGCTGATCGACCTGCCCGCCGGGATCGAGGTGCGCAAGTACGGCCAGCCGATCGGGCTGGCTCTGCGTGACATCGCCGCCGGCGAGCACGTCCACGACCACAACCTGCGCTCGCTTTCGCGCGCGGGCGCCTCGCACGCCGCGGACGAGCTCCCCGGGCTGGTCGGTGGTGGGCCGTCGGCAACCGATCCGCTGTGGGCGGGACGCACGTTCGACGGCATCGTGCGCCCCGACGGGCGGGTGGGAACCCGCAACTACGTCGGCATCCTCAGCTCGGTCAATTGCTCGGCGACCGTGGTCAAGCGGATCGCGGCGGCGTTCTCGGCGCCCGGCGCGCTCGATGAGTACCCCGGGGTCGACGGCGTCATCGCGATCACCCACGGCACCGGCTGCGGGCTTGCGGCCGACGGCGAGGGCCTGGCGCTGCTGCGCCGCACGTTGGCCGGCTACGCCCGCCATCCCAATGTCGGCGCTGTCGTGCTCGTCGGCCTCGGCTGCGAGGTCAACCAGATCTCGGCGCTGACACAGGACCTGGGTCTCGTCGAACCGCTCGTGATTCAGGATCTCGGCGGCTCCGCCGCCACCGTGCGCGCCGGTGTTGAGCAGATCCGCGAGCTGCTGCCGGCGGTTGCCGCGTCGGGTACGCGTGTGCCGGTGCCGGTCTCAAAGCTGATGCTGGGCCTCAACTGCGGCGGCTCGGATGCCTGGTCGGGTGTCACGGCGAACCCCGTGCTCGGTGTCGCCGTCGACCGTCTGGTCGCCGCCGGCGGAACGGCGGTGCTGGGCGAGACACCTGAGATCAAGGGGGCGACGCAGCTGCTCACCCGTCGCGCCGCCTCGCCCGAGGTCGCGCGGGAGCTGCTCGACCGGGTCGCGTGGTGGGAGCACTACGCCGCCGCCGAGGGCGGCAGCCTCGACAACAACCCATCGCCCGGCAACCGCGCGGGTGGGATCACGACGATCGAGGAGAAGGCGCTCGGGGCGGTGGCCAAGGGCGGCTCGACCCCGCTGCGTGCCGTCTATCGCTACGCCGAGCCCGTCACCGAAAGCGGCCTCGTGTTCATGGACACGCCCGGGTACGACCCGGTGTCGGTGACCGGGATCGTCGCCGGCGGCGCAAACGTCGTCTGTTTCACCACCGGGCGTGGCTCTGTGTTCGGCTGCCGGCCGGCGCCCAGCGTGAAGCTCTCCACCACGACCGCGCTGTATGAGCGCATGACCGACGACATGGACTTCGACTGTGGCCCGGTGATCGAGGGTGGGGCAAGCGTGACCGAGCTCGGCGAGGCCCTGTTCGAGGAGATCCTCGCGGTCGCATCGGGCCGGCCGACCAAGAGCGAGGAATTCGGCTTCGGCGACGAGGAGTTCGTGCCCTGGCAGCTCGGTGCCGTGCTGTGAGTGACGTCGCCGACACGATCACGCCGGCGGATATCACCCGCGCCGGCCTCGTCACACTGGGCGAGACGATGGGGCTGCTCGTGCAGAGCACACCCGGGGTGCCGCGCAACGGCGAGCCGATGTCCTTCGGGATCGGCGGGTCCGAATCGAACGTCGCGATCGGCGTGCGCCGGCTCGGCGTGCCCGCGACCTGGATCGGCCGGATCGGCGACGACCCGGCGGGAGCGATGATCGTGCGCGAGCTGCGCGCCGAGCGGGTCGAGGCGGTCACCACCGTTGACCCCGCCCCGACCGGGTTGATGCTGCGCTGGCGTCCCGCCGCCCAGCGCGGCCGCGTCGAGTACTACCGGCGCGACAGCGCCGGCTCGCACCTGTGCGAGGCAGACATTGCGCAGGAGCTGATTACCCGCGCGCGGGTGTTGCACGTCAGCGGGATCACGCTTGCGCTCGGCTCCGAGCCGGCGGCGGCGTTGGCGCGTGCGGTGGCGCTCGCGCGCGAGGCCGGGGTGACGGTCAGCTTTGACCTCAACTTCCGCCGCGCGCTGTGGAGTGAGGCCGAGGCGGCGCCGGCTCTGACGGCGGTCGTGGCGCAGGCGGACATCGTCTTTGCAGGTGCCGATGAGGCGGCGATCATCACTGGCACGGGCGACCCGCTCGAGTCCGCGCTGGCGCTCGAGCAGCTCGGACCGCGGCAGGTGCTGATCAAGCTCGGCGCCGACGGCTGCCTGGCCCGCATTGGCGGGAGCACCCACGAGCTGCCGGCACCGCGCGTGGCCGTGCTCGACACGGTCGGTGCCGGCGATGCGTTCGCCGCCGGTTATCTGGCCGACCTGATCGCCGGCGCTTCGCCGGCGCAGCGGCTGGCCACCGCCGTCGCCGCCGGCGCCTGGGCGGTCACCGTCTCAGGCGACTGGGAGGGCATGCCGGATCGACGGGCGCTCGGCCTCCTCGAGGAGACCGAGCCCGTCGTCCGCTGAAACACTTGGTCCTGCCTGCCGGATCGGCTCCCACCGACCCACGCCGGCAGACGAACTGCCTCAGGCGCCCGGCTCGCCGGCTTCTTCGATCGAGCGGCGGTAGCTCGAGACCATCAGCTCGGTCATCTCCTCGATCGAGGTCTCGTGCACGTTCCTGTCGACCGTGATCTTGCCGCCCTGCATCACGTTCAGGCGGTCGCAGAGCTCGAACAGGTGGGCGTAGTTGTGGTCGATCACGACGATCGAGACCTTGCCGCTCGCCGCAAGCTCCTTGACCAGGTTGATGATCAGCCGCGACTCGCGCGCGCCCATCGCTGCCAGCGGCTCGTCGAGCAGCAGGATCTTGCTGGCCGAGCGCACCGCGCGCGCCACCGCGATCGCCTGGCGCTGACCACCGGAGAGCTGGTCGGTGTCCGCGTCCACGCTCGGCACGTTGACGTGGATCTCGTCGAGGTACTGACGCGCGAGTGTGCGCATCTGGCGCTTGTCGAGCACCCGCAGTGGCCCGAGCAGGGTGAGCTCGTGTCCCAGGAACAGGTTCTGATAGACCGACAGCTGCGGGATCAGTGCGAGGTCCTGGTAGACGGTCTCGATCCCTTCGGTGCGGGCGCCCGCGACCGAGCCGAAGTTCACGGTCCTGCCGTCGATCAGGATCTCGCCGTCGTCCTGGGGGTGAAAGCCACTCAGGATCTTGACGAGCGTGCTCTTGCCGGCGCCGTTGTCGCCGACGAGCCCGAGCACCTCGCCCGGGCGTAGCACGAGGTCGATCCCGCGCAGCACCACCAGCGCGCCGAAGCGCTTGGTCAGGCCGCGCACCTCGAGCGCGGGTGTGCCGCCCGAGGCCGGAGGGGTGGCTTCGCTGGGCGTTGTATCTGTGCTCATCTGGCCTCCCCTATTTAGCCCGTGAGCGGGCAACGAGCCGGTCGAACTGAACGTTGAGTGCCATTGCGACGACGATCACGACTCCGACAAATATGTAAAACTCGTTGGTGCTGACACCGATCACGGTCAGCCCGTCCTCGAGCAGACCGAGCAGGATCGCGCCGATGAACGCGCCAATCACTGTGCCGCGCCCGCCGGTGAGTGCGGTACCTCCGATCACGCATGCGCCGACGGCGTAGAGGATGAAATAGACCCCCTCGTTACCCGGGTCGAGCGTCCCGTACTTGACCGCGTCGATGATGCCGATCAGCCCGGCGCAGAAGGCCGAGATTACGAACGCCCACACCTTGACGCGCTTGATCGGCACACCCGCCTCGGCGGCGCCGATCAGATTGCCGCCGGTCGCGATGATGCGCGTGCCGAAACGCGTGCGCGTCAGCATCAAGGCGAGGAAGACGGTGAGCACCAGCACCCAGATGATCTCGGCCCAGTACGAGTTGCCCATCACCTTGCTGGCGAAGCTCGACTGCCCACTCAGCGGGATCGGGCTCGCCTCGGCGTCGGCTGAGCCGACGAGCACCACGCCGAAGAGGATGAAATTCATCGCCAGCGTGGTAACGAACGAAGGCACGTTCAACAGCACCGTGATCAGCCCGTTGACCGCGCCGACGAAGCAGACGACGACGAGCGCGAGCACGATAGCGAGCACGATCGGAACGCCCGCGTTGTGAAACCAATACTCCATCCACGGGCAGAAGAGGAAGATCTGGCCGGCGGAGAGGTCGATCTCGGCGAGTACCAGCAGGAGCACCTGCCCGATGGCGATCGCACCGATCGGTCCTGCATAGCCGGCAGCTGAGCTCAGGCTGAGGGTGCCGGTGAACGACGATCCGGCCCTGAGCGCGAAGTACATGAACAGTCCGACCGTGATGACGATCGGGGTGAGCTCACGCTGATAGAGAAATGGACGCAGGATCCGTAGCGGAAGCGACGGAGCCCTGCCCTCCTGCTCCGGCGGCGTGGCCGCCGGAGCAGGAGCAGGCTGTGGAGCGGCTGATGACACAGTCGCGAACCCTACTTAGAGCGCGATCTTGCTTGGAGCCGTCAGGGTCTGCGCCTTGGACGAGGTGCCCTCGTACCTGTTCAGCTCGAGGTACGGCTTGACGTTGTCTTTGGTGACGATGCCGAGACCGGTGTCGGTGTTGGTCGGGCGCATCAGGCCACCGGAGACGTTCCACAGGAACAGCTGCATGATCGTGTCGAAGCCCTGCAGGTAGGCCTGCTGGTCGACGGTGGTGCTGACGATGCCGGCGTTGATCGCCTTGGTCACCGGCAAGCCGACGTCCCAGACTGATGCCCCGACCTTGCCCTTGAGCTTCTCCTTCTGGATGAACTCGGCGACGGCGTCTGAGTCACCGCTGTCGACGGCCATCATGAACTTCACGTCCTTGTTACCCGCATACCACGCCGAGATCTTGTTGTACTCGGGCGAGCCCTCGGTGGCCGAGGTACCGACCTCCGGGAAATTGACGCCGGCCTTCTTGAACACAGGCTTGGCGCCGTCGAGCCGCGGCTGGATGTTCCCCGTGCCCGGGGTCGCGATGATGCCGGCCACGAGGTCGCCCTTGCCGATCCCCAGCTTCAGGATCTCCTCGGCGACCGCTGCACCAGCGGTCAGGTTGTTCTGACCGACGTAGGCCTGACGGTCGTTCTTGACACCCGCCGAGACATCGGCGTTGTAGGCGATGAACGGGATACCGGCGTTCAGCGCCGAGTCGACCGGGCTGTTGAAAGCCGTGTTGTCGATCAGCGGGCAGCCAATGCCGTTGGCCTTCGCGGAGATCGCACTGTTGATCGACGAGACCATCTGGCTGATGATCGAGTTCGTCGACCCCGTCCACTGATACGAGCAGCCGAGCAGCGCGCAGGCATCCGCGATCCCGTAGATCGTTGCCGTGAAGAACGAGTTCGTCGTCACGTGGTTGACCATTACGAAGTGGTACTTCTTGTGCATTGCGAACGACGCGATGTGGGCGTTCTGCTTGAGCGTTGCCGCGCTGGCGTTTTCGCTCAGAACATCCATCATTCCGGCGTACGCCGGAATTACGGCGGCTGATGCGCCGGCGTACTTCAGAAAGCGCCGGCGCGAAACTTCGCGCTGCGCGTCACCGACGTCTACCGGCTTGTCATCGATCCTCTTGCGGCGATTGCCGTCAGAACCACTTGCAGACATAGACCCGCGACCTCCTCAGGGTTGCGGAAAGCTCGCCTCCGGCGCCCTTCCGCTGTAGTGGAACAGGCCAAAGGTTCCTCACTGGAACCTCTCCTCGCGGGGGAGTATTCCATATTGGCAGCGCTAACAACGCAGTCGCCTCAAAAAGACATTTCGGCGAAAACTTTCGTAACGCTGCGGAAACAGTGCGAGACGTTTGCCCTGACTTCCGGGCGATCAGTCGAGCACGAGCTCGGCCTGGGCACGGACCGCCTCGGCCACGCGCTCGACGGTCGCCGATCGCAGCCGCCACTGCTGCCAGTACAGGTGCACGTCGATGGCGCCGCCTGGATCGATCTCGATCAGTCCGTCACCGGCGCTTGTCTGCAGGTCCGGAACCATGCCCCATCCGAGGCCGAGGCGCACCGCCTCGGCGAACGCCCAGGACCCGGGGACGTGGTGCCGCGGAGGCCGCAGTTGGCGCTTTGAGCGCCGCCGCAGGTAGCTGTCCTGGAGGACGTCGGTGCGGTCGAAGACGACCACCGGGGCAGCGGCCAGCGTGGCGGCCGTGACGCCGGCGCCGAACCAGCGCTCGACGAACTGAAGGCTCGCACGCGGCCGGTAGCGCATGCGGCCAAGGGAGCTGACGGTGCAGCCCGGTACCGGCTCGGCGAGTGCGGTGACGGCAGCGCTGACCGTGCCGTCGCGCAGCAGCTCGGCGGTGCGGGTCTCGTCCGCGCGTCGCAGGTCCAAGCAGACAGGTGGATCGACGGCGGCCAGCGCAGCCGGCAACCAGGTCGCGAGGCTGTCGGCGTTGACTGCGAGGGTAACCACGGCCAGCTCGCGCTGCTGCTCCTGCGAGAGCTCGCGTGCGGCGTCGTCGAGCACGAGCTCGATCTGCCGCGCCAGTCGCAGCAACGCCTCACCAGCTGGGGTTAGGCGCAGCGGGCGCGCGCGGATCAGCAGCACCCGCCCGACGCCGGTCTCGAGCGCCTTGATGCGCTGGCTGATCGCCGAAGGTGTGACGTGCAGGAGCCGCGCCGCCGCTTCGAAGCTTCCCTCCGCGACGGCGGCCGAGAGCGCCTGTAGTTGAGCGAGATCCCAGTTCATTAGAGCTGCTAATGGAGCGTAAGAAACATTAGCTGGAAGAAGGATGATCGCACGCCTACCGTGGTTCGCGATGGATGCGATCACCGCCTACCTCGCCGGGCTCCTCTTCAGTTTCTCGCTGGTGATCGCGATCGGTGCGCAGAACGCCTACGTGCTGCGCCAGGGTGCACGCCGCGTCCACGTGAAGACCGTGATCGGGATCTGCGCTGCGTCCGATGTTCTGCTGATTGCCGCCGGGGTCGGGGGCATGGGCGCGGTGGTGCGCAGTGATCCATCGCTGCTGACGGTGATCCGCGTGCTCGGTGGCGCTCTACTGCTCGCCTACGCAGCGCTCTCCGCGCGGCGAGCGTTCAAGCAGCTCGAGCGCCGGCGCGATCCCGAGGACGGGCACTCGCGGCGCAGGGTGATCGCCGCGACGCTGGGCTTCACCTGGCTGAACCCCGCGGTCTACATCGACACGCTCGTGCTCCTCGGTTCGGTCGCAAGCTCCCATCCGGCGTCGCGCTGGTGGTTCGGCGCCGGCGCGGCGACCGCCAGCATCGTCTGGTTCATCGCACTGGGCGGCGCGGCCCAGCTGCTGGCCCCGATCCTGCGCCGCCCGGCGTCGGCGCGACTGCTCGAACTGTTCGTGGCCGTCGTGATGACGGCCACGGCGCTGCGTACGCTGCCGCTCTGAGCCGGCAGGTCGAGACGGCCGCGTGCGAGCCGATCAATCGCCTGGCTTCTGATCCGACTCCGCCCGCCGGGCGACATGCTCGGCCGTCTGGTTGCGACCGAGCGCGCGCAGATGCTCGGCGATCGCGGTCTGGCGGCTGCGTTCGCCGGGATCCTCTGCCAGGGCGGCCTCGAGTGCCGTGATCGCCTCGTGATGGGAGCCGCGCGAGCTGGCGTCGGCGGCCACCAGGTCGAGCATCGCCAGGTGGCGGTAGGTCACCTCGTCGCGAGTCTCCTGCGCCCACTCGGCGTAGGTGTCGTCGGGCAGGAGGTTGCCGCCGTGCAACGCCAGCGCCGCGTATGCCAGCAACACCGCGCGCTGGCCCTGGGCCCCGCGCACGCGGTTGCCGGCTGCCAGGAACTCCCGCACGTCGACCCAGGCCGGTGCCAGCCGTAGGCGATCCTCCTCGCGCCCGACGATTTCGCCGACGGCCGCGCGCAGACGCGTCAGCACCTGGCGCAGCCGCTGCCTGGCGGCATCGGCCGGGGCGTCGCGAAACAGGTTGTCGAGCACGACGTCAACGGGTAGGCCGTGCTCGTGGATGGCAAGCATCCGCACCAGCTCGCCCGGCATCCCCGATGGCAGCTCGACCGTGCGCCCGTCGGCGTAGGTCACGCGCGCGTCGCCGAACAGCCGCACGATGATCTCGCGGTCTCCAAGCATCAGCTCGCGGGCGGATTGTGAGCCGGCGCGCTCGCCCAGCGGGGCGAGCGCCGACACCAGCACCGGCTCCCCTGACCGCGCGATCTCGACGCCGCCGCAGCTGAGCGCCTCGGCCAGCGCGCGTGCCACGAGCTCGCCGGTGCCGCTGCGGCCGGCCCGGAACGTGGCCCATCCGGCCAGCAACAGGTAGCGCCAGACCAGGCGTTTCTCGATCCACTCGCTGCGCACGATTTCCTGCAGCGACGTGAGCGCCTCGAACGGATCGCCGGTCCGCGCCAGCAGCACCGCGTCGGTGGCCGTGACGGCGCCATCGGCATCGTTGTCGAGCCGGCGGGCCCGTGCGAGGTAGCCGAGCGCCTGCTCGCGCAGCCCGACACGATCGAGCAATTCGGCAGCCTCGAGCAGGAAGGCGCTGCCGATATGGGTCTCGAACCATTCGCTGCCGGCGGATTCACGGTCGACCTCGCGCAGGAAGCGCTCCGTTTTGAAGGCGTCGTCGCGGCCTGCGGCGGCACGCGCACGGCTCCAGCCGATGAACGCGCGCGCGTGCACCTGCGCACCCGGTAGCTCAGCCATCTCCGCCGCCTCGTCCAGTGCCGCCTCGGCGGCGTCCAGCTTGCCCATGTCGATCAGCACGTCGACGTATGAAGTGATCGCGGCGGGCCGGCGGGCGCTGCCCGGATCCCAGGTGTCGAGCGCCTGGCGCATCAACGCCTCGGCACGCGGCAGGTCGCCCAGGCTCTGGTAACAGACAGAGTGTCCCCTGCGCAGCAGAGCCGACCCCTCCCACTCGCGGTCTCCAAGCTCGGCGAAGATCTCGGCGGCCTGCGCGAAGGCGCGGTCCGCCTGCCGGGCGGCCGCGTCGGTGCCCGTCCACGCCAGCGTCTGGGCCTTGGCCATCAATGCCCGCCCGATCGCGATCTTCTCGCCGGGCTCAGCTTCGGCCAGGACCTGATCCGCGAGCTCGGCCCCGGTCGGTGACCGTGCGTAGGCGGCCTCGTGCATGGCCTGTTCGGCGCGCAGCTCGAGGTGCCAGTTACGTCCCGGTGGAGGTGGCGGCGGATCGCCGTTCTCCAGCAGATCCTGCAGCCGGGCAAGTGCCGCCTGCCGTTCGGTCAGGCGAGCGAGCGGCTCCATCACCCACGCGATATCCAACAGCCCAGCTGGATCGGTAATCGCCTCGAGTTCGTCCTGCGTTAGCTCGACGGGGGCTCCCACGCCCCGATTATCCAGGCTCGCCGGTCCCCTGTCAGCCCCAATGTGCTGGCCGGTGGGCGAGTGTGACGATCAGCGCGCAGCCATCTCGTCGAGCGCGACCGCCGGGAACGCCTCGATGAACTGCGCCAGGGCATAGGGGGTCCGGAAGGCCGCCAGGCAGGTGCCGTCTCGGCGTTCGATCAGCTCAGCCCAGCGCGAACCGCGGACGGCATCGGCGTCCTCGCGCGCGATTCGCCGCGCGAGCACCCACGCGAGCGGCTCGAAGCGCACGTGCACGCCGAACTCGTTGACGAGCCGCTCGGCGGCGACCTCGAACTGCAGCGGACCGACCGCCGCCAGTACGGGCGCGGGCTCGTTGGCCTCGCGCTGGAAGAGCTGCACGACCCCCTCGTGGTCGAGCTGCTCCAGTGCGCGCAGGAACTGCTTGCGGCGCGCAGGATCGCGGTTGTGCACCGTGACGAAGTGCTCGGGCGCGAGCGACGGGATCGGTGGGAACGTGACCGGCTCGCCGGCGTAGAGGGTGTCGCCGACGAGCACGTCGGAGGCGTTGACGATTCCGATGATGTCGCCCGGATAGGCGTCCTCGATCGTCGAGCGATCCTGGCCGAACAGCTCGTGCGCGTAGGAGAGTGCCAGCGTGCCGCCGGTACGCGCGTCGGTGACGCGCATCCCGCGCTCGAAGCGACCCGAGCAGATGCGCAGGAATGCGATGCGGTCACGGTGGCGCGGGTCCATGTTGGCCTGCACCTTGAACGCCAGCGCCGAGAATGCAGCGTCAAGCTGCCGCTCGTGCCCATCGAGCGTCGGCCGCGCGGCGGGCGCTGGACCGATGTCGATCAGCGCGTCGAGCAGCTGCTCGACGCCGAAGTTCCACAGTGCCGAGCCGAACAGCACCGGCGTCAGCACGCCGGCCGCGAACAGCTCCGGATCCCAGGTGCGGCCGTCGGCCTGCAGCAGTTCGAGCTCCTCACGCGCGGTGCTCCAGGCCGGATCGGACTCGGACAGCTCTTCGGCAGCGACCTGCTGTTCCTCGGCGCGGGTGGCTCCGCGTGCCGTGCGGGTGAAGCGGGTGAACGTGCCGCTGCCGGCCGCGAGCACTCCCTGGAACTCCCCGGGGTGTCCGACCGGCCAGGTGATCGGCGCGCAGGTGAGATGCAGCGTGTGCTCGATGTGGTCGATCATCGCCAGCGGCTCGAGGCCGGGGCGGTCGTACTTGTTCACGAACGTGATCAGCGGGATGCCGCGCGCCCGCGCGACCTGGAACAGCTTGAGCGTCTGCTCCTCGACGCCGCGGGCTGCGTCGAGCAGGATCACCGCGCAATCGGCGGCCGCGAGCACGCGCAGGGTGTCCTCGGAGAAGTCACGGTGTCCGGGCGTGTCGAGCAGATTGAAGACGGTGCCGCGGTGACTGAAGCGCATCGCGGTCGACGTGACCGAGATGCCGCGGCGCCGCTCGAGGTCCATCCAATCGGAGGTCACTTCGCGCTGCTGCGCCGTCGCCTTGACGGCGCCGGCCTCGTGCAGCGCGCCGCCGTAGAGCAGCAGCTTCTCGGTCAGCGTGGTCTTGCCGGCGTCCGGGTGCGAGATCACGGCGAAAGTGCGCCGGCGCTCGGCCTCCCGCAGCAGGATCGCCCGCTCGTGCGAGGCTGTTGTGAGTTCTGGGGCGTCCGTGCTCATCGGTAGTTCGATTGTGACAGCGCAAAGAAAAGGGCCACTGGGCTTGTGCCCAGTGGCCCTGCGCTTCAAGAGCGGTTCAGCTGATCAGCGATTAGCTGATCTGAACGACCTGCGCGGCGGCGGGACCCTTGGGGCCCTGCTCTGCCTCGTAGCTGACCTTCGCGCCCTCGGCGAGGGAACGGTAGCCGTCGCCCTGAATCGCTGAATGGTGGACGAACAGGTCCTTGCCGGCGTCATCAGGAGTGATGAAGCCGAAGCCCTTCTCGTCGCTGAACCACTTCACGGTTCCAGTTGGCATTTTGTGTTACCTCCGGTTTTGTGTGCTTGGCGAAACTCGGAGACGCTGACTGGCAACGGACTAAGGGAAACGCAGGCACCACTTTACTGCCGGGCAAGTGCTCGGCTTGTGCTGATAGTAGCTCACGTGCCCGTGCGCGTGTAGCTCGTCACGCAATCTTGCCGAATTTCTGGTTTTGACAGCGCTGCCAATGTTTAAGGGCAATCTTGTTCGACATACAAGAGGGGACCGGATATGAGCGCCAGACAGTCCGTACTTCGGCTTGGCTTGCTGCTTGCGACTCTCGCAGCCGCACTCGCGGTTGCGCCCGCGGCGAGCGCCGGTTTGCCGCGCGTCGTCGCCTTCGCCACCCCGGTTGGAAACGTGAACTGCGGGGTGATCTCCGTGCCGCCCACGATCCCGGCACTGAGCCTCGTCTGCTCGGCTCCCGGGGGCTACATCGAAATGCGAGCCACCGGCGCTGCCAAGTCGATCACCTGGAACAAACCCTTCTCACCGCTTGGCGGCCAGCCACCGACGACGCTCAAGCCCGGCGCGAGCTGGTCCTGGGGCTCGGTCAGCTGCTCGATCTCGTGGTGGACGGTGACGTGCAACAACGGGCAGGGCGGCAAATTCACCGAGGGCAAGGCTCCTGCGACGCCCAACTCCGTCCCTGTGCTCGGCGCAGGTGTCCTCCCGGCCGTCGGCTTCGGTAAGACGAAGCCGAGCGAGGTCTTCTTCGGCGGCGACCCGACCGGCATGTTCAGGCACCTAACCTGGTCCCACTGGGGATACGGTGCCGCGACCGGTAGCGGCAGCGGCTACTACGACCCGCCGAACGTGTCTACCGCCGGATCGGTACCGACGCACGTCGTTCTGCTCGCGAGTTCACTCGGCGTCTGTCACGGCAAGCTCGCCTACCGCGAATTGGCGGTGACCTTCGTCTACAAGGGCCACGACGAGCGTGGAACCACGACAGGAATCTGCAACTGATCAGGCGAGCGTTCCGAGCGCCACCGGCACGATCCGCGTAGCGCCGGCGCGCCGCAGCTGACCGCCGACCATCGCCAGCGTCCAGCCTGAGCTACGCGTGTCATCGAGCAGCACTCCGGTGCCGGCCGGCGGGGTTCCGACGACGCTGAACGCGCCACGGACGTTCGCGGCCTGCTGCACGGCGTTGGCCATCTCCTGCTGCGGTGGCCGTTGTTCGCGGCGGGCGACGAGCTCGACGTAGGGCACGCCGAGGGTGGTGGCGAGGCGCTCGGCCAGCGGGCCGAGCGCGCCATCGAGATGGACGGACGGCACAGTCGTAATCCAGCCGGGCCGCAGCCCCGGGTCGCTCAGGAGCTCGGCGAGCCCTGATGCGACTTCGTCGTCGAAGGCGCCCGCCTGCAATCCGCGCTCGATCGCCGGCCACCAGCCGCCGTCGCCGATCCGTGCAAGCGCCCTGCCGGGGTCGATGCGTGTGTCCTCGGGGATCTTGCGCATCGCCCCGCTCGCGTCCGGCGCCATCTTCTTGGCGTCGAACTCGACGGGCTTCGATCGCAGGTAGCGCTGGGCCTGCTCGACCAGCATCGGATCGAGTGGTTCGGCGAAGCGCGGCCCGGCGCAGTTCGAGCAGCGCCCGCAGTCCTCGGCGCTCGGATCGTCGAGCTCCTGCTGAAGCGTTCGCATCAGGCAGCGCCCGTCACTGCCGAAGGCGGCCATCGCACGCTGCTCGGATCGCCGCAGTTCCGTGACCTGCGCGTAGCGCTCGCCGTCGTAGGACCAGCTGGCGCCTGTGACGAGCTGCCAGCGGCTGCCGCTCCGCTGCACGGCTCCCTCGACGTCGAGGATCTTGAGCATCGCCTCGATACGGCTCATTCCGAGGTTGACGACCGCCATCAGCTCGCGTGTGGTGCGACCGTCCTCGCCTGCATGCTCGAGCTCGGCGAGCACCGTCTCGACGCGCTCACGTGAGGGGAACGCCTGGGCGATGAAGAAGTCCTGGATGCGGCGGTCCTCGGCGCCACGCAGCAGCACCACGTCGGCGTGTGGCACGCCGCGCCCGGCGCGCCCGACCTGCTGGTAGTAGGAGACGACCGAGCCCGGTGCCTGGTAGTGCACGACGAATGCGAGGTCGGCCTTGTCGTAGCCCATCCCGAGCGCGCTGGTCGCGACGACCGCCTTGATCTCGTTGCGCAACAGCCGCTCCTCGGTGGCGATCCGCTCGTCGCTCTCGTGCTCGCCGCTGTAGGCCTGGGCCGGGATGCCGTTGGCCGTGAGGAAGCCGGCGACCTGCTCGGCATCGCGCTTGGTGAGCGTGTAGACGATCCCGCTGCCCGGAAGCTTGGGCAGCTGCTCGACCAGCCACGCCAGCCGCTGTGCCGGGCGTGGCAGCTCAAGGACCTCGAGCCGCAGGCTGGTGCGCGCGAGCGAGCCGCGGTAGGAGCGCAACGGTTCGTCGGCGCTGGTGGTCAGCTGCTCGACGACGTCGTTGACCACGCGGTCGTTGGCCGTAGCGGTCGTGCCGAGCACGGCGACGTCCGGCGGCAGCGCGTCGAGCATGTCCTTCACGCGCCGGTAATCGGGGCGGAAGTCGTGTCCCCAATCGGAGATGCAGTGGGCTTCGTCGATCACCAGCAGACCGACCGATTTGGCGAACAGCGGCAGCATCAGGTCGCGGAACTGCGGGTTGTTGAGGCGCTCGGGGCTGATCAGCAGCAGATCGATCGTGTCGGCTGCGAGCTGTGCGCGGACCGCATCCCACTCGTCGCGGTTGGTGCTGTTGATCGTGTGCGCCCGCAGGCCGAGTCGCTGCGCGGCGGCGATCTGGTTGCGCATCAGCGCCAGCAGCGGACTCACGATCAGCGTCGGGCCGGCCGGGCGGTCGGGATCGGACCGCAGCAGTGATGTCGCGACGAAGTACACCGCCGACTTGCCCCAGCCGGTGCGCTGCACGCAGAGAACACGGGCCCGGTCGAGAACCAGGTCGCGAATCGCCTCGAGCTGCCCGTCGCGGAACTCCGCCTCGGGGTCGGTGGTCAGCGTGCGCAGGCGCTCGCGGGCAGCCTGCTCGAACGTTGCGGTCGTTGCCGTCACTGACTCATACTGGCAGGGTGTGCGGCAGTTCAACGTTGCCGAGCGTGGGTAGCGCAGCGTCGCACTGCAGTCGATCGCGTCGACATTGATGCCGAGCAGACGCCGGGGTGGGTTAGGCTCTCGTCAGGAGTCTCACACGGGGGTTTGAGATGAATCGCAGCTGGTTGAGGTTTGTGCTGCTATCGCTGACGGTCACCACCGCGGCGATGATGGCGTCGGGGTCGGCGCAGGCCGCGGCGATAACCGAGTTCACGAACGGTGTCAGCCATCCGGCAGCGATGGTCAACGGCTCCGACGGCAACGTCTGGTTCATCAACGGCGGCGCCATCGCCAAGATCGACTCCTCCGGCAACGTAACCACCTACACCGCCGGCTTGAATACCGGTGCCGCGCCGTACGACCTGACCAACGGCCCCAACAACGATCTCTGGTTCACCGACAACGGCACCATCAAAGCTGTGGGTTACATCACCACCGCCGGCGCCATCCACGAATACACGGACCCGTACACCGGTAATCCGCTGCAAATCGAGGCAGGCTCAGATGGCAACCTCTGGTTCTACAACGCCAGCGCCAGCAACGCGATCGTGAAGATGACGCCTACCGGCAGCTTCACCGAGTACTCGATGCCTGCCTCCGGCGAGATCGACGACAACATGGTGCTCGGCCCTGACGGAGACATCTGGTTCTCGGATCAGGGGACGACCGCGATCGGCAAGATCACCCCCAGCGGCACGATCAGCGAGTACCCGATAACCGGCACTGCCTTCCCGACGAACATCACGGTCGGGCCCAACGGCGACCTGTGGTTCTCGGATAACGACGGGAAGATCGGACGGGTGACGACGAGCGGGTCGATCCAGGAGTTCTCGAACGGCCTGCAGAGCGGCGCGGTGCCCGATGCGATCACCGCCGGCCCCGACGGCAACGTCTGGTTCACGGACCAGTACGCCAATCAGCGGGCGATCGGGCGCATCACTCCGTCGGGCCAGATCACCGAGTTCACCGTCGGACTCAACCAGGACCTGCCGCTCGACATCACCGCCGGCGCCGACGGCAACCTCTGGGTGCCGCAGGCCTCGATGGGTGGCACGACGCCATCGGCCATCGCTGAGATCACGCCTGCCGGAGCGATCACCGAGATCACCAGCGGCGTGCATCCCGATGGGCTGCAGGACGGCGACTCGATCCTGGCCAGCGCCTCCGGCAGCCTGTGGTTCACCGACGGTGCGTCACCGGATGCGATCGGCCGGATCGTCCTCGCTCCCGTAGCAGTCACCGGTTCCGGGTCCGCGATCACGACCACCGACGCGACCGTCAGCGGCTCGGTCACGCCGCGCGCCGCCACCACGACGGTCACGGTTCAGTACGGCACCAGTCCGTTGCTTGGCTCCAGCGTTACGGTCGGCTCGTTGCAAGCCGGCACGGCTCCGGTGCCTGTCGCCGGCAGCCTCACAGGCCTCGCGCCGGACACCACCATCTACTTCCGCATCGTCGCGACCAACTCCGCCGGCGAGGCCGACGGCGCGATCGAGTCGTTCACGACCCTTGCGGCAGCGCCGACTCAGCAGACAACATCCGCGACATTCGGCAACCAGCGGATAACGGTCACGACGGTGTCGCCCTTGGCGTGCGTCGCCGGCGGGGGCTCGCTGCCGGTGGCGCTGAATTCGGTCGCGATCGCGAAGTCAAAGGGCGCGAAGCTCAAGTTCGCAAACGCCGCTCTCTACCTCGACAAGGGCGTCAAACACAAGACCACGAAGATCGTGCGCAGGCACGGCAAGAGGGTCAAGGTGAAGGTCACGACCTACAGGGCCAATGCGTCGACGAAGCGGCTACCGGCATCCCTCGAGCTGAGGCTGACTGGGCTGAAGCCCGGATCGCACAAGCTGAGCGTCACGTTCTCGTACACCGAGTCGGTCGTCAAGCGCGGCAAGCGGTCCAGGAAGACCGTCGAGAAGATCGTGACCTCCGGCTTCGAAATCTGCTGAGGCCGTGGCTGTGGCCGTGGCAGTGGCACTGGCACTGGCCGTGGCCGTGGCAGTGGCAGTGGCCGCGCGCGCGAGAGCGATCAGCGCCGCAAGTGCACCTGCGCCTGCGCCGAGCAGGTATGCAGCGGTCGGCCCGCCCTGGTCGGCAAGTGCCCCGGCCCCAGCCGCGCCGAGTGCACTGCCGACCGCGATCGCCGTGGCAAGCCAGGCGAAGGCCTCGGTGACCGTTCCCTTCGGCGCTATGCCCTCGACCATTCCGTAGACGCTCGCCTCGGTCGGCGCGATCGTGGCGCCGGCGATCAGCAGAGCCGCCGCCAGCGTGATCGCACTGCTCGCGGCTCCGATCAGCAGCAGATGTCCGACCGTGAGGGCCGTCAGCCAGAGGATCAGTCCCAGAGCGGAGCGCTCTCCGCCTCCCAGTTTGGTCACGATCAGCCCGCCGAGGAGCGACCCCGCGCCCCACAGTGCAAACAGCGGGGCGGCCGCGGCAGTGCTGCCCTCGAGTGCCTTGGCGCTCACGGTCACGGCGACCTCATCGGCGCCCAGCAACACTCCGAAGCACAGCAGGGTCAGCGTCAGCGTGCGCATCGCGGGGCTGCGCAGCGAACCACCGCGGCGCCGCTCGCCCACCGGCTCGGGGCGCCACGCCCGCGAGGCCGGCTGCATGGCGAATCCCCCCGTCGCAAGCAGGAGCACCAAGCCGAACGAGGCCAGCGCGGCACCGGTCGACCACAACGCTCCAACTCCGAGCATCAGCGGCGGTCCAGCGACCCAGGTCAGCTCCGCCAGCGAGGTCTCCAGCGCGTACCCCGCCTGCAGGCGGTCGCCGTCCGGCAGCAGCGCCGGCAGCTGACTGCGCAGGCACGCGGCTACCGGCGGAGTCGTCAGGCCGATGCCGCCTGCGAGCGCGATCAGCAGCAGCCGCGGCGTCGCGGCGGGCACGATCGCGATCACGAAAAGCAACGCCGCGCAGACCGCGGCGCTCGCCAACAGCACGAGCGTCTGTGCGCCGCGATCGACGAGGCGGCCGAGCACCGGGCCGCCGAGCCCCTCGCACACGGCATAGGCGGCAGTCGTCAATCCGGCCGCTGCGAATGAGCCGGTCAGCCGCTGGATGTGCACGACCAGACCGATGCTCAGCATTGCCAAGGGCAGTCGTGCCGTGATCGAGAACACAAACAGCCGGCCGACCTGGGGGGTTTTGAGGATCGAGCGCATGGCCCTAACCTAAAGGTCAGCTGGTGCAGATAGAAGATCCACAATGACACCAAAAAACGAGACCAGTCAACCGATAGATCTGCTGCTGGCGATACATCGAGACGATCCACGCACGCTTGGAGCTCAGATCGAGGACCAGCTGCGCGGCTCGATCCGCAGCGGCACGCTCCGCCCTCAGAGTGAGATCCCGTCGACGCGAGACCTGGCACGGCAGTTGGGGATCTCACGCCGTGTCGTGGTTGACGCCTACGGCCAGCTGGCTGCCGAGGGGTATCTCAGCCTGCGGCAGGGCGCGCGCCCTCGAGTCTCGGGCTCCGCCGCGCCGGCGCAACCTGCGACGGCGGTGCGCGAGACAGCGACGGGGCGGGGAGCGGTGACGGCGCGGGGGACGGTGACGGCGCGGGGGACGGTGACGGCGCGGGGGGCGGTGACGGCGCGGGGGACGGTGACGGCGCTGGAGACGGCAAGCGAGCAGGACACCGCGCCGCGGTATGACTTCCGTCCCAGCGTTCCTGATGTCTCGGGGTTCCCGCGCGGCGCATGGCTGCGATCGTTGCGCCACGCGGTGACGACTGCCTCCGATGCGTCATTTGGTTACGGCGACCCGCTGGGTGTCATGGAGCTGCGCACCGCGCTGTCTGACTATCTGGGTCGCGTTCGCGGAGTGGCTGCGGAGCCCGAGCGCGTGGTGATCACCAACGGCTACACCCAGAGCCTGGGATTGGTCTGCCACGCACTCGCCGCGGCCGGGGCTCGGCGCATCGCTCACGAGGATCCGAACAATCCCGAGGACCGCGATGTGGCTCGCCGTGCCGGCCTCGAGCCCGTGCCGATCGGCGTCGATGACTTCGGCATTCGCGTGGACGAGCTCGAGCGTGCCCAGGTTGACGCCGTGGTCGTCACCCCCGCCCACCAGCACCCCATGGGGGTCGTCATGACCAGCGAGCGCCGCGCCGCGCTGGTGGCCTGGCTGCGTCACCGCCAGGCGGTCGCGATCGAGGATGACTACGACGCCGAGTACCGCTACGACCGCGCGGCGATCGGGGCGCTGCAGGGCCTTGATCCTGATCGCGTCGTCTACGCCGGCTCGGCGAGCAAGACGCTGGCGCCTGCCCTTCGCCTCGGATGGCTGGTGGTCCCGCCCGCGCTCGTGGGCGCGATCCGTGAGCAGAAGCTGCTCAGCGACCGCGGAACCGCGGGTATCGAGCAGCTCGCGTTCGCCGAGTTTCTGCGCCGTGGCGAGCTCGACCGGCACCTGCGGCGGATGCGCGGTCGCTACCGCGCGCGCCGTGACGCGCTGATCGAGGCGCTGGCCGAGACGCTCCCCGAGGCGACCGTCAGCGGAGTGGCTGCGGGCCTCCACGTGACGCTCGGTCTGACCGACGCGGACGACGACAACGCGATTCGCGAGCAGGCGGCAGTTCGCCGGATCGCGCTGGAGACGCTGAGCGACTTCAGCGCCGGCGCGTCGATGCGGAGTCCCACGCTGATGCTCGGCTACGCGCAGATGTCGGAGCCCGCGATCCGCGCCGGTGTCGACGCGCTCGCCGATGCCATCCGCTCGGCGAGAGCGCTGCACCCTCGCGATGATCACTCCTGAGCCGGGCTTAGATCACAGCTGGCGGTGAGGTTGACACCGTCCGCTTAAGTTCGGTAGGCTGACCGAACTAAATGGCGGAGGGTGGATTGCACAGGGCTGACACAGGTGCGGGGGAGCAGTCGCCCCTGACCGTTGGCGTTGACGTCGGCGGGACAAAGACGCACCTCGCTCTCTCCTCGGGTGAGGAGCGGATCGTGCCGAGTGCCCACTGGCACCGCGAGGGTCTCGACCGCGTTGCCGACGGGATCGCCGAATTGCTGCGCGAGACAACCGCCGCGGTTCCGGCGGCGCTCGCGGTCGGCTCCCACGGCTGCAACGATCGCCCGCTCTGCGCTCGCCTGGAGCGCGGCTTGCGCAGCCACCTCGGTGATCTGCCGATTCTCGTGGTCAACGACGCGGAGTTGCTGCTTCCCTCGGTGCGCGCCTCGGCAGGGGTCGGACTGATCTCCGGGACCGGCTCGGTCGCCGTTGCCTACAGCCCCGACGGTGAGATGGTGATCGCCGGAGGCTGGGGTGGCTACATCGGTGACGAGGGCAGCAGCACGGGAATGTTCCGCGACGCCGCCCGTGCTGTCGCCGAGGCCTACGACCGCGGCGACCCGGAAGACCCGCTCGTCGCAATTCTCTGCGACGCGCTGGAGATCGACCACCTGCGGGAGCTTCCCCGCGTGTTGGACACATTCGTCTCGCCGCCGGCCTGGGCACACCTGACTCCAGGCGTGTATTCGCAAGCGCTCGAGCAGGGCTCGGCGCTGATCGGCGGCGTGATCGAACAGCAGGCGCGCGGACTCGCAACCCTGATCTCCTGTGTGCATGACCGTGGCGCGGCGACCGACACCGTTGTCGCCGGCGGCGGCGTGGTCGTCAACGCGGGCTGGTTTGAGGCCGCCCTGCGGCGTGCGCTGGCCGACGTCAGTCCCGCCTCGACCCTCGTTGTCGTCAGCGAGCCCCCCGTTGGCGGAGCGCTGAACCTCGCGGCTGACCTGGCGCTGTTGAGCGCCGGCCGCGAGCCTGAGGGTCCGATCGGACCCGTACTGCGTCAGCTGTTCCCGGGGACTGGAATTGCCGCGGGTGAGCGCTCGTCAAACGGTGCGCTTGCCGGCCAGCTCCACTCCTCGTCAACCCCAGAAGGAGATGGTCAGTCGTGAAGAAGATCCCTTACCGCAGCGCGATCGCCATGCAGCCCGGTGTACTCGAGGCCAACCGCTCACAGTTGGTCACGGCCGCCGCAGAACTGCGGGCGCGGCGCGGTGAGGGTGCAGTCGTGGCGATCATCGGGATTGGTGCCAGTTACTACACCGCCATGGCCGCTGTGCGCGACTTCTGGAAGATCGGCGTGAGGGCGCTCGCGATCGACGTGGGCCAGTTGTGGCAGGACGACTTTCCTGTCGCCGACATCTACATCGCGATCTCCGCG
>Ga0302314_10005584_pt1 | contig 22902 bp, 14 predicted proteins | sample III_Palsa_N2_3_FD_200533 | JGI IMG/M metagenome (GOLD analysis project Ga0302314, IMG submission 200533) | Peat permafrost microbial communities from Stordalen Mire near Abisko, Sweden - III_Palsa_N2_3 | ecosystem: Environmental > Terrestrial > Soil > Palsa > Peat permafrost | place: Sweden... | reverse complement strand
CGAATCACAAACCGAGCCGCCACGCAAGCCCATCCATGGACACAAATCGAGAAACAAATTCAGCAAAAAGCCCCACACGGACTGGAGATTCCGCTCAAACCGCGTTCAAACTTCGGATTAAAGGAGGCCGGCCGCGATCGGAAAATAATGTTCGTCGGCCACGGCCTGACGCCGGATACGCGCAGTTTGCTGATCGACGGCACGCTCGATGCGGTGATTACCCAGGACCCGCCGTCGATGGTGTCGAACTGCGTGCGGATCTTTGCCAACCTGAGAGACCAGCGCGAGCCCATGGCGGGGGTCGAGCCGATCCGGATCAGCATCATCCTGCGCGAAAACCTGCCCTGAACAGACATCGGGCAAATCTCACGCGCGTCTCGGCGGCTACCGCGCGCGAGGAGTTCCTGGACCTGATCGGCGACAAGCTGCGGTCAACCCGGTCTTCTTCCGGCAGCCGCCGACGGCCATAGTGATACGCGAGCGCGTGCGCCGCTGGAATCAGCCTCGGTGCTTCCCGAGATGACCGCAACGGCGTGACCGTTCGCGACTTACCAGGCCGCCGAATCCCCGGCAAACGTCTCGACGCCGCCGATCATGGGCGGGAAGCCAGGCGTGACGTGAAGCACTTTCATACATGGCGAATGCTGACACCGGCGTCGCGTGGCAAGAGCCGGGCCCTCTACGTCGATCCTTCAGCCACCATCCGGCCGTTGCTCAGACGCGGGCGTTCCGATCCCTCGGTCGCGGCGCATGATCCAGCACCTGGCCGCCGAACGTCGAAAACAGCGTCGCCAGCGAATTCGCCAACGCATCGTTCCCGGTCCGACCATCTTGCTCCGGAGCGGAGTCCGTCTCGTCGACGAGCCGTTCATCGCGGGGATGGTTCCGGTCATAAGGCATCATGAGTCCACGGCATGAGTTGGGCGATTTGAGGGTTTGCTGTCCACAACCCCCAACTCAGGGATTCGATCCGGAATTTCCGGACGATTTTCAGGCGCTCGGTACCCGCCAGGCAACGCCCTGCGGCCCGGCGTCCGGTTTCCATATTATGCTGGCCCGCGTACCGACGTGGCGCCCCCGCCGCCAGGCCGCCGGGTCGTCGGCCGCCACGGGGGAAACCAGCCGCAGCCGGCGACCCCCCCGGGTAGACGCTATATTTCGCCTCCGCTCGTCAACGGCTCAATTCCCGCATCACCTTGAACAGCTCGGCCTTGGTCTCGAACCCGATGCCCGGTGCGTCCGGCAGCCCGACATAGCTGTCCTCGACCCGGATGCCGTCGGCGAAGCCGCAGAACGGCCTGAACACGTCGGGATAGGACTCGTTGCCGCCCAGATGCAGGCCGGCGGCGATGTTGAGCGACATCTGATGGCCGCCATGGGGCACGACCCGGCGGGTCGACCAGCCGTTCTGCGCCAGCATGTCGAGCGTGCGCAGATATTCGACCAGGCCGTAGCTGAGCGCGCAGTCGAACTGTAGATAGTCGCGATCGGACCGCATGCCGCCGTGGCGGATCAGGTTGCGGGCATCCTGGTGCGAGAACAGGTTCTCGCCGGTCGCCATCGGCCGGTCGTAGTGCTTGGCGAGTTCCGCCTGCAACGCATAGTCGAGCGGATCGCCCGCTTCTTCGTACCAGAACAGCCCATAGGGCTTCAGCGCCTCGGCATAGGCGATCGAGGTCGCCAGATCGAAGCGGCCGTTGGCATCGACGCACAGGTTGGCGCCGTCGCCGACGATCTCCAGCACCGCATCGATCCGGCGCAGATCTTCGGCCAGGGGGGCGGCCCCGATCTTCATCTTGACCACGCGATAGCCGCGGTCGCGATAGCTGCGCATCTCGTCCTTGAGCCCGGTCAGGTCCTTGCCGGGGTAATAGTAACCGCCGGCGGCATAGACCCAGACCTTGTCGTCGGCCACGCCGTCGCGGAACCGGTCGGCCAGCACGCGATAGAGCGGCTTGCCCTCGATCTTGGCGACGGCATCCCAGACCGCCATATCGACCGTGCCGACAGCGACCGAGCGCTCGCCATGGCCGCCGGGCTTCTCGTTCTTCATCATCGTGTCCCAGATCTTGAACGGATCCAGGTTGTCGTGCTTGTCATCCAGCAGGCTGTCGGGCTTGGCCTCGGTCAACCGGGGCAGAAACCGCTCGCGCAGCAGCCCGCCGGCGCCATAGCGGCCGTTCGAATTGAAGCCGTAGCCCACGACCGGCTTGCCGTCGCGGATCACGTCGGTGATCACGGCCACGACCGAGCAGGTCATCTTGGAGAAATCGATATAGGCATTGGCGATCGGGGAGGCGATCGAGGCGGTCGTCTCCCGGATCTCGACGATCCGCATGGGTTTTCTCCGGCCGGTTAGGCGATGAACGATGAGGCCGAGGATAGCGACGGACGCGGCGTCGCGGCCAATGCCGCATTCGGAACGTTCAATGTCGGATCGGCATCGCGCTTCACGTCCGCCACCCCGCCGTCCGGCGTCTTGTGGGCCGTCTAAGCGGCGTGCTGCCGGGGTACGATTTGCGCCAATTCCGGTCCGATCCGGCGGCGCTGCTCAAGCAACTGATAGCCGGTCTGAATACCCAGCCCGAAGCCGTCCGACAGGCCGAAATCGCGAGCAAGACGAAGATCCGTATCGGCCGCAATCGAACGCGTGCCCAAGACGATCTCGTCGATGCGCCGAGGCGGCACGCCGATCGCGCGGGCAAGACCGTTCTGGCTCAGCCCCAGGGGCTCGATGAAATCGGCCAGCAGCATGTCGCCCGGCGTCGGGTTCGGGATCAGCTCAGCAGCAGTCGATGATTTCGACAGTCTCGGGACCTCCATCCGTCCAGTCCTCGCGTTAAGGCGTGTGCTCGTCCGAATCCAACGCGAAAACCAATACCGAACGCCCGGTCACCTGATAGGCTTGGCCGGTCGCGAAATCCTCCTCGCCCGGATGCTCCACGACGTTGGTGTCGATCAGCAGGGTCCAGGTCGCGTGGCCGGCCGATTCCGGCAGGGTGAAGTTCACCAGGTCGTAATGGCTATTGAAGATCACCAGCATCGTGCGGTCGTCGCCGCGTTTGCGCACGCCGGTCGGCTGGGCGCGGCCGTCCATCAGCATGCCGAAGCAATGCATGTTCTCGTCGGCCCAACCCTCGTCGGGCATCTCGGCCCCGGACGCGTTGATCCAGGTGACGTCCTTGACGCCCAGCTCTTCGTTTATCGTGCCGGTCAGGAAGCGCTGACGGCGCAGGATCGGGAAATTGCGGCGCAGCGCGGTCAATCGCTCGACGAAATGGATCAGGTCGCGGCCGCGCTCGCCGAAATCCCAATCGACCCAGCTGATCTCGCTGTCCTGGCAATAGGCATTGTTGTTGCCCTGCTGGGTCCGGCCGAACTCGTCACCGGCCAGCAGCAACGGCGTGCCGTGGGACAGCAGCAGGGTCGCCAGCAGATTGCGGACCTGCCGGTCGCGCAGCGCCACGATCTCCGGATCGTCGGTCGGCCCCTCGACGCCGCAGTTCCACGAGCGATTGTCCGAGCTGCCGTCGTTGTTGTCCTCGCCGTTCGCCTCGTTGTGCTTGTCGTTGTAGGTGACGGTGTCGTTCAGCGTGAAGCCATCGTGGGCGGTGATGAAATTGACGCTGGCGTAAGGCTTGCGACCCTGGTGGTTGAATATGTCGCCCGACGCGCAGAGCCTGGGCGTGAGTGCCGCCGCCGGCGCCTCGCCCTTCCAGAAATCGCGGGCGGTGTCGCGGAACTTGTCGTTCCATTCGGCCCAGCCGGGCGGAAATCCCCCGACCTGATAGCCGCCCGGACCGCAGTCCCACGGCTCGGCGATCAGCTTGACGCCGCCCAGCACCGGGTCCTGGCCGCAGGCCTTCAAGAAGCCGCTCTGATTGTCGAAGCCGTTGACCTCGCGCGCCAGGATCGTGCCCAGATCGAAGCGGAAGCCATCGACGCGCATCTCGTTGACCCAATAGCGCAGACTGTCGGTCACCATCTGAATGACGCGCGGCTGGCTGATGTTGAGCGTGTTTCCGGTGCCGGTATCGTTGATGTAGAAGCGCTTTTCGTCCGGCATCAGGCGGTAGTAGGACGCGTTATCGATGCCCTTGAACGACAGGGTCGGTCCGCGCTCGTTGCCCTCGGCCGTGTGGTTGTGGACCACGTCCAGGATGACCTCGATACCCGCATCATGCAGGCGGGCGACCATATCCTTGAATTCCTGCACCATCCGCGCCGGATTGGCGGCATAGCGCGGGTCGGGCGCGAAGAAGCCCAGCGAATTATAGCCCCAGTAATTCGTCAGCCCTTTGTCGAGCAGGTGGCTGTCGTTGGCGAACATATGGATCGGCAGCAGTTCGACCGAGGTCACGCCCAGCGATTTGATATGCTGGATGACCTCCTTGGTCGCCAGGCCGGCGAAGGTGCCGCGCAGACTTTCCGGCACGGCCGGATGCCGCATGGTGTAGCCGCGCACATGGGCCTCGTAGAAGATCGTCCGGTCCCACGGGACCAGCGGGCTGCGGCTTTCCTGCCAGTCGAAGCCGGTATCGGCGACGATGCATTTCGGCATGAATTCGGCGCTGTCGCGTTCGTCGAACGACAGGTCGGCATCTTCGTGCCCGATGGTATAGCCGAAGCAGGCATCGTTCCAGATCAGCTGGCCCGCGTGTGCCCGGGCATAGGGATCGAGCAGCAGCTTGTTCGGATTGAACCGATGGCCTTCCTCCGGCGCATAGGGCCCGTGGACCCGATAGCCGTAGAGCTGCCCCGGCGCCACGTCTGGCAGATAGCCGTGCCAGATTTCGTCGGTGAATTCCGGCAGCTCGATGCGCTGCAGCTCCTGTTTGCCGCTACTGTCGAACAGACAGACCTCGACCTTGGTCGCGTTGGCGGAGAACAGGGCGAAGTTGGTACCGGTGCCGTCCCAGGTAGCGCCACGCGGATGGGGCAGGCCTTCGCGGATAGTCCGTTTGACGATTTCGGTCACGCGTGGCTCCTGGGCGATAGGAAAATCTTTGGCCGTCGCTGAACGCAAGCGGAGCCTCTTAAACACCCTTGGGCCGTCATCGCTCCCTCGGGAGCGTGGCAAATATTTATGGTGCGGGCGGCGCAGTCGCCAGCGACAGCGCGCTGTTCAGGTAGCGCGGGTCGTCGGTAACCTCGGGGCCGAGCCAGGGCGGCAGATCGACCGCCTGGCCGACATGGTCGAGTTCGACCTCGGCCAGCAGCAGGCCGGCGAGCGCGCCTTCGAACGCATCGACCGTCCAGACCCGCCCGCCGTGGTTGAGGCTATAGCGCCGCTTGGCGATCATCCGTCCCTGGCAGAACTGGCGCAGCATCGAGGCGGCATGATCGACCGGCACCGGATATTCGAACTCGGCGCGCACCCCCTCGACGGGCGGTCCCTTGATGGTCAGAAACGCCTTGTCGCCCGCGATCCGGACGCGCACGGAACAATCGCCGAACGTCGGCAGATAGCCCTGGGACAGCAGTTCGACCGTGGCGCCCGCGCGCCACGCCTGGCCGATCACCAGAAATTTACGTTCGATCTCGACCGGTTCGGTCATCACGTTCCATCCACCATCTCGCCCACGGCTGGACTGTGTCACACCGCCGCCCGACGACAAAATGGATCTGGTTACCGCTATCGCCTGTTCATGAGGCGTGAAAACTTCGCCCCCTATCCGACAAGCGAGGCTACGGATGGCATCGACACGGCGCTTCCGGCTTTGGACCATTGGGGTCGGCACGCCGCTCGTGGTGATCGCCATTCTCGTCCTGTTCTGGGACTGGAACTGGTTCAGGCCGCTCGTCGAAATGCAGGCGTCCTCCAGCCTGGACCGCACGGTCGGCATCGGCCATTTCGACATTCGCCTCGCACGCCGGCCGCTGCTGGTGTTTGACAATGTGACCATCGCCAATCCCGAAAATTTCCCCGGTGACCGGCAGATGGGCAAGATCGATCGTCTGTCGGTCCGGGTCGATATCGCCAGCCTGTTCCACGGCCCGCCCCTGATCCCGGAGATCGCGATCGAGCATCCTGACTTCGCCTTGGCCCAGGCACCGTCCGGCACGGCGAATTGGCGGTTCGGCGATCCGAATGCGAAGCCGTCGGACGGGCCCGCGCCTCAGATCGGCTCGCTGATCATCACCGCCGGCAAAGTCCATGTCGTGGCGGGCAAGCCGCAGGCCAATTTCACCCTGCAGGTCGAGACCCGGCAGCCCGCGAAGGGCGGCGAGGCGGCGATCGTGGTCGATGCCAAGGGCACCTACGCCAACCAGCCGGTCGATGGCAAGTTCATCGGCGGCGCGCTCCTGTCGCTGCGCGATCCGGCCGAGCCCTATCCGATCGATCTGACCGCCAACAACGGCGATACCCATGTATCGCTCAAGGGCACGGTCGAGCGGCCGATGGAATTCGGCGGCGCCGATGTGACGCTCGATCTGAAGGGGCGCGACCTGGCGGATCTCTATTCGCTGACCGGCATCCCCCTGGCGCCGACGCCGGCCTATCATCTGACCGGCAAGCTGGACTACAGCGCCGCCAAGATCACGTTCCGCAAGTTCGCCGGCACGGTCGGCAGCAGCGATCTCAATGGCGACATCGGTGTCGAAATCCGTCCCGGCGACCTGCCGCTGGTCACGGGCGACCTGACCTCGCACAAGCTGGTGATGGCCGATCTGGGCGGCTTCATCGGCGCCACGCCGGGCAAGGCCGACAGCAAGAACGACACGCATCAGGCCGAACGCAAACAGGCGGAAGCCAGACCGAAGCTGTTGCCGGACACGCCGATCAATCTGCCGGAACTGCGCTCGGCCGATATCGAGGTGAAATATCGTGGCGAGCGGATCGAAAGCACCTCGGCGCCGATCGACAATCTGTCGGCCGACCTGTCGGTAGAGACCGGCCAGATCCGCCTGCATCCCTTGAGCTTCGCGATCGGCACGGGCCAGATCGCGCTGAATTTGACGCTGAACGCCCAGGGACCGCTGGTCCATCTGATCGGCGATGCGGATTTCCGCAAGGTCGATGTCAGCCGGCTGATGCAATCGACCAGGGTATTCGAAGGCGCCGGCACGATCGGCGGTCAGATCAAGCTCGACACGACCGGCAATTCGCTGGCGGCCATGCTGGGCCAGGGCAACGGCGACGTGAAGCTGTTCATGACCGGTGGCGACATCAGCGCTTTGCTGGTCGATCTGGCCGGCCTGGATTTCGGCAATTCGGTCCTGTCGCTGCTGGGCCTGCCCAACCGCGCGCCAGTGCGCTGCATGATCTTCGATGCCGGGTTGACCAAGGGCGATCTGCAAACCCGAACGTTTCTGGTCGATACGACCGAGGCCAACCTGGTCGGCAAGGGTCATGTCGATCTGGCCAAGGAGCAGATCGACTATCAGCTGACGACCGATCCCAAGCATTTCAGCGTCGGCTCGATCCCGGCGCCGATCGATATCACCGGAGCGTTGAAGAGCCCGGGCATCACGCCGGATCCGACCGTGCTGGCCGAGCGGGGTAGCGCCGCGGCCGCGCTGGGCGTGCTGCTGACGCCGCTCGGTGCGCTGATCCCGACGATTCAGTTGGGGCTGGGCGAGGACAGCGACTGCAAGTCGCTGCTGGCCGACGTCGAGGCCGGTGCCAAGACGCCAGCAAAACCGGTCGGCGGCAAGCCGACGGTTACCAAAGAAGCGGTGCCGACGCGCCGGAAAGCGGCGGCCAACAGAAGCTGATCAGCGGCGGCGGCGCGGCCGCTCGTCGCGCACCGGTATTGGAATCGGCTTCAATTCGCCCGCCGGCTCCGGCGTAAGCCAGCCGAGTGCCCGACCGATACCATTGATCAAGATCGCCACGAAGCCCATCACTGAAACTCCTCGATACCGACAGCCATCATATGGGAAGGATGGACGCGAAATGCTTGCCTGAAAGTGAACTATCGAACACCTCAATCCAAACTACGTTCCCACGACCGTCGTGTCCATGAGGCGGTAGCCGATTGCGGTGGCACGCGCCCACCGGCCAACATAGGGCAACTCGAGATACGGCGGCCTGCTGAGGCCGGAGATGTGAGGAGCCTGACGAACAATCCGATGGCGGGGAAGATGCGCCAAAGGAGCCGATCGATTGTTACGACGAACCGTCAGCGAGCTTGTCGCCCCCCAAGTTAAAACTCGACGCGGGTCGCCGGGATTGCCAACAATGCCGGCACAACCAAGAGAGTTTCCATGCCGATTTTAGTCAATCCAGAGTTCTCACGGCTTCCCCAGGACATTGCCGGGCTCTTCGCGGGTGCCGGCGAGGCGAGCTTCTTCAGTCATCCGGCGTGGTATGCCGTGTTTTCCGGACATGCGCTCGAAACCGGCGGCGAGTCGCGGCTCTACACCGACGCCGCGTCCGGCGCCGGCCTGCTGCTCCAGCTGGCGGGATCGGCGCGGCGGCTGAGGAGCCTAGCAAATTACTACAGCTGTGAGCACGCGGTGTTGTCGCGCCCGGGCGTCGATGTCGCAGCCGCGCTGGCGGAGATCGTCTCCAACATCCTTGCCGAACGCCCGCGTTGGGATGCCGTCTCCTTGGTCGGACTCGATCCGACCGCTCATGATTTCCCGGCTCTCATTGCAGGTTTCCGGCGTGTCGGGACGGTCGTGCGGCCGTATTTCGATTTCGGAGTCTGGTATCAGACGACGGCCGGGCTGTCGTTCGCAGACTATTGCGACGGACTGCCCTCGCAGTTGCTCAATACCTGGAAGCGCAAGCGCAAGAAGCTATTGGGAAGCCCGCGTCTTCGCCTGACCTATTGCGACGGCGAGGCCGGGCTCGATGCGGCCATCGCCGCCTACGAGACGGTCTATCGCGCCAGCTGGAAGGACCCTGAGCCGCATCCGGGCTTCATGCCGGCGCTAATGCGCACTTGTGCCGCGCTCGGCGCGCTGCGCCTCGCGATTTACCATCTGGACGGCGTGCCCGCCGCGGCGCAGTTCTGGATCGTCTGGCGCGACCGCGCGACGATCTTCAAGCTCGCCCATGACGAGCGCTTCGCCGAACACTCGCTCGGCACGCGGCTGACCATGGAGTTGATGGAGCGCGTTCTCGAAAACGATCGGCCCACCGAGATCGATTTCGGCCAGGGCGACGATACCTATAAGAAGCTCTGGCTACCGCAACGCCGTGAGCGTTGGGGCATGCTCGCTGCCAATCCGCGCACGCCGGGCGGGCTCGCGCTGTCCGTTCGGGAAATCTCCGCCCAGCTCTATCGACGGTTCCATCTCGCGCCGGACCGCGGCTGACGGCCCTGATCCATTCCAATGAGTTGGAGGCCGTCCCACCACTCGTATCGAGCTGCGATCGCAGTATCGCCAGCGCCTGGCGTACCCCCGGTGACGCTCCACGAGATGGTCAAAACCCATCCGACTGGCTGCTGGGGAGGTTCTCGGTCATCTGGCCCGAGCGAACGCCACCTGGGTGATGTCTCTCCGTCCGAGAGCATAGGGAGTAGAGATCGGCGACGGAGAGCTTGCTGGTAACCTTATGGCGAAGGACCAGACGGAACCTTGCCGAAGAAGATCACCCAGGTCGAGAAATCATCGGTGAAATCCACGAACCGGTGCGGGATACCCTTCGGCACGAAGAGGAGATCGCCGGGAGCGACGGCGCCGGTCTCGTCCGCCTGAATGAACCGGCCCGAACCGGTTGCGATGACGTAGATCTCATCGCGCAGGTGCGGCGTCTGCGGATCGATCCGGTCGGGCTTGTAGAGAGCGATATCGAGCGCGTGCTCGGCGAAGAGTTTGACATAGGTCTCGTTCTGCGCGCCCAGAGTCGCGAGCGCATCACGGACGGTCAATTGCATCATGGCCCCTGCCCCGCCATCAGAAATACCAAGACGAGCTTACCTCATCCGATGCCTTGTATCGATCGGCGCCTTGGTACAACCCCATCGTAGATGGCCTATACCGCCACGGTCATAACTCGGTCAAGCCTCGGTGAAGCCCGTCAGCGACAGGACGGCCAGTGCGGCGGGACGAAAAGGCGCCCATCGACGATTCAGGCCGCAGCATCGATCGGTCGCGTCGCAATCGCCACGACCAACCACGCAGGCCCGTCCGCTCGACCGGCTTCAGCGCCCCTCAATACATTTTGGGTCAGGCTCCATTCCCGAAGCCTTCGACGTTAAGCTGCCATTAATCATCAGATGCGAATAGTAATGCCCTACAATTTTTAATGGTGCAGGCATTCGAATTATCGCGCTTTAGTCAAAGAGTAGCAAACACCTGCTGAGCGATGACGACCCGAGCTCAGGAGCGAGCGGAAGGCACTAGTGCCCCTTACGCTGTGCTGATCCAGCCCCATGGCGAACGCACATTCGGAACCTCGGCCCACGAGTGCCGCATCGAGCCCTCTCGTTATCCACCGACCGCGCCACCCGATACCTGAACAACTTTGCAGATTTCGCCCCTACGGAAGAAATCACACGAGAGAAATTTGACTATCTTCAAGAATTTTTCCAGAAGCCGGAGAATTTTCGCTGTGACAGAAGGATCGCCTGGAGCTGTACTGACGAGCCGCGATACTGGCGACACGTCTGACTTTCTCGACGCCCCGCGGAAGGACTCAGGCGCTCCGTACGTAACGGCACCTTTCGTGCTTACACGGCCGGGTTCAGGCGCCGACTCCGATCTCGTCTCGCTCCTCAGGATACGCGCCGAAGCGCTCGCCGACGAGGCAGCATATGTCTTCCTGCCCGACGGCGAACAGGAATCCGGCCGCTTGACCTACGGCGAACTTTGGGACCGGGCGGTGCAAATAGCCGCGTTCCTCAGTCGGCAAGATTGCCGCAACGCACCGGTTCTGCTGCTGATTCCTTCGAGCCTCGAGTTCGTCATCGGCCTTTACGGCTGCCTGCTCGCCGGCGCCATCGCGGTACCGGCACCGCCGCCCCATCGGACCAGGGGCATGGCGCGAATCCAGTCGATCATCGCGGATGCGCGCCCGCGGCTAATCCTTGCCACACAGCCGCCGCCCTCGACTGCTGACGGCATGTCCGTCCCCGAATTGGCCAGCATCCCGTGGCATCAGATCGACGATATTCTGGGGGCGCCCCAGCATTGGCATGGGCCATTTCCGCACATCTCCGGAGAACAACCCGCGGTCCTGCAATATACGTCAGGGTCGACAGGCACGCCCAAGGGCATCGTCATCACCCATGCCAATGCCCACGCGAATATTCTGGCCCAGCAGCTGACGACGGCGGACCCAGACGCGCCCCGGTTGGTCTCCTGGCTTCCGGTCCATCATGATATGGGGTTGTTCGGCAACATCATCGCCGCGCCTGTCCTCGGCGGCCAGCTCGCCTTCATGCCGCCCGGAGCCTTCATCCAGAAGCCCGCGCGCTGGCTCATGGCGATCAGCCGCTATCATGCGGTACGGTCGGGTGGTCCTAATTTTGCCTATGATCTGTGCGTCCGCGCCATCGGCGCGGAACAGCTCAGTGGCATCGATCTGCGCGACTGGCGCACGGCCTATAACGGTGCCGAGCCGGTGCGCGCCGCCACCCTGCAGCAATTCGCGCGGAGATTCGCGCCATATGGCTTTCAGGCCGAAGCTTGGTTCCCTTGCTATGGGCTCGCGGAAACGACCCTCATGGTCAGCGGTGCCCGCCGCCGGCGTCCGCCCACCGTCCGCGCCTACGCGCGGGACCGGCTGGGTGAAGGAACGGCCGTACCAGCCACAGATTCCGCCGTGCCCGCCCAAGCGCTGGTCAGCAGCGGGGTCTGTGTTAGCGACCATACCGTGCGGATCGTAGCTTCGGACTCCGGCGAAGCCTTGGGCCCCCGCCAAATCGGCGAAATCTGGGTCGCCGGCCCTAGCGTGAGCCCGGGCTTCTGGCAGCGGCCCGAGGTATCGGCGGAGCGCTTCGGACAGGAGCTCCGGGGTGAGGAAGGAAAATTCGTCCGGACCGGCGATCTTGGCTTCTTTGACGATGACGAACTGTTCATCGTCTCGCGCCAGGACGACCTGATCATCCTCAGAGGCCGAAATATCGCGCCGCAGGACATAGAGGACGCCGCCATTCGCTCCGGTGCCGGTGCGATCCAGGCCGCCGCCGCCTTTGCGGCGGAAGCGGGGGATGGTGAAGGCGTGATTCTCGTCCTTGAAGTTTCCCGCGACATCCGCCGGCCCGAGCAACTGGACGCCGTCGCGCAAACGACGCGCGACGCGGTCTGGCACGCAACAGACGTCGCGCTGTCCCGGCTGATCCTGGCGCGCCCAGGCTCCATTCCGCGAACGACGAGCGGGAAAGTTCGCAGGCGCAACACGCGTACCGCGCTCGCCGAAGGTGAGATCCGATCGGTTTATGACCGACCCGCCGCCCCGTATCAGACGGATCGGCGGGCTACCGATGGCATCGAGGCGGAGATCTCGGCATGGCTGCAGCGGGTCTTGGCGCTTCCGGCGCCACCGGATGCGGGGTCATCGCTGCACCGGCTTGGCCTCGATTCCCTGAGGATGGTCGAGTTCGCCGAATGGCTGAGCACGACCTACGGCGCACCGCTCTCGCTGGCCGATTTGCTCGGCAAACAGTCCCTCGCGGACATCGTCCGGGCCGTGCGGGAGGGCGCCAGCGCCGGGCATGGCCCGAACACACCGGACGCGCCCGCAGAAAGCGCCGTCGAACGCTCCCCGTTAGCCCACCATCGACTAACCCGCATCCAGCAAGCGATCTGGGCCGAGCAGAGCCGGCTCGGCGACAGCGCAGCCTACAACGTTCCGCTCGCCTTGCGCCTGCCGGACGACACGCCCCGATCGGTCGTGGAGGATGCTTTGCGCGCCCTTGCGCGGCACCATCCGCTGCTGCACGCACGCTTCGTCGTGACCGACGGAGGGCCGGTACGTGTTTCGGACGAAGCAGGGGAAATGCCCCTGGAGATGATCGACCTCTCCGCGATAGCCCCGGCCGATCTGGCCGGAGAGATGGCGGCCCGATCGCGCCTTCCGTTCGAGGTGCATGGCGAACGGCTCTGGCGCGCCGTGCTCTATCGGCGGCACCGGTCCCAGCTTGTTCTCGTGCTGACTTTCCATCATTTGATTTGCGACGGCGGGTCGGTATCGTCCCTCGCCGAATGGCTTGCCCGATCCCTTGACGGGACCCTAGCGCCGCCGGCGCAAATACCGGAACTCGACCCAATCGACCTGCTGGTCGGCGAAGAAGAATCCTACCTCTGCGGACGCGAAGCTCTGGCAGACCTCGAATATTGGAAAAGGCGGCTCACACCGCCGCCGCCGCCCCTCGCTTTGCCCCGTCACCGGGACCAGGATGGGGCGGACGAGCCCCCCATTTACGTGCGGCGCATCGTGCTCGACGGGGCTCGACTGCGGCAGGTCCGTTTGGCCGCCGAGGCGTGCGACGTCAGCCTGCCGGCCTTCCTGCTATCGCTCTACGGCCTCCTGCTTCACCGCTCCACCGGCCACGAAGATATAGCGATTGGGGTGATTACTTCGCTTCGTGTTCCGTTCCGCCATGGCGAAACGTTGGCGCCGTTGGTCAACCCCGTCATCGTTCGATCCGGCTACGCCGATCGCGCGCCCAGTCGCATCCGCGATTTCGCTATCGCCGCATCGAGCGAACTCCGATCGGCCTTGGCTCACAACCGCTTGCCCTTCTCGTCGCTCATCGAGGCGCTTCGGCTGCCGACCGTTCCCGGTCTGCCTCCGCTGTTCCAGGCAGCCTTCGGGCATATCCGCATCGCCGGCTCTATCGACGAGAATGCCGAGGCGGCGCTTGCCGCGTCGGCATCAACCACTCGCCCCTTCCTTCTTCATCCGCAGGAAGGCTCCAATCCGCTCTCCCTTTCCTGGACGGAGGGCGACGAGGTCTGCATCGGCGATTTCGCGGTCCATAGTGCGTGGCTGTCCGAAAGTGCCGTCCACAGGATGGGGGCTCAACTCGATCGGCTGATTGACACGGCGTGCGCCGACCTCGATACGCCCGTCGCCACGATCCCGATGGTTTCGGATCAGGAACGCACCCGTCTCGAAAATTGGTCGAACGGCGCGCGCGCGCGTCTTGCCGTGCAGGCGGAAGGACAGCCTCTTCATGCGCTCATTCAAGCCCAGGCCGAGCGCTATCCTGAACTGCCTGCCATCATCGAATATGACGGAACCGTCTGGACCTACGCGCGGCTCGAACGCGAATCCATGGGATTGGCGGAACAGCTCCTAGCGCACGGCCTTCTGCCGGGCGGCCGGGTCGCCGTCAGCATGGAGCGCTCCGCCCGATGGCTTGCCTCTCTGCTGGCCATCCTGCGGGCCGGCGGCACGTTCGTGGCGATCGACCCCCAACAGCCGTCAGACCGCAGGGCCTTTATCGCCGCCGATTGCGACGCCTCGATCGTGCTGACGGAGGAAGGCGCCGCGACCGATTTCGCCGGCGATCGGACGGTGCTTCATCCGCAGGCACGGGTCCCGGGCGAGCAGACGCGCCCGTTGCCGCCCGTCGATGAAGCGGTAGCGGCCTATATCCTCTATACTTCCGGCTCGACCGGACGGCCGAAAGGCGTCGCCGTCTCTCACGCGGCGCTTCGGGAACGCCTGCTCTGGAAGGTCGAGACCTTCGGAATGACCCCGGAAGATCGGGTGCTGCAAAGCATCCCGACCATCTTCGATCCGTCGCTGTGGGAGATTTTCACCCCCCTCCTCTGTGGCGCTGCTGTCGTTCTGGCGCCGCCGCAGAGCGACCGCGAGCCCGACCTGATCGCGGCACTGGTGAGCCGCCATGAGATCACGATGATGAGTTGTGTGTCGGGGGTACTCGCCCATCTCGGCGACGCATTTCAGAAACAGCCCCCCCTTCGACTCCGCCGAGTCATCACAGGCGGCGAACCCCTGCCAGCCGCTGTTCGCCATCGCTTCCAGATCGCCCTGGCCGGGGTAACGGTAGATCATTTCTACGGCCCTACCGAAGCGACGATCTTCTGCACCCATCTAGCCCTCCCGCCGGCCTCCAGGAAGACGGGGACGCCTGCTACAATGGAGTCCGTGGGCAAGCCCGTCGCCGGCGCGACGGTCCACGTCGTCGATGATCACGGCCGTCTCCTGCCCATCGGCGCCGTCGGCGAGATCCTCATAGGCGGGCTGGGCCTGGCCACGGGTTATGTCAACCGGCCGGCTGAGACCGACCGCCGCTTCGTGGTCCTGGACGAACGCCCAGACCAGCGCTTTTACCGGTCAGGCGATGCCGGCCGCTGGCGAGAAGATGGATGTCTGGAGATCGTCGGCCGCGCAGACGATCAGATCAAACTGCGGGGCGTCCGCATCGAGCCTGGCGAGATCGAGGCGATCCTGCTCGAAGTACCAGGGGTTAGAGAGGCAGCGGTCATCCTCGAGACGCGCCCAACCGGCGACATCCTGGCGGCCTGGGTTTCCCTCGAACCGGGCAACACGGATGCTGAGGCGCTCGACGACTATGCCCGCGCGCGCTTGCCTCACGCCCTCGTGCCGGCTCGTTTCCATCTCGTCGCCAAGCTACCGACCTTGCCAAGCGGAAAGATCGATCGAAACGCGTTGACCGAACTGACCGCCGCACGCTCACCCGAGGTGGCCGCCCCACCGGCGACGGCGGCACCGCGCAGCGCCATGGAGGTCCGTCTGCTGCGCCTGTGGCGGGATCTACTCCAGGCACCCCTTCTGCAACCCACGGACGACGTGTTTCAAGCCGGCGCCCATTCGCTGATGGTTATGCAACTGGTCAGCCGCCTGCATACGGAAACCGGCCGCAGTCTTCCCGCAGGCATCTTTTTCGATCGGCGGACCCCACGTCGACAAGCCTTCTTCCTCGAAAGTGAAGAGCTGGACAGCTGCAGAGATCAACCGAGGCTCAAACTGCTTTCGCCCATTCCGAACTGCCGAAATCTCGTGTGCGTGGCAGCGGGCAGCGGCGACCAGATGCGACTGGAACGGCTCGCCAAAGCGCTCGGCAACGACGTTACGGTCTGGGGACTGCTGCCCCCCGATGCCGCACCGGTTGGGGAGGACTGGACGATTGATCGCCTGGCGAGTGCCTATACCGCGCTCGTCACCGAGATGCTGGGCACGAGCCCTTGCGTGATGGCCGGCTTCTCGGCCGGCGGGCCGGTGGCGCACGAGGTAGCCTGCCACATGCACCGCGCAGGCCATGTGGTGGACCGCGTCCTGCTGTTCGACAGCGCGCACCCGATGCTGCCTTCCGTCAACGTCCGGACCTTCGTCGCCCTGCAAAAGCTGCTGTCGGCACTCGGCCACAAGACGCGGATCGCCAACAGCCGGCTCGCGCAACGGGCTCGCCAGATCTTCGAGGATCCGGGGCTCCACATCCATCTCGCCGCCCTGCCGGGCTGGCGCGCCGCCCGGTTCGACGGCCCTATGACGATCATCAGGGGGGCCGGAACACGCTGGATCAGCGGCATCCTGTTCCGCCCCTGGCGGCGCCATGTGCAGCAGTTGGACTATGCCGACGCCCGGGGACTGCATGGTGGCCTGTTCGACAAGCGGCATGTCGATGGAGTGGCCTCGATCATCAGGCGGCTGATGGTCCGTCCTTGAGGGCACAGGCTCTCGTCTTGTGGAGCGAGCTCGCGGCTGTCGAGGCTGCCGCCCCTTCCTGGCTGGAACTCGCGGCCGGCCTGCCGGCGAGCATGCGCGCTGGGATCGAAACCTCTCTGCGCGACAGCGACCGGCGTCTCCGCCTGCTCGGCCGCCTGCTTCTCGCGCGGGCCCTGGTGCAACTGATCGGAGACGGACCCCACGAATTGGCATTCGATCGATTGGGTCGCCCAGAGCCGATCCACGGCGTGGACTTATCGATCAGCCATACCAGCGGCCTCGCCTGCGCCGCCGTCGGCCTCCGATGCCGCATTGGCGTCGATGTCGAAGCGCGACGCGCCATCGAGCCTTCGCTGCATTATGGGGTGCTCGCGCCCGAGGAACGACGCCTGGTCGCCCGTTCCGCCGATCCCGACGGAGATTTCCTCACCTTCTGGACCATGAAAGAAGCTGCGGCGAAGGCAGATGGACGCGGTCTTCATCTTGATCCGCGTCAGCTGCGGTGCCGGCAAGGTTCAGCTTTCCGACATCAAACGGTACAGGCCGACAGGGTCAGCTACCGGGTTCGTGCGCTGCCTCTTCCGCGAGCCTGGATCGGCAGCCTCGCCTATGACTCGCATTTTCCTCTGAACGTGAAAGCCGGTGCCTATAGCTTGAGCTGATTGGCCCACCAATTGCCGATCATGTCCTGCGCGTAGGAATAACCCTTCTCGGCGATCTCAGCGCCCTTGGCGTGATCCATGACCGAATAGGCCTTGAGCGGCGGCTCGAGTAGCAGGTCCGTCGCGCGCTTCGGCATCAGCGCTCGATTCGCGAGGCTGCCGACGGACATCGAGCGCACCAATATCTCAACGATCGACGGCATGCCGACCTGGCGGACCGCCAGAGAATTGAGGCGATTCCACAGGATTCGCCAACCGGAAAGGCCGTAGTCGTAAGAATAGGAGGTAGAGATGCCGCCGTCAGGCGTCACGTTGATGACGATGAGCAGCCCCTTACGGTTGTGTTGGTACATGGTCGCGATCGGTAATCCATCGATCAACCCCCCGTCGGCCAGTAGATCGCCCCCACTGACGACCGGCGGAAACAGACCTGGTGGCGAGTTGCTGGCCAAGGTGGCGCGCCACAAGGAACCGTCCGTGTGAACGACGGGCTGCGCCTTGGTGAGATTAGCTGAGATGCAGAAGAATTTACGCCATGTGTCCTCGATGGCGGCGTCACCCAGCAGGGTGTGCATGCCGCGGGAAAACCGCCGGCCGGCCATGAGCGACACGAGAGGCGGCGTGAATTGCTCCCCCCGCCGCACCAGGGCCATGATCCCGTCGAGAATCTCGTCGGCCCCCCGATTCAGTGCGTATTGGCTGGCGACGAGCGCGCCCATACTTGCGCCGCCGACGAAATCGACGGGCACGCCGTGCTGCTCCAGCGCCCGGAGGATTCCGATATGGGCAAAGCCCCTGGCACCGCCACCACCGAAGACCACCCCGACCGCATGGCCCGCCAGGAAGCGTGCGACGCGCGCCCAATCCGCCGCATTGCCCGTCCGGACGTGCATATGCTGGTCGGCTTGCCGCAACGCCAAATGCTTCGCCGTATCGGACGGCACCGCGAGGTTCGGTGGTTGGACGAGCAGAATCGTCAATGGCCGGTTGGTCGCCGCCCCGATCTCCTGGACGCTTCGTTCGATCGGACCGACCTGCGGGCTGGCCGATCCGTCGATCATGAGCAGCAGGTTGTCAGCCTGCCGGGCGCAGAGCCGGGTCCAAGGCGAGTCGCGTTCGTCGGCAACGTAGAGGACACACGAGAAATGCCGCTCCAGATCACCGATCCAGCGGAGCAGTGCAATATTGCGCTCGTGGGAATACCGGCTCTCGTCGTTGATCGGATAGCCGGCCTCGGTGCAGATGTCCGAGTTCAGCACAATGATCGAGCCGCGCCGCGCCAACGCTCCGGCCAGGGCGTCGGCCGATTGCCTGAGCGAAAGCCCAGGATGCGCCGCGATCAGCGCGAGTGACGGAAGATTGCCGCCATGGTGCCCCCGGAACCGGGCCATTCCCATACTCACGCCCTGGGCCGAGCGCACCAAACCGCGGGCAATCTCCTGGGGATGCCGGCGCAGGAGCTCCAGATAGCCGGTCTTGGTGAGCCGGGCGACGGTCGTATCGCGCCGGGCAACCGTATCGGCGGGCCACAACTGGCCGGTCACACAGCCGATCTCGCCGACGCTTTCACCAGGTCCGATCTCTGCCAGCGGTTCGAGCGTTCCATCCGGCAATCGCTTCACAGTATCCAGGCGCCCGTTGATCACGAGATAGATTGCATCGGACGGATCGTCTTGCCGGCAGAGAACGTCGCCCCTCCGCAGTACGAGTTGCTTGGCCATTCTGGCCAATTCCGCGGCGGTCGTCAGATCGACCTCCGCGAACAGGATGCTCTGGCGCAGGCCGAGGACCAGGCTCAGAAAGGTAGCCTGAGCCGTCGCCTGGTCCCAGACCGCCGACATCTGCCCGGGCCACGCTTCGCGCAGTGTATCGGCCCCGGCAAGCGACAGCCGCCAAAGAACGGCATCGGTCGCGGCAGTGACCGTCAGGAGTGAGGGACCGCTCGCCGGCAGAAGCGAGGCAGCCAGCATCTGCCCCGGGCCAAAGAGGCCAAGTTCGACCTCCTGATTGGCCAGACCGCCGCGCCCCACTAACTGGCCGGCCCCGACGATCCACAGGCTGTCCACCGCGTCGGATTGATTGACGAGGGTGCTTCCAACCGCCAGTGCCTGGAAAGCGAGCGACGAGACGATCGCGTCGAGAAACCCGTCCTCCATCCCCTCGGTCATGCCCAGGACTTCGGCGACGGCTTGCCTCATGCCGCGCGCATTCATCGGCGCCTGCTTTCGCCGATATCAAGAGCGCAATGGAAGGGGGGGAGAATCAAGACGAACGACGTGCGTGCATGGGGCCACCGAGGAAAATCTAGTTCAGCCATCCGTCGCAAGGTAGCGGCGCTGCGCACCTTCCAGCACGAGACATGTCAATACGCCGGTGAAGAATGCCCCGGTGTCGATGCCGATCCGATTCGGAAACTCTTCCGGTTGCGGCACCGGCGTATGGCCGTGCACCACAACGGCACCATGATAGATCTTCGACCCGAGAAATGGCGCCCGGATCCATAGCAGATCCGCTTCGGCTTGACGAGCCAGCGACACACCGGGGCGGACGCCCGCATGCACGAACAGGTAGTCGCCGAGGCGATGTTGGGTTACGAGCGTCGCCAAGAATTCGCGATGGGCCGGCGGTAGGCGTTCCGCCAATTCCTGTGCAAGGCGCGGTAGCTCCTGGCCGCCCCGCCAGGGCAACCCATAGCTCGCGACGGTCGCGGCGCCGCCGATCGCAAACCACTTAGGACCCACCTTCTCAGGCTCCTCCAGGAACGCCGCCATCATCGCCTCGTGGTTCCCCTTGAGATAAACGGCCGGCACGTTTCCCAGGGGATGGTCGACAAGACGGCTGATGACTTCGGCAGACGCAGGTCCGCGGTCGATGTAGTCGCCAAGATAGATGATGCAATTCTCGGCAGGGCGCGCCCAATCCAGGTCGCAGCGAATGAGGTTGTGAAGCGCGTCGAGCAGCCCCACGCAACCATGGATATCAGCCACGACATAGGCGCGCAGCCCTTCGAGGATCACCGGCTCCGACGGGCGCAGCAGTCTGCGCTGCCAAGCAAACATTTTCATTCGCTCGATTCTAGAGGCTGTATCGGCCCGGCGCGATAATGCCGTCCGGATCCAAGACCTGTTTCATCGAGCGGACGGTCGTCCAGAATATATCGTCCGGCCGCAAGATCAGATCCATATTGTCGATATCGATACGGTACGGCGTACAGCCAAGGTTCAAATAGGCGCGATTGAGCGCTCGGAGGCACTCTTTGGCCTTTCGCTGCCGCTCCGGGTCGGCCCGGGCGAAATCGATACTGATGACGCCTTCCAACGTCCGGTCCGACATGAGATTTAGGGTCACCGCGGGCTGGAAGCCGAAGCTCGCCCCCGTGCGCTCGGTCAGTTCAACGACTTGCTGAATGGTCGCCCCGTCCAGCGGGATCACGGGCGCGCAAAAAGCGATGCCCCCGACACCCAGATCCGGGTTCTCCTCGTGGTCCGACCGATCTGCCGAGGGCCAATAGACGCTGTGGAGCGCTTCGCTCGTCGGCACCCCAGTCGGCAGCTTCAGCAATGGCTCGACCCCCCGCAAGAACATCCGCAGTCCACTCAGGCCCGGCAGACGAGAGACCGACATGGCGAGTTTCAGTACCGTCGGCGTCATGAAGCGGACGCGGCCGAAGCGGCTCAGCCGGCTGCGAATCCGCCGGCGTGACTCCCGGACACGACCAGGCGTTCCCGCGATGCTGCCGAGGGCGCTCCAATCGCCCCGCATTTGCCCATCGGCAATCTTCTGAGCTGCCTGTCGCGTAGCCGGCCGGCCGGCCGCGAGCAACTGGCGATAGATAAGCGGTGTCAGCGTGATCTCGCTGCGCCGCCGGTTGCCTACATGCACGACGCTATCGAGCGAGCCTTCCTGGACCAGATCCCGCAAGGCCTCGAAAAAGGCCGGCAGGTCTGACGCGCGGGGGCTGACAAGAAACGTCGCCTGGGCCGCTGGGCGTGGCATCAGCTTGATGGTCGCTTCAATCACGATGCCGAAATTCGACTGCAGGAACATGCCGCCCAGGTCGGGACCGATCCCAAAGCGGCAAAGAGAGCCGATCCGCGATTCGGGAAAATGCGCGAAGCCCGTTCTGAGGATTTCGCCCGTTCCCAGCACGATTTCCAGCGACTGGACCTGTTCGGCACGGAGCGAGTTGTACGCCACGCCCCGTTCGAGCGTATTGCCGACAACGCTGGTGTCCGTGCCCGACCCGGTGACGTCGAGAAAGAAGCGGGAACCGGTTCTTTTGAGATGCTCCGCCAGTTGGGCCTGTGTCACGCCGGGCTGCAAGGTCACGACGCCGTAGCGCTCATCGACCGGACCGATGCGGTCCATGCCCGAGAGATCGACGACCACATTGCCGCTTTGCACGGGCAACCGCGACCCGAGGCCCCAGTTTTTGCCCCCGCTGATTGGATAGAGCGGCGTAGCGTGGCGCCGAGCCGCTCGCACCAGGGCTTGGACCTGGTCAACGCCCTTCGGCCGCAGGACGAGAGGGATGTGCCGCACATGGCCGCTGGTCGCCGCCTGATAGGCCAGCAACGCCTCGCCCTCGACGAACGCATCCGCCGGAAGCAGGGCCGTCAGCTCCGCGGCAAAATCCTCCAAACCCACACTACTCTCCCTGGCCGGAAGGCCGGCTACCCGACCTGGCGCCCGAACCATGGTCCGATGAGATTGGCAACCGGCAGCGGCAAGCGCTTCCAGGCTTCGATCTTGCGCTGGTATTTAGGGTTATTGGGGTTCACGTCCGGCATCGCCGCGCCGGCCTTGAGAAAGAACTCGTGAATAACCGGACGTGGCTCGAAACCCCAATTTTTCTTGAAGGCATGGGGTCCTGTACCGAGCTTGCTTCGGCCGAAATCGAAAATCCTATAGCCGCGCTCCGACGCCCGCCTCATGACCCGGAAATACATCAGATCCGCGGCCCCGACCCGGCGGGCTTCGGGATCGGCGCCCGTATAGTACGGCATCACCCTGTCCCGAAAGTAAAAGTTCAGGACGGACGCGAGCGGTCGCTCATCCTGGTAGACCGTCAGAATATCCGCGTCAGAGCCGAACACCTCCAGCAAGGTCCGGATATAGCGGCGCGAGAATACTGGCGTGCCGAGGTTCCGCATGCTGAGCGAATAGAGCCGATAGAAACTTGCGAGATCACCATCGACGCGGTCGACGAGGTTCGAGTCGATGGCCTTCCGCACGACCGCGCGCTGCTTCCTGGGAATTTGCTTCAGGCAGGCATCTTCGTCGGCCTCGATGATCCGTTCGAAGCCGGCATAGATACCTTCCTTCGCCTGCCAGGTACCGTCCGTGTGCGGATTGGCCGGGTCGCGGTATTCGATATAGTCGGCCGCCGAATCCGCAAGCAGCGCCTGGGCCGCGCGATCCAGGGCGATCGCGGCGCCGGGCTCGTCGACCGCCGTCGATCCGCCCACGCACCAGCCCGTGGCGACCCAGCGTGTTCCGAATAGCTTGCTGCGCACCAGAACGAGTGGCAGCACGCCGCGAATCTCGCCCGCGCGCGTCGCCTTGAGAAAGCGGCATCGCTGCCCGAAACTCTTCTCGATGACCGTGCGCCAGCCTGCCTTGTGGAAGAAGGTGGCCTGGGCGCAGCGCTCCACGAAGGCGTCCCACGACGCCATCCCA
>Ga0302314_10005583_pt1 | contig 22906 bp, 24 predicted proteins | sample III_Palsa_N2_3_FD_200533 | JGI IMG/M metagenome (GOLD analysis project Ga0302314, IMG submission 200533) | Peat permafrost microbial communities from Stordalen Mire near Abisko, Sweden - III_Palsa_N2_3 | ecosystem: Environmental > Terrestrial > Soil > Palsa > Peat permafrost | place: Sweden... | reverse complement strand
CGCCTGCAGGGCCGGCCGCATCGCTTGCAGTTGTTTCGGCGCATGACGCGCGAACTGTCGCGGCAGGAAGTGGCGGCGTGGAAGCGGGTGATCCGCGTGCTCAGCCACGAGCTCAACAATTCGCTGGCGCCGATTTCCTCGCTGGCGCATTCCGGCGCCGAGCTGGCCCGGCGCGGCGACAGCGCGCGCTTGCCCGGCGTGTTCGCCACGATTGGTGAGCGTGCGCGACACCTGCACGATTTCATCGCCGGTTATGCCAGTTTCGCCAAGCTGCCGGCACCACGCTGCACCATGGTCGAGTGGCAGCCGTTCCTGGACGGGTTGGCGCTGCACTGCCATTTCCGCCTGCTCGGTGAGCCGCCGCATCAGCCGGGCTGGTTCGATACCACGCAGATCGAGCAGGTGCTGATCAACCTGGTCAAGAATGCGCACGAGTCGGGCAGCGCGGAAAATGAAGTCACCCTGGCATTGACCATGATCAATCGCGAGTTGCGCATCGAGGTGGCCGACCATGGCCCCGGCATGAGCGAGACCGTGCTGGCGCAGGCGCTGCTGCCGTTCTATTCCACCAAGCGCTCCGGTACCGGGCTCGGACTCGCGCTGGCGCGCGAAATCGCCGAGGCACACGGCGGCCGCATCGCGCTGGCCAATCGTGAGACAGGCGGCCTGCGGGTCAGCCTGTTGCTGCCGGCCGCTGTTACGACATGACATAACAGGCGCCTACAACACCCTCGCCTATACTCGCCGCATCGACAGGACAGGGAGAGCGGCAATGGGCATCAGCGGTATTTTTGGCATTGCGGTGGTGATCCTGGTGATCATCGTGCTGATGAAGATGGTTCGCATCGTGCCGCAGGGCTTCGAGTGGACCGTGGAAACCTTCGGCAAGTACACCTACACCTTGAGTCCCGGCCTGCATTTTCTGATCCCGATGTACCAGACCGTCGGGCGCCGGATCAACATGATGGAACAGGTGCTCGACGTGCCGAGCCAGGACGTGATCACCAAGGACAACGCGGTGGTACGTGTCGACGGCGTGGTGTTCTACCAGGTGCTCGATGCGTCGAAGGCGGCCTATGAGGTGTCGAACCTGCAGCAGGCTTCGTTGGCGCTGATCATGACCAACATCCGCACCGTGCTTGGCTCGATGGATCTCGACGAATCGCTCAGCCAGCGCGACGGCATCAACGCCAAGCTGTTGCGTGTAGTGGATGAGGCGACACATCCCTGGGGCGTCAAGGTCAATCGCATCGAGATCAAGGACATTGCGCCGCCGCGCGACCTGATCGACGCGATGGCGCGGCAGATGAAGGCCGAGCGCGAAAAGCGCGCGAACATCCTCGATGCCGAAGGTTTCCGCCAGGCGGCGATTCTCAAGGCCGAGGGCGAAAAGCAGTCGGTGATCCTGGCGGCCGAAGGCGAGAAAGAAGCCGCGTTCCGCGCCGCCGAAGCGCGCGAGCGTTCGGCCGAGGCGGAGGCCAAGGCGACCACGATGGTGTCCGAGTCGATCGCCAACGGCAACGTCAACGCGCTGAATTATTTCATCGCCAACAATTACGTCGAAGCGCTGAAAGAAATGGCGAAATCGCCGAACCAGAAAATGCTGCTGCTGCCGATCGAAGCCACCGGCATTCTCGGCTCGCTGGCCGGCATCGCCGAGCTGGCGAAGGAATCGCTGGGCCAGCAGCAAGGCTCGATCAGCGCCGCCAATAACGCGCGCATCCAGCCGCCGCGCTGAGAGCCTATCTGATGTCTCTCCGTAGCCCACGTTGTTCCGCTGTGGTCGTCAGGTGGTGGTGCGTGGCGCCGTGCCTGACTGGAGGTCAGGTCAAGCCGCGCGCTGCCGCCTGGCGGCCACAGCGGAACAACCCTTCGGGCCGGGTCTGTTTGCACCCATGCCGGCGTCATCGCTCGGTCGTGTACGGACGTACACTCCCTCGCTCTTCCTTGGCCTGCGCGCAAACAGCTCCCGGCGCGGGCCACGGAGAGACATTAGACAGGCTCTGGGGAAACTGACATGGTCAGCCAAATCGCAACGCATTATGTGTGGTGGATCCTGGCGGTGCTGCTGATCGGCATGGAAGTGGCGCTGCCCGGCTATTTCCTGTTGTGGATCGGCATTGGCGCGGCGCTGACCGGCGTACTGCTGCTGGTGGTGCCTGGGCTGTCCCTGCTGGCGCAGGCGCTGGCCTTCGCGGTGCTGGCCTTTGTCGCCTGCGCGGCGTACTGGTATTGGGTGCGTCCGCGGCTGCCGCGCACGGAGCCGGAAGCGTCACGGCTCAATCGCCGCGGCGAGCAGATGATCGGCCAGCGCTATGTGCTGGTGGAACCGATCGTCAATGGGCGCGGCAAGGCGCAAGTCGGCGATGGGCAGTGGCTGGTGAATGGGCCTGATCTGCCGGTGGGCGCCACGGTGGAGGTGTTGGCGGTGCAGGGCACCACGTTGCAGGTGCGGGCAGGGGTTTGATCGGGTTGCGGATCGATCGGTTCGCTTCTCTCATGATCTGAGGAAGGGTTTCGCTCGCCTCTTGGCGAGCGACCTACTTCTCTTTGCATGCCCACGCTCGCGCTTGGAGCGCGAGCGAACAGCGAAGCTGGCCCGAAGGGCGGAGGGCAGGAAGCCCGGAGTCAAGAGAAGTAGGCAAGAGAAAGGGCACTCCGGATGGCACGCTTTACGGGCATCCTGCCCTCCGAGTGCGCGGTCGGGTTACGGGGTTTTTCGACAGCACTTCCTGTGCTGGCGAAAACTGGCTCGCATCCCTGCGAGCCACTCTGTCGAGCTTTCCTCCACCCGCCTGCCGCACCATACGGGGCCTGGGTAGAGCAGCACGCTCCTGCGCGCGGAGGCCAAAGCAGAATCATGCAACTTGAAGTTGCACTTTGTAGTTGCTTTGCCACTGCTTCTGCGCGCAGGAGCGCGCTGCTCTTCTCTTTGGTTACTTTCTCTTGAGCACGCAAGAGAAAGTGACTCGCCCGCCGACAGGCGGACGAAACGCTCTGAATCTATCAGCGCCATGAAAGTCACACTCCATCCGCAAGAGGGTGAAATGCTCCATATGTCGCCAAGCATGGATAATGACCGCCATTCCGCTGGCGAACATCCCATGTCCGACCGATTGACCCATAGCCCGATTCAGGCGCACGACTCCGTGCGCAACGAAGCGCGTCCATGAATGCGCTGCCCCCCAGCAGCGCCCCCAACCGCGACATGGAAGAGCGCCTGCACACCCGCATGGTGTTCCTTGTCGAACTGGCGCGTCGCCTCCACCAGTACGGCACCTCGTCGCCGCGCCTGGAAATGGCGATCTCCGGCTCCGCGCAGCGGCTGGGACTGAATGCCGATGTGTGGTCCAGCCCCACCGCGATCATCATTTCCTTTGCCGATCTTAGCGAGGGCGAAGAGGCGCTGGCGCGGATCACCCAGGTGGTGCGGCTGCAGCCGGGGGATGTGAATCTGGACCGCCTGTGCCAGGCCGATGCGATCGCCGACCGGGTCATCGCCGGCGAAATTGAACTGCGCGAGGGCTTTCATCTGCTGCGCAAGCTGGGCCTGCCCGATACGCGGCGCGCTCAGGCCGGCGTGATCGCCAGCTATGGCCTGTCGGCGGCCAGCGTGGTGGCACTGCTGCTGCACAGCTCCTGGCCGGACCTGGTGACCGCGGCGGTGATCGGGTTGATCATCGGCACGATCACCGTGCTGTCGGCGACGCGGCCGCGGCTGGCAGTGGCCAGCGATGCGATCAGCGCGTTGGTGGCGACGATCATCGTCACCGCGGTGAGCGCGTTCGTGGTGCCGCTGGCGATCAAATCCGTGGTGCTGGCCAGCCTGATCGTGCTGGTGCCGGGCATGGCACTGACCACGGCGGTACGCGAGATTTCCAGCCAGCACCTGGTGGCCGGCATGGCGCGGATGGGCGGCGCGGTCGCCACCTTGCTCAAGCTCACTTTCGGCACCGTGGCAGCGACGCAGATCTGCGCTGCGATGAATATCCAGGCGCGCGATTTCGCGCTGCCGCCGCTGCCCGGCTGGACCGACGTGGTGGCCTTGCTGGTCGGCGCGTTTGGCTTCGCCATCTTGTTTCGTGCCGCCCGCCGCGACTGGCTGGTGGTAATGGGGGCAGTGATCCTGGGCTATCTCGTCACGCGTTGGGGCGGCATCGTGTCCGGATCGATTCCGGCGGCGCCGTTCGGTGTGTTTCTGGGCGGACTGTTGCTGGGTGCGCTGGCGAATCTGTATGCGCGCTTTGCCGGCCGTCCCGGTGCGGTGATTCGCGAGCCGGGCATCATCTTACTGGTGCCGGGCAGCGTGGGTTTCCGCAGCGTGTCTTATCTGATGGAGCGCAATGCGCAACTCGGCATGGATACCGGTGTATTGCTGATCACTTTGCTGATATCGCTGGTGGCCGGATTGCTGTTCGGCGACCTGCTGATTTCGCCACGCCGTTCGCTGTAAGTACCCGCACTTATATTCCAGGTAGTTTGCTTTGAAACTATTTGTCTGCGGGACTGGGAAGAGCGAAGCATCACTCGCCGAATGCATCGCTGCCAGGCGGCCCAATAGGATCGCAAGCATGATGCCTGGTCACCGGCATGCGGCAATGCGCGCTACCCGAATGGCCGATTCGTGATGTCGTGACGACTGTCCAGTAATTGGGCCGAGTCAGCGCACATTATTCTCAATATAAAACCTTACTGGCAACCAGGGTGCGTCAATCCCACAAATAAAACGCCGGCATTAAGCCGGCGTTTGGATAAAGCCCGGAACCGGCGATCAGATTGCCAGATCTTTTTCCTTCTTGCCGGCCTTCAGCGCGTCGTTGAACCAGCGCGGACGCTTGCCGCGGCCGGACCAGGTCTGCGCCGGGTCGGCCGGATTGCGGTATTTCGGCGCCACGGCACCGGTGCTGCGACGGGTCTTGCGCGGGTTGCCGAAAATGTCGTCGAAGTTATAGCCTTCGGCCTTGATCAGCGCGTGCACTTTCTCGCGCAGCTTGACTACTTTTTCCTTGCGCAGTTCATTCTGACGGACCTGCGCCTTGCTGATCAGGTCATTCAGCTGGTTATGATTGAGACTTTTGATATCGACAGCCATGGATAACTCCGGGGTAGAGGGAAGGCACTCCGTTTAAATCTAACGATGCAATTCCTAATGCAGGCGCGATTCTGGCTTAAATGGAATCCGAATGCAAAACAACCCATTCGGGTGCGCCGAGGCACCTCAATCGAATGAGGAGGGAGTTGTCAGGTAATCGCCGGGAATGATCCGCGCCGGCGATTATGCATTAACGAATTAATCGATCCCGCGCCCGCTCAGCCGAGCAGGGTAAATAGCTCGTCTTGTGACAAGGTGCGGCTTTCGCTTTCGGCGCGGGCGCGATATTCCAGCGTGCCCGCCGCGATGCCGCGTTCGCTGACGACCACCCGGTGCGGAATGCCGATCAGCTCCATGTCGGCGAACATGGCGCCCGGGCGCAGGCCGCGATCGTCCAATACGGTTTCAATGCCGCGCTGATTAAGTGCCTGATAAAGCGCTTCGGCGGCTTCGTCGACCGCCACCACGTTTCTCTGGTTGATCACACATACGGCGACGCGCCACGGCGCCATCGCCTCGGGCCAGAGCATGCCGGCCTCGTCGTGGCGCTGCTCGATCGCGGCGGCGACGATCCGGCTCACGCCGATGCCGTAGCAGCCCATCGCCATCACCTGCGCTTTGCCCTGGTCGTCCAGCACGGTGGCCTTCAGTGCCTCGGCGTATTTCTGGCCGAGCTGGAACACGTGACCGACCTCGATGCCGCGCGCGATATGTAGCGTACCGTGACCATCCGGCGACAGGTCGCCCTCGACCACCTGGCGCAGGTCGGCAATCCGGTTGATACGTGCGTCGCGGTGCCAGTTGGCGCCGGTGTAGTGGCTGCCGTCGGCATTGCCGCCGCAAACGAAGTCGGCCAGCGCCGCGGCACTGTGGTCGACCACGACGGGAATGGAATCCGGCAGGCCCACCGGGCCGATGAAGCCGGGCCGTGCGCCGGTGGCGGCGAGGATCTCTTCCTCGCTGGCCAGCACCAGCTCGTCCGGCAGCTCCGGCAACTTGGCGGCCTTCACCTCGTTGAGCGTGTGATCGCCGCGCAGGCATAGCGCGATCAGCCCGCCCTCGCGGCGGAGCAGCAGGGTCTTCACGCATTGCTGCGGCGACACCTTGAGGAAGGTCGATACTTCGTCGATGGTCTTCTGGGTGGGCGTGTCGACGCGCTTGAGCTCGGCGCCGGGCGTGGGATGGACGAGTTCCGGCACCAGCGCCTCGGCCTTTTCGATATTGGCGGCGTAATCGGAGCCGTCGGAGAACGCGATCGCGTCTTCGCCCGAGTCGGCGAGCACCTGGAATTCGTGGCTGGCATTGCCGCCGATCGCTCCGGTATCGGCCTGCACCGCGCGAAAGGTCAGCCCGAGCCGGGTGAAGATGCGCGTGTAGGCCCGGTACATCGCCTCATAGGTTTCGGCCAGCGATTCGGACGTGAGATGGAAGGAATAAGCATCCTTCATCAGGAATTCGCGCGCGCGCATCACGCCGAAGCGCGGGCGGATTTCGTCGCGGAACTTGGTCTGGATCTGGTAGAAGTTCACCGGCAGCTGCTTGTAGCTTTTTAGCTCGTTGCGGGCGAAATCAGTGATTACCTCCTCGTGCGTGGGGCCGTAGCAGAACTCCTGTTCCTTGCGATCCTTGACCTTCAGCAGCTGGCCGCCGAATTTCTGCCAGCGGCCGGTTTCCTCCCACAGCTCACGCGGCTGGATCGACGGCATCAGCAGTTCGATCGCGCCGGCGCGGTTCATTTCCTCGCGCACCACCTGTTCTACCTTGCGCAGCACGCGCAGGCCCAGTGGCGACCAGGTATACAGGCCGGAAGCGAGCTTGCGGATCATGCCGGCGCGCAACATCAGCCGATGACTGGCGATTTCGGCGTCGGCGGGCACTTCCTTGACGGTGGCCAGGTGGAATTGGCTGAGGCGCATGGCTTCGATATCCGGGCATAAAAGCGCCGATTATAGGGAATATCGAAAACCGTAAGCTTTATGGCGTATCGATGCCCCCATTCGGGTGGCATCGATTGAGTAGAGGCTGCCGGGTTAAGCGTATTCGTCGCGGTTAAGCGGTCAATTTCAGCGCAATGCGCGGCATGGGGTCAGTGGCCGCAGTACTGCGAGTATTGCGACTGCGCCGAGGTCAGCTCCTGCTTGCGCCGGTTCGCGTCCATGCCGACGACATGGCCCTTGCCGTCGTCGACGTTCAGCGGCGCGCTGCCTTTTAGCTCGCTGAGGTTGTGTTGCAGGTCGTTGCAGAGTTTGTTGCGGTTCGCCGGGGTGTCGGTGGTGCTGGCCGTCGACGCGGGTGCGGGCGTGGTACTGGCACTCGCGCTTGCCGATGCATCCGGCGTCGATACGTCGCTGCCGACAATGTTGACCTTGTTGAACTTGGTGCCGGTCGGCGGCGGGGTTTCGGAGTAATGCACGGTGCCGCTGGCATCCTTCCATTTGTAGATCTGGGCGCACAACAGCGGAGCGAACGATAGCAGTATGAGAACAACGATCGAGCGGCGCATGGCTTCTCCGGGGTGAGTGCGAGGGGTTAGAAGGCAATAAGTCGCGCTAGTTAACAACCCACAGCCTCCGGACTCAAGCGTTGGATGGTTTAGGATGCGTTGACCTATTCGGCGCGGGTGACATGATGTCCAGAAAATTCGCAGAGTGTGGCGCGTGGCGCTGGCAAGGCTGGTTGCCTTGGCAAGACGCGCGCCGCGGTCTGCGGGTTTTCTGGACATCACCCCGTCATTCCATTCAACGCTGGGGCCGGCTCTGTCTGCCCGCAGCTTCGCGCCGCGCCGTCTCGACAGGCCGCCAGCCTGCCTTCGCCAGCGCAGCACAAATCTACGCGCAGACAGAACCGGTGACACCCGTGCCGAATAGGTCAGCGCATCCTTTACACTGCGCCATTCCGTCAGGTCCGATCCATGAGCGATAGCGCGCCAGCCCGTACTCCAAGGCATCGGGGCATCTACCTGCTGCCGAACCTGTTCACTACCGGGGCGATGTTCGCCGGCTATTACGCGATCGTCGCCAGCATCGGCGCACGCTACAGCGAGGCGGCGATCGCGGTGTTCATCGCGGCGATCCTGGACGGCATGGATGGCCGCGTGGCGCGCGCCACCGGCACGCAGAGCGAATTCGGCGTGCAGTACGACTCGCTCTCCGACCTGGTCAGCTTCGGGCTGGCGCCTTCGCTGGTGATGTATACATGGTCGCTGTCCACGCTGGTCGACTACGGGCCGCTATGGGGCAAGATCGGCTGGGCCGCGGCCTTCATCTACGCCGCCTGTGCGGCGCTGCGGCTGGCGCGCTTCAATACCCAGGTCGGGGTTATCGACAAACGTTATTTCCAGGGCCTGCCCAGCCCGGCGGCGGCGGCGGTATGCATGTCCTTCGTCTGGAGCATGGACAAGTTCGGCCTGCTCGGCGCCGATGTGAGTTTCATCACGGCGGTCATGGCAGTGATCGTGGGCCTGCTGATGGTCAGCCGGTTTCGCTACTACAGCTTCAAGTCGCTGCCGATGGGCGAGCGCGACCGCGTGCCGTTCCTGTGGATCATCGTGCTGTTGCTGCTGCTGGTGCTGCTGGCGATCGATCCTCCGCGCGTGCTGTTCGCGGTGTTTGGGTTGTACCTGCTGTCGGGGCCGGTGCTCACCCTATGGGGGCTGGCAACCCATCGTCGGCGGCGCGGCGCGACATGATGGCGCCGCAGGCGGGCTCCATCCATACGCCGCATCGCCAGCGCGTGCTGCACGCGCTCGGCGTCACGCCGTGGACCTTGCGCTCAGCCGCCATGCCGCAGGCCGAGCCGAGCGCATCGGCCCTGGTCGAAACGCAGGCCGCGCACTGCGTGGTACTGCTGCCGGCCGGCTGCGCGACGCGCGAACTGGACCTGCTCGGCCGCGCGCTGTGCGCGTTCGGGCCGGGCCTGGCACGTGCCGCGCGGATCGAGGTCGGCGATGGCCGCGTAGCCGACCTGCCGGTGGCGCGCGCCTATCTCGCATTCGGCGAAGCCCAGGCGCACGCGTTGGGGCGCGAGCTTTCGGCCGAGCGGCAGCGGCAGGCGCACATCGTGCTGGCCGATACGCCGCAACGCGTGCTCGCCGACGCGCAGGGCAAGCGCCGCTTGTGGCACGCGTTGCGCCAGCTGCGCCGCGCCTTGCTGGCGGCCGACGACACGCCCGCGAGCGGTTGATCGATGGTCGCGGTGGCCCGTCCCGCGTTGGAACTGCGTGCGATGCGCACGCAGGATCTGCCGGCGGTCGGCGCGGTGGAAACCGCGTCCTACGAATTTCCGTGGACCCAGGGCATCTTCAGCGACTGCCTCAAGGCCGGCCATCCCTGCTGGACGCTGTGGGTAGATGGCGAACTCGGCGGCTACGCCATCCTGTCGGTGGCCGCGGGCGAGGCGCACCTGCTAAATCTTTGCGTGGCGCCGTCGCGGCGCAGCCAGGGGCTGGGGCGTTATCTGCTGCGACGCATCCTCGACATCGCGCGCTGGCATGGTGCTGCCCGCGTGTTTCTCGAAGTGCGGCCGTCCAATCCGTTTGCGAAATCGCTGTACGAGTCGGTCGGCTTCCACGAGATCGGCCGGCGGCCGCGCTATTACCCGGCCCGCAACGGGCGCGAGGATGCGATCGTGATGGTGCTTGATCAGCCGGCAGGTTAGGTGTTCAGCTCAAAGCTGTCGTTAGCCGACAGTCCGCGACATGGAAAGAAGGCGGCTATCGATTGACTACATGCAAACCCTGGTTATGGCCGGCAGGGAGTCAGTTGCCGCTGATCTTCTTCCAGTCTTTTGCCGTCATGACCTGGCAGCTCTCGCCGCGCGCCTGCTCGTAGTAGCGAACCGCGTCTGGCGACGAATCATCCGATGTCGTCAATTCCCAGGTTCCGCCTGGGAACATCTTGGCACTGGCAAACGTCCCGTTGTTGCGAGCAGCAAGCTTGATGCCGAAGGTACTGCCGCCGCAGGCAAGCACCAGCGAATCATCGCTGGCGGTATAGGTGCGCAGCGGCGTCGCACCGTTGCCTTCGTGCTGGCTGGCCGAGTGACCGCAGGCGGCCAGCATGAGCACGCCGGCGACAAGCAGCAAGGGCTTGGTGGATCGATTCATGGCGTCACCTGGGTCGGGTACCTTGGCAGAGCATAACCGGCCGTGCCTGAAGCGTCTGCGCTCGATCCGGCCGGCCCAACCTTGCCAGCGTGACGCTCAGTCCAGTTTTCGCAACTGCTCGCGCAAAGCCACCAACTGCTGGTTCCAGTCGGCAATGCGCTGACGCTCCTGCGCCACGACCTCGGCGGGCGCGTTGGCGACGAAGTTCGCATTGCCGAGCTTGCCCTCGCATTTCTTGATTTCACCCTCGATGCGGGCGATCTCCTTAGCCAGGCGTGCCTTTTCCGCGCCGAGATCAATCAGACCGGCGAGCGGAATCAGCACGCGCAGCGAACCGACCACGGCAGCTGCGGCCGCCGGTTCGTCCGCGCCGGCCTCGATCCACTGCGGGGTTTCGGTGCGGGCGAGAAAGCTGATCTGCGCGGCGAACTTGCTCGCACGCTTGCGATCGGCGGCATCGCCGTCGGCCAGCAGCAGCGGAATGGTTTTCCCGGGTGAGATATTCATTTCCGAACGGATGCGGCGGATGCCGCTCAGCACGTTCTTGAACCACTCGATCTCGGCGGTCGCCGCGGCATCGGCGACGATCGCGCTGGCTTCGGGCCATGGCCGTTGCAGCAGGCTGTTTTCGGTGAGTCCGAGCCGCGGCGCGACGGCTTCCCAGATTTCTTCGGTGATGAAGGGAATCAGCGGATGCAGTGCGCGCAGCACGGTTTCCAGCACCACCAGCAAGGTATGCCGGGTCGATGCAGCCGCGGCTGCGTCGTCGCCATTCAAGGCCGGCTTGGCCAGTTCCAGGAACCAGTCGCAGTATTCATTCCAGACGAATTCGTACAGCGCCTGCGCGAGATGATCGAAGCGGTAGCTGACGAAGTGCTGCTCGACTTCGATCAGCGTCTGCCGCAGCCGGGTGAGAATCCAGCGTTCGGCTTCCGTGGCCGGTTCGTTCCCCGTTCCCTGTTCCCTGCTTTCTGCTTCGCCCAGATTCATCAGCACGAAGCGCGCCGCGTTCCACAGCTTATTGCAGAACGCCTTGTAGCCTTCGGCACGCTTGATGTCAAAGTTGATCGTGCGGCTGTAGCTGGCCAACGCGGCGAAGGTGAAGCGCAGCGCATCGGTGCCGATCGCGGCGATGCCGTCCGGGTAATCCTTGTGGATGCGCTTTTCCACTTTCGCGCGCACCTGCGGGCTTTCGAGCAGCAGCGAACGGGTGGATTTCTGCACCAACGCGTCGAGTTCGATGCCGTCGATCAGATCCAGTGGGTCCAGCGTATTGCCCTTGGACTTGGACATCTTCTGGCCTTCCGCATCGCGCACGATGGCGTTGATGTACACCTCGCGGAACGGGATCTGCCCGGTGAAGTATTTGGTCGCCATCACCATGCGCGCGACCCAGAAGAAAATGATGTCGAAGCCGGTGACCAGCACCGCGCTGGGCAGGAAGATCTTGTCGCTGGCCCAGTCGGCGACGACTTCGCCGCGTTCGTTCTTCACCGGGCCATCGGCGGGCCAGCCGAGCGTGGAGAACGGCCACAGCGCGGAGGAGAACCAGGTGTCCAGCACGTCGTTGTCCTGGCGCAACGCGCCGACCGGCGGCGTGGCGGCATGCGCGCGCGCGTCGGCCTCGTCTTCGCCGACGAAGATGGTGCCGGCTTCGTCGTACCAGGCCGGAATGCGGTGGCCCCACCACAGCTGGCGGCTGATGCACCAGTCCTGGATGTTGTCCAGCCATTGCGTGTAGGTGGTGCTCCAATTTTCCGGCACGAACTTGATCTCGCCCGAGCGCACGGCGTCGAGCGCCGGCTCGGTGATCGCCTTGCGGCCGCCCGGCCGTCCATCCGTCTGAATGTCCGAGGTCAGGTCGACGAACCACTGGTCGGTGAGCATTGGCTCGATCACCGCGTCGGAACGCTCGCTCACCGGCACCTGCAATTTGTGCGGCTCGATCTTGATCATGAAGCCGTCGCGTTCCAGATCCGCGACCACAGCCTTGCGCGCGACGTAGCGATCCATGCCGCGGTAGGCCGCGGGGGCGTTGTCGTTCATGTGCGCATCGAGCGTCATGATGACGATCAGTTCGATGTCGTGCCGCTTGGCGACCTCGTAATCGTTGAAGTCGTGCGCGCCGGTGATCTTGACGCAGCCGCTGCCGAAATCCGGCTCGACATAGCTGTCGGCGATGATCGGGATGCGGCGGTCGCACAGCGGAAGATCGACTGTGCGGCCGACCAGATGCCGGTAGCGCTCGTCGTCCGGATGCACCGCCAACGCGCCGTCGGCGAGCATGGTTTCCGGGCGTGTGGTGGCGATGGTCATGCCGCGCACGCCGTCGATCGGGCCATCGCTGAACGGGTAGCAGATGTACCACATGAAGCCGTCGCGCTCGACGTTCTTCACCTCCAGGTCGGACACTGCGGTGCCCAGCGCCGGGTCCCAGTTCACTAGGCGATTGCCGCGATAGATCAGCCCGGCGCGATACCACTCGACGAACACCTTACGCACGGCAGACGACAGGCCCTCGTCCATGGTGAAGCGCTCGCGCGACCAGTCGGCCGCGACGCCGAGTCGGCGCATCTGGTTGGTGATAGTGGAGCCCGACTCCTCCTTCCAGCGCCACACCCGCTCGACGAAGTTTTCGCGGCCGAGGTCGTGCCGCGATTTGCCTTCGGCGGCGAGCTGATTTTCCACGATCTTCTGCGTGGCGATGCCGGCGTGGTCGGTGCCGACCTGCCACAAGGTGTTCATGCCGCGCATGCGCTGGTAGCGCACCAGCATGTCCATCACGGTCTGCTGGAAGGCATGGCCCATGTGCAGCGTGCCGGTGACATTCGGCGGCGGCAGCAGGATGCAGTACGGGTCGCCCTGGCCGGATGGCCGAAACGCGCCGCTGGTTTCCCAGCGCGCATACCACTTCGGTTCGATCTCGGCGGGTTCGAAACTCTTGTCCATCGATGGCTCGCGATGGCGCGCCGCGGTGGCGCGCTCTGGATATAAAGCGACCATTGTACGGGCCGGCGCTGGGGCCTGCCAAAAAGCGCTGGATAGTGCTTCATTCGCTGACGTCGCGGCGGGCACGGGAGCGCGAAGCGCGCGGTTTCGTCGGAGAAGCCCACCTTATCGCGGCGTTTCACATGGCCCACACGGGGTCAACGGCTCGATGTGCGATCATTAGACGCTGCAGACGAAGATCGGGCCACAGGAAGTTGCAATGGCTGTAAGTGTGTCGAGTGAATCCGCCGGGATGCGCTGGTTGAAGAGTCGATGGATGTGGCTACTGGTCGTGGTGGCGATTCTCGTCGTCTCGCTGTTTTCGCTTGCGGGCATCAACTTGCACACCTCGATACCCGCCGCCCCATCCGGCTGGACGCTGCGCTTCGGTGACGATTTCAACGGCCCCAAGGGCAGCCTGCCGTCGCACAGCAACTGGCGCTTCGATCTCGGACAGAGCTATCCCGGCGGCCCGGCGCACTGGGGCACGCTGGAGGTGGAGTCGTATACCGCCGACCCGGCCAATGTCAGCCTCGACGGTCAGGGCCACCTGCTGATCACCCCGCGCCGCGACAAGCTGGGCAACTGGACGTCGGCACGCATCGAGACCAATCGGGACGATTTCAGTGCGCCGGTGGGTGGCGTGCTGCGCATGGAGGCGCGCATCCAGATCCCGAACGTGAGCGGTGACGCCGCGCAGGGTTACTGGCCGGCTTTCTGGACGCTGGGTGCGCCGTATCGGCACGGCATGGAATGGCCGCAGATGGGCGAGTTCGACATCATGGAGAGCATCAACGGACTGAATACGGTGTGGGGCACCCTGCATTGCGGCATCTATCCGCTGGGGCCGTGCCACGAGCCGCGCGGCATCGCCGCGAAAATGACCTGCCTCGGCGCTGGCGGCTGCCAGGCGGCCTTCCACGTGTATGCGTTCGAGTGGGATCGCAGCGTCTCGCCCGCGCAGCTGCGCTGGTACGTCGACGGCCAGATCCTCAACCGCATCACGCAGGGCCAGTTGCCACCGGATACCTGGGACGACATGACCGGCCACGGCGGCTACTTCATCCTGCTCGATGTGGCCGTCGGCGGCGGCTTTGCCAACACCCTGGCCGGTGGACTCACACCTACGCCGGCGACCGAACCGGGCCATCCGATGGTGATCGATTACGTTGCCGTGTGGACGCGTGCCGGCGGTGCGCTGCAACCCTTCTCGGCATCCAGTACGCGCTGATTTAGGCGCGCAGCGTGTGCCCGTAAGCGTGCACTTCGTCCACCAACACCTTCACGTGGTCGGGGTCGATCTCCGGCGTGATGCCGTGGCCCAGGTTGAAGACGTGGCCGGGATGATTGCCGTAGCTGTCGAGCACGCGGCGCGCTTCGCGGCGGATCACCTCGGGCGGCGCATGCAGGATCGATGGATCGAGATTGCCCTGCAGCGCGACCTTGCCATCGACGGCACGGCGGGCATCGGCTAAGTCGGTAGTCCAGTCCACGCCGAGCCCGGCGCAGCCCGTATCGGCCAGCGCGCCGAGATGCTGGCCGGCGCCCTTGGAAAACAGGATCACCGGCAGCGTGCGTGCGACCGGGTCGCGGTTCAGTGCGTCGACGACCTGCGCCATATAGCGCAACGAGAATTCGCGGAATGGCGCGGGTCCGAGCAGGCCGCCCCAGGTGTCGAACACCATCAGCGCCTGCGCGCCAGCGGCGGCTTGCGCGGACAGATACGCAGCGACCGCTTGCGCCAGCGTATCGAGCAGTCGGTGGGCCAGCGCGGGCTCGTTCCAGCACATCGCCTTCAGCGTGGCAAAGTCGCGCGAGCCTTGGCCTTCGACCATGTAGCAGGCCAGCGTCCATGGGCTGCCGGAGAAACCGATCAGCGGCACGCGGCCATCAAGTTCTTGGCGGATCAGCCGCACCGCATCCATCACGTAACGCAGTTCGCCGGCCATGTCGGGCACGCCGAGTTTGTCGATGTCGGCGGCCGTGCGCAGCGGACGCGCGAAGCGCGGACCTTCGCCGTTGGCGAAACTCAGGCCCAGACCCATCGCGTCGGGAATGGTGAGGATGTCGGAAAACAGGATCGCCGCGTCCAGCTCGAAGCGCGCCAGTGGCTGCAGCGTCACCTCACAGGCCAGATCGGGGTTCTGCGCCAGCGCCATGAAACTGCCGGCGCGTGCGCGCGTCGCGCGGTATTCCGGCAGGTAGCGGCCGGCCTGGCGCATCACCCATACCGGCGTGGTGTCGGTGGGCTCGCGGCGTAGCGCGCGCAGAAAGCGGTCGTTCTTCAACGTGGCAGGCATGGGTGTTGTTCTTACGTTCTCAGCGGGCATGCGGGCCGTCATGGCCTTGGCTGAACATCACGCGGAAGCCGCGCTTGATCTGCGCGTCGCGGGCTTTCTCGAAGGCATGGATGGCATCGTCGCGCTCCAGGAACTGCTCGCGCTTCAGCGCCGCGCGGCCGCCCTGCACGCCGGATTCGCGGTACAACGTCCAGCCGCCCAGCAGATCCTGCTCCAGCGCGATCTGCACGTAGCGGGGTGCGTCGGCAGTGCCTGGCACGGTTTGCATATAGATGCGCATCGGCAAAGTTTATCCGGTTGCGCGGCGGCTGTGGATGCGGGAGGCGCTGCCACCGTTGCCGTGCCCAGATGGAAGCCAATTCAGCCCGGCCGCAGATTATTGTGGATAGCGATCACCGACCACACGACTACCAGCACGAGCACACCCATCAACCCGAGACGATTTTCATCACGCGCCACGGCCGCGCCGCGTGGGTAACGGCCCAGCGTGAGAAGCAGCAACACGAAGCGCCCGATACCCGCCAGCACGGTCTGCCACAACGCGACTCCGAACAAGAGGTGCAGCAAGGCAAGCAGGCTGTGGGCGATTGCTTCGATCATGGCGGATCGCTCATTCGGGTTGGGTGGTCGGCGCCTCAAGCACGGCGAGCACATCCGCCTCGTCCACGCCGCTGACGATCTCGGCGCGGCCGATGCCACGCCACAGGATCAACCGCAGCGTACCGGCAAGGTTCTTCTTGTCCAACCGCATCAGCGCGAGCAACTGACGTGCTTCCATGCCGGCCGGGATGGCCGTCGGTAACCCGGTCTTCTCAAGCAGCCGGCGCAGCCGCGCGGTGTCTTCGGCGCCGCTCATGTGCAGGCGCTCGGATAGCAGCGCCGCCAGCAGCATGCCGATCGCCACGCCTTCGCCGTGCAACAGCACGCTATAGCGTCCTGCGGTTTCCAGTGCATGGCCGAAGGTGTGGCCGAGATTGAGCAGGGCGCGCTCGCCCTGTTCGGTTTCGTCGCGCGCCACCACGCCGGCCTTGTAGCGCAGCTTGCGCGCGATCGCCTCGGCCAGCGGTGCGCTATCGCGCGCGAGCAGCGCGTCGGCGTGCTGCTCAAGCCAGTCAAAGAAGGCCGTGTCGCCGATCGCGGCACCTTTGATCACCTCGGCCAGCCCAGCGCGGTATTCGCGTGCGGGCAGGGTGGCGAGCGTATCGAGATCGGCGATCACCGCGCGCGGCTGGTGGAAGGCGCCGACCAGGTTCTTGCCGGCCGGCAGGTTGACGCCGGTCTTGCCGCCGACGGAGGAATCGACCATCGCCAGCAGGGTGGTCGGCATCTGGATGAAGTCGATGCCGCGCATCCAGCAGGCCGCGGTGAAGCCGGCGAGGTCGCCGACCACGCCACCGCCGAGCGCGATCACGCAGGCATCGCGGGTGGCGCCGAGTGTGGCCAGCGCCTGCAGTGCGCGCTCGACGTTGGCGAAGCTCTTGTGCGTCTCGCCGTCGTCGAGCAGGAACGACGACCACTGCAAACCGTCCAGTCCCGCGGCGATCTGCTGCAGGTACAACGGTGCGACCGTGCTGTTGCTGATCACCAGCGCGTGCCGCCCGCGCAGTACGGCGCGCCAGCGCGCGTGGTCGGTCAGCAGGCCGTGGCCGACCCATACCGGATAGGCGCGGTCGCCGATCGCCACGTCGATCGTATGCAAGATGCTGGCGCTCATGCGGCGGACTCCGTGCTGGCGGATGGGACGATGCGCTGCCAGTGCTGGTCGATCAGCCCGATGCAGCGCTCGCTGGCGATGGCGACGCCCTCCGGTTCGCCGGGCACGGCCAAATCGGCCAGCGCCTGATACAGCGGCGTGCGCGTCGTCATCATCGCTTCGAGCTTGGCGCGGCGGTCCGGTCCGGCGAGCAGCGGGCGGTGCGTGTCGCGAGCGAGCCGTTCGAGCTGCTGTTCGACGCTGGTCTGCAGCCACACCACGTAACCGCGCTCGGCGAGGTAGCGGCGATTTTCCGGGTCGAGCACGGCGCCGGCGCCGGTCGACAGCAGCACGCCGTCCTGCCGGCTAAACTGTTCGAGCAGCGCGCTTTCGCGTTGGCGGAATGCCGGCTCGCCTTCGATCTCGAACACCATGCCGACGGTGGCACCGGTCTGCTGCTCGATCGCCTGGTCGAGGTCGACGAAGAGCAGGCCGTAATGCTCGGCGAGGCGGCGGCCGATTGAGGTCTTGCCAGCGCCGGTGGGCCCGACGATAAACAGGTTGCGCGACGGATTCATGCATAAATGCTAGCAGGCCGACCGAATCATGCGCGGAAGAATGCCATCGATGGCGTGCATTGATGAGCGAGCGCGTGCTGCTGGCCGGCTGCGGCGATCTGGGCCTGCGCGTGGCGCGGCAGCTGCTTGCGCGTGGTGATCAGGTCTGGGCACTGCGTCGCTCTGTGGTAACCGTTGAGGGCGACGGCATCCATTGGCTGCACGGCGACCTCGGCCGGCCCGACAGCCTGCGCTCGTTGCCCCAGGACATCACGCAGCTGGTCTATCTGCCGGCACCGGATAAAGGCCGGCCCGAGGCGCGCGGCGAAGCGGCTTACCGTAACCTGTTCGTCGATGGCCTGCGCCATGTGCTGAGCGCGCTGGATGTCGCGAGCCTGCGCCGCGTGCTGTTCGTCTCATCCAGCGCGGTCTATGGTGAGCACACTGGCGCCTGGGTGGATGAGTGCACGCCCGAGAATCCACTCGGCTTCAACGGTGCAGTGTTGCTCGAAGCGGAGCGCTGGCTCGCACGGCAGCCGCTGCCATCGGTGGTGCTGCGGCTGGCCGGCTTGTACGGGCCCGGCCGCGTGCAGCTGATCGAGCGTTTGCGTGAGGGGAAAGTCCACGTACCGCGCGATACCACGCACTGGTCCAACCGTATCCACATCGACGATGCAGCCGTTGCGGTGGCGCATCTGCTCGCGCTGCGCGAACCCTTGCCGCTGTATCTCGGCGTCGACGACACGCCGCTGCCGCTGGACGTACTGTATGACGCGCTGGCGGCGCGGCTCGGTGCGCCGCTGCCGTCATCAGGCCCCGCGCCGGCCGGAGTCGGCAGCAAGCGGCTCAGTAACGCGCGGCTGCGCGCCAGCGGCTTCGTGCCGCAGTGGCCGGATGCGCGCGCGGGCTATGCGGGCTTGCTGGATAATTGAATCAGGTCTGCTTCCATCACCACGGGGGTTTCAACATGGCAATCGGCATTTCGCATCAACTGGTCAGCACCGCCAACGAGATTCACGGCTATCGCGTCGTGCGTTCGCTGGGCCTAGTGCGCGGCCTCACGGTGCGTTCGCGCAGCGTGATCGGCAATCTCGGCGCGGCGCTGCAGACGCTGGTCGGCGGCAACATCACGATCTATACCGAGCTGTGCGAGAAAGCGCGTGAGGAAGCGCTCGAGCTGATGCTGCAGCATGCCGCGGCGATGGGCGCGAACGGTGTGCTGGCGATGCGCTACGACGCCAACGAGGTGACGGACGGTGTGACCGAGGTGCTGGCCTACGGTACCGCAGTGCAGGTGGAGCCGAGCAACTAGGCCGGCGCGCCCATCGAGTTGTGTAGCGGTCGGGCCGGCTACGTACCGGCTCGAATCGATGCGTTTCAGTTGTGGGTGAGCGCGACGACGTGGCGCTGGTCGTCGTATTCCACGCAGCTGTCGGCGATATCGGGCAGGGTGGCCAGCGCGTGCCGGCTGAGCCGCTCGTAGTGGGCGAGGAAGCGTTGCAGGGCTTCGGCGTCCATCGCCAGCGGCGCATGCCGGGCCAGCAGTTCGTTTTCCTGCTCGCTACGCCAGCGGCGCACTACGTCCCAGTTCGGCGCCTGCAGCTCGATCAGCGCGTCGAACTTGCGCCATAGCGGCTGGTAGCCGCGCAGCTGCTTGTTGACCCAGTGGCGCCAGCTGCCGTCCGGGTCTTCGGTGCGTTCCAGTTCGTTGATCGGCGTCAGCAGCTGCGCCTGCGTCTGCGGACGAATGCCGAGCGCCCAGCCTTCCACGATCACCAGCATTGGCGGGCGGGTGACCCACGGCCAGCGCGAGGGTGGCATGCGCGTGTCGCGACCCTTGTCGAAGCGCGGCCATGCCACCGGCAGTTTTTCGGACGCCTGCGGCAGCGCAGCCAGCACCGACAGCAGCAGCTCGATCTCATGCGTGCCCGGCACGCCGCGTGTGCGCAGCAGCGGATGCACCTGGTGCGCCAGCGCCTCGCGGTCGCTGCGCGAATAGTAGAAATCATCGAGTGAGAGGATCTCGGTTGGCCAGCCGCGGGCCTCGGCGGCGACCTTCATCACCTTGGCCAGGGTGCTCTTGCCGCTGCCCTGCAGGCCCGACAGGCCCAGGATATAGGGCCGCCGCGCGCGCGCGATGCGCCCGGCGTAGTGGTCGAGAAGGTGTCCGGCCAGGGCCTGATTCTGCGTGCTAGCATCGTTCATCGCGACATGATGACGCGCTTCGGCCACGATTCAAGACCCATGCTCACTCAAGAAATCCGGGATACCTTCCGGCAACTGCTGGACGAGGCCGCGGCAAGCGGCGAACGCGAACCCACCGCAATGAGCCTGGCCACCGCCGACGCGAACGGCCGAGTCAGCTCGCGCATCGTGCTGCTGAAGGGCGCCGACGAGCGCGGCTTCCGCTTCTTTACCAACTACGAAAGCGACAAGGGCGCCCAGCTCGACGCGCATCCGCAGGTGGCGCTGGGCTTTCATTGGAAGCTGCTTCGCGAGGGCGTGCAGGTGCGCGTCGAGGGTGTGGCGCGCAAGCTGCAGGCGGAAGAATCCGATGCGTATTTCGCCAGCCGCGCACGGCTGAGCCAGATCGGTGCCTGGGCTTCGCTGCAGTCGCAGACGCTGCCCGACCGCGCCACCTTCGAGCAGCGCGTGCAGCGCTACGAGCATGACTTCGACGGCAAGGATGTGCCGCGCCCGCCGCACTGGGGTGGCTTCCTCGTGGAACCGGACATGGTCGAATTCTGGTACGGCGCTGAGTTCCGCCTGCACGAGCGCGTGCGCTGGAGCCGGCACGGGCAGACCTGGACGAGCCGGTTGCTGTATCCGTGAACGCGCCGGCGCCCGCGCAGAGCCGCTTCGTAGTGGCCACGCCCGGCCGCGGCTTCATCGAGATCACCCGTACGGTCGCCGAGATGGTGGGCGACAGCGGCGTGCTTATCGGCCTGGTCAATGTATTCATCCGCCACACCAGTTGCTCGTTGCTGATCGGCGAGAACGCCGACCCCAGCGTGCGCGGTGATCTCGAGCGCTGGTTCGCGCGGATCGTGCCCGACGGCGACCCGCTGTTCCGCCACGACGCGGAAGGGCAGGACGACATGCCCGCGCATATCCGTTCCATCCTCACCGGGGTCAGCCTGAGCGTGCCGGTGAGCGAAGGGCGGTTGCAGCTTGGCACCTGGCAGGGCATCTACCTGTGGGAACACCGCCACCAGCCGCATCGCCGCGACGTAATCCTCACCGTGCTCGGCCAGTGAGCCCGCGCCGCCATGACTGACGGCTACCCGCAACGCATCGTCTGCCTCACCGAGGAACCGACCGAGGTGCTGTATGCGCTCGGCGAGCAGCAGCGCATCGTCGGCATCTCCGGCTTCACCGTGCGGCCACCGCGCGCGCGCAAGGAGAAACCGAAAGTCTCGGCGTTCATCAGCGCGAAGATCGGCGAGATCCTGAAACTCGAACCCGACCTGGCGATCGGCTTCTCCGACATCCAGGCCGACATCGCGCGCGAATTGATCAAGGCCGGCGTGGAGGTGTGGATCAGCAACCACCGCAGTGTGGACGGCATCCTCGCTTATATCCGCCGGCTCGGTGCGATGGTCGGCGCGCACGAACGGGCGGACGCCTACGCGCGGCAGGCAGAACAACATATCGCCATGATTCGCACCGCGGCGGCCGCGTTGCCGCGCCGACCGAAGGTGTATTTCGAGGAATGGGACGAGCCGATCATCACCGGCATCCGCTGGGTCGCCGAACTGATCGGCATCGCCGGCGGCGACGATGCGTTTCCCGAACTGGCGCGCGAGCCGCTGGCGAAGCAGCGCATCCTGGCCAACGGCGACGAAGTGGTGCGGCGTGCGCCGGACATCATTCTCGGCTCCTGGTGCGGCAAGCGCTTCCGGCCGGAGAAGGTCGCGGCGCGGCCGGGCTGGGACACCATCCCGGCGGTGCGGCACGGCGATCTTTACGAGATCAAGTCGCCGATCATCCTGCAGCCGGGGCCGGCGGCGCTGTTCGACGGACTGGCCGAGATGCATCGCATCGTCAGCGAGTGGGCGCGGCGCTGAGTTCGTTGTCGCGCTTTTCTGGCTGAGTCGTCCTTAGCGTTCACCATCGCGGTCTGCATGCGCGTGGAGCAAGCAGATCGGCCTGCCGAAACAGTTGGTCGCGAGCGAGATGTCGCGCGGTCGAGGCGCTATCGCGCTATCGTGCCGGGAACGCCTTGGCGCGTACGGAAGAGGACCGAAGGCATGGACATGTTGCAGAACATCGCGCTCGCCGGCGGGCTGGCCTGGGCCAGTGGCATCCGGCTATACGCGACGATCTTTCTCACCGGTATGCTCGGCCGCTTCGGCGTCGTGCACCTGCCCGATGGCATCGGCATGCTGGCCGATACCTGGGTGCTGGCGGTGTCCGGCGTGCTGATGCTGGGCGAATTTCTTGCCGACAAGGTGCCGGCGTTCGACAGCGTGTGGGACGGCGTGCACACCTTTATCCGCATCCCCGCTGGCACCTTGCTGGCCTGGGGCGTGTTCAAGCATGCCGATGCCGGCACGCAACTGGCAGCGGCGCTGCTGGGCGGCGCGCTGGTCAGCGGCACGCACCTGGCGAAGACCGGCACGCGGGCCTTGATCAATACCTCGCCGGAGCCCTTCAGTAATTGGGGCGCGAGTGCAGGCGAGGACGTTTCGCTGCTGGGCGCGCTTTATCTGATGTGGGCGCATCCGTTGGTGATGGTGGTCTTGTTGGGGTTGTTCGTGTTGTTGCTGTTGTGGTGGCTGCCGAAGGTGTTTCGCGGGCTGCGTGCGCTGTGGCGGCGCTTGCGTGGCTTGCGGCCGGCGCGGGAGGTTTGAGCTGGCTGCCAGAAGGCGACTCTTTCAGGTTTCACGCGGCGCCTGAGTTACTCCTCCAGGTGACATGGTGCTTGGCGACCTGGCTCGCCTGCGGCGGGCTTTCGGACTGCTGCCGCAGCCCGAGTCACTTCTCTTTGCTGGCCCAAAGAGAAGTAACCAAGAGAAATGGCCTGACGCAACCCGGTGAGGGATACAAGCAGGCGAGGTCACGCTTTGTCTGCCAAGACACTACTCAAGAGGAGCTGCCGCCGCTATGCCGCGAGCGCTCGTTGGCCGAGGCGAGGAAAGCCTGGCTCGCTGCGCATCGCCAGGCTGCCCC
>Ga0302314_10005582_pt1 | contig 22909 bp, 17 predicted proteins | sample III_Palsa_N2_3_FD_200533 | JGI IMG/M metagenome (GOLD analysis project Ga0302314, IMG submission 200533) | Peat permafrost microbial communities from Stordalen Mire near Abisko, Sweden - III_Palsa_N2_3 | ecosystem: Environmental > Terrestrial > Soil > Palsa > Peat permafrost | place: Sweden... | reverse complement strand
GCGCCGCGATCCGCTATCGCCACGTCCCGGTCGCGGACTACCGGGCCACCCGCGCTCAGCCGCCCCCACCAGCTTCCGCCAGCAGGATGATCGGCATCGGCGCGCTGCTCGCGCCCTCCGGCGCCTTAGCCGACAGTCCCATCGCCATCGCGCTCCACGTCAGCGCCCAGGCGGTCGGACGATCGGTGCAAAGCCGCGATGCTAGCGGGAATGGGGCGCCCGGCCGTAGATGCGAGTGTCACAACTTGCGAGGGAACATCGATGCCGTATAGTTAGTTGTGCTAAGCAACTAGTAGCTCGGCTATCGTGGGGATGATTGGTGAAGATCAAGCCAGGAGGGTTCTTGGGGACGACCTTCTCGTCGCTGAAGGTCCCGAACTACCGCCTCTACTTTACGGGCCAGTCGATATCGCTGGCCGGCACGTGGATGCAGATGACGGCGCAGTCCTGGCTGGTTTTGACCCTGACCCACTCGAGTACCGACCTCGGGCTGGCGGTGGCGCTGCAGGCGCTGCCGGTGCTGTTCCTCGGTCCTTACGGCGGCGTCATCGCCGACCGGGTGGACAAGCGGCGGCTGATGATCGCGCTGCAGATCGCCATGGGGTTCCAGGCCCTGGCGCTGGGGCTGCTGGTGGTGTTCGGCTCCCCCCGGTTCTGGGAGATCTGCCTGCTGGCGGTCATCCTCGGACTGAACAACGCGTTCGAGAACTCGGCCCGGCAGTCGTTCGTCAGGGAGATGGTCGGCAAGGACGAGCTGCGCAACGCCATCACGCTGAACTCGGTGACGGTGAACGCCGCCCGCGCCGTCGGCCCCGCCATCGGCGGGATCCTCATCGCGACGGCCGGCATCGGGGTCTGCTTCCTGCTCAACGCGGCCAGCTTCGCCGCCGTCGTCACCTCCCTGCTGGTGATGGACCGCTCCGCCCTGCGGCCGAGCGCGCCGGTGGTGCGAGCGGCCGGCCAGCTGCGCGAGGGGCTGCGGTACGCGGCCCGCACGCCGGCCATCGCCATCCCGCTGGCGATGATGGGCCTGGTCGGGCTCCTCGCCTATGAGTTCTCCGTCTCGCTTCCGGTCCTGGCCGAGCGGTCGTTCCACGGGGGCGCGGAAGCCTACGGCTTCATGACCGCGGCGATGGGGATCGGCGCGGTCATCGGCGGCCTGTTCACCGCCGCCCGGGGGCGGACCGGGGTGCGCCCGATGATCATCGCCTCGGTCGGCTTCGGCGCGGCCATCCTGGTCTGCGCGTGGGCGCCGTTCCTGGGGCTCGCCTACGCCGCGCTGCTGTTCGTGGGGTGGGCGAGCGTCTCGTTCATCGCCATCGGCAACTCCACGATCCAGCTCAACTCCGAGCCGGGCATGCGCGGGCGGGTGATCGCGCTGTGGCAGGTCGCCTTCCAGGGCACGACGCCGGTGGGCGGCCCCGCGATCGGCTGGATCATCGCCCTGACCGACCCGCGGATCGGCCTGGCGGTCGGCGGCGTCTCCTGTTTCGCGGCCGCGATCGGCGGCGTCGCCCTCGCCCGGCGCTACCGCCGGACGGGGCCGCCGGATTCAATTGAGCTCGAGGGCTCCGCCCTGGGTGCCAGGCTTCCGGCCGAGGTCCCGGCTGCCTAAGCACAAGGCCGCCTCAGTACAGGGTGGCCCCGGGTAATTGGGCAGCACCGTGCTGCCCAATTACCCGGAGACGGCGAACCTTTGTCAGGGCAGGTAGTTGTACAGGCCGAACACGTGGCTGAAGTACCAGGTCGGCTGGGCGACGCCGGAGCAGCTGCCGGCGCCCTTGGTTCCGACGCAGCCGCCATTGTCCCGCTGCAGGGCCCAGATCGAGATCAGGCCCAGGTTGTGGGTGGCCGCCCAGCCCAGCAGGGCCGGTGCGTCGGCGGTGGTGAAGGTCTCGGCCGTGCCGTAGTCGTCGATACCGGGCATGACCGTAATGCCGATCGAGTGCCAGAGCGCCAACGGCGACTCTTGCGGGTAGATCGACTCGAGCTGCCCGTACGTCGCGGTCGCGGCGCTCTCCGCGTCGGCCAGCATGTCCTGGGTGGTGCCGAAGTAGTAGTCGAAGGTCATGATGTTGACCTCGGTGATCTTGGCGCCCTCGGCGGCCGCGTTCTGCAGCACCGCCAGGCCCGACGCCGTCAGCCCGGTCGGGTTCACCGGGATCGTGTAGTCGAACTGGACGACCTTGTGGTTCGCCGCCGCCCACGCCTCGGTCTGCGCGACCGCCTCGTTGCGCCGCTCGATCCCGGCCGTGTTGGTCAGCGAGTCGGCCTCCACGTCGAGGTCGATCCGGGTGATGTGGTAGGTGGTGACGAGGCTCTCGTACACCTGGGCGATCGCGCTGACGCTGGTGCAGCTGTCGGCGAGTTCCGTATTGGTGGTGTCCGCGGTATACCCGCCGAAGGACGGGATGACGGTCCCGCCCCTGGCCTCGATGGTGGCGATGTCGGCGCCGAAGCTGCCCGCGGCGGTGGCGGAGATCGGCGTGGACGTGTCGCCGTTCCAGTCGGCCGTGCACGAGCCCGAGTTGGCGGTCTGCAGGAAGGCGAGCGACACGTCCTTCGCGCCGGACTCGGCCGACAGCTGCGCGAGGCCGCCGTCGGTGCTGTCGTAGGCCTCGAAGTACGGCGCGTAGGCGTGCGGCGGCAGGATGACGTCCGCGCTGCGGGACGGCCCGGCGGAAGTCGTGGCGGCGCTGCTGCTGGCAGTCGTCGCGATGGTGGTCAGTCCCGCCGCGGCGAGCGCCGCCACGGCGAGGGGAATGGATCGTCTCAAGCGCGGATTCCTTCACTAGTCGATGGCGAACGAGCGAAGACGATCGGGCCGGCGCACTAGGCCCGGCTCGATCGGCGTAAATACAAATAGGAAAGTTTCCTATTTGTATTTACCCAGGAGATTAGCCGCGCGTTCGATACCGCGTCAAGATGCCTGCGCTGCCTGAGGTTCCGCAGAGCCGGGCCCGGTGAAGACGCGGGTCGCTCAGTCGACCGAGCGCGGCAGCCAGCCCCGTTCGAAGCCGATCGCGACCGCTGCGGCCCGGTCGTTCACGCCGAGCTTGGCGTAGATGTGCAGCAGGTGGGTCTTGACCGTCGCCTCGCTGATGAACAGCCGGGCGGCGATGTCCCGGTTCGAGCCGCCCCGGGCGACGAGCGCGAGCACGTCCAACTCGCGGTTGCTGAGCGGTTCCCTGGCCGGCGTGCGGACCTGGCCGAGCAGCCGGGTCGCCACCGCCGGGGACAGCGCCGCCTCGCCGCGCGCGGCGGCCTGCACGGCCCGCAGCAACTCGCTGCGCGGGCAGTCCTTGAGCAGGTAGCCGGTCGCGCCGGCCTCGATGGCGGGGATGACGTCGCTGTCGGTGTCGTAGGTGGTCAGCACCAGCACCCGGGCGGTCACCCCGCGCTCGGCCAGCCGCCTGATGGCGCTGACGCCGTCGGTGCCGGGCATCCGCAGGTCCATCAGCACCACGTCCGGCTGCAGCGCCACCGCCCGGGTCACCGCCTCGGCCCCGTCGCCCGCCTCCCCCACCACCTCGAACTCGGGGCTGCTCTCGAGGATGCCGCGCAGCCCGTCGCGGACAACCGGGTGGTCGTCCACGATCAGCAGGCGGATGGCGTCCCGGCCCGCGGCCGGGCCGACGGCGGGGTTGCGGTCCTGCTCAGTCACTGGCGGTCTCCTTCTGACGCCGGGCCTCGCCCGCCCGATGGATGGCCGGGACGCTGGCCGACACGGCGGTGCCCAGCCCCGGTTCCGACTCGATCGCCAGCGTGCCCGCGACCCGCTGCACCCGCTGCCGCATCGCGGTCAGGCCGAAGCCGCCGCTGTCCGCGCCCCCGCTGGCGCGGTCCGCGCTCTGCGGATCGGGCGGGCGGAAGCCGGCGCCGTCGTCCCTGACGTCCAGGGTGACCACGTCGGCCATGTAGGACAGGGTGATCCCGACCCGGGTGGCGGCCGCGTGCTTGGCCGCGTTGGCCAGCGCCTCCTGAACCACCCGGAGCAGGGTCACCTCGATCTCGGCGTGCAGGCCGACCGGGTCCCCGGTGGTGGTGACGGTCGCGGTCACGCCGTTGACGGCCGACCACTGCCCGGCCACCTCGGCCAGCGCCTCCGGCAGCCGGGGGTTGGCCGCCAGCGCCTCCGGCCGCATGGCCTGGACCGACCGGCGGGCTTCGGACAGGCTGCCCCGCGCGAGCTGGGCCGCGTTGTCGATCCGGCGTTCCCTGGCGGCGCCGGGAGCGGTCTGCTGGACCGCCTCCAGCTGGGTAATGATGCCGATCAGGCCCTGGGCCAGCGTGTCGTGAATCTCCCTGGCCATCCGCTGCCGTTCCTCGAGCACCCCCGCCTCCCTGGCCTGGCTGAGCAGCTGGGCGTGCAGCCCGGCGTTCTCGGCCATCGTCTCCTCGAGCAGCCGGTTGGCCTCGGCCAGGTCCACGTTCATCTGCTGCCGTTGGGTGCTCTGCTCGGCTGCCTTCTCCCCCAGGTAGCTGAACGCGATCACCACCGCGGCGTTGAGCAGGGTGACGGCCGCGACGACCGCGGCCAGTGGCACCGTGAGGCGGTGGAAACCGCCGGTCTGGCCGATGCTGAGCAGGACCGCGGTCGCGATGACCCCCGCGTAGCGCCAGCCGCCGGTCAGGTACCGGAAGGCGTGCACGAACCCGATCCAGCAGAAGAACGAGAACCACGGGCTCCTGGCGATCAGCACCGCGCTGGCCGCCAGGAAGCCGACGAAGTAGACCGACATCTGCAGCCGGTAGCGGGGGGCTCGGGGCGGCAGCAGCACCACGAACCAGGTCAGCCAGGCCACCGTCGCGGCGACGACGGCCAGCGTGCGTCCGACGTCCCCGCCGCCCGGGTGCTGGGCCAGCGTATACGGAAGGATCGGCACGGCCAGCAGGAAGAACGGGGTGATCCTGGTCAGCCGGTCGAGCCAGGTTTCCGTGGCCACGAACCCCCGTGCCCGGTTGCTAACCATCTTCTCGCCTTCCTGCTGCCGCCGCGGTTCATCCTGTCACTGTCAGCGGGGTCGCTGACAGCGGTTATCACGCCGCCGGCCTCACGCCCAGCGGAACAGCCGGGTGGCGAGCGCGCCGCAGACGGCGATGTAGCCCGCCAGCACGGCGAAGTACCACCAGGGGGCCCAGGTCCCGGCCGTCGCCGACAGGATCGCCTGACCGCCCGCCCCGCCCGGGGTGAGGTTGCTGATGTCCCGCAGCACGGCGGGCATCGTCGCCCGGGGGATCCACAGGCCGGCGAAGAACATCAGGACGAAGAACAGGACCGCCCCGACCGCGTTGGCGGCCTTGCCGGTGAAGCAGACCGCCGCCACCAGCAGACCCAGGGCGCTGAGGGCGGCCGCGGTCAGGACGAACGCGACGATGAAGCCGAGCGGCTGCCCGATCGTCGCCCCAAAGGCGGCAACGGCCAGGATGACGATGAGGACCGCGGTTGTGATCTGCACGGCCAGGTTGAGCAGGATCTGGGCGGTCAGCAGCGTGCGCGGCCGCACCGGGGTGGTGGACATCCGGCGCAGCACGCCTCGCTCGCGGTAGCTCACGAGCGTCGCCGGCAGGAAGTTCACCGCGCTCATGACCAGGCTGAACAGGATGATGACGGGCAGCCAGGTCTGCAGGACGCTGATCCCGCCGAAGTCGGCCACCGGCTTGTTGGCCGCCGGGATCAGGCCGAGCACGATCAGGCCGACGACCGGGAAGCCGACCACCCACAGCAGCACCGCGGGGGTGCGGCCCAGCATCTTGGTCTCGGTCAGGGTCAGTTTGCGGAGGGCGCGTCCCGGCCGGGACGGGGCGGTGGCGGACACCATGGCGGATCAGTTCCTTTCCCGGGGGGTGCTGGTGAGGGCGACGTAGGCGTCGTCGAGGGTGGCCTGGTCGACCCGGAGCTCGTGGGCGATGACGCCCTGGCGGGCCAGCAGGGCGATGATCGCCTGGAGGGCCTCGCCGTTCCCGGTGACCAGGAGGTGCCCGCCGTCCCGGCCGACCTGCGTGACCTCCGGCAGCGCGGTGAGCATGTCCTCGTTCAGCGGCGCCGACGGCCTGAACCGGATGCGCTGCTCGCCGCCGGCCCGGCTGGCGAGCCCGCCGGGAGTGTCGTTCGCCACCACCCGGCCCTGGTCGATCACGGCGACCCGGTCGCACAGCCGCTCGGCCTCTTCCATGAAGTGAGTGACAAGCAGGATCGTCACCCCGGCGGACCTGATCTCGGCGATCAGGTCCCAGACTTCCCGGCGGGCGTTCGGGTCCAGGCCGGTCGTCAGCTCGTCGAGCACCGCCACCTCCGGGTTGCCGATGAGGGCCAGCGCCACCGACAGGCGCTGCTTCTGGCCGCCGGACAGGTCGGCGAAGAAGGCGTTACGCCGGCCGGCCAGGCCGAGCCGGGTGATCAGCTCGTCGGCCCGGGCCGGGCGACGGTAGAACGATGCGTACAGGTCGAGGGCCTCCCAGACCCGGATCTTGTCCGGTAGCTGGCTGTCTTGCAGCTGCACGCCGACGAGCTCGCCGAGCTCCTCGTGGTCCCGCTGCGGGTCCCGGCCGAGCACGCGGACCTTGCCCCGGTCCGGCGCGCGGAGGCCGGTGACGCACTCGACCGTGGTGGTTTTCCCGGCGCCGTTCGGCCCGAGGATGCCGAAGATCTCTCCGGCCTCAACCGTGAACGAAACGTCGTCCACCGCGACCGTGCACCCGTACTGCTTGCGGAGGCGGCTGACCTCAATGACTGGCATACCTCAAGCATTCGCGAACGCCGCGGTCATGGCATCGCCCGGCCGGTTCGACCGCAAACGGCGCCGGGCTGACGCCGGCATCAGCCGACCGGCTGACCGGCATGATCGTGGCGGTTGCACGCGGCCGCCGGAACACCGTCCGCCCGGCTCCAATCCCTTTCCCGCCGCGACCGTATTAGTACATAGCGTGACGACTACGAGATATCACCGTAAGCGAACAGCTAGTTACATGGAGGCGCCACGTGGGACCCGATCTGCTCGACCACCAGATCACAGGCGCGGGGAATGCAGTCAATGGCGGGACGGCCGACGGCTTCCCGGTGACCGTCCGCGCATTCGAGGAAATCGCCAGGCAGCGACTCGACCCCGTCCATTACGACTACGTCGCCGCAGGCGCCAGGGACGAGGTCACCGTCCGCGCCAACGAGGCCGGGTTTGCCCGGCTGGCCCTGCTCCCGCGGATGCTGCGCGGGAACGACAAGCGGTCCCTGGAGACCCTGCTGCTGGACAGCTGGACCAGCATGCCGGTGCTGCTGTCGCCGACCTCCTTCCACCGGCTGATGACCCCGGACGGCGAACGGGCGACGGCACGGGCGGCGGCGGCCGCCGGCGCGATCTTGATCACCGCCATGGCCTCCACGGTGGCGGTCGAGGACGTCATCGCGGCCTCCCGTGAGGTGTCCGGGGATGCGGCGCCCGATGTGTGGTTCCAGATGTACCTGCAGCCCCGGTGGGAGGTGACCGAGGCGCTCGTCGACCGGGCCACCCGGGCCGGCGCGGCGGCCCTGGTGGTGACGATCGACTCCCCGGTTCCCGGGGTCAGCGACCGTTGCCAGCGAAACGGGTTCCACGGCCTGCCGGCCGGGCTGCACTGCGAGAACATGCGCGGCCTGGCCGGGGATCGCGGCGTCCGGTCGATCGAGATGTCGGCGGCAATGTCCTGGGAGCATGTCTCGCGGTTGCGGGCCATGACCGACCTGCCCATCGTGCTCAAGGGCATCCTGCATTCGGCCGACGCGTTGATCGCGATCGACCACGGCGCCAACGCGATCATGGTCTCCAACCACGGCGGCCGCCAGCTCGACAGTGCGCCGGCCACCATCGACCAACTCCCCGGCATCGCCGTCATGGTAGACGGCCGGGTTCCGGTGTTCCTCGACGGCGGTGTCCGCCGTGGCGCGGACGTGGTCAAGGCGCTGGCCCGCGGCGCGACGGCGGTGGGCGTCGGCCGCCCGGTGATGTGGGGCCTGGCGGCCGGCGGCCAGGACGGCGTCCGCCAGGTGCTGGAGATCTTGCGCAGCGAACTGGACCACACCCTGGCGCTGTGCGGTGCTAGCGGCGCGGCCCGCCTGGATCCTCAGCTGGTGGTGAAGGTCCCGTGATGCTTCGGCAGCTCATCGACCGACTCCCGAAAATCTATTATTTGCTGCGTGAAGCAAGTACTTGCGAGGATTAAATCGGGATATTGCAGAGCAATGTAGTGCGAGTTACAGTCACCTCAGCGCAGCGCGCCTGCGGATCTTCCAACCGCGGCGCTCCCACCCCCGGCGCTCGAGGAGGAACGCGACATGAGCGTGAAGGAATACGCGTCGGCGTTGGGGCGCGGCCGGTTTCGGCTGCGACTCGCGCCGTTCATCGTGCTGGCCATGCTGCTCGCCCTCCTCGGCGGCTTGCACGCCCCGATGGCGCAGGCGAGCTCGTCGCCGACGACGCCGATCTGGTCCACCCAGCTCGACTTCGACAACAACGGCACCGCCTGGTCGGAGTCGTTCTTCGCCGGGCTGGCGGCCGACGGCCTGACCACCGCCGAGCTCAACATGCCGTGGGGCACGATCGAGCCCGCGGCCGGCACGTTCAACTTCACTGAGTGGGACACCGAGCTCGCCAACGCCAGCGCGGCCGGCATCCAGCTGATCCCGATCTTCTGGCAGGCCGGCTGGGGCGGCAGCCCCGCCCCGTGGATCAGCGACTTCGAGGTCGGCAGCGGCGGGGCGCAGGGCGGGGCGCCCACCTGGTGGGATCCGACCGAGCAGTCCGAGTACTTCACCTACGTCACGGACACCATCCAGAACTCCGTGAACCAGCCCGGCGGCTACGGCGGCGCGAACCTGAACTACGGCTACCTCGACGCCATGTGGGACCTCAACGGCGCCGGCGGCGGCTACGCGGCGGACGACATCAGCGAGTTCCAGAACACGTACCTGCCGCTGGCGTTCGGCACCATCGCCACGTTCAACGCGGACAACGGCACGTCGTACAGCGCCTTCAGCCAGGTACCAGCGGCCGCGCCCGGCCAGGCCCTGTTCGGGGTGTTCCAGGCGTTCCGGGCCTGGAGCGTGCAGCAGACCTACGGGCAGCTGACCGCCGACGTGCGCGCGGTGACCGCCAGCACCCCGCTGTACTACTACTTCGGCGGCGGCTTCGGCAACGCGACCAACTACGCCAACAACCCGGACACGTTCTTCAAGCTCGCCAAGCAGTACAACGTCACCATCATCGACGACGACGCCTCCTCGCAGGGACTCACCCTGACGTTCGGCAGCCTGGCCCGCGCCTACGGCGTGAAGGTCGCGCAGGAGTGGACCGCGCCGCCCTCCAATAGCCAGCTCGCCGCCGAGGCGGTGCAGTGGATCTCCCTCTACTCAATGGGCCTGCCCGAAGGCGGCGGCGAGGACTTCTTCATCCACGACGGCACCGAGAAGGACACCGTCGGCTTCCCCATCTACACCAGCTGGCTGCCCACCCTGAAGGGCCTGTCGGGCACGTACCCGCAGCAGCCGGCCGCCGTCTACGTCGACTTCTCCCAGGGTTACGGCAACACGAGCGGCGGCAGCCTGAATAACGTCGAGGGCGAGATCGCGAACCTGTGGCTGAACTACCAGGCCGGCTTCACCGTGGTGACCAGCCAGGAGGTGGCCAACGGCGCGATCAGCCTGTCGCAGTTCAAGGCGGTGCTGCCGCTGAACGGCGTCGACACGAACCTGACCGCCTACAAGAACGCGGGCGGCACCGTGCTGACCGAGCCGGAGCAGCTCACCCAGTACAGCACCGCGTACGCGGAGATCGACGCCCCGGATGTGGGCGTCCTGCAGACCGTTCCGGCGGTAGCCACCAGCGGCACCAGCGCTTCCATCACGCTGGGGAACATCACCTCGGGCACCACCTACGACGACCCAGTCGCCTTCAGCCCGGCTGGGCTCGGCCTCAAGTCGGGCAACTACTATCTGGTCAACGCCGCGACCGGCGCCGCCGTCCCGCAGACGCAGCAGTCAAGCGGCCTGGTCTGCGCGGCGGCGGACATCGGCCCGGCCACGCTCGCGCAATGGAACGTGGTGGCGGGCACGCCGCCCTCCGGCACGGCCTCGTCCGGCTGTCCGGTCACCGAGACGGGCGCCGCCTCCGTGACCGGCACGGCCGGCCAGACCAGCGGCGGCCTGCAGTTCCTCGGCGTCGGCGCGACCAACGCGGGTTCCGACGGCAACCTCACGCAGATCACCCAGGGCGGTGAGACGGCCCTGGAGACGTGGACGTCGTCGCAGAGCGGCGCGGGCGACGCTAACGTCTACCTGCAGCTCAACCCGATGTCCGCGGTCGAGGCCGCGGCCGACGTGACGGTCCAGGTCACCTACTGGGCCACCGCCGGGCAGGGCTTCACCGTGCAGTACGACACGCCGAGCAACGCCTACCAGAACGGCCCGACCGTCAGCAGCCCGGGAACCGGAACCTGGACCACCGCCACCGTGCAGCTGACCGGCGCTCAATTCGAGGAAGCGGAGAACGGCGGCGCCGACCTGCGGCTGAACGTCACCAACGCCAGCGTTCCGCTGATCGTGCAGAGCATCACGATGTCGGTCACCAACAGCTCGAGTCCGACGCTGAGCGCGGCACCGACCTCGCTGTCGTTCGGCAGCGAGGCGGTCGGCAGCACCAGCGGAACGAAGTCGGTCACGATCACCAACTCGGGCAGCGCGACGGCGACCGTGTCCGGCGTCTCGGTGTCCGGCGGCTTCAGCCAGACCAACAACTGCTCCTCGATCGCGGCCGGCGGATCCTGCACGGTCAGCGTGGCCTTCGCCCCCAGCGCGGCCGGCGCGGTCACCGGCACGCTGACGGTGACAAGCAACGCCGGCAACAGCCCGACCACGGTCGCCCTGTCCGGCACCGGCACCACCTCGACGACCAACCTCGCGCTGTCTGCCACGATGACGGCCAGCAGCACGTACTCGGGGTTCCCGGCCTCGAACGCGAACGACGGGAACACGAGCACGTACTGGGAGAGCCAGGACGGCGCCGGCTACCCGCAGACCCTGACCGCCAACCTCGGGTCGGCGCAGAGCCTGGGCTCGGTGACCCTCGACCTGCCGCCGGCGACCGACTGGAGTACCAGGACGGAGACGCTCTCCGTGCTCGGCTCGACCAACGGCAGCAGCTGGACAACCCTGGTCGGATCGACCGGCTACACATTCAACCCATCGACCGGGAACACCGTCTCCATCAGCCTGCCCGCCGGCACCAGCGACCAGTACGTGGAGCTGGACTTCACCGGCAACACGGGCTGGGACGCGGCCCAGGTCTCCGAGTTCGGGATCTTCCCCGGATCCGGCGGCGGCGGTTCCGGCACCGCGACGCTCACCGCCTCGCCGTCGAGCGAGTCGTTCGGCAACGAGAACGTCGGCTCGACCAGCGCCGGTAAGACCGTCACCATCAGCAACAGCGGGTCGGCGGCCGCGTCGATGTCGTCGATCGGCGTCACCGGCCCGTTCGGCGAGTCCAACAACTGCGGCACGTCGCTCGCAGCGGGGGCCTCCTGCACGGTCGGCGTCACGTTCGCGCCGACCGCGGCCGGGGCCGCGACCGGCACCCTGTCGGTCAACAGCAGCGCCCCCGGCAGCCCGCTGACCGTCGCGCTGTCCGGCACCGGGGTCGCCACCACCACCACCAACCTGGCCCTCAACGCCGCCGTCACCGCGTCCAGCTACACCCAGACCTACGTCCCCGCCAACGCCGTCGACGGGAACACCAGCACCTACTGGGAAGCGAACAACGGCGCCTGGCCCAGCACCATCACCGTCAACCTCGGGTCGTCCCAGACCCTCGGCTCCATCACCGTCGACCTCCCGCCGCCGGCGGCCTGGTCGACCAGAACCCAGACCCTGTCGGTCCTGGGATCCACCAACGGCACCAGCTTCAGCACCCTGGTCGCCTCCGCCACCTACACCTGGAACCCGTCCACCGGCAACACCGTCACCATCCCGCTCCCGTCCGGCACCAAGGACCAGTACGTGGAGCTCAGCTACACCGCCAACAACGTCCAGAACGGCGCCCAGGCCTCCGAGATCGAGATCTTCGGCTAAGGCCTTACCTCCGAGGGCCCGGCTGACCAGGCCCCGCCACGATGTGAGGAGTCGTGGCGGGGCGAGGGTCAGCCGGGTCCGTTCGGGGAGATCGACGTTGAATTTCTGATTGAGCTGTCAGCCGCCGAGCACGCAGGGAGAGCTGTCGGGGTTGGCGCGCTCGCAGACCGCGGCCGGGTTCTCGAAGATGCCGATCGACGGCAGCGCCTCGCCCTCGAAGTTGAACAGGGTCATGTTGACGTTGGGCGAGCCGATCCCGGCGCCCGGCTCCCAGGGCACGCCCGGGATCCAGTCGGGCGCCCAGTAGAACAGCCCCGCCCCGAGCCCGTCGGGGGCGGCGGCGAGGATCGACAGCTCATCGGTGACGAACGACAGCTGGCCGCCGGGGGTGGCCGGGTAGCCAGGCTCGATCTGGCTCTGCTCCCAGGCGAAGTCCCCGGTGCTGTCGCCCAGCGGTGAGTTCCCGTTCGCGAGCGTCCACGGGTACTGGGTCTCGGCGATCACGATCGGCTTGCCGAACTCGGCCGCGAGCCCGTCCACGTTCGCGCGCAGGCCGGAGATCGACGGCTCATCGAGCACCGGGTAGTACGACAGCCCGATCACGTCGAACGGCACGCCGTAGGACTCGAGCTCGGAGTAGAACGCGGAGCTCAGCGCGAAGCTGCCGCCTTGGTCGTAGTGCATCATGATGAGCAGCTTGTGGCCGGCCGGGTTGCCCGCCTCGGCGGCCGCGACGCCCGCCTTGAGCAGCTGGGCGAGGTTGGCCCAGCCGCCGCAGTCGGTGCAGTTGATCTCCCCCGTCGGCCACAGGATCCCGTTCCTGATCTCGTTGCCGATGGACACCAGGTCGACCGGCGTGCCCTGCCGCGCGAAGGCGGAGATGACCTGCCGGGTGTAGGAGGTGACGGTGGCGGTCAGCTGGCTGAGGTTCTCGCCCGCCCACGCGGCCGGGATGTTCTGCTTGGTGGGGTCGGCCCAGAAGTCCGAGTACATGAGGTCGAGGTAGATCTTCATCCCGGACGCGCTCGCCTGCCGGGCGAGGGCGAGGTCGCTGGCGAGGTCGTTGTAACCGGGCGGCGGATCCACCCACAGCCGCATCCGCACGTAGTTCGCGCCCGACGCGCGCATGATCGTCACCGGGGTGCCCGGGCGGCCCTGGTCGGCGAAGGTCGCGCCCGCGGCGAGTTCCTGCGGGGTGAAGGACAGGTCCGCCCCCTGGTCAAGCCCGGACGCGGCCGGGTCGGGCCCGTAGGCGCGGAACTCGCCCACGCACACGTCGGCGCCGGTGTCGCTGTACACGGTGAGCTCGGCGTAGCGGGCGCTGGTGCCGGCCGGCAGCGGGAAGTACATCGGGCTCCCGGGGTCCAGGGCGAGGTCGCGCAGCGCGGGCGCCCGCTGCCAGTCGCCCGCGGTGGCGGCGAGCTCGATGCTGGCGGACGCGGACGGGCTGGCGGAGTCGAGCGTGATCCCGAGATCGTCCAGCGTCCTGAGCTGGCCGAGATCGACGGTCAGGGTGCCCGTCCAGCCGGACGTGCACCAGTCGGTGCCCGCGTCGCCGTCGATCGCGTTCGACGCGGGGTAGCCGGATTCCGTGGTGGTCGCGGTCGCCGTCGCCGCGCGCGCGAGCGCCCAGTCGACGGTCGGCGCGGCGTTCGGCGCCGTGGCGACGGCGCCCGCCGGTGACGGCGATGAGGAAGCGGCGGCGGTGACCAGGGGCGTGATCAGGACGAGCGCGGCGATGCCGACTTCGAGTCGCCAGTGGCGAGGCGTTCTTCGCACGACGGTCTCCTTTGATCGTGTTTGATCCTGAACGGTTCGAACACGAGTGGATAACGTCAAGCGCGCTAATACAAGGACGCCCTCACCCGAGATCCCGGGGGAAGGTGACGTCGACGGCGAGGCCGCCTCCGGGCCGGGCGCGGGCGGCCACGGTGGCGCCGTGGGAGGTGGCGATGGCGTGCACGATCGACAGGCCGAGGCCGTGGCCGCCGTCGCGGCGGGCGGGGCGCGGGCCGAACCGCTGGAACGGCTGGAACAGGCGATCGACCTCGGCCGGCGGGATGACCGGACCGGAGTTGGTGACGGATAGGACCGCCTGACCGTCGCTGGTCCCGGTGGCGATCCAGACGTCCCCGCCCGGGACGTTGTGCCGGACGGCGTTGTCGATCAGGTTGGTCACCAGCTGCTGGACCAGCAACGGGTCGCCGTCGAGGATGGCCGGCTCGATGTCGGCCGAGACGCGCAGGCCGCGGCGGCCGATCGCGGAGCGGTCCGACGCGAGGGCGGCGCTGGCGATGACCGCCAGGTTGAGGGGCTCGCGCCGGCTGGCGTCGGCCTCGCCGCTGGCCAGCGTCAGCAGCGCCTCGATCAGGCGCTCCTGCTCGGCGTTCGAGGCGAGGAGTTCCTGGCTGACCGCCTCCCAGGTGCCGACCGTGCTGGCCGGGTCGGCCCGGGTGACCTGGAGCAGGGTGCGCTCCCTGGTCAGCGGGGTGCGCAGCTCGTGCGAGGCGTTGGCGGCGAACCGCCGCTGGGCGTCGAACGAGGCCTCAAGCCGGGCGAGCAGGTTGTCGAGGGTGTCCGCCAGTTCCTTGAGCTCGTCGTCGGGTCCGTCCAGGGCCAGCCGTTCGTGCAGGCTGCTGGCGGCGATCCGGCGGGCGGCGGCGGTGATGGTGCTCAGCGGCCGCAGCACCCGGCCGGAGATCATCCAGCCGATCGCGGCGGCGGCGATCGCGATGATCGCCAGGGCGACGGCGGAGAGCACCAGGATCTCTTGCTTGTCGTAGTTGACCTGCACCTGCGCGGTGGCGAGGAACTTCTCCTCCTCGGCCGCCACCTTGGCCTGCTGCGCGGCGGTGAGGACGGGCGGCTTCTGATCCTGGTCGACGGTGCTAGGCACCGAGAAATGGACGGTGTCGTAGCCGCCGGCCTGCTGGACGTCGGCGATCGGGACGCGGACCGGGACGACGTCGTACTGTCCCTGCTGATGGACGGCGGCGCTGGGGATTTTGCTGCTGAACACCGCCGACGCGGAGCTTTCCACCTGGCTGGAGGGCCGTCCGTTCGGGGTGGTGGACCCGTAGAGCAGGTAGGCGACGCCCGCGAGGACGGCCGCGCCGCAGGCCAGGAACGCCGCGCCGTACAAGACGGTCAGGCGCAGCCGGGCGGTGCGGCGGGGCAGCTGCAGGCGGCGGGCGCGCATCAGGGCTCTCCGATGCGGTAGCCGCTCTCCCGGACGGTCGCGATCACCGGCGGGTCGCCGAGCTTGGCCCGGAGCCGGCCGATCGTCGTCTTCACGGTGCTGGTGAACGGGTCGGCCGCCTCGTCCCAGACCCGTTCGAGCAGTTCCTCGGCCGAGACCGGGCGTCCGTCGGCGGCGAGCAGGCATTCAAGCACGGCTAGTTCCTTGGTGGTGAGCGGCAGCCGCCGCCCGGCCCGGACCGCGACGCGGCGGGCCGGATCCAGGCTCAGGTCACCGTGGGTGAGGCTGGTCGGCAGCGGGGCGGCGGCCCGGCGGCCAAGCGCCCGGATGCGGGCGGTCAGCTCGGCGAAGTCGAACGGCTTGGGCAGGTAGTCGTCGGCTCCGAGGTCAAGGCCCTCGACCCGGTCGCTGACCGACCTCGCGGCGGTGAGCATCAGCACCCGGGTCTGCGATCGGCCGTCGACCAGGGCCCGGCAGACGTCGTCGCCGTGCACCCCGGGCAGGTCCCGGTCGAGCACCAGCACGTCGTAGCGGTTGACCGCCAGCCGCTCCAGGGCCGCGCCGCCGTCGAGGGCCACGTCGACGGCCATGCCCTCGCGACGGAGCCCGGCCGCCACCGTCATGGCCAGCACCTCGTCGTCCTCGGTCACCAGAACCCGCATCGCCTGCCCATCGCCTCGTGCCCCCACGGTATGTGAGCGGCCCGCTTCCCAGGATCACAGGCAGCAGGTGACAGCCAGGTGACAATTTCGGTCACCGTCGCGTCACCTCCCCTTCTCTACAACAGGAAGGAGCAGCAAGACCCGCTACGGCTCCTGGAGGAGACCACGATGAACGACAAGACCGGCCGATACCGGGCCCGGCGGCGTGCCGGAACCCTGGCCGCCGCCGCGGCCATCGCCGTGCTGGCGACGGCGTGCGGCGGCAGTCCCGCGCCGTCCGCCGGCGTTCCCACCTACGCCCAGGAGATCGCCCTGGTCGGGTGCATGCGCAGCCACGGGGTGCCGAGCTTCCCCGACCCCAGCGCGTCGGGGGGCTACTCCCTGACGGCGAACGGGTCACTGGTGGGCGCCGACGGGTCGGTCGACATCGACAGCAGTGCTGCCCAGACGGCGTACGGCGACTGCCGGCATCTGCTGCCCGGCGGCCCGACCATCTCCCAGCTCGAGCAGGACGTGCAGCAGGAGCAGCAAGCGCAGGCGCAGGCACTCCCGCTTGAGTTGAAGTACTCCCAGTGCATGCGCAGCCACGGCGTGCCGAACTTCCCCAGCCCCGGACAGGCCACCACGTCCCCCGCCAGTTCGCCCATTAACGTCAACTCGCCGACGTTCGTGGCCGCGACCGGCGCCTGCCAGCACCTGCTGCCTTCGGGTGCGCACGTGACCTTCCGCCAGTCATCTTCAGCCGCTTCCTCACCGTCATGAGCGGGGCTGCGTCGCGCGCGACGGCGGTGGCGCTGGCGCTCCTGGTGCTCGGAGCGGGGGCGGCGGCCGCGTGGGCGGCGGGGGCGTTCCGGTCGCAGGATCCGTCTCCGGCCGGCCAGGCGCCGCCGCCGGCGACGCAGGCGGTGGCCCGGGAGGACCTGTCGTCGGTGGTTCCGGTGGACGCAACCCTGGGGTACGCGGGCTCGTACACGGTGCTTGGGCAGGGCGGGGGGACGCTGACCTGGCTGCCGTCGGCCGGGCGGGTGATCGGTCAGGGACAGGTGCTGTACCGGGTGGACAACGGCAGCCCGGTCGCGCTGCTGTACGGTCCGGTGCCGGCCTGGCGGACCCTAGACGACGGGCTGACCGGGGCGGACGTGGCCCAGCTCAACCATGACCTAGTTGCGCTTGGCGATGCCGACGGCTCCGATATCAGCGCGCTCGGCTGGGATTACTTCTCCTGGGAGACCGCGTCCGGGGTCCAGCGGATGGAGTCCGCGCTCGGGGTAGCCAGCCCGGCGGGGTCGCTGCCGCTCGGCTCGGTCGCGTTCGAGCCGGCCGCGATCCGGGTCACGAGCGTGCCCGGCAGCCTGGGCGGCCCGGCGGCGGGACCGGTGCTGACAGCGACCTCGGACCGGGACGTGGTGACGATCCCGCTCAGCACCGCGCAGGAGTCGGAGGTGGCGGTCGGGGACGCGGTCACGGTCACGCTGCCGGACGGCGCCAGCACGCCGGGGACGATCTCCTCGGTCGGCGCGGTCGCTTCCGGGTCGGCGGGCAGCGCGACGATCCCGGTCACGGTCACGCTGACCCGCCCGTCGGCGGCCAGGTCGGTCGACCAGGCGCCGGTGACGGTGTACATCACCACCGCCAGCAGCCCCGGGCCGGTGCTGGCGGTGCCGGTGGCGGCGCTGCTGGCCCAGTCCTCGGGCGGGTACGCGGTCGAGGTCGCCGGCGCGGGCGACGTCCGGCGGCTGGTGCCGGTGACGGTCGGGATCTTCAACGACAACTCCGGCCTGGTGCAGGTGACCGGGGCGCTGACCCCCGGCCAGCGCGTCGTGGTCCCGGCGACGTGAGCGCCGCCGCGCCGGTCCCGGTGCTCGAGCTCGACCGGGTGACGAAGGAGTATCCGGGGTCCCCGCCGGTGCGGGCGCTCGATGAGGTGAGCTTGTCGGTCGCGGCCGGCGAACTGGCCGCGGTGGTCGGCCCGTCGGGGTCCGGCAAGAGCACGCTGCTGCACCTCATGGGCACGCTGGACCGGCCGAGCAGCGGGGCCGTGCGGGTGACCGGCCTGGACGCGGCCCGGATGACCGACCGTGCGGTGTCGGCGCTGCGGGCGGCCAGGATCGGGTTCGTGTTCCAGCAGTTCTTCCTGGCCGAGCATCAGAGCGTGCTCGCCAACGTGGCCGACGGGCTGCTGTACGCGGGCGTGCCGCGGGCCCGGCGCCGTTGGCTGGCGACGGCCGCGCTCGACCGGGTCGGCCTCGGGCACCGGGGCGACGCCCGGCCGACCCAGCTGTCGGGCGGGGAGCGGCAGCGGGTGGCGATCGCCCGCGCGATCGCCGGACGGCCGCCGGTGGTGCTGGCCGACGAGCCGACCGGCAACCTGGACTCCGGGACCGGCGCCTCGATCCTGGCGCTGCTTGACGAGCTCAACGCCACCGGGACCACGATCATCGTGATCACCCACGACCACGCGGTCGCCGCCCGGATGCGGCGCCGCATCGAGATGCTCGACGGCCGCATCATCAGCGATACCAGCGAAGGACAATCATGATCACCGCGTCAGCCCCGGCTCCGGCTCCGGCTCCGGCCCGGCTACGCCCGGACGACCTGGCCGGGCTGGCCACCGTCGGGCTGCGCACCCGCAAGCTGCGGGCGGCGCTGTCGGCGCTCGGCATCGCCATCGGGACCGCCGCCATCGTGGCCGTCCTCGGCCTGGCCAGCTCCTCCCAGGCCGGGCTGCTGGCCGAGATCGGCCGCCTGGGCACCAACCTGCTGACCGTCACCAACGGGCAGGACATCACCGGGCAGACCGCCGAGCTGCCCGACGCCGCCCCCGGCATGATCGGCCGACTGCCCGGCGTCCGCGCCGTCCAGTACACGGCGACGGTGGCCGGCGCCACCGTCTACCGGAGCCCGCTGGTCCCGCCGATCGACACCGACGGGCTGACGGTGAACGCCTCCAGCCTGGGCCTGCCCGCCGCGGCCGGCACCTCGGTCGCCCAGGGCAGCTACCTCAACGCCGCCACCGCCGGCCGGCCCGCCGCCGTCCTCGGCGCGGAAGCGGCCGAGCTGCTCGGCATCGACCGGATCTGGCCCGGGGAACGCATCTGGGTCGGCGGCCAGTGGTTCTACCTGGTCGGCATCCTCAATCCGGCCGCCCTCGCCCCGCAGATCGACACCTCGGTCCTGATCGGCTTCCCCGCCGCCGAGCGGTATCTCGGCCTCGACGGGCACCCGTCGGAGATCTACGTCCGCACGGTGAACACGCAGGCCGCCACCACCGCCGTCGACGCCCTGCTGGCCGCCCAGGCCAACCCGGAGAACCCGAGCGAGGTCAACGTCTCGCAGCCATCGGCCGCGCTGACCGCGCAGGCCGACGCGGCCGGCGCGTTCGACACCCTGTTCCTCGGCCTGGGCGCGGTCGCGCTCCTGGTCGGCGCGGTCGGCGTGGCCAACATCATGATCATTTCGGTGCTCGAGCGCCGCCAGGAAATCGGGCTGCGCCGCGCGCTCGGCGCCACCAAGGGCCAGATCCGCGCCCAGTTCCTGGCCGAGGCGATCCTGCTCGCGCTGGCCGGAGGCGCCGCCGGCGACATCGCCGGCGCCGCCGCCACCGCCGTCTACGCCCACGCCAAGGGCTGGGCCATCGTGATCCCGCCCGACGCCTGGGCCGGCGGCCTCGGCGCCGCCCTCCTCATCGGCGCCCTGGCCGGGCTGCTGCCCGCGATCCGGGCGGCCCGGCTGTCACCCACGCAGGCGCTGTGGAGCGTCTGACGTCACGTCTCGCCGCGATGGAAGGAGTCGCGGCGCGGTGGAGTCACCCGGGTGAAATTACTGCAATGCGGATGAACAAGATCAATACTTATATTACAGCTTATTTGTGCGTATCCTGGGGTTTATGAAGCGACCATTGAAGTTTCTCCTTGCCATTGGAATGCCCGCCGCGCTATCCCTGAGCGCGCTGTTCGGAGTAGGGCTGAGCTCGGGCACAGCCCTGGCGGCGTCGAACTGCACGCTCACCGGTTCCCAGCTGCAGGCGACGAGCAACCCGACCTACGACATCGACGCGAACGGGTACAACCTCGGAGGCGGGACGCTCTCCATCACCGACACCGGCTGCGCCTCCAACTTCACGGTTAACACCGCGACGGCGAGCACCACGGGCGGGGAGCCCACCGCGTACCCGTCGCTGTTCTACGGTTGCCACTGGGGCAACTGCTCGACCGGCACCGGCCTCCCGCTCGCCGTCTCCAGCGTCGAGACCTCCGGCACGGTCGTCACCACTGACGCCACGTCGTTCAGTTCCAGCGGCAGCAAGATGGACGACGCTTACGATATCTGGTTCAACCCGAGCCAGACCACGACGAACAATAGCTCCGGTACTGAGATGATGATCTGGCTGAACAGCGCGGGCGGCCCGTCTCCGGCTGGCAGCGAGATGTTCACGAACGTCTCCATCGGCGGAAACGTCTACAACGTCTGGGATAACACGAACAACACCACCATCACCTTCCAGTTCGCGACCACGCGGGACACCGTGACCAACCTGGACCTCGGGCCGCTGACGAGCTACGCGGTGGCTCAGGGGTACCTGCCCGCGGCTGACTATCTGATCGACGTGGAAGCCGGGTTCGAGCTCTGGTCCGGCGGTAGCGGGGTCGCCGTCAACAACTTCGCGGTGGGCGTCAAGGGCAGCACCGCGATCACGGTCCCGAATGAGGTAGGCCGCACCGACCTGAACACGGCGGAAACCGCGATCACCGCGGCCGGCCTCGTCCCGGTGGCAGCCGGGGCCTCGGGCCAGGGCAACCACGGCACGGTCACCTCGCAGTCGCCGGCGGCCGGCTCGGTCGTGACCGCCGGGACGTCTGTCACCCTCACCTACACGCTGGACTCGGGCTACGTCACGGTCCCGAATGAGGTAGGCCGCACCGACCTGGCCACCGCGGAAGCCGGGATCACCGCGGCCGGCCTCGTCCCGAAGGCGGCCGGGGACTCGGGCGCGGGCAACAAGGGCTCGGTCACCTCGGAATCCCCGGCGGCGGGCTCGGTCGTGGCCACCGGGTCGACTGTCACCCTCACCTACACCGTCAAGGGCTAAGGGAGCGGATCCACCCCGCCGGCTCGCCACCTGGGGACGGGAACACCACCCCCAGGTGGCGGGCTGACGGCGGGTATCAGCGCTTTCGTCAACGTCAGGGGTGCTGGCTGCTGACCGAGACGACCTCGCCGGTCAGGTACGAGGCGTAGTCGCTGGCGAGGAAGACCATCACGTTGGCGACCTCCCAGGGCTCGGCCGAGCGGCCGAACGCCTCCCGGCCGACCAGCTCGGCCAGCACCTCCTCGCTCGTCACCTTGGCCAGGAACGGGTGCATGGCCAGGCTCGGCGCGACCGCGTTGACCCGGATGCCGTGCGCGGCCACGTCGAGCGCGGCGCAGCGGGTCAGCGCCATCACCCCGGCCTTGGCCGCCGCGTAGTGCGCCTGGCCGGGCTGCGCGCGCCAGCCGAGCACCGAGGCGTTGTTCACCACCGCTCCCCCGTGCCCCTGGGCGACCATCCGCCGCAGCGCCGCCCGGGTGCACCGGAAGGTGCCGTTGAGGGTGACGTCAAGCACCCGCAGCCACTGCTCGTCGGTCATGTCGAGGACCGAACTGGTGCCGCCGAGCCCGGCGTTGTTGATCAGCACGTCGATGCGCCCGAAGGCGGCGACGGCGCCGTCGATCAGCGCCGTGACCGCGCTCTCGTCGGTGACGTCGCACGGCAGCGACCAGACCCGCTCCCGGTGCGCCGCCGCGAGCTCGTCGCGGGTCTCGCCCAGCCGCCTCGTGTGCTGGTCGCTGATCACCACCTGGGCGCCCTCCTCGAGGCAGCGGCGGGCGGCGGCGGAGCCGATGCCGGTGCCGGCCGCGGCGGTGATCACGACGACCTTGCCGTCGAGCAGGCCGTGCGCCGCCGGGGGCTGGGCCGGCCTCACCCGCGCACCGGCCGCGGCAGGCCCAGCGCACGGGCGGCGATGATGTTCCGCTGGATCTCGTCCGACCCGCCGTAGATCGTCTCGGCCCGGCCGAACAGGAACAGCCGCTGCCACGCGTCCAACTCGCCCGCGTCCGCCCCGACCATCGACCCCGCGCCGCGCACGTCCATCGCCAGCTCGCCGAGCGCCTGATGCCAGCGCGACCACAGCACCTTCAGCACCGAGGCCTCGGCCCCGGTCATCGGCGGCTCGCCGAGCGTGTCGAGCGCGTACGCGCGGATGACCTCGAGGCCGATCCAGGCCCGGGCGAGCCGGTCGCGCAGCAGCGGATCCGTCCCCGCCTCGGTCTGCCGCGCGAGTTCGACCAGCTCGTCGAGCTCGCGCCGGAACCCGACCTGCTGCCCGAGCATCCCCGCGCCACGCTCGAACTCCAGCGTCGCCTTCGCGATCCGCCAGCCGTCGCCGGGCGCGCCGACCACGTGGCCGAGCGCGGTCCGCGCTCCGTCGAAGAACACCTCGTTGAACTCCGACTCCCCCGTAAGCTGGCGGATCGGCCGGACCGTGACCCCCGGCTGCCGCATGGGCACGAGCAGGTAGGACAGGCCGTGGGAACGGCGCGAGCCCGGCTCGGTTCGGGCGAGGACGAAGCACCAGTCGGCCACGTGCGCCAGCGACGTCCACACCTTCTGGCCAGTGATCACCCACTCGTCGCCATCCGGCGCCGCGGTGGTGGCCACCGCCGCCAGGTCGGAGCCGGCCCCCGGCTCGGAGTAGCCCTGGCACCAGAGCTCCTCGACCGCCGCGATCGGCGGCAGGAACCGCCGCCGCTGCTCCGGGGTGCCGAAGGCGATCAGCGTCGGCCCGAGCAGTTCCTCCCCCACGACCGCGACCCGGGCGGGCGCGCGGCTGCGCGCGTACTCCTCGTAGAAGATCATCTGCTGCCGCAGGGTGGCGTCGTGCCCGCCGTGCGCGGTCGGCCAGCCGAGGCAGG
>Ga0302314_10005581_pt1 | contig 22912 bp, 25 predicted proteins | sample III_Palsa_N2_3_FD_200533 | JGI IMG/M metagenome (GOLD analysis project Ga0302314, IMG submission 200533) | Peat permafrost microbial communities from Stordalen Mire near Abisko, Sweden - III_Palsa_N2_3 | ecosystem: Environmental > Terrestrial > Soil > Palsa > Peat permafrost | place: Sweden... | reverse complement strand
CGGCTTTGCCGTGAGGGAAATTGGGGGAATAGTGCCCTGCCCGTCTCGGCTGAAGGAGGACGCGGCGACAGGAGGGTGGCGATGCGAAAGATCGAACAGGCCTTGGGCGGGGCGGTCGCGGCAATGGCTCTGATGCTGGCGGGCGCGGGATTCACGCCAGCCCAGGCGGCGCCGGCGCCCTACCCCGAGCGGGCGCCGCTGGATCAGTACCGCCTGCCCACCCAGGCCGACGAGGTGGCCCTGGCCCGCAGCGCCGCCCCGCCGGCCATCTCCGACAAGGCCGAGGTGCTGACCCTCGGCGCCCAGGGCTATGAGACGGCGGTGAAGGGGACCAACGGCTTCGTCTGTATCGTCGAGCGGTCCTGGGCCTCGGGGTTTGACGATCCCGGCTTCTGGAACCCGAAGATCCGCGGGCCGATCTGCTTCAACGCCGCCTCGGTGCGCTCGGTGCTGCCGACCTATCTTGAACGGAGCAAATGGGTTCTGGCCGACGATGACCGCCCGCGCCTGATCGAGAAGACCAAGGCCGCCATCGCCGCCGGAAAGATCAAGCCGCCCGAGCCGAACGCCATGTGTTTCATGATGTCCAAGAACGGCTATCTCGGCGACCAGGCCGGCGCGGGCGGCCACTGGCATCCGCACCTGATGTTCTTCCTGCCGAAAGACTCGGGCGGCGCGGCGGCCTGGGGCGCCAATGTGCACGGCTCGCCGGTGATGGGCGGGGACGATTCCGACATCGACCCGTCGGTGCTCTACTACGTCGTCGTCGCCAACTGGTCCGACGGCACGCCCGGCCCGATGATGGGGATGTGAGGCTTAGCGCTGGGCCCCGCCAGCACCATACCGCAGCCCATCCACCAGCAAGGCGACCATGCGGCGGGCGCGGGTCGCCTCGCCGTCCTGGGCCGGGGCGCTGAGGCCGCCGACCGCGTGCAACAGGTCGTTCGGCTCCACCCCGGCGCGGATTTCGCCAGCCGCGACGGCGGCCTCCAGCAAGGTTTTGAGCGCGGGGCGCAGGCGCGCGTCGAAATAGGCGGGCAAGGCCTCGAAGGCGGGGGCGCCCGAGTGCAGGGCGGCGGCCAGTCCGCGCTTGGCGGCGACGAAGTCGACGAAGCGCTGCAGCCACAAGGCCAGCGCCTCGCTGGGGGAATGCTCGGCCGCCAGAACCGGGCCGGCGTCGGCGCAGGCGTCGATCTCGCGCCGGAAGACGGCGGCGACCAGGTCCGACCGCTGCGGGAAATGCCGGTAGAGGGTGCCGAGGCCGACGCCGGCCGCCTCGGCGATCTCCCGCACCGGGGCGTCCACGCCGGAGGCGGCGAACACCGTCTTGGCGGCCAGTAGGAGCGCGTCGAGGCTGCGTTGCGCGTCTGCGCGCACGGGGCGGTTTGGACCGATCGCGGTCGTTGCAGCCGCGTCCTCGCCTTTCGCTACGTCGCTCACCATGCCTCGCTTGTAAAATGGAACAGCGTTCCGTATATATCTGGAACGATGATCCGCCTGCGGTTCTAGCCGGGCTGCTCACCGCTTTCAACAAACCAGGAGGTTTCCATGTCCGACAGACCCGTCGTCCTCGTCACCGGGGCCAATCAAGGTATCGGCCTGCAGATCGCCAAGGATATGGCCGCCCATGGCTTCACCGTCTTGGTCGGCTCGCGGGATTTCGAAAAGGGCGAGGCCGCCGCCGCGGAGGTCGGGCCGGACGCGCACGCGATCCAGCTCGACGTGACCGACCAAGCCTCGATCGCCGCCGCCGCGACCTGTGTCCGCGACGAGTTCGGCCGCCTCGACGTACTGATCCAGAACGCGGCAATCTCGCACGCGGGGCCGCTGATTGGCGGTTCCGTCGAGGAACACGCCGCAGCCTCTCGCACCAGCAATGTCTCTCTCGATGAGGTGCGCGCGGTTTGGGAGACCAATGTGTTTGGCGTGCTGGCCGTCTACCAGGCCATGCTGCCGATCCTGCGCCAGACACCCGGCGCCCGGATCGTCAATGTGTCGAGCGGCGTGGGCTCCCTGACCACCAACCTGGACCCGGCCTTCCATTATCGCGCCATCTTCGGCCCGGTCTATCCGGCGTCCAAGACCGCGCTGAACGCCCTGACAGTCGCGATGGCCATCGAGCTGGAGCCCGAAGGCATCTGCGTCAGCGCCGTCTCCCCGGGCTACACCAAGACCGCCCTGAACAACTATTCGGGCACGGAGACGGTGGAGGAAGGCTCGCGCGAGATCGTGCGCGTCGCCCTGCTCGGCCCGGACGCCCCGACCGGGACCTTCACCCGCTGGGAAGGCGTGACCATTCCCTGGTGATGAGGGGCGTGAACTCCTCCCCCGCTGGGGAGGAGTTAGACCCTTACGCCGCCTCTTGCGCCTGCGGGACCGGCTCCTGGCGGATCAGATAGTCGAAGGCCGACAGCGCCGCCTTGGAGCCCTCGCCCATGGCGATGACGATCTGCTTGTAGGGGGTTGTGGTCGCATCGCCCGCCGCGAAAACGCCGGGGACCGAGGTCTGGCCCCGGAAGTCGACCTCGATCTCGCCGCGCGGGGTGAGCGCCACGGCGTCCTTCAGCCACTCGGTGTTGGGCACCAGGCCGATCTGGACGAAGATGCCCTCCAGCTCGACCTCGTGCTCGGCGTCGCTGTTGCGGTCCTTGTAACGCAGGCCCACCACCTTGGCGCCGTCACCCAGCACCTGCGTGGTGAGGGCCGAGGTGATGACCCGCACGTTCGGCAGGCTGGCCAGCTTGCGCTGCAGCACGGCATCGGCGCGCAGATCGGAATCGAACTCGATCAAGGTGACATGGGCGGTGATCCCGGCCAAGTCGATGGCCGCCTCGACGCCGGAGTTGCCGCCGCCGATCACCGCCACGCGCTTGCCCTTGTAGAGCGGGCCATCGCAGTGGGGGCAGTAGGCGACGCCGCGATTGCGGTACTCGTCTTCGCCGGGGACGTTCATCTGCCGCCAGCGGGCGCCGGGGGCCAGGATCACGGTGCGGGACTTCAACGTCGCGCCATTCTCCAGCGCGACTTCCACCAGGCCGCCGGGTGTCGACGACAGGCCAACGGCCTTCTGCAGGTCCATCACATCGACCTCATAGTCGCGGACATGCTGCTCCAGGCCGGTGGCCAGCTTGGGGCCTTCGGTGTGCGAGACTGAGATGAAGTTCTCGATCGCCATGGTGTCCAGCACCTGGCCGCCGAAACGCTCGGCCGCCACGCCGGTGCGGATGCCCTTGCGGGCGGCATAGACGGCCGCGGCCGCGCCGGCGGGGCCGCCGCCTACCACCAGAACGTCGAACGCGTCCTTGGCCTTGATCTTCTCGGCCTCGCGGGCCTGGGCGCCGGTGTCGAGCTTGGCCAGGATCTGTTCCAACGTCATCCGGCCCTGGCCGAAGGGCTGGCCGTTCAGCAGCACCGTGGGCACGGCCATGATCTGGCGTTCCTCGGCCTCGTCGCGGAAGACGGCGCCATCGATGGCGACATGGCTGATGCGTGGATTGAGCGCGGCCATGGTGTTGAGCGCCTGCACCACATCGGGGCAGTTCTGGCAGCTCTGTGAGAAATAGGTCTCGAAGCGATAGTCGCCGTCCAGGGCGCGGACCTGGTCCAGCACCTCGGCCTCGACCTTCGGCGGATGGCCGCCCACATGCAGCAGGGCCAGCACCAGGGAGGTGAATTCGTGGCCCAGCGGCAGGCCCGCGAACCGGACCTCAGCGTCGTTAGCCGCGCGGGTAATGGCGAAGGACGGCTTGCGCGCATCGGCGCCGGCCAGGTTGAGGGTGACCTTGTCGGAGGCGGCGGCGACATCCTCGAGCAGCTGCAGCATCTCGCTCGAGGCGGCTGCGTCAGCGAGCGAAGCGACCAGCTCGATCGGCTGGCGCAGGTTGTCGAGGTAGGTCTTCAACTGACCCTTCAGGGCGGCGTCCAACATGGCGAACTCCAGAAATACGTGGGTAGGAAAGTAGGGATATCCGGCGCCGCCGCATGCGGCGGCGCCGGACAGGCAGCTTAGATCTTGCCGACCAGGTCGAGCGACGGAGCGAGCGTCTTTTCGCCCTCTTCCCATTTCGCCGGGCAGACTTCGCCGGGGTGCGAGGCCACGTATTGGGCGGCCTTGACCTTGCGCAGCAGCTCGGCGGCGTTGCGGCCGATGCCTTCAGCGGTGATTTCCATAAACTGGATCACACCGTCCGGATCGACCAGGAAGGTGCCACGGTCGGCGAGGCCCTGGCCCTCGCGCATGACGTCGAAGTTGCTGGTGACCAAGCCGGACGGGTCGCCGATCATGGCGTATTCGATCTTGCCGATGGCGGGCGAGGTGTCATGCCAGGCCTTGTGGCTGAAGTGGGTGTCGGTGGAGACCGAATAGATCTCGACGCCCAGCTTCTGGAACGTGGCGTAGTTGTCGGCCAGGTCCTCAAGCTCGGTCGGGCAGACGAAGGTGAAATCCGCCGGGTAGAAGAAGAAGACCGACCACTTGCCCTTCAGGTCGGCGTCGCTGACCGACACGAACTTGCCGGCCTTGTAAGCCTGCGCGGCAAAGGGCTTTACGGTGGAATTGAGGACAGACATCAGGGGCTCCAAATCAAGGTGAGGAGCGGGATTTAGGGAGCGGTCGGGCATATATCAAATTGATTAAATCGCTTGGCGCGATAGAGACGGTCTATTGCGCCTCGTGCCTGGGCTCCGGGCATTGCAACGCGCGCAAGATCAGCCTTGACCGTTCCGCAGTCGTGAAGCTAGACTAGAACAAACAAGGAACTTGTGCGGACCCGCTCCATGCCCCCTCGCCTTTGGTTCTCAATCGTTGCCGTGATGATGTCGCTGAGCCTCGGGGCGGGCGCCACCTACGCGGCAACTGCGCCACCAAAATCCGCGGAGGGTCCAATGGCGAGCGAAGGGCCAACGCCGCCTTCGGTCTTGGCCGGTGTCCCGCGCGTCCAGCACGCCCTGGAAAATATCGTCACCCTGCAGCGGCCGGGCGAAGACGGTTACGCAACGATCTGGGACGGCAACAAATACGTCCAGTGCGGACTGGCGCGCGGCGGCGGGTTTCGCTGCGAGGCGGCCGGATCGTTGATGCAGCCGTCGATGGCGCGCTTGCTGACCGTCGATCGCACTGAACGGCTGACGGCGCTGGGCTGGAAGCTCGATCCGCGTTTTGGCAACTATGTGAAGGTGCTGCCTGCAAACCTATCGCCGGACCAAGACGCTACGGACATCTTGATCGTGCTGGGTGGCGTCTATGGCGCGGACTTGGCCAATCTGCAGGTCGAGACCGATTGGGTCGCCGCCGAACCCTGTCCGCCTCGCAACGGCCCAGGCCAGAATCTGGCGGGTATGATCAATGATGCGCCATCCATGGCCTCCACGGCCGTCCATGCCTGTTTGTTCATTGATGACGCCGCTCCGGTCGTTGCGGCGGGTTCAGCGGCCGACCTGATCAAACTTTACGGCCCTCGCCTAGCCGGTGAGATCGGCCGCCTGCGCGTCAATCTGGATCGACAGATCCACGTCAGCTTCAATACCGGTATCGCCTATATACAGTGCGAACCCGAGACCAATCCGGCTGCGATCTACTGCGAAGCCGAGTCCGCCGATTCCTGGCCCGCCATCTCCGCCGTACTGACTCCGGATCACATCGCCAAGCTGCACGCGGCCGGCTACGCCGACCCGGGCCGCGCGCCCAACTACTGGAAGCTCTATCCACTCGATAAGGTCACGGATGCTGAGGTCGCCAGCGAAGTGCTGACACTGCTGCACGATGCCTACGGCTATACCGGCGCCGAGCCTCTGCTGGTCGAGACGGAAAAAGGCACGGCGCCATAGCGCCCCTCCGCCGCGACCGGCCGTCGCAGGCTGGAATAACGCGCCGGACCAACCCGGCGCCCAGCTTGGCTGGCCGAAGGCGCGACGGACCATCCTAAGGAGGCGGAGGTGGTGTCAACCTCGTCGGCGTCGTCTTCCGCATCCTTCGGCTGATGCATGTAGGTGGCGACCACAGTCGTCACCGGAACGACGATCGACTGAACCGACAGGATCGCCAGCAGGGGCGCCAGCAGCCAGACGCCGGTCTTCAAGATTGGCCCTGCGCCCGCGCTCATGAGCCGGCGTGCGTTGAGCAACACCACCAGATTCAGCGTGAGGGTCGCAGCCAGCAAGCCCAACAGCGTGGGCAACTGGCCTTGAAGACCGCGGTCGCTGGTAAACAGCAGCACCACGACGATGCCGCAGGGCGTGACGATGATCGGATCACCCAGGACGCCCTCGCTCCAACGCGCCAAGGCGCTGCGCCCGTCGACTTGAGGCTCGCCCTGCGCTGGCGCGGTCGACATCAGCCGCAAGGCGGCGGGCAGCATGAAGAGGCCTGCGGCGATGCTGAGAACCGGCCAGGGCACGCTCCAAACCCGCTGCATCATCAGCCCGATGACAACGACGACGCCAAATACGGCCGCTGCAAAGGCTACCGCCGCGAAGGCCGCCCAGCGCCGGTCGCTGATCGACGCCGCCGCCGTTCGGGCGGCAAAAAGTGGGACCGCCCTCGCCGGCCCGATCGCCACCAGCAGAACGAGGAAGACGTAGAGCAAAGAGGCCATGGGCCCGTCCTCTAAGTTTGCGACATCCCACCTTGGCGGCGAATTCCCGGCGGCGGGATCGGGTGAAACCCATCCCCTGGGATCGGCCGCCGCCGGAGTTTGGGCTAGCGCCGAGCCGGCAGGGGGTCTGATGCGGGGGGAAAGATCATCTTCCAGTCGGACTTCATGCTGACCACGGTCCAGCCGCGCAGCGCCGCTTCGTCTAACGCCTTGTCCAGATTGCCGACGGCGGACTGCCGATCGTAGGCATATTCCCGCATCGCATCGTCGTGGTGGATCAGCACCTGCAGGCTTGGGCGGGCGCTGGCGGCGGAATATTCCAGCATCTGCAGGTCTCCGTCGGAATTGCCCACCGCGATCAGCGGCGCCCGGCCGATCTGCAAGGCGATGTTGACGGGCTTGCCAGCCCCGTCGTCGAGGCTGCCCAGATGCGGCTGGGCCACCACAACGCCCTCGCCGTCGCGGGTCTCGAAACTGGCCGTCAGGCTGGTGCCGATCACCTGTTCGGGCGGTATGCCGTAAACCTGTTCGGCGAAGGTGCGCATGAACTGCACCTCGCCGCCGGAGACGATGTAGGTCTTGAAGCCTGCGCGGCGCAGGTAGGCCAAAAGCTCGAGCTCCGGCTGATAAGCCAGCGCGGTGTAGGGCGTCTTGAACCTGGGGTGATGGGTCTTGGCGAGCCAGGCCTTGGCTACCGACTGGAATTCCTCGGTCGTCAGCCCCGCCTCGCCAGCGACCGCCAACTCCATGATCCCGGCATCGCCCAGCTTGGCCAGGGCGGCCATGTCGTGGTCGGCGGCGGCGGCGAAGGCCGGCCGACCACGCAACGACGGATCCTTGGCGACCATGTCGGCGGCGCGGTCGATGGCGAAGACGAATTGGGTATAGATCGGCTGCTCGGTCCACAGCGTCCCATCATTGTCGAACACCGCGATGCGCTCGGCTGGCGGCACGAAGTCGGGCCCCGGCGTCGTGATCCTTGCCAGGTAGCCGAGGATGGCCGATCTGGCGGGCCCGTCGTTCCAGGACGGCAGCAGTTCGGCCGAGGCGACAGGCCCCCGAGCCTGAGCAGAGGCAACGCCGCCGGGCAACGATGAGATCGTCAGAGCGCCGAACAGAATCCCAAGCGCGAGTGAACGGCGGATGCGGTTGATCATGGCGGATATCCCGTTGCCGAGGGTGATGGGCCGACCGCACCGAGGCGGCCGGCCCTACCTATCAATCGCCGGACGCGGTCTCGCGCATCTTGGCCAAGGCGTCGTCGACGGTGAAGCTGTTGGGCCGCTGAACCGGCGGGAAATCCTTGAAAGTTTCCGCGAACTTCGCCGCCGCCGTCTGGGCGACGAAGATGAAGTAGGCGTTGTGCAGGTACCAGTCGTAGTAGGTGTTGGAGGTCACGTCCGCGAACTCGTAGGGATCTGTTCGCAGGTTGTAGATCTTGGGCAGGCGCAGCCGGGTGAACGGCTCGGCCCAGACCTGCAGCGTGCCCTGGCAGCGCTGCTCCATGAAGACGATCTTCCAGTTGTCGTAGCGCAGGGCCAGCATGTCGCCGTCGTCACTGAAATAGAAGAACAGTTTGCGCGGGCTCTCCTTCACCTCCCCCGTCAGGTAGGACAGCAGGTTCACGCCATCGATGTGGTTTTTGTAGGTGCGCCCGCAGGCGGTGTAGCCCGTTTTCAGCGTGTCGACGACGTCCAGCGCTCCGGCCGCGGCCAGGAAGGTCGGCAGCCAGTCGTGGTGCTGGATGATGCCGTTGGCGGTCGAGCCGGCCTCGATGTGGCCAGGCCAGCGGACCAGCTCGGGAATGCGGAATGCGCCTTCCCAATTGGTGTCCTTCTCGCTGCGGAACGGCGTCATGCCGCCGTCCGGCCAGGAGTTGCGGTGGGGGCCGTTGTCGGTGGAATAGACGACGATGGTGTCCTCGGACAGGCCAAGTTCATCAAGCAGATCAAGCATCTGACCGACGTTTTTGTCGTGGTCGATCATGGTGTCGTGATATTGCGACTGCCAACGTCCCGCCTGCCCCACGCTCTCAGGCTTGGTGTGGGTGAACAGGTGCATGTGGGTGGTGTTGAGCCAGACGAAGAAGGGTTTGTCCCCAGCCTTCTGGCGCTTGATGAAGTCGCTGGCGGCGGCGACGAACTCGTCATCGCAGGTCTCCGTCCGCTTGGTGTTGAGCGGGCCGGTGTCGGTGATCTTCTGCTTGCCGACCTTGCCCCAGCGCTCTTCCACGGTCGGGTCGTCGACCTCCGTGGCCCAGGTATGCATCACCCCGCGTGGGCCGAACGTCTTGGCGAAGTTGGGGAACTCCTCCTTGGTCGGATAGTCGTCCATCTCCGGCTCTTCGTCGGCGTTCAGATGGTAGAGGTTGCCGAAGAATTCGTCGAAGCCGTGGTTGGTGGGCAGCATGTGGTTCAGGTCGCCCATGTGGTTCTTGCCGAACTGGCCGGTGGCGTAACCCTGCTCCTTGAGCAACGCGGCGATGGTCACCGTCTTGTCGTTCATGCCGATCGGCGCGGCCGGGATCCCTACCTTCGACAGGCCCGTCCGATAGACGCTCTGACCGGTGATGAAGGAGGATCGGCCCGCCGTGCACGACTGCTCACCATAGCTGTCGGTGAACAGCATGCCTTCCTTCGCGATGCGGTCGATGTTGGGCGTGCGGTAGCCCATAAGGCCGTGGGTGTAGCAGCTGAGGTTCGACTGACCGATGTCGTCGCCCCAGATGACGAGAATATTGGGCTTACCGTTGGGCATGAAGGTTCCTCCTGGAAAGACCCTCAGGCTAGCGGCTGCGACATCATGCCTTGATCCGGTGAAACCCCGAACGGGCGAGTCCGATTGCCTTTAGGGGGCTCCGCCACATAGTCACCGCTTCAATCAGGAATGGTGCGATGGCTTTTGACGCGATGCCCGACGGCGACCCGTGGGGCCCCATGTGCCGCAGCTGCAAGCAGCCGATAGGCAAGAACGAGCCCATGCAGGAGGTTCGCTTCGAGGTCGATCCGGAGCGCAAGCTGGAGGACCTGAACGGCCCCTACCATGCGCAGTGCGCCAAGCCCTTCCTGAGCTTGGCCGCCGTCATCAACATGAAGCCGTTCAGCTTCTAAGCGCCACTCTTGGGAAACAGCAGGGTCGCCGTAAAGCGAAGGCCCCAGCCTGGACCTCCATCGGGGGTGGCGGCGTAGACCTTACCCGTGAAGCCCAGCTGCACGCGCTGACCCGCGATCTTGTAAAGGTGGGCGACGCCAGCATCGATGGGCACCGTCCATTGCCGGTGCACCCAGTCGTAGCTGGACTCGGTGTTGAGCGAGAGCATGGTGGTGTCCGGATAGGTGTAGCTGAAGAAGGGCTGCAGAAAGGTCGTCGAGATGTTGTCGCGGTTGGAGGCGCCCGCATAGCTCCAGAGCTGGTTGGCCAGGACTCCAAAGGTGATTGGTCCCGACTGCTTTAGGATCAGTCCTGTCGGTCCAGCCGCCCACTTCTGTCCGCCGAGATGGGCATCGCCCAAAGGCCACAGGAAGGCGGGGCCCAGCGCCCAGACGATCCCGTTGTTGCTGGCGCGCGGCGAGAAGAAGAAGCTCTGCGTCACATCGCTGAAGCCGAAATGATCGCCGGTGTGCGGCGCGGTCTGGTCCTGATAGACCAGCGGCACGATGGTGCGGGTGATCAGGTTCCAGTTCGGGCTCAAGACGAACGGGATCACCGGCTGGACGTTCAGCGTGTAGCGGAAGCCGTTGTTCGGGCCATAACAGCAGTCGTAGTTGTTCTGCAGCGGTACGCTGATCAGGCTGGCGACAGGGTTTGCCAACTCCTTCGCCAGATCCGCGTCACTGTCTTGAGCCGCCGCGCCTCCACTCAGGATAAGGGACGCCGCAACGACCTGTAATGCGATCCACAGCTGACGTTTCATCGCGGCCTCCTCGCATAGTGAAGGTCGAGGTTGGCCGCCGATGTGTACGCGCCTCCATCCGGTGAAACCCTTATGAACGCCTGTGATCATCCCGGCGCAGCAGCCAGCCGGTCGCCTGGCCCGGACGCCCTGGCGCGACCGATCAGGGTTTCGCCCGATTATGGGCCGTCAGGCACAGCTCTAGCCTTCTCGCGGGTCAAACTTCGCGGGCAAGCCGATGCGTCCTCATCTTCGCAGTGCCATCATGGCCACCGCCGCGGCCGCCGCCTTCCTCCCCGCGGCTGTCGCGCATGCGGCCGAACCGACCCAGGTCGAGCAGGTCGCGGACGACATCAACACCGGCGCGGCGATCAGAAAGTCCACCAATTTCCTGATCGTGCCCCTGCCTCAGATCAATCCGGCCCTCGGCAACGGCGTGACCCTGGTGGCCAGCGCCTTCTATTCACCTGTTCAAGGCGGCCGCCCCTGGGTGACCGGCGTCGCGGGCATGTACACCTCCGAAGGCGACTGGGCCGCCGGCGTGGCCCAGCAGGCGGATCTGTTTCAAGGGCGGCTGCGCCTCTTGGGCTTCGCTGGCGAGGGCGATTTCAACCTGAGGTTCTTCGGCATCGGTCAGGCCGCTGGAGCGACCGGACGATCGATCACCCTGGACGAGCGGGGCAAGTTCGTCATGGCCAGCGCCCTCTATCGGACATTCGGGCCCCTCTATCTTGGCCTGAAGTACAAATACCTGGATCTGGATTCCACCCTCGCCAACCCGTTGCGGCCGGGCAATCCCATCGTACCGAAGCTCGAGCTCAATACCGCCGTCTCGGGACTGGGTCCGGCGTTCGAGGTCGACACCCGAAATTCCGAATTCATGCCCAAGACCGGCTATTACGTTACCGGTCAGTGGCTCTATTTCAACTCCGGCATCGGCAGTGATTTTGCCTACAACAAGCTGAACATCGCTGCGAACCTCTACCATTCGTTCGGTCAGAACACCGTGCTTGCGGCCCGCGTCTCAACCTGCAACGTCAGCCAAGACGCCCCCTTCTATGACCTGTGTTTCTTCGGATCCCAGAATGACCTCCGGGGTTATGAAGGCGGCCAGTATCGCGACCACACCATGATGGCGACACAGGTCGAACTGCGGCAGCACCTGTTCTGGCGGATCGGCGCCGTGGCCTTTGCCGGCGTCGGCGCGGTGGCGCCCGACTACGGCCAGATCACCGACTCCAGGGCTTTACCGTCTGGCGGCATCGGCCTACGCTTCCAACCCACAGCCAAGACGCCGGTCAACCTTAGCCTCGACTATGCCTGGGGCCGCGGTTCGCAAGGTCTCTATCTCTATCTCGGCGAGGCCTTCTAGTCTGCCCGATGCCGATGGCGGCGGCTCTCCGCTGTGCGGCTGTGAGCCGGCTCGGCCAATCGCGGCGGCGGTGGCTATTCAGATTGCGCCAGAGCACACGCCACCTCAGCCTACACGCCGCGCGGAGCCCTACCGCCAGCGCCAAGACGGCCAGACTGGCTGAGGTGATCAGCAGAAGCAGAAGAGTTCTGGGGGTTTCCATGTTCGCCATACTGGTCAGGCGTGCAGTATCTTCGCCTTCCAGCCGGCGTTGGATCAGGCGAGACCCCGCCCCGTGCTCACGTTGACTACCGAGACCGACTACCGGAGAGCTGGGCGCCGTACACAGCGAAAGCCGACGTGCGATGTCGAGGTGTCGATCGGATGAGCATGGCGGGCCGCCGGGCGATAGCGCCGGCAATAGGAGGGCGCGCACAGGTGCGATCCACCCTTCAGCACCTTGCGCGGAATTGGCATGGCTGACTCGCAACCGTCCGCGCTAGCCGCCTCCTCCCCTCCGGTGGGGTTTTGCGGGATACAGCAGCTCGAAGCGGGCGCGCCGGCTGACCACCAGTCCTTGGTCCACTCCCAGACATTGCCGATCATGTCATAAAGCCCGAAGCCGTTCGGCGGATAGAATCCAGGCGGCGACGTCCGGCTCCAGCCATCCGGATCCAGGTTCGCCCAGGGAAAGGCGCCTTGCCAGGTGTTGGCCATGCACCGTCCGTCCGGCGTCAGGCCGTCGCCCCAGGCGTACTCGGCGCCGTCAAGACCACCGCGCGCCGCCAGTTCCCATTCCGCCTCGGTTGGCAGATCCAGGCCTGCCCAGGCCGTATAGGCCTCGACATCGCGCAAGGCCACATGGACCACCGGATGGTCTTCTAGCCCGTCGATTGTGCTGCCCGGCCCGGACGGTTGGCGCCAGTCCGCCCCGGCCAGAAACCGCCACCAGTGGTCTGGGTGGCGCAGGTCCACAGGCCCCAATGTCGGGGTGAAGACCATCGAGGCCGGCTTCAGCATACCCGGCAAGGCGCCCGGGTAGTCCTCGGCCCGCGGCGCGATTTCGGCCGCCGTGATCCAGCCGGTCGCCGCCACGAACCGAGCGAAGGCGGCGTTGGACACAGGTCGGTCTTCGATCCAGAAGCCGTCGACCGCAACCGTTCGCGACGGCCCCTCCTCGGGATAATGGTGCTCGGACCCCATGCGAAAACGCGCGCCGTCGATCCAGATCAGACTCGTTTCGGAGGCAGGGGACTTCAGTGTTTCAGCGGCGATTGAGCGGGTCATGGGTCAGCCCACCTCACGTCGCGTGCTGGTAATGGATGCGCCGCGCCGGGCTTTCAGCGCGGACAGGATCGCCTCAAGCAGTCGGCCCGCCTCGATCGGCTTAGCCACCACCCCGTCCATGCCCATGGCCAGATAGGCGCGCACATCAGACGGCTCCACATTGGCGGTGACCGCCAGGATGGGCACCGACCGGCCGTTCTCGGACGCTTGCCTGATCGTGTGGGTCGCTTCGATCCCATCCATGCGCGGCATCTGGATGTCCATCAGGATGAGATCGAACGGCGCGGTGGCGAATATCTCAATCGCCTCCAGGCCGTCTCGGGCCACCTCGAAGCTGCAGTCGAACAGCTCGCACATGGCGGCCAGCACATGGCGGTTCATCTCACTGTCGTCGACAATGAGCACATGCGCCTTGGCGCCGCCGGCGCCGCTGACAAAGGGTTCCGCCGCGGTCTCGTCGCCCGTCGCCGATTGAGGCGGCTTTGGCGAATGCGGGTCCTGGCTGGCCATGCGAGCGGTCTCCAAATGGGACTCCACCATGGCCGAGCCACTTCTCCTGTCGATCCGGCGGACTACCCAGGGTCTCGCATGGCCAACCCTAGACGCGCGTAGGGTTTAGAGCGGCATCTCGGCGCGCACGCGAAGGCCCGGCGTTAAGGGCACAAGCGTAAGCGCGCCACCCACCTGTTCCATCCGAGCCCTCATGCCGGGAATGCCGACGCCATCAGCCCGGCCTTCCGCCAGGTCGCCAAGCTCGGCGATACCGATGCCATCGTCATCGATTTCGATCACCACGGAACGCAGGGACCGCGTCAGTCGGACCGTGGCGCGGCTAGCCTGGGCGTGCCGGTGCACGTTCATCAGCGCTTCCTGGGTGACGCGGAACAGCGTCAGCTCCACATCCTGGGTCATCAAAACCGAGGGTCCAGCAACCACCGTCTCGATTTCCAGTTCGGAGCGCCGCCCAAAACCCTCGACGAACCGAACCAGGGTGGTCTCAAGGCCCAATTTGCGCAGTTGCGGCGGATGTAGCAGGAAGGAGAAGGTGCGAATTTCCCGGTGCGCCGCCGCAAGCGCGCTGCGCATGTCACGCGCCGTGCTGGCCACCTCGGCTTCAAGCTTCAACCGGCGCTCAAGGCTCGATAGCCCGAGATCGATGGCCACGAGGTGCTGCGCCGTCGAGTCGTGCAGTTCACGCGCAACCCGGTGGCGTTCCTGTTCCCCCGCCATCAGCACCGCACGGGTGGCGCGATCCAACGCACGCGTAAGCGCCCGGCGCTCGGTGATGTCGACGGCGACGCCCAGAATCGTCCTGACCTTGCCGTCTCGCCCCATGGTGAGCGCGCGACCGCGCACCTCCAGCCAGCGCCAGCCACCCTCCGGGCGGGCGACGCGCAGCGTGACGCCGGATACGGCGGCGCCGCCCAAAGGCGTCAGCCCGGTCAGGTATTCCGCCATCTTCTCGAAGTCTTCCGGGTGGACCAAGGCGCGCGCCCGCTCCAGGTCAAACGCCTGACTCATGTCATGGCCAAGCATCGCCGCGAGGCCAACTGGGAAATAGCGCGCGCGCATACGGATAAGGTCGAAGACGAAGATCAAACCCTCGCCCAAGCTTTCCAGCTGATCGAAGGTCACGGCCGAGGGGCGCGGCGGAGGAGTCGGACGCGCCTCGATATTGAGAAGCACGAATTCAGAGGGGGTCGTTGCCTCGAGCGCGCTGACGACGACCTCGAACCGCGATCCGCGATCAAGGCCAAGCGAATGCAGGCTCAGCCGCGTGGACTCGCCGGTCAGGGCCACACGCCGCACCGCGCCGCTCAGGGTTATCGTCGCTTCCGTGAGGAAGACATCTTCAATCAGTCGGCCATCCATGGGCAGATTGGGAACGCCAAGCTCGCGCCGCAGTCTGGCGTTGGCGGCGCGGATAACCAGGATGTCGGGGAACACTTCGATCAACGCAAGCGGGCTGGGACCACGTTCGAAGACTTGGCCGAAATCAACCGTTCGCTGGATCGTCGACAATGCCTCGACGGGCTCGCTTTTCATCATGGCTTCACCGGAACGCTGCGGTCCACCACCACCTCAAGTAGTTCACCTGAGTCAGGCAGCCGACCGTCCAACCTAGTTATTTTCGAATGAAATTGCCTAACCCACGGTTAAGGCCCAAATAACGTCAAGAACCATATTAGTAATTCTACTGATGGCGGACCACCATCCATGGGTGTAAATTAACATCCCAAGATGGGCGGGGGCTGCCATGCTGCGCATTATGATCGCTGATGATCACGAGATCGTGCGCCGGGGCGTGCGCGAGGTTCTATCCAGTCAACCTGGCTGGGAAGTCTGCGGCGAAGCGGCTGACGGGCGCGAGGCCGTGGAAGTCGGCCTGCGGGAAAAGCCTGATGTCGCTGTGCTGGACGTGTCCTTGCCGTTACTGAACGGCATCGGCGCCACGCTTCAGTTGCGGCAAGCATTGCCCAGGCTTGAGGTCCTGCTTTTTACCATGCACGACGACGAAGAAACGGTTGGCCGAGGCTTGGCCGCGGGCGCGCGCGGCTACTTGCGCAAGACCGATTCGGACAACCATCTGATCGCCGCGGTTTCGGCCCTGGGCGCCCATCGGCCCTATTTTTCATCCGTTATCTCTGAACTTGTCCTCGATGCGGCGCTGCACGACCGCAAGCGGTCACGGCTGGAGTCCTTCACCGGCCGAGAACTCGAGGTGGCCCAGCTGATCGCCGAAGGTCAGTCGAACAAACAGATCGCGCGACGCCTGACGATCAGCGTCAAGACCGTCGAAAGCCACCGCGCCTCGGCGATGCGCAAGGCCGGCGTGCGGACGGCCGCCGAGTTCGTGCGGTTCGCCATCAAGCACAATCTGATCCAACCTGACGCTGTCAGGAAAGCCGGCGCCGCGTCTGCGGAGTTTACCCGATAGGAGCCGACCCCGTCCGTGGCGATCCTTGGCCTGACAGCCATGGGAGCGTCTGGATGCCAATCTCCGATCGAACCGCGCGTATTGTCGAAATCTATCACACCGCCGTGGAAGGCGCGATCTGGGGCCTGCCCCTGGTGCTATCGGACCTGGTGCGCCGGTCGCACCCGCAGACCGACCGCTTCTACCGGCTACCCGCAGACGCCGCGCTTCTGGCGCCGGGCCTGATCGGTTCGCACGGCGACATGACCGTCTGCAGCGCGGTGCTGGACCTGTCTTCGGGGCCGGTCTTCCTGTCGCTGCCCGACACCGGCAAAGCTTACCGTCTGCTCATGCTGATCGACGAGTGGGGCCAGATCCTGGCCACGCACAATCACCGCGAAAATCACGAAGACGGCCGTGAGATCGCGGTGGTCCTTCATGATTGGGACGGGGAGACGGCCAAGGGTCTGAGCGTGGTTCGCTCGCCCAGTGATCGGGTATGGGCGATCTGCCATCTGCTCGAGCCGATGAACGGCGCACAAGGTCTTCTGCCGATCTTGGGCCGCACCCTCCCCGCTGGCGCGGGCGCCAATGAGCGTGAGCTCGAGACGCTGTCGCTGGATCTGCAAAAGTCCTTCGACGACACCCTGCGCGCCATGACCCCCATCAGCTTCTTTCGCCGACTGGCGAAGCTGCTGCCGTCAGACCCGCCGGACCCGCAGAGCGCTGGCATCATCCGGGCCCTGCACAATATCGGGATTGGCTCAGGCGACCCGATCAACGGCTCTCATGACGAAATCATCGCCCTGCATGAGGGCGCCGTCGAGGGCCTGCGCCGGGTGCGGCGGGTGCGTCCGCCAGCCAACGATCCCAGCCAGACCGGCTGGAGCCAGGCGCCGTCCGGCGTCCGCGAGCCGCTCGGCTTGCTCGACCGCGCGGCCAACGTCCTGACCGGTCTCGGCGCGGCGCCGGCTGAGGAAATCATGAGCTTCGTCACCCGCACCGATGTCAGCGGCCAGCTTCTCACCGGCGCGGCTGACTACACCTTGGCTTTCGCGCTGCGGGCGGACCCACCGGCGAACGCCTTCTGGTCTCTCAGCGTGACCGACGCCCATGGCATATCCATCGCTGGGCCGATGGTGCTCGCCAGCGCTCGCTTCAAGTCGCCGGCCAGGGCCAAGGAAGGTCTTGAGATTTCGATCCGTCATCACCTGGATGACGCCGCTGATCAGGGCCTGACGGCGCCAGACGGCCCGTTCGGCTTGCGGCTGGATATCTATCGGCCCAAGCCTGGCCTCGCGCACGAACGATGGAGCCCGCCCGGCGTCGTGCATCTTGGGCGTCGCCATTCGGGCGCGCGGCACAATTTCGCGAAATGGCCGCAGCGAATTCACGCTCAGCCGGCGTTCGGTTCGCCCGAGCGCACCACGTTCACACGCCCTGATCAGCGAGGACCCCTGCAATGACCACATCCAGATTGGCGGCCACCTTATTGATGAGCGCAGGCGTGGCCTTGGCGTCGCATGGCGCCAGCCTGTCGGCGACCAAGCCGGCAGCCGCCGTGCGATCGGACAGGGACGTCCAGCCTGAGTCGGTGGCGGCCCTGCGCGCCATGAGCGCCTACCTGCGCTCGCTGCCCGCCTTCGAAGTTCGCGCGGCGACCGTCCGCGACGAAATCAGCGAGGGCGGCCAGAAGCTGCAGTTCACCGGACTGAACACCTACCAGCTTCGCAAGCCGGACGGTTTCATGGTCGAGATGGCCGAGGATCGCACGATCCGCCAGCTCTACTACGACGGCCGCTCGCTGACCCTCTATGCTCCCCGTGACGGCTTCTATGCCCATGTTCCGGCGCCGCCGACCGTCCGCGCCACCATGGAAGCCATCAATGATCGCTATGGCATTGAGGTGCCGCTGGCGGACCTGTTCCGATGGGGACAGGGCGACGACGGAACCACCGACCTGACCGGCGGCTATCGCGTAGGCTACGCCCACGTCGATGGCGTCGACGCCGATCAGTACGCTTTCCGGCAAAAGGGCGTGGACTGGCAGATATGGATCGCGCGCGGCGACAAGCCCCTGCCCCTGCGTGTGGTGGTCACGGACACCAGTGACCGCACCGAGCCGCAGTTCGAGGCGACCCTGACGTGGAACGTGGCGCCCAAGTTCGCCGCCAACGCCTTCGTCTTCCAGCCGCCCAAGGACGCCAAGGCGATCTCCATTGCATCCGTGAAGTAGGGCCGATCATGACACGCCAACTCATCCGGATCGCCGCGCTTGCCGCGATCATGACCGTAACCGCCGCAGGCCCCTCGCAAGGCGTCATCCGCAGGGCCGGTGGGGCCCGCCCCCCGATGGGCGGCGACGCGACCCGGCGAGCGCCGACGAACATCAATCGTGGCGGCGGGGCCTTCAACAACGGCAATCGCACCGCCATCAACAGCGGCAATCATGTGGGGCCAACCCACAACGGCAACACCAACATCAATGTGAACGTCGACCACGGCTGGGACGGATGCTGCCATAATGGCTGGTACGGACATCCGGTCGCCGCCGGCGTGGCGGTTGGCACGGCCGCCGTCATCACCGCGGCAGCCATCGGCTCTGTGGCCCACAGCCTGCCGCCATCCTGCGTCGGCTATAACTACGGCGCCTACTACTATCAGTGCGGCAACGTCTGGTACCAACCGCAATACGTCGGAACCACGGTCACCTATGTCGTGGTGAACGAGCCGCCGCACTGATCGGCGCGTCAGCCGACTTTCACCTGGCAGGATTCTAGAGCGCGGCGGGCCGGTCCCCGCCGCGCTCATCGTTTGTGTCCACGGGTCCCGGCGGACCCGCTCGAAGCTCGCCTCAGGCGCTCTTGTCTCTCCACTGCGGGTTTCCACTGATGGCCTGAGACTCGCCTATATGGCGATATAAGCAGGCCTCCTCTGAAGCGTTGAAGGGGTTCCCCCCAACCCCAACTCGAGGGGTCCCTCCACCCGGAGGGACCCCTCAATTTTGCCCGGCAGGGGATGCCCTCGCCTCGCTGATAAGCGGGTCGCCTCCCCCGCATTCCCAGGGCGCGCCAGGGTTTCTCCGGATAGGGACTTCAGCCCGGTCAGCGCATTTTTGGTGGCGAGGAGACGAACCATGGCTGATCCCGTTACTAGCCCGCCGCCCACCAGCGATCCGTCCACCGTGCTGGCCGCCAACCGGACGGCCCTGTCGTTCGAACGGACCCTGATGAGCTCCGATCGAACCTTGATGAGTTCGGTGCGCACGGCGCTGTCGCTGATCGGCTTCGGCTTCACCATCGCCCAGCTGTTCTCTAAGCTGCGCCAGAGCGGCATGACCAAGGCGGTCGGCGCCGACATGCCCCGCAACTTCGGGCTGGCGCTGATCATTCTTGGTGTCGCCGTGCTGATCATGGGCGTCCTAGGTCACCGCAAGTTCGAGCGAGAGCTGAATGCGCGGGGCGATACGCTTTATCGGGATGGCCTGTTGCCGTCCGAAATTCACTACCAACTGACGCCGACCTTCTTCGCCGCGATCGCCCTGATCGCCATAGGCTTGCTGGCTGGATTGTCGCTGTTCATCCGCGCGCTCGGCGCCGGATCGTGACCACGCTCCAACCCGACGGGCCCAAGGGCTATACAGTCCAGGCGGAACTGGAGATCCGGATGCGTGCGCCCGCCCGGATGGAGGGCCGCGCAACGCGCCGGCTGGCCTATTGCTGCGGCCCGCACTCCTCCGTCGCTCAGGCGTCGCGCGAGGCCGAGCCGCACCAGCTGGACATCACGGTCTAGGTTGATCCAATACACCAGACGCGATGCGAAGCGCGATCCACGCCCCATGTCCGGGCGCGCCGATATCCCAGGTCCCGCGCAATGTGGCCGCCATGCGCGTCAGCAGCTTGGATCCAAGGCCGCGCTCGACGCTCGCTTCGGAGGGAAGGCCACGGCCATCGTCAGCGACGACCAGCCGCCAGCCGTCACGCTCCGCGCGCCAGTCCACCGCTATGACGCCCGCGTGGGCGTGTTTCACCGCATTCGTCACCAATTCGCCAATGATCAGCGCCAGCGTCATCGCACGCTCGGGCGCGGCCTCGCAGGGTGCGATCTTGACCCTCAGCCGTGGCGCGCCCAGGACCGGCTCACGCAGCCCCAGCGCCTCCGCCAGGTCGTAGCAATAGCCGCCCAGATAGTGCTCAAGCTCGACCATGGCGTGGTCGTCGGCGCCCTCCGCCCAGCTTTGCAGCCGCGCGACAGCCTGCAGCCTCACATGCGCCGAAAGGATCACCATGCGAGCGGTTTCGTCGGTGCACTGGCGAGCCTGCAGCTCAAGCATGCCTGCGGCCAGTTGCAGATGATTTTTGATGCGGTGTTGGCACTCGAGCAATCGGTCATACTCAAGGTAGCCGGGCTCGACGGGCCGCAGCCGCCATCTGTTCGTGGCGGGCCGAGCAACAGAAGCAGTGTGCGTTTCCGGAAACATGGAAGTTCCTCCCTGACCCGTCGTGGATATCGGCAGGGTTGTTTTGTGGGTATCGGGTCGATCCCGAGGATGGCTGTAAGGGCGTCCAAGCGGCGCGCCCACGGGCAGGCCCGGCCAAACCGTCGACCTAGGGTTTCTCTGGATAGCGGGTCTCAGGAGCCGGCGGGATAATCCTGATCCCGCCTGGAGAGCTCGACCGTGGTCATTGCGCCCAGCCAACCTGACCATCGCCCGCGCCTACCCAAGCGCTGGGCCGCCCTTTTTGCCTCAGGACTGATGGCGGCCGCGGGCCTTTCCGGCTGCACCTCGCTCGGCGCGACGCGAATCGCGGTCGACCGGGGCGACTACGCTGATCGGCTGCGCGAGAGCGACAAGGACCAGCTTCTGTCCAACATCGTGGCCCTCCGCTTCGGCGATGGCCCGCTGTTCCTGCAGGTGGCTTCCGTCACCAGCCAGTACGCGCGCGAGATATCCGCCAATGCGCGAGGAAATTTTAATCGCGGCGACAACGACGAAGCCGCCGTCCTCACCGCGAACGCCAGCCTGCGCGAGACGCCAACCATCACCTACACGCCGATGACCGGCGAAAAGTTCGCCCACGACCTGCTCTCGCCGATATCCCCCGTCTCCCTGCTGGCGATGATGCAGGTCGGCTGGAACGCCGACGACCTCTTCCGCGTCGCCGTCCGGTCCATCAACGGAGTCAGAAACCTGAGCCGCGCGCCCATGTTTGCGCTGGAGCCTGCGGGCGACTTTCCGGGCCTGGCGCTCGCGTTTCGCCGGCTACAACAGAGCGGTGGCCTTAGCCTGCGCGTGCACGAGGACGACAAGGCCTATGTCGCCGAGGTTCAACTTGCGGCCAATCTCACGCCAGAGCAGTCCGCCGACGTCGCCTTCCTGCGCACAGCCCTGGGCGGCCAAGGTGGACCGCGCGCGCCCGGTTCGGACCTGCGCATCGTCTTCGCCGGCTTCAGCAGCGCCAATGATCAGCTGGCGATCTCGACCCGCTCGATGTTCGCGATCCTTGAGGAGATGGGACAGGGCGTCGACATGGCCGGCGATGGCCGCTTTGCTCCTGATGTGCTGGTGCGCGTCCAAAGCGGCCCCAGGCCGCCCAAGGCCAGCTTCGCGGCGGTGCGCTATCACGAGCGCTGGTTCTGGATCGACGCCGACGACGAGACCTCCAAGCGCGCTTTCCTGATCGCCCAGGTGCTCATGTCGCTGAGCGACGACGCCGGCAACGCCAAGGCCCCGTTGGTGGTGATACCGGCGGGATAGGCGCATCGTCCAGCCTTCCGTTTGCGGCGCCCGGCCCCGTCTGAACGCCTGTTGCAGGCGAGCGCATGACGGCCCAACCTTGAAGCGGGTGATCAGGGAGATTGGCGTTGGAAGACTGGGAAATTCGCGCGGCTCTAGATCATCATTGGGCCGCCTCCGACACAGATGACCTTGAGGCGGAGCACCAGATTTATCGAGACGACGCGGTGCTCGACTATCCTCAATCAGGCGAGCGCATCCGTGGCCGAAGGCAAATCCAATTGTCTCGCGCCGCGCAACCGAGCCAAAAGCGATTCACGGTGCGGCGGATCGTCGGCTCGGGCGGCCTCTGGGTCACCGAATTTGTTCTGACCTATGATGACCTGCCGTCCTACACGGTGAGCATCATGGAGTTCGATGATGGGAAGGTGGCGCGCGAAACCCAGTATTTCGCCGATCCCTTCGAGCCTGGACCTTCGCGGGCGCATTGGGTTGAGCCGATATCCTGACGCCTGAGACCAGCATGGCCAGCTATCGCCCGCTCGCTCGCCTGGAGCTGCCGATCGATACCGTGGCGCTCGCCCGCCATCTCATCGGCAAGATCGTTGTGCGGGAGTTGCCCGAAGGCGTCGTCAGCGGCCGCATCGTCGAGACCGAGGCCTATGTCGTCGGCGACGCCGCTGGCCACGGCTATCGCGGGATGACACCGCGCAATCGCTCGCTCTATCTCGAGCGCGGCCATGCCTACGTCTATGTCGCTTACGGCATTTCCAACATGCTGAATGTCTCAAGCGAGGGGCCTGGAGTCGGGACCGGCGTGCTGATCAGGGCGCTCGAACCACTCGAAGGCATCGCAATCATGCAGCAAAACCGCGGCGTCGAGCGTCTGCGCGATCTGGCCCGAGGGCCTGGCAGGCTCTGCACCGCGCTGCGCATCGACCGCTCCTTCGACGGACTCGACCTTTGCGAAGAAGGCCCTCTATGGCTCGGGCGCGATGATCATGAAGGCGGCGAGGTCGGGGAGAGCATCAGGATCGGCATTACGAAAGACGCCGACCGCCTCCTGCGCTTTTACGTTCGCGATAGTCCATTCGTCAGCGGTCCAAAATCGCTCAACGCGTGAACGGCGCGCCTT
>Ga0302314_10005580_pt1 | contig 22915 bp, 21 predicted proteins | sample III_Palsa_N2_3_FD_200533 | JGI IMG/M metagenome (GOLD analysis project Ga0302314, IMG submission 200533) | Peat permafrost microbial communities from Stordalen Mire near Abisko, Sweden - III_Palsa_N2_3 | ecosystem: Environmental > Terrestrial > Soil > Palsa > Peat permafrost | place: Sweden... | reverse complement strand
GGTCTTCAAGAAGTGGTGGTGATGGCAGAGCAGGACAAGATTTTCGAGTTCTGTGGGGCCGCCTTGGGCGAAGGGCACGACGTGGTCGATCTCGAGCCCGTAGGGCACGCCACATCCAGGCACCACACAACACCGGTCCCGGTAGGCCAGGGCGGTACGCAGCACGGCGTTGATGGTGCGTCCGAGGTGGGAGACGGCCCGGATGTCACCGGCGCGGTGGAACACCACCCGGAGGAAGGAGTCACTGGCCAGGTCACGGGCCATGGCGACCGGGATGGGCCCCTGGTTGTCGATCTCACAGACTTCGCCGTCTTCGACCTCACCCCGCAGCAGGGCGTCGAGGTCCACCCGCACCACCAGGGAGCAGGTCGGGGGACGGTCGATGACGTCTCGTTGGGCGGCATCGGGTGGGGGGAGGGCCGTTCGACGACCAGGTTTGTCGGTGCCGGATCCGGTGGCTCCAGATCCGGTGGCTCCAGATCCGGTGGCTCCAGATCCGGTGGTGGTCGACCGATCCGACACGCCTGGACCCATATCCAGTTGCATGGAGATGTGCTCATCGGGTGGTCCGGGGTCGTCGTCGTCCACCGCTGCTGGGCCATCCCCTGCTCTCGTGCGACCGGTGACCAGCAGGAAGAAGGCATCGGCCCGCAGCCGCCGCTCCGATGCGGACCCGGCCGACTCCTCCGATGCCCCGGACTCCGATCCTTCGGGTTCTCCCGTTGCTGCCCGTTCGGCCTTGCGCAGCTGGGCCACGGTGTAGTTCATCTGCTCCAGGATCTTGGCCCCCCGGTCGGCGGTGTCTTGACCCTTGAAGCAGAACCTTCCCTCGGCGTCGAACCAGGACGAGAAGCGGCGTTCGGCATGGATCCGACGCACGGCGGCCAATGGGTCATCCTGTCGGGCGGCGAAGCGGGCCCGCTGGCAGCGCTCCTTCACCTTGTGGAGTGGCTCTTGTGCGGCACCAGCCAGCAGCTTTCCCTCACCGTCAGGGTCGAGCACGGCCGCCCCCGACAGCTCGGTGACCTTGGGGCCCGACAGGGTGCCGGTGCGCAAGGCGTCTTCGGTCTCCGGCAGCTCCACCAGCCGCTTCCCGACCTCGAGGGTGTTGCGGGCCTGGCCCACCGGGACGCCTTCCATCTCGGCCAACATGGCAGCCGGGGACCGGTGTCCCAAGTCCCGCCACACTTCGGACCGGTCGATCCGGGGGGCCAGCAGGGTCTTGGCCGCCATCGACAGCCGCTCGACCGCCGCGTACATCGAATACAGCTCGGCGGCATCGGATCCGGTCAGACGGTCCGGCTCGAGGGTGGCCACCGCACCGGACAGGAGATCGATGGCCTGGAGAACCGGTGCACCGACTCCGGTGACGGGCTTCGGATTACCCCGGTCTGTCTTGCTCGCATGTGCGGTCGACGTCACGACCCCACAGTGGTCGACGGGTGTGACAGGCCGACGACACGGCGACAACGGGACCGCCGTACAAGCGTCAGCAGATGGGTCCGGTCGTCGCCCCGGTGGCGGCCACCAGTGAGGCGACCAGGTCGAGGTCGGTCGGCTTGGACAGTGGGAAGCGCATGCACCCTTTGCCCAGCGAGTAACCCGCCAGGCGATCGCGGTGGGCGGCCATGACGTCGGTACGGAGCACATACAGCGAGAGATAGCGCTTCTGGCGGGCGAAGGCGATCTCGACGACACCGGAACGGGAGTAGCTCGGCATGCGGTAGCGGATTCCTTCGCAGAAGGGAACAGGAAGTCCTAGGCAGAGTTCCCGCCAGGCGCTCAGCGTGGTGCGGTCGGGGTCCTCCAGCTCTTCCAGGTAGGACGTGACCTCGGGGTCGGCATCCACATTCACACGCTAGGCCCACCATGGGTGGGACTCGGTACACTCGGACGTCCGCCGGAGGGCGGTCGGGGAGGAAGCATCATGCTCAGCACCATGCAGGACGGCCCGTTGCTGGTCAGCGGGATCCTCCGCCACGGCCAGCAGGTCTACGGCGAGAGCCTGGTCCGCACCATCGTCGGGCCGGACGGTGAGTCGGTCGAGGCGACGTTCGCCGAGGTGGCCCAACGGGCGGAACGTCTGTCCAAGGCCTTGGCCAGGCTCGGGATCGGAGACTCGGACCGGGTGGCCACGTTCCTGTGGAACAACCAGGCCCACCTCGAGGCGTACCTGGGCATCCCCTCCATGGGGGCGATCCTCCACACGCTCAACCTGCGCCTGTTCCCCGACCAACTCGCCTACATCGTGAACCACGCAGATGACCAGGTGATCATCTGTGATGCGTCGATCGCCGGCCTGTTGGCCAGGGTTCGCGACCAGATCCCCACCGTCCGCCACATCATCGTGGTCGGAGAGGGGGACACCGCGGCGCTGGGCGACACCCTCGACTACGAAGAGCTGCTTGCGGCCGAGGAGCCTGGGGCCGACTGGCCCCGGCTCGACGAACGCCAGGCCGCGGCCATGTGCTACACGTCGGGGACCACCGGGGATCCGAAGGGTGTCGTCTACAGCCACCGATCGACGTTCCTGCATTCGATGGCCGTCACCGCCGGTTCGTCGCTCGGCGTGAGCGAGCGGGACAGCGTCCTGTCGATCGTGCCGATGTTCCACGCCAATGCGTGGGGAACGCCGTACGCGGCATTCATGACCGGGGCCGACATGATCATGCCCCAGCAGTATCTGCAAGCCGCCCCGCTGGCGGCCATCATCAATCGTCACCGGCCGAGCATCTCCGCCGGGGTCCCGACCATCTGGAGTGATCTGCTCCGCTACTCCCAGACCAATCCGGTGGACATGTCCAGCCTGCGGATGATCACCGCCGGCGGGGCGGCCGTTCCCCGCCAGCTCATCGAGCGGTTCCGCGACGAACTCGGCGTCCAGCTCGTCCAGGGCTGGGGTATGACCGAGACCAGCCCCCTGTGTGCCCTGGCCACCCCGCCCCGCCAGGCGGGTCCCGACGAGGAGATGGAGTGGCGGGCCAAGACCGGCCGCGTCGTTCCCGGAGTCGAGGTCCGGATCTGCGCCGATGACGGGTCGGTGGTGGCCAACGACGGCGAGTCGGTCGGGGAGTTCGAGGTCCGCGGGCCCTGGATCACCGGCTCCTACTACCGGGACCCGTCGACGGACCGGTTCCACGACGGCTGGCTGCGCACGGGCGACATCGGCTCCCTCGACAGTCGGGGCTACATGCAGATCAGCGACCGCAGCAAGGACGTGATCAAGTCCGGCGGCGAGTGGATCTCCTCGGTGGAGCTGGAGAACGAGGTGATGGCCCACCCCGACGTGGTCGAGGCCGCGGTGATCGCCGTGCCCGACGAGCGGTGGAGCGAGCGGCCGTTGGTGGCCGTGGTGCTCGAAGAGGGCTCGGATGCCACCCCCGACGACCTGTACGTCTTCCTGACCGACCGGGTGTCCAAATGGTGGCTGCCCGAACGGTGGGCGATCGTCAGCGAGGTGCCGAAGACCAGCGTGGGCAAGTTCGACAAGAAGGTCCTGCGGGCGCGCCATGCCCAAGGTGACCTGGAGGTCGTCGAGGTCGAGACCGTCAGCGGTCGCTGAGGGTGCCCGATCTCGAGGAACTGGCCGACCGACTCGGGTCGATCGCCGAGGACCTGGCCGACGCCGCCCTGGATCGGCTGCGCCGCAATACCGACGCGGTGCGGTCCGGCGGGGAGCCGGACCCCGAGCTGACGGCGGAGGAGCGACGGATCACACGGGCCCGCCGCTCGGTAGAGAAGGCGGCGAACCTGTTGGGGGGACGGGTCGTCAACGACTGAGCGCAACCGCCGGCGAGTCGAGTTCCCGGGTGCGCTCGGGCAGGAGCAGGATCGAGGCGCCGAGGAAGCACAGGCCACCCACGAACGTACCGAGGGTCGTCCACGACGGACTGCGTAGCTCACCGGATACCAGGGTCTTGGAGGCCACGGCGGAAACACCGAACGCCACCGAACCGACCAGATTTCCGACGGTGATCCACCAGGCGAGTTGGCGGGGCTCCCACCGGGCTGCGCCGTGGCAGACCTCCGCATAGGAGAGGTAGCTCGAGACGAGGAAGCAGACCGACCCGAGGGCGTCGGGGCGCCATACCCCGTGGTTGACCGCCCCGACGCTCGAGTAGCTGACGACGAGGGCGTGACCGGTGCTGACATTGAAGAAGATGGTGCCGACGCTCTGGATCACCGCAGCCGACCAGTCGATCTGGCGGGGTCGGAAGACCCACAGGCGCCGGGCCCGTGCACCGGCACCGACACCGACACCGGCTCCGGCACCGGTGAGCCCGGGGGAGTCCACGCCGACCACCTGGCCGTACAGCAGGAGTCCGGCTGTGGTGAAGAAGATCGATCCTACGAAGTAGATGAGGTTGTCCGTCCGGGCCCCGACGGCGGTGGCCAGCGTCGGGATGGCGGCAACTGCGAAGCACGCCGATCCGACGGCGAACAGGATGGCGATCCACCAGCCGAGCGCCCGTGGCGCCCACCAGGTCGATTCCGAGGTCGTGTGGGCCCGCTTGCGCTCCCTCCTCGAGTCCCACCGGGCGAGCGTTCCGTCCTTCAGTCGGAAGACCCGCTCGGTGACGAACGGGCCGAAGCCCCGTGAGCCGATCTCTTCCCCGTCGTCGTGGAGCGCCGGTTCGGGCGGGGTCATTGCGCCCATGATGGCCGACCTCGGCTCCGGTGTGGCCGATTGACCTGCGAACATGGCCAAAACATGAACGCAGGGTGACGGACATGAACGGTGCGTGACACTAAAGTGAACGTAGGGTAAACTACGTGCATGGAACACGATCCCCACAACGCACAGAACTGGTGCTCCGACCCGTTCGGCCGCCACCAGGCCCGGTGGTTCTCCAACGGGGTCCCGACCGCTCTGGTCCGTGACGACGGCGTCGAAGCCCAGGATCCACCGCCTGAAACGGGGGTCGACCGACGCTACGAACTGCCGTCGATCGAGCCTCGCGATCCGGTCGAGGCCGAGGTGCGGCACCGGTTCCGCCGGAGCCGCACCCGGGTGAGAACCGCCTGACCGTCCCCGGCCAGAGGCTCGTCGAGTGTCCTCGGCCAGCGCTGGTCAGGTGTCGACGAACCCGTTGACGGCGTCGATCAGCTGGCGCAGCCGGCCGTAGTGCACCTTGTCGAAGCGCAGGGCGATTCGAGGGAGATCCAGCACGTCCCCGTCGGCCCGTTCGGGGGGTAGGGGGCTGACCACGCGGATCACCCCGGTGGTGACGACGTCGGCGAATCGTCGGTTCAGGTCGGCCAGCTGCTCGACACTGGGTGCGACCGCCATGCGCAGGACCAGCAGGTCGCCGACCCATCGGCACGAGCGGTAGTTCCGGTAGAACCCGAGAAGCTCGGCGGTGGCCGTGCTCACGTCGTCGGTGATGGTGAAGAACGATCGGTCGTCGTCGGACACCAGTCCCCGGGGCTCGACCTCGTCGGCCATGAAGCGACTCCAGCCGTGCCAGAAGGTGCCGCCCGGCACATCGAGGAGGACGACCGGTGCCGGCTCGGCCTTGCCCGTCTGCAGTAGGGTCAGCAGTTCGAATCCCTCGTCCAGGGTCCCGAAGCCACCGGGAAGGACGATGAACCCGTCGGACTCCTTCAGGAGCATGAGCTTGCGGGTGAAGAAGTACCGCATCTCGACGAGCTTGGGGTCTTGGGCGATGAACCGATTGGCCCCTTGTTCGTGGGGAAGTCGGATGTTGACTCCGATCGACTGCTCCCTGCCGGCACCCTCCATCCCGGCGGCCATGATCCCCGGACCGGCACCGGTGACCACCATCCAACCGGCCTCGGCCATGGCGGCGGCCAACGTGCGGGCCTGGCGGTAGGCGGGGTGGTCCGGTTCGGTCCGGGCCGAGCCGAAGATGGTCACCTTCATCCGCTTGCGCAACGGCTGGAACACCGAGAAGGCCTCGGCCATCTCGGCCAGTGCGGTGTCGGCCACCTTGAGGTCGATCACGTCGGTGCCCCGCTCGAGCAGGCCGGACACGGTGTCGATCATCGACCGGTAGAGCCGGCGCTCGGTGGGGGTCCGGGCCCCGGCGATCCGCTCCTCGAGCGATGGACCGGGATCGGGTGGCCGTTCGGGGGAGCCCTCGACGGACGCGGCCAGCTCCTCCTGCTCGAAGGACGACCCGCTCACGACAACCAACTCACGACAACCGGCTCACGACAACCCGCTTACCAAAACCGGCTCACGTCAGTGGGCACCGGCCAGCACCGAATCGTGCCCGTCGGGGTGGACGACCCTGCCGTACAGCGTCGTCCGTTGGGCCAAGGTGCGCCCGAGTGGGGCGACGAGGGCGCGGAAGGCGGCGGCATCCATCATCTGCCCGTGGCTGGCACCGGCCGCTCGGGAGATGTTCTCGTCGATCAGGGTGCCGCCCAGGTCGTTGACGCCGGCCCGCAGCAGCTGGCGGGCTCCGGCACTGCCCAACTTCACCCAGCTCAACTGGATGTTGTCGATCGATCCCCGGTAGGCGATGCGCCCCACCGCATGCATCAGGAGGGTCTCGCGGAACGTCGGGCCCCGGCGCGAGCGGCGCTGGATGTAGAGCGGGGTGGCCATGTGCACGAAGGGCAGGGGGACGAACTCGGTGAAGCCTCCGGTCTCCTGCTGGAGGGCCCGGGTGCGCACCAGGTGCCGAGCCCACGAGCGCGGCTGCTCGATGGCGCCGAACATGATGGTGACGTTCGAGTTGAGTCCGACGCCGTGAGCGGCCCGGTGTGCCTCGAGCCACTGCTCGGTGTTGATCTTGTCGGGACAGAGGACGGCTCGGACCTCGTCGTCCAGGATCTCGGCGGCGGTGCCGGGGAGGGTGCGCAGACCGGCATCGCGCAGCAGCACCAGGTAGTCGGCCAGTCCCACGCCCGAACGACGGGCGCCTTCGGTCACCTCGAGGGCGGTGAAGCCGTGGATGTGGATGGTCGGCGACGCCTCGCGCACGGCGCGGATGACGTGCAGGTAGTAGTCGCCGTCGAAGTTGGGATGGATCCCACCCTGGAGGCAGACTTCCGTGGCCCCCATGGCCTCGGCCTCGGCCACCCGGTCGGTGATCTCACTCAGCTCGAGCAGATAGGGCGCCCCGCGCAGGTTGAGCGAGAGCGGGCCTTTGGAGAAGGCGCAGAACTTGCACTTGAACGTGCAGACGTTGGTGTAGTTGATGTTGCGGTTGGCGACGTAGGTGACTTCGTCGCCCACGATCTCGGCCCGCAGGGCGTCAGCGACAGCCGCAATGGCCCGCACCTCGGGTCCTCGGGCGCCGAACAGGGTGACGATCTCGTCCTCGCCCACCGTCTCCCCGGCCAGGACCCCGGCGAGGACGTCGCCGACGGCACCGGGTGTCATGTCGGGCTCCGGTGACGCAATGTGAGGCGACGCAGCCCCGGAACGGGCGGCCACGAGGGGCGGCAGCAGTTCCGGGGGCGGGACCTCGCCGCCCGAGGCCCACGGGTGGTCCCGCCCGAGGCCCTCGGCGTCAGATGCGTCGAGCACCGGGAACCGCAGGGCGTCGTCCAGCCACCGGGCCGGGTCGAGGGCGAAGCTCGGGTACAGGGTCAGGCGGGGGGCGAGCGTATGGCCGGCCGCCTCGGTGGCGGCCCGCAGGATCCCGAGCGCGGGCCAGGCTCGCTCCGGATTGACGTGGTCGGCGGTCACCGGGGACACACCACCCCAGTCGTCGATGCCGGCGGCCACCAGCGGCCCGAGCTCGTCGGAGAGGTTCGGCGGCGCCTGCAGGTGGACGTCGACGGGGAGGAGCAGCCGGGCGGCGGCGATCGTCCACAGGAACTCGTCGGTGGGGCAGGCTGGGTGCCGGTGCATCGACGTGCCCGGCTTGGGCAGGAAGTTCTGGACGATCACCTCCTGGACGTGTCCGTGGCGGGCGTGGCTGGCGGCAATGGCCTCGAGTGTGTCCAGGCGGTCGGAGCGGGACTCGCCGATCCCGATCAGGAGCCCGGTGGTGAACGGGATCCCGAGTTGGCCGGCGGCCTCCAGTGTGGCGAGTCGCCGGGCCGGGACCTTGTCGGGCGCCGAGCGATGGGCGTCGAGGTCCGGGTTGGTGGACTCGATCATCATCCCCTGGCTGGCCGACACCTTGCGGAGGACGGCGAGCTCATCGGTGCCGAGGGCACCGGCGTTGGCGTGGGGGAGCAGCCCGGTCTCCTCGAGCACGGCGGCACAGGCCGCCGCCAGGTAGTCGACGGTGGAGGCGTACCCGTGGTCGTCGAGCCAGGCGCGGGCGGCCGGGTAGCGGTCCTCGGGTCCCTCGCCCAAGGTGAACAGGGCTTCGTGGCAGCCGGCGGCCCGACCGGCCCGGGCGATGTCGAGTACCTCGTCGAGCGACAGGTAGGGGGACGCCAGGCGGGCGGGTGCCTTGGCGAACGTGCAATAACCGCACCGGTCACGGCACAGCATGGTCAGCGGGACGAAGACCTTGGGCGAGAAGGTCATCCGGGTGCCGAAGGCGGCGTCGCGGACCATGGCCGCTCGCTCCATCAACTCGTCCAGAGGAGCGGTCAGCAACTCGTCGCGGGTCACGGGGACGGCAGCGGATGACAGGGGAGAGCCGGGGGCGGCGGGCATCGGCGTCACCTTACCGGAGCCACCCTGAAGTGCCTCCGGCGATACTCCGCCGACCAAGTGCCGCCGGCCAGGTGCCGTCGGCGATATCCACCCGACCGTCCCCGCTCACCCGACCGTCCCCGCTCACCCGACCTCATCGGGGGTGACGTCGCCGATGGCGTCGGAGTCGACCAGCCACAGGACGTCGCCACCGTGGACCCGGGCGGCCGGTAGGTCCTCGCCGGCGGCGATGCGGTTGAACGGGTCTTGCTTGGACGCACCCGACACGGTGAAGACCACCCGCCGGGCCCGGGCGATGCCGCCGTAGGTCAGGGTGACGCGGTCGTGCGGGTTCACCCCGTTCGGGTCGCGGTTGGCCACGACGGCGCGGTCCGGATCAGTGATGTCGAGCGCAGCCGAGCCAGGAAAGAGGGAGGCGGTGTGGCCGTCGGGCCCGAGTCCGAGGTGGACCAGCCCGAGGTCGGGGAGCGCGGCCACCAGCTCCTGGTAGGCGTCGGCGGCACCGGCCGGTGTGCCGCCGGTGAACATCGGGTGGTCACCGTGGACCGGACCGACGTGGTCGAGCAGGACCGAGGTGATCATCCGGTGGTTGGCGTCGGGGTCATCAGGCGGGACACACCGCTCGTCGCCCAGGTAGATGTCGACGCCCGACCAGTCGACACCCGGGCGGGCGGCCACGGCCTGGTAGCACTCCTCGGCCGTCCCGCCCCCGGACAGGAACAGCCTGCAGGAGTCAGGTGAGGCGATGATCTCCTCGACCACCAGGGCGGCGAACGAATCGGAGACCGAGTCGACCAGCCGAACGGTCCCGTTCATGTCGTTACTGGGTGAGCGGGGTCTGGCGGCCGCCGCTCAGCTCGAGGTCGACCACCGGGTTGCGCCACTCGTCGCCCGAGCGCTCCACCAGCAGGTCGGCCATGTGCGGCCCCCAGGTGCCCGCGCCGTAGAAGTGCAGTGCGCCGCCCGGCGCGGACCACGCCTGCAGATAGGGATCGACGATCCGCCACGCCTGCTCGACCTCGTCGGACCGGATGAACAAGGTGGCGTCCCCGACCATGGCGTCATGGATGAGCCGCTCGTAGCCGTCGGTGGCCTGCACCCCGGCGAAGGCTTCGGCGTAGGAGAAGTCCATGGCCACCGAGCGGAGGTGGAACTTCTCTCCTGGCACCTTGGCGCCGAACTCGAGGCTGATCCCCTCGTCGGGTTGGATCCGGAGGATCAAGGTATTGGGACGGAGGTCGCGGCTGGCCCGGTGGTCGAAGAGGAGGAACGGCACCTGGCGGAAGGTGAGGGCGACCTCGGTGACCCGGGCCGGGAGTCGCTTGCCCGTGCGCACGTAGATGGGCACACCGGCCCACCGCCAGTTCTCCACCCGCAGGCGCAGGGCGAGGTAGGTCTCGGTCTGGCTGTCGGGCGCCACGTTCTCCTCCTCGCGGTAACCGATCACCGGCTCGCCGTCGATGCTCCCGGCGGTGTACTGGCCGCGTACCGACTTGTCGACGGCCTCGTCGGGGGTGGGGATGTCGATGGCCCGGAGGAGCTTGACCTTTTCGTCACGGATGCGGTCGGCGTCGGTACTGGTCGGCGACTCCATCATGGTGAGGGCCAGTACCTGCATCACGTGGTTCTGGACGATGTCGCGCAGCGCCCCGGCGGTTTCGTAGAAGCCGCCCCGGTGCTCGACCCCGAGGCTCTCGGCCACGGTCACCTGGACCTGCTCGATGTAGCGACGGTTCCAGATGGGCTCGAAGATGGCGTTGGCGAACCGGAGGGCCAGGACGTTCTGGACCGTCTCCTTGCCCATGTAGTGGTCGATCCGGTAGATCTGGTTCTCCTGGAACGCCGCGTGCATCTGCACGTTCAGGGCGAGGGCGCTCTCCAGGTCCCGGCCGAACGGCTTCTCCACCACCAGCCGGGCGAACGAGCCCTCGACGGGAACCGAACATCCGTGGGCGGCGAGAGCCTGGGCCACCACCCCGAACATCGAGGGGATGGTGGCCAGGTAGTAGAGCCGGTTGCCGCCGGTGCCGTCGATCTGGTCGGCCTCGTCGAGGCACTTCTTCAGCTGGGCGAACGTGTCGGGGTGGTCGTACTCGCCGGTGACGTACCGGAACCGCTCGGTCAGCTTCCGCCAGATGGGACCGCCGTCGGGGGTGGCCGTGGTCACGTCGCGGCGGAACTCATCGTCGCTCCACGGCGTCCTGGCCACGCCGATGAGGGTGAATCCGGCATCCAGGACCCCGCCGTCGGCCAGTGCGGCCAGTGCCGGGAGGATCTTGCGATTGGTGAGGTCTCCGGAGGCGCCGAAGATCACCATGGCCACCGGAGGGGCCTTGGACAGGGCGGTCGTGGTGGGGGTATCGGTGCTCATGACGGAGTCGCCGTCTCCCCTCCGAGGGTGCCGTCGGTGGTGGTGACGGCGTGGCCCCCGAACTGGTTGCGGAGAGCGGACACCAGCCGCAGGCCGTAAGCGTCCTTCTTCTGCGACGCGAACCGGGCGAACAGGGCGGAGGAGATCACCGGGGCGGACACCCCCCGGTCGATGGCCTCCTCGACCGTCCAGCGACCCTCGCCCGAGTCGACCACCACGGCCTCGACGTTCTCGAACCCGGACCCGGGACGCAGCGCCCGCTCGGCCAGTTCGAGCAGCCAGGACCGGACCACGGAGCCGTAGCGCCAGATGGCGGCTATCTCGTGGAGGTCGAGGTCGAACTCGGGCGCCTCGGACATGATCTCGAAGCCCTCGGCGTAGGCCTGCATCAGGCCGTACTCGATACCGTTGTGGACCATCTTCACGAAATGGCCCGCCCCCGGTGGGCCCACGTGGGCGTACCCGCCGTCGGGCGCCAGGGCCAGGAAGGCCGGCTCGCACACGGCCACGGCCTCGGGCGTGCCGCCGACCATCAGGCAGTAGCCCTCCTTCAGACCCCAGATGCCCCCCGACGTGCCGGCGTCGACCAGGGCGACGCCCTTGGCGGCCAGCTCGCCGACCAGAGGTGCGGTCTCCTTGTAGTTGGAGTTCCCGCCGTCGATGATGACATCGCCCGGCTCGAAGAGCCCGGCCAGGGTGGTGATGGTCGAGTTGGTGGGGGCGCCGGCCGGAACCATGACCCAGGCCACCCGGGGCGGCTCGAGCGCGGCGGCTAGTTCCTCGAGGGTGGCGACGGGCTTGGCCCCGAAGGCGGCGGTGGCCTCGCGGGCCCCTGCGTTCAGGTCGAAGGCGACGACTTCGTGGCCGTGCTCGATGAGCCGCTGGGTCATGTTGGCGCCCATCTTGCCGAGGCCGACCATGGCGATCTTCATAGGTGCTCCTTCGTGTCGGGCAGTGGGGGTTCTGCGGTGCGCTTCGCTTCGGGGTGGTCGCGGACGGTGTGCCTGCTCTGTTCAGTCGCCGGGGCGGGTGGTGTCGGTCAGCGGGCGGTCAACACGTCGGCCTTGGCGGTCAAGGACTTCATCAGGTCGTCGAACGAGGCGGCAAAGGAGGCGACCCCCTCGGTCTCGAGCACCCCGGCGACATCCTCCATGTCGATGCCGGCCTTGGCCAGGTCGGCGATGGTCGACCGGGCACCGTCCAGGTCGGTGTCCACGGTGCGGGCCACGGTGCCGTGGTCGAGGAAGTCGGCGACGGTGCCGTCGGGCATGGTGTTGACGGTATGGGGGCCGATCAGCGTGTCGACATAGGCCAGGTCCGGATAGGCCGGGTTCTTGGTGGACGTCGATGCCCACAGGGGGCGCTGCACCCGGGCGCCCTTGGCGGCGAGGGCTTCCCACCGGGCCCCGACGAAGGACTGGGAGAACAGCTCATAGGCCAGTTTGGCCTGGGCCACGGCGGCCTTGCCGCGCCGTTCGAGGAGGGACTTGTCCGCCCCCGCGGCCACGGCCGCCTCGATCCGCTTGTCCGCCTCGGTGTCGACCCGGCTGATGAAGAACGAGGCGACGCTCGACACACCGGAGAGGTCATCGGTTCCCGACGCGGCCAGGGTTTCGAGTCCCGAGATGTAGGCCTCCATCACCTCGGCGTAGCGGGTGATGGAGAATATGAGGGTGACGTTGATGCTGCGGCCCTCCGAGATCATGGTGGCGATGGAGGGCACGCACTCCGGAGTGGCGGGGATCTTGATGAGCACATTGGGCTGGTCGATGCGCTGGTGCAGGGCGCGGGCGGCCGCCGTCGTACCCTCGGTGTCGTGGGCCAGCGACGGCGCCACCTCGACGGAGACGAATCCGTCGGCGCCGGTGGACGCGTCGTAGACGGGGCGGAGGATGGCCAGGGCCGACTGGATGTCGTCGACCACCAGGTCCCAGTAGGCGTCCTCCACCGAGGTCGAACCGATGAGGGAGCTGAACTGCTTGTCGTAGGTGTCCTGGCCGCTGATGGCCTTGGCGAAGATCGTCGGGTTCGAAGTCACCCCACGGATGCCTTGGGCCACCAGGCTCGCCATGGTGCCGTCCTCCAGCCAGTCGCGGCGGAGGTTGTCGATCCAGGGGCTCTGTCCCTGCTGGTCGAAGAGGTCGTTCAGTGTGGTCATCGGGGGGTCCTCTCGGGAGGCCCGGCGGGTCGACGGTCGACCCGGGTCGGGACGTGGTTCACGGTCGGGAGCGCTCGAGCAGCGCGGTGGCTTTGGCTGCCACGTTCACCGGCTCGAATCCGAACTCGCGCATGACGACCTCACCCGGGGCCGAGGCCCCGAAGTGGTCGATGCCCAGCGAGTCGTCGGCGTAGCGCTCCCACCCGAAGGTGGTGGCGGCCTCCACCGACAGGACAGGGACACCTTCAGTCAGGACCTCGGAACGGTAGGAGTCGTCCTGTTCGGCGAAGAGCTCCCAGCAGGGCAGCGAAACCACCCGGACCCGGGTGCCGGCCTCGGCCAGCAGCCGGGCGGCGTCCACGCACAGGGAGACCTCACTCCCGGTGGCCAGGAGGATCACCTGGGCCGGACCGTCGCCGGGGTCACTGAGCACATAGGCGCCTCGTTGGACACCGTCAGGGGCCAGGTCGGCGGTGGCTTCCAGGACGGGGAGCTCCTGTCGGGTCAGGATGAGCGCGGTGGGGCCGGTACCGTCGACGGCGATGCGCCAGGCCTGGGCCGTCTCGTTGGCGTCGGCCGGCCGGATCACCCGGAGACCGGGCATGGCCCTGACCGCGGCCAACTGCTCGATCGGCTGATGGGTGGGGCCGTCCTGGCCGAGCCCGATCGAGTCATGGGTCCAGGAGTAGACGACGTGGACCCCGGAGATCGCCGCCACCCGGACCGCACCGCGCATGTAGTCGGAGAAGACGAAGAACGTGCCACCGACCGGGATGGTCCCCCCGTGAGCGGCCATGCCGGTCATGACCGCGCCCATGCTGTGCTCGCGGATCCCGTAGTGGATGAGGCTGCCGCCCGGGTCCTCGACCGACTGGGCGGTGGCCCCGGCGAGCGCCATCCCGGTGTTGCCGGTCAGGTCGGCGCTCCCGGTGATGAGGCCGGGGAGCCCGTCGTGGGTGGCGTCGAGGCATGCCTTGATGGCTTTGCGGGTGGCCATCGGCCCGTCGGCCGGCTTGAAGGTCGGCAGGGCCGACTCCCACCCGGGCAGCCCGCGGCCGGCGAGCGCGGCCGTAAAGCGCACCCGGTCGCCGTCCCACCGGTCGAACCGGGAGGTCCACTCGGCCCGCATGGCCTGGCCCCGGGGGATGGTGGAGCGGTACATGGCGAGCACGTCGTCGGGCACCCAGAACGTCTGGTCGACCGGGAGGTCGAGCAGCTTCTTCGTCTTGGCCGCCTCCTCGTCGGTGAGCGGGTCCCCGTGGGCCTTGTTGGAGTCGGTGATGTCCGGGGCCGGGTAGCCGATGTGGCTGCGGAGGATGATGAGCGACGGGCGGTCCTCGTCAGCCCGGGCCCGCACCAGGGCGGCCTCCAGGGCGTCGACGTCGTTGGCCACTTCGCCGATGTCGTCGACCGTCCACCCGTAGGCAGCGAACCGTTCGGCCGGGTTGTCGTTCAACGCCAGCTCGGTGGGCCCGTCGATGGAGATGTGGTTGTCGTCGTAGACGTAGATGAGCCGGCCCAGCTGCAGGTGACCGGCCAGCGACGCCGCCTCGTGGGAGATCCCCTCTTCGAGACACCCGTCGCCGGCGAACACATAGGTGTGGTGGTCGCACACGTCGGGCGAGAAATTCGCCCGCAGCCAGCGCTCGGCGATTCCCATGCCGACACCGTTGGCGAAGCCCTGGCCGAGTGGTCCGGTGGTCACCTCGACACCGGCCGTGTGGTGCAGCTCGGGGTGTCCCGGGGTGGCGCTGCCCCAGCTGCGGAACTGCCTGATGTCCTCCAGGGTGAGCCCGTACCCGGTGAGGTAGAGCATGGAGTACAGGAGGATCGAGGCATGACCGTTGGACAGGACGAACCGGTCCCGGTCCGGCCACTGCGGGTCCGACGGATCGTGGCGCAGGATCCGGGTGAACAGCACGTGGGCCAGTGGGGCGAGAGCCATGGCCGTGCCCGGGTGGCCGGAGTTCGCCGCCCGGGGCGCGTCGATGGCCAGTCCGCGGATGACGTTGATGCCACGCTGCTCGAGCTCGGCGCCCGGTGCGGGGACCAGTGGTGACGGCAGGGGAGAGGGCATCGGCCAAACCCTACCGGTCGATGCCGACCACCGGCGACGGCTCGGCATCGGGTTCACGTGAACGAAACAGTGCCAACGACGCCGACAGGCTGTGGACGAAATTGCCGCCGCCCACCGGGCCGAACTCGCCCGCCGCGAACATGCCGCCGAGCGGTACCGGGCCGAGCATCCGCTCGATGACCCCGGCGTCGTGGTCCGCCTCGTCGAAGAGGCGTGTCCCCCGTCCGTTGCAGGTGAAGAGGAGGGCGGCGTCCGCCTGGCGCCCGATGAGGCTGGCCGACAGGTCCTCGTCGGCCGTGCGGGCGTCCCGGATGGCGAACTGGACCAGGCTGCCCAGGGGAAGCCGCCCCTCGACGGCCAGCGAGCCGGACTTGCGTTCGGCTCCCACCAGAGGACGGAAGAGGAGATCGGTCGGGCCGGGGTCGAGCACCCGGATGTCGACACAGTGGCCGAGGAGGACCCCGTTCCCCTCGATGCCGGCGATGTCGGCCCGGCCCAGGTGTTCGGCGATCTCGTCGACCATGCATTCGAGGGCCGGGCGCCCGGCTATCTCGCGGACGAGGTTGCGCTCGACCCCGGTCACCGTGAGCAGCCTCCCGAACGGTCGACAGCCCTGGGATACCACCGGGATCACCTCGGTGGCCGGTCCGAGCAGGACGGCGACCGCACCCGAGGTCAGGACCCGGTTCCCGAGGGCCAGGCGGGTCCCACCCGGCCATGACGCACCCGATGCATATCCGCCGATCACCGGTAGTCCCGGGCGCGTGGCCTCCAAGTGCAGGGCGAACTCGGCCATCGGGAAGGTGAACGGGTCGGCCAGCACCAACAGCGCCGACGGAGTGAAGCCGAGCGCGGTGGGGAGGCCACCGAACTGCCACTCGTCGTCGGCGGTCCTGGTGGCGGTGAGCCCGATGGTGGCCATGGGGCCGACCCGCCCGGCCCACAGGCTGATCGCCGGGAGCTCTTCGACCTCGGAGTCGCGCCCTATCACCGATTCGGCGGCACAGCCGATGAGGCCGAGCGGATGGAGGAGCGCGTCGACGGCGGCGACGATGTCCTCGAGGGCGCCGGCATGGGGCCGGGTGACGGTGACCACGACCAGGTCGGGGCGCTCGCCGACCTGCTCCAGGATCGAGCCGACGGCCTCACCGAGCGCCTGGATGGTCACCGGATGGCGGGACAGCGCACTGGCGAACTCCACCGGGGTCAGGTGTCCCGCGGTGTGAATTGGATGTCGAGCGACCGTAGATACGTATGGAGTCCGGCGTCCTGGATGGGCATCAGGTAGGCCGCTTCCCCGGACTCGTTGTGGTGGCTGTGCCAGAGACCGGGCGGTGTCACGAATGCGCCCGCCGTCTCCCAGTCGACCCGGTGTGGGTCGACGATGCGACCGGTGGAGTCGACCTCGGAGCCCACCAGCGAGTAGCAGCCGGGAGCGCACGAGATGATCAGGTCGACGGCGGCACTCTGGTGGCGATGGGGTCGTTGCTCGCGGTCCGCGGGCAGTACCCCCAACATGGCCCACAGGGTGTGGGTCACAGTGAGGGTGCGGGGCTGTGCCGCATTCCCGAGGAGGATGCTGATCCGGCTGCGCGATGCGGCCTCCGGATGGCGTTCGACCTCGGCCAGTCGGGCCTGGGAGGTGGCCGCGTCGTAGCGGGTGGGTGCGAACTGGGCGGTGCCGGGGGTGACCCCCAGGTAGGCGAGGAGAGGGGCGTCGGTCACCCGGTAGAGGAGGGAGCGTTCTGCGGCCGCGGAAGTGTGTTCGGTGGTGCATCCGGCGGGCAGGGTCACCACGTCGCCCGCCGCCCACTGGACGGTACCGGTCGTCGGTGTTGCTCCCGGGCCGACGCGCAGGAACGTGCTCGAGCCCGATCCCTCGAGGCAGAAGTAGAGCTCGCTGGTCGAGTCGGGAACGGTGGTGAGGGTGTCGCCCGGATCGAGGACCATGAACGCGGCGAGCAGCGCAGGACTGGTCGCCGGGTAGTCGACGGCCAGTGGGTCCGACAGGTCGAGGGTCACCAGTCGGGTGCCCTGTCCCGCATGGAGCGACGCCGGGAACCGGCGGACCGGTACCGGGGGGATGGTGCCGGAGCCGATCGGGTCGGCGGCGGTCGAGTACTCGTGGAAGCGGGCGTCACCGGACCAGTCCTCGGTGGCCTCGCCCACCAGGACGACCGGCCCGGGGGAGTGGTGCTCGTCGATGGCCATGCCCCCAGTATCGCCGGTGCGGCCGGGTGGCGGTCCACGGGGCTATCGTCGCCCGGTGGCCGACCCCCGGATCCAGGTGCCTGCGAACTGTGAGCTCACCCTGGGGATGACCTGCGTCGACAAGGCCCAGCCGGGTCGGACCGTGTGGCGCATGCGGGCCGACGAGCGGTTCGCCAACCCGGCCGGCATCGTCCAGGGCGGTTTCATCGGCGCCATGGCCGACTCGGCCATGGGGTCGGCGGCCCTGACCTATGCCAAGGGAGCGGGTCGGAAGGTGTTCGCCGCCAACGTGGAGATGAAGACCAGCTTCATGCACCCGGCCCGGGTGGGGACGATGCTCGAGTGCACCGCGTTGGTCGTGTCGGGAGGCGCCCGGGTGGCCTTTGCCGAGGCGGTGGTGGTGGACCAGGACGGGCAGGTGGTGGCGCGGGCCAGCTCCACCTACCTGTTCAGCGAGCGGAAGTGAGCCGAGGGCCGGGTCGCGCTGGCTAGAGTTGTGCCGTCCGAGCCGCCGGGACCGCCCGCGGGCGGCCCCTGAGAGTGCGCCCGGCGGTGGTTCCGGCACCCGCCGGGCACCGGTCCAGTTACCCGAGGAGGAATGTGGCGCCAGGCCGGAAGGACGGCAAGCGGGGGTTCAGCGGACTGCGCAACGAGGCTCAGGAGACGGTCTCGCTGATCGTCGACTACATCAAGCAGGAGACGCTCGACCCGGTCAAGGGACTCGGGCGCTACGTGCTCTTCGGCGTGGCCGGAGCGGTCGCCCTGTCCATCGGGCTGGCGGTGCTCACGGTCGGCCTGCTCCGCCTCCTCCAGACGGAGACGGGCAGCACGTTCTCCGGCAATCTCTCCTGGGTCCCCTATGTCATCTGCATCGTCGTCGTCGTGCTCATCGCCTACATCGCGGTCCGGGCCATCAGCCGGGGACAGACGCCGAGCGGCGCAACCGACAAGGAGAAGACATGAGCCCGGCCGACCAGAAGATCACCCGCGACCAGATCGAGGCCAAGTTCCGCGAGGTGACCACCGGGGCGACCGAAGAGGTCGAGGAGGTCCGGTCCGTAGGTCTGGCCATCGGCCTGGCCGTAGTGGTGGCGTCCGTGGCCATCGTGTACCTGGTGGGCCGTCGTCGCGGCCGGCGGCGGTCGACGATCGTCGAAGTGCGCCGGATCTGAGCCGATGGAGACCATCCTCCGCTACATCCAGGTCCGAGCGTTCGGCCGGGGCATGCGCGGCCACAACCTCGCCTGGTTCGTGGTCGGCGCCGGGTTGTGGATGCTGCTGCGGGCCCGGCGCAGCCAGGATGTCGTCTATCGCACCAAGCTGAATCCGGGAGAGCGCCTGTACATCAGCGCGGGCCCGTCGGGCCCTACATCGAGTCCCGCCTCCTGAGTGCCTTGGACCCCGACGGGGGAGCGGTCCCAGCCGACAAGAGCCTTCTGCGGGCCGGCGAGAAGGTCCTGCTGGTGGACGCCAAGAAGCGGCGCTACCTGCTGACCCTGCGGCCCGACGCGGGGTTCCACACCCACGTGGGGATCGTGGCCCACAACGACCTCATCGGCGCCTACGAGGGGTCCACCGTCCTCGGCAGCACCGGTCGGCGGTTCCTGGTGGTGCGGCCCACGCTGGCCGAGACCGTGCTCAAGATGCCCCGGGGGGCCCAAGTCATCTACCCGAAGGACTTGGCCGCCATCCTCATGGAGGCCGACATCGGTCCGGGGACCCAGGTCCTGGAGGCCGGGGTGGGCTCGGGGGCACTGTCCATGGCCATGCTGCGGGCCGGTGCTTCGGTGGTCGGGTACGAACTACGCCAGGACTTCGCCGATCGGGCCCACGCCAATGTCGCCGGCATGGTCGGCCCCGACGCCGACTACCGGGTGGAGCTGCGCGACGTCTACAAGGGGATCGAGGAGCGGGGACTCGACCGGGTGGTGCTCGACCTGCCCGAGCCGTGGCAGGTGATACCTCACGCCGAAGTGGCGCTCCGTTCCGGCGGGATCCTGTGCGCCTACCTCCCGACCATCAACCAGACGTCCCACTTCCGCCACGTCCTGGAGAACAGCGCCTTCGGCATGGCCTCGACCCTCGAGGTGCTGCACCGGACGTGGCACATCGAGGACCGGTCGGTCCGGCCGGACCATCGGATGGTCGGCCACACCGGGTTCCTCACCACGGCGCGTCTACTGCGACGCGAGGAGTTGGGTAGCCGTCCGGGGGTGCCGGGCCCGCCGGTCGCCGAGCGGGAGCCGACGGCAGTGGCCGAGTGGCGGCCGGATGAGGTAGTGCAGGACCAAGAATCCGACGACCAGGAGTCCGAGGACCAAGAGGACTGACTCTTTGCGTCAGTGCCCTCCGGTCAGTGGGAAGGACGAATCAGAGCGGGAAGGTGCTAGCTCTGCTCGATGAAGATGCACTCACCGGGGCACTCCTCGGAGGCTTCCACCACGGCATCCTCGAGGTCGGTGGGCACCGCGGCCATGCCGGCCGAACCGCCCGGCTCGTTGCGGACGGCGTCGCCCTCCTTGACGTAGGCGAGCCCGTCGTCGAGCAGAGTGAAGACCGCAGGCGCGATCTCCTCGCAGAGGCCGTCTCCCGTGCAGAGATCTTGGTCGATCCAGACCTTCATCAGCTGTGTCTCTCCTACATTTCTCTCGGCTCGAACGCGTGGAACCCGTGTCGACGGCATGCCCGGAGGCGGACGGGTACCGTCCCGGCACCTCCGGTATCGGCGTGCCCGGCCCGTTGCTTTACTCATGCTATCCGCGTCTCGGGTGCCGTCGGCTGACGGTCACCGTGGACACCTCCCTCTTTGGCCGGATCTGACGCCGGCCCACGGGGTCGCCGGGAGGGGGAACCGCACGCCTCGTAGACCTCCGATAAGCGTCTAAACCCGGTCCGGCCCGGTGTAGGGTCGCCATGAAGGCCCCGACTGCTCGAGTGAGGTGAGTGCGACGGTTGATTTCGATGACGCCGACGGTCAGCGCCGGGCGGCGGACGAGGAAGATCTGGAGACGCTCAAGGCCCGCGCCCTCTCCGCCGAGGAGGAGGTCACCGTCCTGCGTCGTCGGCTCCAGGAGAGCCCCCGCAGGGTGCAGACCCTCGAGGAGAAGCTGCTCGAGACGAAGGGCCAACTGGCCCAGGCGGTATCCCAGAACGAGAAGCTGACCTTCACCCTCCAGACGGCCAAGGAACACGTGGCCGCGCTGCGGGACGAGGTCGAGAAGCTCACCCAACCACCCTCCGCCTATGGCACCTACCTCGGGGCGAACGACGACGGGACGGTCGACGTCTTCTCGGGCGGCCGCAAGATGCGGGTATCGCTCCACCCCGATATCGACCTGGGCGAGCTCAGCCGCGGCAACGAAGTGGTCCTCAACGAATCGCTGAACGTCATCCTGGCCCGGGAGGGCGAGGGGCAGGGCGAGGTCGTGGTGCTGAAGGAACTGATGGACGGCGGCACCCGGGCCCTGGTCTACGGACGGGCCGACGAGGAGCGGGTGGCGGACCTGTCCGATGCCCTCATCGGGATCAAGCTGCGGGCCGGCGACACCGTGCTCATGGAGTCGCGCACCGGTCTGCTCATCGAGAAGCTGGAGCGCCCCGAGGTGGAGGAGCTGGTCCTCGAAGAGGTGCCCGACGTCACCTACGCCGACGTGGGCGGCCTGGACGAGCAGATCGAGGCCATCACCGACGCGGTCGAGCTGCCCTACCTGTACCGGGAGCTCTACGCCGAACACAAGCTGCCGGCCCCGAAGGGCATCCTGTTGTACGGGCCTCCGGGGTGCGGCAAGACGCTGATCGCCAAAGCAGTGGCCAACTCCTTGGCCAAGAAGGTGGCCGAGGTCACCGGCAATACCAACACCCGCAGCTACTTCCTCAACATCAAGGGGCCCGAGCTCCTCAACAAGTACGTCGGGGAGACCGAGCGCCAGATCCGTCTGGTCTTCCAACGGGCCCGGGAGAAGTCGGAGGAGGGTGTGCCGGTCATCGTCTTCTTCGACGAGATGGACTCGTTGTTCCGCACCCGCGGCACCGGCATCAGCTCGGACATGGAGTCGACCATCGTTCCCCAGCTGTTGGCCGAGATCGACGGGGTCGAGACCCTGAAGGACGTCATCGTCATCGGCGCCTCCAACCGGGAGGACCTCATCGACCCGGCCATCCTGCGCCCCGGCCGCCTCGACGTGAAGATCAGGATCGAGCGCCCCAACGAGCAGGCCGCCACCCAGATCTTCGGCCGGTACCTGACCCCTGACCTACCCCTCGACGCCGACGAGGTGCGCACCCTGGGCGGCGGTGACGCGGCCAAGGCCACCCAGGCCATGATCGAGGCCACCGTGGCCGAGATGTACCGCGACGACGAGGAGAACCGCTTCCTCGAGGTGACCTATCAGAACGGGGACAAGGAGGTCCTCTACTACCGCGACTTCAGCTCGGGCGCCATGATCGAGAACATCGTGCGCCGGGCCAAGAAGCTGGCCATCAAGCGGACCATCGCCGACCAGGGCCGTGGCATCCGCACCCAGGACCTCCTCGACTCGATCCGCCAGGAGTACAAGGAGAACGAGGACCTCCCCAATACGACCAATCCGGACGACTGGGCCAAGATCTCGGGCAAAAAGGGCGAGCGGATCGTCTATATCCGCACCCTGATCAGCGACCGGGAGGAAACCACCGGCGGGCGCTCCATCGAGCGGGTGGGGACGGGGCAGTACCTCTGAGCTGGCGGGGACGCCGCTCGCGCCCGGTGCGAGGGTAGGGTCGCCCGCATGGCGATCCCCAAGGTCTGCGGCATCGAGACCGAGTACGGCATCCAGGTGGTGGGTGGCGATCCGAATCCGATCGCCGCGTCCTCGGTGCTCATCAATGCCTACGCCCACGACGTGGCGCGCCAACAGATCGGCTGGGATTTCGAGGACGAGGCCCCCGGCAACGACGCCCGCGGATTCGCACGGGAGGGCTCGATGCCCCCGATGGTGGAGACCCACCTGGTCAACACCGTCCTGACCAACGGGGCCCGTTACTACGTCGATCACGCCCACCCCGAGTTCAGCGCGCCCGAATGCCGGGACGCGCTCGAGGCCGTCCGCTACGACCGGGCCGGCGAGATGATCGTGATCCGTTCGATGGAGGCAGCCGATCAGGCCGTCCACGACGGCTCCCACCTCGTCGTCTACAAGAACAACTCGGACGGAAACTCGTACGGCTGCCACGAAAACTATCTGATGGACCGCGACACCCCCTTCAGCCGGGTGGTGGCCGGGATCACACCGCACTTCGTGACCCGCCAGCTCTTCTGCGGGAGCGGCAAGGTCGGGTCGGAGACCCCGATCCACGAACCGGGGGCGGTCGACTTCCAGCTGTCCCAGCGGGCCGAGTTCTTCGAGGAGCAGGTCGGCCTGGAGACGACGCTCAAGCGACCCATCGTCAACACCCGGGACGAGCCCCACGCCGACCCCCGCCGGTACCGCCGGCTCCACGTGATCGTGGGGGACGCCAACCTGGCCGAGG
>Ga0302314_10005579_pt1 | contig 22915 bp, 22 predicted proteins | sample III_Palsa_N2_3_FD_200533 | JGI IMG/M metagenome (GOLD analysis project Ga0302314, IMG submission 200533) | Peat permafrost microbial communities from Stordalen Mire near Abisko, Sweden - III_Palsa_N2_3 | ecosystem: Environmental > Terrestrial > Soil > Palsa > Peat permafrost | place: Sweden... | reverse complement strand
CGGCAATGTCGTCGCCATCCACCGCGACATCATCTCCAGCGACGCGGCCCAGCCGCTGCATGTGCTGTCCGACACCCGCGTGGACGCCGACCCCGATCTGCAGAAGAAGGGAGCGCTGTTCACCGACCGCTATCCCTGCGGCGCCGATCATTATCACGCGGTGATCCGCGCCTATCTGATCGACAGCAATCACAATCACAGCAACACGCTGGATTATCAGATCAACTGCGCCGACTAATTCAGCCTCACAGGCAGATCCCGTCCCGTCGTCGCGATATTCCCCGCATGATCCGAAGCGAAGATCCGAATCACATAATCGCCGCGCGGCAGCGCCGCGGCATGCCAACTCCCGGCTTCGGCGCGTCCGTCCCGCACGACATTGGTGACCGCATATAAAAAGCGCGTGGCGGCGCTTCCATGGACGGTTTCGCCGCTTCCCTCGGCGTAAGCGATCTTCACGGCCTCCTGATCCGGCGGCAATCGATTGAATTCGAGCGTGACCAGAAGCTGTTCGAAACCCGCCACCGACTCGCCCGAGGCCGACAGGATCTGATAACCGAGCTGGTAGAGACCGAGCCGCCGTCTCGCCACATTGCCGTCGCTCTGGTCATAGGCGCCGACGACGATGCCGATATCGCCCGCGCTCGCCGGGACCAGCAACCTGCCGCCCTCCTTCGCCGTCAGGGCGTTGCCGTTCCGGTCGACCAACCGGATCTCCTCGATATGCGGCGCGATCCGGTCCTTGAGGCCGGGAAAGGAAAGCTCGAGCCCATTGTGGGCGCTGCCGTCCGGGTGGAATTCGAGATGGACATGATACATCCGGTTGACCGTCCCCAATACGTCCCCGACGGCGAATCGCGTGCCGCGCTTGACCCGGATCCTCGGCTTGCCGCTATCGTCCGTGACCATTTGAAAGCGCGACGGATCGATCGGCGCCCCATCCGCGGTGCGTCCGACCCGCATATGGATATAGACCATCGAATCGAGGCTCATCCCCTCGCTCAGCGATTCATAACCCCAGGTCGGCAGCGGCTGGCTGACCTTCTCCGCCGCCACCGCGACGATCGGCGTTCCCATATTGGCCTGCACATCCAGCCCGGCATGGAAATGATCGCGGCTGTCGCCCTGGTCGTTGCCGCGCACCTCGCCCACCGTGCCGACGATCTCGTGAAAACCGAGCTTCGGATTGACCGGCCAGGAGACGCTGGTCTCCGGGAGGACCGGGGCTTCTTCCGCACCAGGAAGATCGCCCTCGGCGCGCGGCGCGATCCTGCGCAGGCGGCGCGCGGGCGAATCGGCCACCAGCAGCGTTCCGTCCGGGCCGACCGCCAGCCCGTTCGGCTGAACGACGCGCAAGGCGCGGCTGTCGCCCCGCTCGATATCGATGTCGAGCCCGGTCAGGCCGCGCATCTCGCCGGCGGGGGAGATCTGGAAGATCCGCCCGGCCCCCATGGTGCCGACATAAAGAAAGCCGTCGGACGTCATCGCAAGGCTGACGGGGCGCCAGAAGGAAGCAGTGCCCTCCGGCGGGAGGGTCGGGGAGACTGTGCTGACCTGACCGGCGCGATCGATCAGGCGCAGGGCATTGTTTCTCGTGTCGGCGACGATCAGTTCTCCCTTCGCGTCGACCAGCAGCGCGCAAGGCGTATCGAACTTCGCCTGGCTACCCGCCCCGTCCTGAAAGCCCGGGGTGCCGGCGCCGGCCAAGGTCGTTACCTCGCCGGCGGGCGAAATCACGCGAATGCGATCATTGTAGCTGTCGGCCACAAAGATTGTGCCCGTTTTGTCGATAGCGACGCCGATGGGGCCGTTGAAACGCGCCTGGCCGACGGGACCGTCGCGATAGCCCGCCGTCCCGTCCCCGGCCACGGTCGTCACCACGCCCTGCGGCGTGATCTTGCGGATGGCGTTATTGCCGGTATCGGCGACGAGCAGGTTTCCCGCCTCGTCGATCGCCAGGCCGGACGGCGTGTTAAAGGCCGCCTCGGCCGTGCCGTCGGCGAAACCTTCCCGCGTGCCGGCCAACGTCGTCACCATGCCGTCGGGCAATATCTTGCGGATGCGGTTGGTGTCGCCGGCATCGGCGACAAAAAGGTTTCCCTGGCGATCGATAGCCAGTCCGAACGGATCCGCGAACCGCGCGAGCCGTGCCTCCCCGTCGGCGAATCCCGCTACCCCATTCCCCGCCAAAGCCACCGCCCGGGCCGGCCAACCGAATGCGGTGCCCGGTTTTAGGCTCGAGCGGGGCGCCTGTTCGCCCTCTTTTGGCAGGGAAGTGAAATAGAAAAGTGCGGCCGCGCCGATGAAAAGCAGGGCAGCCAAGACGACACGCCCCGAATATCCTAACTTCGCCAATTTACCTCACCCCAGCAATCGTCCCCGCCGCACCGAGCATTGGGAATACAGCATTTTTGGCGAAACGAATATCAACCAAACACCGGAACACATAGTGAACATTTTCATTGACGCCGCGCGCATGTATTAGCTAAGCTAGACTCTGAAAATGGGAGATCGGACATGGCTGTCGTCACCATCCATACGGCGAAAACGACCCTGTCGCAGCTTATCGCCCGCGCCGAAGCCGGCGAAGAGATCGTTCTGGCGCGTGGAAACCAGCCAGTCGCGAAGATCGTCGCCATCGAACCCGCGCCTCAAAAACGCCAAGCTGGTGCCTATCGAGGAAAGATCTCCATCGATCCAGCGTTCTTCGATCCTCTTCCTGACGATGAATTGGACGCGTGGGAGTAATTGGTGCGCTTGCTATTGGATACCCACGCCTTTTTGTGGTGGCTGATAGATGATGAGCGCTTGCCGCGCATTACTCACGACGCCATAGCCGAGGGAAGCAACAGCATTTTCGTCAGCGCGGCGTCTGCGTGGGAACTCGCCACGAAACACAGGATCGGCAAACTTCCTGGCATCTCCGAAATTGTCGCGTCTCTCGATGAAGTCCTTCTTGGACAGGGCTTCAAGGAACTTTCGATTACGGTGGAACATGGCCGCGCCGCGGGGGCCTTAGCAGGCCCGCACCGCGATCCTTTCGATCGAATGTTGATCGCTCAGGCGATGATCGAGGAAATGGTGCTCGTGTCGAACGAACAGTTGTTCGACAATTATGGGGTCCAGAGACTCTGGCAATGACCGCTATAAATCACGCCCTCGATTGGCTGCGCCTCTATCGCAGCGAAAATGTCGGACCGGTCACCTTCTTCCGCCTGATCGAGCGTTTCGGCACGGCGAGCAAAGCGCTCGACGCCCTTCCCGATCTGGCCGGACGGGGCGGAAAGAAGAAGATCGCCTTATATCCGAAGGACGCGGCCGACAGAGAGCTGGGCGCGCTTCGGCGGATCGGCGCGGAGTTGCTACTCGCCTCCGACCCCGCTTTTCCCGAAGCGCTGCGCGCGCTGGAAATCGCGCCGGTGCTGACGGTGTTGGGCAACCCGGATCTCCTGACCCGCCCCTCCGTCGCCATCGTCGGCGGCCGTGACGCGTCGCTCAATGGCCGCAAGATCGCGCATACCATCGCCGCCGATCTCGGCGCGGCAAGATATGGGGTGGTCTCCGGCCTGGCGCGCGGCATCGACACGGCGGCGCATCGGGGCGGCCTGGCCACCGGCACCGTGGCTGTGCTGGCCGGCGGCGTCGACCATATCTATCCGCCGGAGAACGCCAATCTGCACGCCGCCATCGCGGAGTCGGGCTGCCTCGTCTCTGAGATGCCGCCGGGCTTTTCGCCGCAGGCCCGGGACTTCCCACGCCGCAATCGCATCGTCTCCGGCCTGGCCCAGGGCGTCGTGGTAATCGAGGCCAAGTTGAAATCGGGGTCGCTGATCACGGCGCGTTTTGCCCTCGAACAGGGCCGCGAACTGTTCGCCGTGCCGGGCTCGCCGCTCGATCCCCGCTCGGCCGGCTGCAACGCCCTGATCAAGCAGGGCGCCATGCTGGCGGAAAATGCGGACGATATTATTTCGACCCTCGGTTTGCTGCCCGGCCTGCCCGCCGCGCCCCGCAGGGAGCCGCTTTCTACAGAGGTGGAAGGGGGTAAAAGCTTGTCGGAGGCGCAAAATTCCGTGTTGGCGCTGTTAAATGTCACCGCCGTAACGGTTGACGAAATCCTCCGCCAATGCCAATTGTCACCATCCACTTTGTCCCTGGTCCTGTTGGAGCTGGAATTGGCGGGGCGGCTGGAACGCCATCCCGACACGTCCGTCTCGCTCCGGGCCTAAGCCCGAGCGGCGTTTGAGCAACAGGAATAACTCCGTTGTTCCTGTACAAATCCAAAGAAGAGAATCAATGAAAGTCGTCGTCGTCGAATCGCCTGCCAAGGCCAAGACAATCAATAAATATCTGGGCTCCGACTATACGGTGCTGGCGAGTTACGGTCACATCCGCGACCTGCCCGCCAAGGACGGCTCGGTGCGCCCCGACGACGATTTCTCGATGGATTGGACCACGGACCCCAAATCCGACAAGCACATCAAGGACATCGCCAACGCGCTCAAGGGCGCCGACAGCCTGATCTTGGCCACCGATCCGGATCGCGAAGGCGAGGCCATCTCGTGGCACGTCCGCAAGGTGCTGGAAGAGAAGAAGGCGCTGAAGGGCATCGACGTGAAGCGCGTCGTGTTCAACGAGATCACCAAGACCGCCATTCTCGAAGCGATGAAGGCGCCGCGCGAACTCGACCAGCCGCTGGTCGATGCCTATCTGGCCCGCCGCGCGCTGGATTATCTGGTCGGTTTCACCCTGTCGCCGGTGCTGTGGCGCAAGCTGCCGGGCAGCCGCTCCGCGGGACGCGTGCAATCGGTGGCGCTGCGCCTGATCTGCGAACGCGAAGCCGAGATCGAGAATCACCGCTCCCAGGAATATTGGACGCTGGAAGCCGATCTGCAGACCAAGGGCGCGGCCAAGATCACCGCGCATCTGACCCATCTCGACGGCAAGAAGCTCGAAAAGTTCGACATTCCCAGCGAGGACGCCGCCAAGAGCGCCGAGACCAAGATCAAGTCGGCGGCGCTGTCGGTCGGCACCATCGAAAAGAAGCAGAGCAAGCGCAATCCCTTCCCGCCCTTCACGACCTCGACCCTGCAGCAGGAAGCGGCGCGAAAGCTGTATTTCACGACCATCCAGACCATGCGCACCGCGCAGAAGCTGTATGAGGGCGTCGATATCGGCGGCGAGACGATCGGTCTGATCACCTATATGCGTACCGACGGCGTGCAGATGGCTGCTGAAGCCATTGGCGCGGCCCGTTCTCTGATCGAGAAGCAATATGGCGCGCCCTATCTGCCCCCCGCCCCGCGCCTCTACAAGACCAAGCAGAAGAACGCGCAGGAGGCCCATGAGGCGATCCGCCCGACCGACCTGTTCAAGCGCCCGCAGGACGTCGCCCGCTATCTCGACAAGGAACAACTGAAGCTCTACGAGCTGATCTGGCGCCGCACCGTGGCCAGCCAGATGGAAAGCGCCGTGCTGGACCAGGTCGCGGTCACCATCGAGTCCGCCGACCGATCGGTCGGGCTGCGCGCCACCGGCTCGGTGGTGAAGTTCGACGGCTTCCTGACGCTGTATCGCGAGGACCAGGACGATTCGGCCGAAGACGGCAAGGACAAGGACGAAGAAAACTCCGGCCGTATCCTGCCGCCCATGACCGAAGGCGAGGCGTTGCGCCAGGAAGAAGTCCGCCCGGTCCAGCATTTCACCCAGCCGCCGCCGCGCTTCTCGGAAGCCAGCCTGGTCAAGGCGATGGAAGAGCTGGGCATCGGCCGTCCCTCGACCTATTCCTCGATCATCCAGGTGCTGCAGGAGCGCGACTATGTGCGCCTTGAGCAGCGCCGGTTCATTCCCGAGGATCGCGGCCGCGTCGTGACGGCGTTCCTGGAGAATTTCTTCAGCCGCTACGTCCAGTATAATTTCACCGCCGAACTCGAGAACCAGCTCGACGAGGTCTCGGACGCCAAGATCGACTGGAAGGCGGTCCTGCGCGCTTTCTGGACTGAATTCTCGCTCGCCGTCGACGGCACCAAGGAATTGCGCGTTACCGAGGTGCTCGACACGCTCGACCGCGTGCTGGGCCCGCACTTTTTTCCCGAGAAGGGCGAAGGGCACGATCCGCGCCTGTGCCCGACCTGCCAGGCCGGGCGGCTTGGCTTGCGTCTCGGCAAGTTCGGCGCCTTCATCGGCTGCGCCAACTATCCGGAATGCCGCTACACCCGCCCCCTGTCGATCTCGGGTGGCGAAGAAGGAGCCGCGGAGAATGCCGGCGGCGACGGTCCGCGTGCTTTGGGCGACGATCCGACTACCGGCTTGCAGGTGATCATCAAGAAGGGCCCCTATGGCTTCTATGTCCAACTCGGCGATTCCGAGGACAAGAAGGAAAAGCCCAAGCGCGTCAGCCTGCCCAACGGCATGGATGCCGGCAGCGTCGATCTCGGCCGCGCCCTGAAGCTGCTGGCCCTGCCGCGCGAAATCGGCACCCATCCCGAGACCGCCCAGACGATCAGCGCCGGCATCGGCAAGTTCGGCCCCTATCTCAAGCTGGGCGACATTTATAAATCGCTGCCCAAGGGCGACGACGTGCTGGAAATCGGCATGAACCGCGCCGTCGAACTGCTGGCCGGCGCCTCGGCCAAGCCGCGCACCCCGGCCAAGGAGCTCGGCGCGCACCCGGCCGACGGCAAGCCGGTGACGCAAGGCTCGGGCCGCTTCGGCCCCTATGTCAGCCACAACAAGCTCTACGCCAACCTGCCCAAGGGCCAGACCGAGGTGACGCTCGAAGAGGCAGTCGCCCTGCTCAACGCCAAGGCCGAGAAATCGGGCAAGAAGGTGCCGAAGGCCAAGGCGGCCAAGGCCCCCAAGGCCGAGAAGAGCGAAACCGCCGAGAAGAAGCCGGCGGCGAAAAAGGCTCCGGCCAAGAAGGCCGCGCCGAAGAAGAAAGCGGTGGCGAGCTGATCAGGGGCTTTCGCGGAAACTCGTGGCGGGCCTCAGGCCTTGCCACGAGAATCCCCCAATCGATCAATCCGCCGGTGCGTACTGCATCTCGCCATTGCCGAAGGACCAGTCCTCGCGGCTGACATCGACGAGATTGATCCAGACATCCTCCTTGCGGACACCGCCTTTTTCGTGGATGTCGGTGGCGATCTGCTGGAAGAACCGTTTCTTGACATCGACGGAGCGGCCCTTCACCCAGGTCACCTGAATGATGATCAGGTCCTTGCTATAGGTCAGGCCGAGATAGCCTTCCCGCGGATAGATGATCTCGTCGGCGGCATGGCGGTGAACCACCTGGAACTTGTCATGCACCGGCACGTTGGCGATATCGACCATCGCCTTGTAAATCGCCTCGCCGACGATTTTGACGAGCTCGGGCGACGCGTCCTTGCTGATGTCTATTCTGGCTAACGGCATGATGGATCCTTTCTGGAAATCCTGGGAACTCTCGAGCGCGGAAGCGGGAATTGACCAAGGCAGCGCGGCGTAAACGCCGATCATCGCTCCCGCTTTCAAGACATGGCGGCGCCTCATCTGTTCTCACTCCGCAAACACGGGTATATACCCGTTTATGGATAAATAAAAGCTCAGCCCTCTTTCAAGGCGCTGAGCTGTCCGGCGAGCTGGCGCAGGGCCGCCTGGTCGATCACCGAGGACATCCGCGCCTGAGCGCGGCTCCACAAGGGAAGCGCCTTCGCGATGGCGGCTTCGCCCTCGGCGGTGAGATGGGCCACGCGCTCGCGCTGATCCACCTTCCCCACTTCGAGCCGCACCAATCCCTGGCGCTCCAGCGGATCGAGATTGCGCCCCATCGTCGACCGGTCCAACGCAACCTCCGCCGCCAGCCGGGTTACCGGCACGGGCCCCAGCCGGGCCAGCGTCCGCAACACGGAAAACTGGGTGATGCGCAACCCCACCGGCGCCAGCGCCGCATCATAGGCGGCGGTGACCGCGCGCGTGGCCTGGCGCAGGGTAGTACAGGCGCAGGGAGAGTCTGTTTGTTCGCTCGTCATGGAACGTGTATATACCCTCTTCTCGCATCCCTCAAGCTGCACGGGGAACCGGGACGCGAGTCCCGGCCCCGAATTGGTGCTGGTCACGGGGTGGTTTCGACCTCGACGTCGAAATTCACCTGATTCGTCTTCTTCTCGACGGCGATCAAGGAGTCCAGCGTGTCGAGTTCGGTCTGATCGTCGACCTGCCCGCTCACATAGATCACCTGATCGATCACTTGGATGCGAATAGGATCCACCCGCAATTCGGGGTGCTGACTGATCGCCCCGACGATCTCCTGCCGCTTGGCCGCATCGCCTTCCTGGGCGAAAACGGCGGAAGAAGTGGCGGCGAACAGGGCTGCGACGGCAACCGCTTTGATAATGGTCATTTTGCAAAGCTCCGGTTTCTGTTGAAGAGGCCGGCGTCGTCGGAAGATCAGGGCGGCGTCGACGCCCTGTATATACGGGTACATACCCATTTCTGTAAATGGGTATGTACCCGCGTCTGCCGCATCCCAGGAATGCGCGGCGGCGCGACTCCCCTCTTGACCTTCCCACCATGGGAAGGTCCATATCCAGGGGCGGACGCATTTTCCGGAGTTTCCCATCATGACGGTTCGCACAATTGACCTCGCTATCGGCGGCATGAGTTGCGCGGGCTGCGCCGCGCGCGTCGAGAAGGCGCTGAAGGCCGCCCCCGGCGTCACCCTGGCAGAGGTCAATCTGGCCATGGCGCGTGCTCGCATATCTGGCGACGAGGTCAGTTTCTCGCGCATGGCCGACACCGTGCAGAAGGCCGGCTATCACGCCTATCCCCTCGCTCAGGCCGAGGAGGCCGAGAAAAGCAATGGCGGCGTCGAGGTGGCTCTGGCCATCGTCCTCGCCCTGCCGCTGGTGCCGATGGCCCTGCCCGGATGGCTGCAATTCATCCTCGCCACCGCCGTCCAGTTCGGCCTCGGCTGGCGTTTCTATCGCTCGGGCTGGCATGCGGTCCGCAACAAGGCCGGCAATATGGATCTGCTGGTCGCGCTCGGCACCAGCGCGGCCTGGGGACTCAGCACTTGGATGCTGTTTTCCGGGCACGAAGCGCATCTCTATTACGATTCCTCGGCGGTAGTGATCGCCCTGGTACTGCTCGGCAAGTGGCTGGAAGCGCGCGCCAAGCGCCAGGCCGGCCAGGCGATCCGCGCCCTGTCCGCCCTACGCCCGGACACCGCACGGGTGCGCAGGGACGGCACGGATCAGGAGGTCCCCCTCACCAAGGTCAAGATGAGCGACCTGGTGGTGATCAAGCCCGGCGAACGTATCCCGGTCGACGGAACCGTTATCGAAGGCGAGTCACAGGCCGACGAAGCCCTGCTGACCGGCGAATCGATGCCGGTGGTGAAGAGTGTCTCCGACACGGTGATCGGCGGCTCGGTCAATGGCGAGGGGCTGCTGGTGGTAAAAACCACCGCGCTCGGGGCGGAAAGCACCCTGTCTCGCATCGTCCGGCTGGTCGAGACCGCGCAGATGGCCAAGGCGCCGATGCAGAAGCTGGCCGACACGGTCTCGTCCTGGTTCGTCCCCGCCGTGCTGGTGCTGGCCACCCTTACCTTCGCCGGCTGGCTGCTGGCCGGCGCCGATGTCACCAAGGCCGCCATCGATGCGGTGGCGGTGCTGGTGATCGCCTGCCCCTGCGCGCTCGGCCTCGCCACGCCGGCGGCTATGATGGCCGGCACCGGCGTGGCGGCGCGAGCCGGGATCCTGGTCAGGGATGTCGGCGCTCTGGAAACCGCCCACAAGACCGATCTCGTCATATTCGACAAGACCGGCACTCTGACCGCCGGCGAACCCGCCGTGATCGGCGCCCGGCAAGATGAGGTGCTGGCCCTCGCCGCCGCGATCCAGACCGGCAGCACGCATCCCCTGGCCAAGGCGGTCTTGCGGGCGGCCGAGGGATTGTCTCTGCCGCCCGCCACCGGCCATCGCAGTCTGAACGGCCGGGGCGCGGCGGCGACCATCGAGGGCCGCGAATACTGCCTAGGCAATCGCAAGATGCTGGAGGAGCTGGGCCTGTCCACCGATGAGACGCCGTCCGGCACCGCATCGTGGCTTACCGACGGGGAGCGGATCCTCGGCCGCATCGATTTCGCCGATCCGGTCAAGCCGACCGCCGCTCGAACCATCGCCCGGCTGAAGCAACTCGGCATCGCGACCGCAATGCTGACCGGCGACAATGCCGCCAGCGCCGAGACCGTCGCCAAGGAACTCGGCATAAACCGTGTCTTCGCCGACCTGTTGCCCGAGGACAAGGCCGGCGTCGTCGTGAACCTCAAGCGCGAAGGCCATGTGGTGGCGATGGTCGGCGATGGCGTCAATGACGCCCCGGCCCTCGCCGCGGCCGATGTCGGCATCGCCCTGTCATCGGGCACCGACGTGGCGATGGAAGCAGCCGGCCTGACCCTGATGCGGCCCGATCCGCTGCTGGTGCTCGACGCCCTCACCCTGTCGCGCCGCATCACCGCCAAGATCCGCCAAAATCTGTTCTGGGCCTTCGCCTATAATGTGATCGGCATTCCGCTGGCCGCCGCAGGCTTTCTCTCGCCGATGATCGCCGGCGCGGCGATGGCCTTCTCCAGCGTTACCGTCGTCACCAACGCCCTGTTGATCCGCCGCTGGCGGGGAGAAGCGACATGAATATCGGCGCCGCCGCCAAGGCCTCCGGGGTCTCGGCCAAGATGATCCGCTATTACGAGGAGGTCGGCCTGATCGACGCGGCCCGGCGCACCGAGGCCGGCTATCGCATCTATGGCGAGGAGGATGTGCGGACCCTGCACTTCATCCGCCACGCCCGCCTGCTGGGGTTTCCCCTGCCGGAAGTGACCCGCCTGCTTTCGCTCTGGCGCGACGGGGACCGGGCCAGCGCCGACGTCAAGCAGTTGGCCCTGACCCATATCGAAGAGATCGACCGCAAGATCGCCCATATGGCGGCCATGCGCGACACGCTGCGCAAGCTGGCGGATCGCTGCCATGGCGACGATCACCCCGATTGCTCGATCCTGGATGAATTAGCTACTCCGCCGAAGATATAAGCTCGCCCCGCAGGGAGAGCAGATGATCCCTCAGCTGATTTAGCCCGTCCAGCGTCAGGCCCGTCGCACAGAACAGATCGCGCGGCACCGCCGCCGCCTTGGCATCGAGCGCCTGGCCCGCCGCGGTCAGCGCCACCACCACCCGCCGCTCGTCGGCCTCGCTGCGCCGGCGTGTCACCAGCCCGTTGGCCTCCAGCCGCTTCAGCAGCGGCGTGAGCGTGCCGGAGTCCAGCTGAAGCCGCTGGCCGAGATCCTTCACCGTCACCTCATCTTCATCCCACAGGATCAGCATCACCAGATACTGTGGATATGTTAGACCCAACGGATCCAGCAGCGGCTTATAGACCTTGTTGAAGGCGTGCGCCGTCGAATAGACCGCGAAGCAAAGCTGATTGGCGAGCTTGCGCGCCTCGTCCTTCTGTTTACCCATCACCATGTCCCATCAGAACCACGATTCATCATAACAACACAGCTATGCGTTTTGGGTTCAAAATTCAATTGCACACAATCAAATTGTGCGCTATAAACCCATTCATCGAATAACTTCTTCCCTCGGCTCAAAAGGAGCACATCATGTCTGTCAACGTTCTCTACAAGACCAGCGCTTCCGCCACCGGCGGCCGTGACGGCGAGGCCCAGACCGCCGACGGCAGCCTGAAGTTCAAGCTGTCCACGCCTAAGGAATTGGGCGGCGCCGGCGGCCCCGGCAACAATCCCGAGCAGCTGTTCGCCGCCGGCTATTCGGCCTGCTTCATCGGCGCCATGAAGTTCGTCGCCTCGCAGGGCGGCCCGAAGGTCCCCCCCGACGCCAAGATCACCACCACCGTCGGCATCGGCCCGCGCGCCGAAGGCGGCTTCGGCCTCGACATCCAGCTCGATATCGAACTGCCCGGCCTGTCGAAGGAAGAGGCGACCACGCTGGTCGAGAAGGCCCATCAGGTGTGCCCCTATTCCAACGCCACCCGTAACAACGTTCCGGTCCGCCTGAACGTCGTCTGACGCGCAAGCGCCTTACGAGTCAAAAACCCCTCGGGTTTGCGCCCGAGGGGTTTTTATGACGAAGGGCTGAGTCTGGCCTCAGCGAAACTATTGTCCGCGCCTGGCGCGTAACGGCGAGGGAGGTTTTCCCTCGCGCTCCCACTTGCGACTGACGATCATCACATTGCGCGTCGATGGATAGTGCGAACCTCTGATGCTCAACTGGCGCAATGCGATCCCGCCACGGCGCAACGGGGAGCGCGAGGGGTCGATCCCTCGCCGGTAGCCGCGTCCGCGGCGGTATGAGTCTTAGAGCGTCGCACCTGGGGTCTTGTCGGCAGCCCCCTCGAACCTCAGCCCGAGGGGGCCCGATCCCGTCACCCCAGCCCGTTATTCTTGAACCAGATCGTCATGCGATTCCAGCCGTCGGCGGCGGTCTTGGCGTCGTAGGTCGGCCGGTCGTCGGACATGAAGCCATGCTTGACGCCGGGGAACACCACGATCTCGGATTTGCTCTTCTCGCCCAGGGCGTTCTTCATCCCGGTCGTATAGGAATCCGTGATGTAGTCGTCCTTGGCCCCGTAGAGGCCGAGAATCGGCGCTTTGATCAGCGTCGCCAGCGCCAAGACCGACTGGCCCTTGGGATCACGCGGCGGCTGAAGGAAACCGTACCAGGAAACCCCGGCCGTCAATTTCGGATTATGCGCGGCATAGAGCCAGACTACTCGCCCGCCCCAGCCGAAGCCGGTGATGCCCAGTTTCTTGGGATCGGTCTTGCCGGATTTGTTGAGATAGGCGACGGTGGCGTCGAGATCGGTCAGGATATCCGCATCGGCGACCTTGCCGACGACAGACCGCATGATCTCGATCTCGTCGGTTATCTTGCTGACGTCCCCCTCGCGGGAGAACAGATAGGGGCAGATGGCGTAATAGCCGAGCTTGGCCAGGCGCCGCGTCACATCCTGCATCTGCTCGTTGGTGCCGAACACGTCATGCGCGACGATGACCGCCGAAAATTTTCCGCCCTTGGCCGGATAGGCGCAATAAGCGGGGATCGTGCCCCCGGCGATGGGAATCGCGACCTGCTGGGTAACCAGGCCGTCGCTGTCGGTATGGATGGGCGACACCACGGCCAGCGCCGGCCGCGCGGCCACCGCCAGCAGGGCGGCGGCCGAGGTCAAGAGCAGGTCGCGACGGCCGAGATAGTTCTTTTGGGACATTGGACGTTTCTCCCCTTTTTAGAGCCCGAATGGTGCTCGCCACCAGTCTAGCAGGAGAACGCCCTTCCGTCCCTGTTCCCGCTACCAGGCCAAAGTCGGCGGCAGGAACTCGGCAAACAGATCGTCGTAATAGGGCTTGAGCTCCGCCAGGTTCGGCTTGGCGTGGCCTTTGGAATAGAGATCGTACTGATTGAACTTCAGCACCCATTCCTTCATGGCACGATCCTTGTCGTTGCACAGATGCTCGTAGGCGCCGTGCTTGTGCCAGGGATAGAAGGAATGAAAGCGCAGCATGTAGAGCGCCTCGTCCTGCAGAAAAGCCTTCATCACTTCGGCGATATAGCCGTCATGGCCGAACGACATATGCACGGTCTCGAGCCCGCAATTCGGTTCGTAAATCCCGTATTTGTCCTGATATTCCGGCACGAGGCGGTCGGGATTGTTGAAGAAGTATTCGGGGAAGACGATATGCTCGGACCAGGCGCAGCCGACTGGATAGGTGTCGCCCACCACGCCCCATTGCGGTTCGCCATAAAGGCATAAACATTTGCCGAGATCGTGGATGAAGCCGGCCAGGATCATCCAGCGCGGCAGATTGTCGCGGCGCATCGCCTCCGACGTCTGCAGCAGATGCTCGATCTGGGTCAGGTCGGTGTCGGGATCGCTGTCATCGACCAGCTGATCGAGAAATTCGGCGGCCTGCCACACCGTCTTGTGGCCCTTGCGAAGCGAGAAATACTGCGCCTCCTTGGACAGCACGTAGTCGACGGTCATGTTTTCGTGATTCTGCCGGTAGAACTCGGCGACGCGCGGCGTCGCCTTGGCGTCGTACTGGCGGAAGTCGTCCTCGGCCTTGCCTTCCTTGTACCGCGTCGCTGTTTCCATCGTTTTCCTCGGTCGGCTTTTTACGTTAGCGCTTAAGTATATCAAAATCGGCCGGCAAGAGGTAACTTGATCCTGCGAAAATTCGGGCAAAGACCTGGCGCGGCGAGGAAACAGCTATGAGCGAACGGCAAGCGGCGCGGTCGCGCCTACTTCGGGCAATTCTGACCGACAGTCATTTCTGGGTTCCAGCCTTGGTGCTGGCCGGCGGCATCGCGCTGCTGGCCGCGATCCAGGCGGGTTGAGCGGAGGAAGCATGACGACGCGGACTTCCCCCGGATCCCTGCACATCCTCGGCGTGCTGTGCGGCCTGGCCGCCGGCGTCTGGTTGGGCGCCGCCGAGGCGCCGACCAAACTGGTCGATGCCGGCTTCTCCCCCTTCGCCATCTCGCTCTGCATGGTGGCCGGCGTCTTCACCGCGCGCTGGACCTTCCCGACCCTGATGAAGGGTACCGGCTTCGTCTTCGCCGACATCGCCGCCAAGCCGCACCTGATCGTCTGGGCGCTGCTGGCCGGCGCCTTGTGGGCGGTCGCCAACACGCTGACCGTCTTCGCCATCCGCGATGTCGGACTGGCGGTGGCCTTCCCCTTATGGAACGCCAATTCCCTGATCGGCCTGCTGTGGGGCTGTCTGCTGTTCCGCGAATTGCGCGGCGCCGCCTTGCACAACAAGATCAAGGTCGGCCTGGGCGGCGTGTGCATCGTCATCGCCGCCATCCTGCTCGGCTTCTCGACGCTGCAAGGCGGCGATAGCGGTCAGGGTTCGCCCCACGCCGCGCGCGGCCTGCTGGCGGCCGCCGGCGCCAGCCTGATGTGGGGCACCATGTATGTGCCCTATCGTAAGGCGTATCTGTCCGGCATGAACCCCCTCTCCTTCGTCACCCTCTTCACCTTCGGCGAATTGGGCACGATGCTGGCTTTGACCTGGACGCTCGATGGCGGCGCGCACTCCTCGCTTGTGCCGCTTTTGCATGCCCGTCATCTGCTGTTCTGGTTGTTCCTGGGCGGCTTCATCTGGGTCATCGGCGATCTGTTCCAGCAATTCGCCACCAAATATCTCGGCATCGGCCGCGGCATTCCTCTATCCAACACCAACCAGCTGTGGGGCCTGGCCTGGGGCGCCCTGGTGTTCGGCGAACTGCGCGGCGCCGATACGACACATTTAGGGCTCGTGGTCGGCGGCTCGCTGCTGATGATCGCCGGCGCCTTGGCGATCGGTACCGCGGCCGCTTGCTCCAACGAAATCCAGTCGCGCGACGCGGCGCTGGAGCGCGAATGTTTCCGCTACGGCCTCGATTACAAGGAAACCCGCGACGCCCAGGACGGCATAGCAACGACGCAGGCCAAGTCCCGCCGCTGGTGGGATTGGCTCATCGTGGCGGCCGCCGCCGGTCTGTTCGCCTGGCTTGGCTCCGGCGCGACAGTGCCTCCGCTGGCCATGGATGTCGGCTGGATCGGCGCGCTGTCGGTCCTGCTGCTGGTCGCGCTCGGCATCGGCGGCTGGTCGCTGTGGGTGCGGACGCGGTTCGGGTAATCCATGGCGGTCAGGCTGAAGGATATCGCGCGCGAGCTCGGGGTCTCGACAGTCACCGTGTCGAAGGCGCTGCGCGGCCGCGCCGATATCGGCGAGAGCACGCGCGAGAAGGTGCTGAAACTGGTGGCGGAGCTCGATTACCGCCCCAACATGCTGGCGCGCGGCCTGGCCAGCGGACGATCCTATGCGGTCGGGCTGGTGGTACCGGATCTGGTGCATCCCTTTTTCGGCGAATTCGCCAAATCCCTGGCAGGGAGCTTACGCGCCGAGGGCATGGCGCTGATCCTGGCCTCGTCGGAGGAGGATCCCGCCGTCGAGCAGCAGGAAATCCGCACACTGCTGGGCCGGGGAATCGACGTGCTGCTGGTCGCCTCCTGCCGCCCCGCCGCCGAGTTTCCGGCCGATCTGGCCGAAAGCCAGACGCCGGTGCTGCTGATCGATCGGCACTTCAGCCGGACGAAGGCCGATTTCGTCGGCTCGGACGATGTCTGCATCGGCGAGGTGGCGACGCGCCATCTGATCGGCATCGGCCGCAAACGCATCGCCCATATCGGCGGACGCGGCATGAGCCCCTCGCTCGACCGCCTCAAGGGCTTCAAGCGAACGCTGGCCGCCGCCGGCATTCCTTTGCCGAAGGCGTATGTCGTGACGCGCGACCGTTTCGAGGAAGCCGGCGACCGCACCGGCTATCACGCCATGCAGGAACTGCTGGCCCAGAAACAGCGGCCCGACGCAGTCTTTTGCTACAACGACCTCTCCGCCATCGGCGCGATGGAAGCGGCCATCCAGGCGGGTTTACGCATCCCCGAGGACATCGCCTTCGTCGGCTGCGGCAATCTGCGCTACGCCGATTATCTGCGCATCCCGCTGTCTTCGGTGGATCAGGCCAGCGACCGACTCGGCGAAGCGGCAGCGCGGCGTGCGCTGGAATTGGCGGCGGAACCGGATCAGGCGCCGCAGGCGATCCGATTGGAACCCAGGCTTATCGTGCGCCGGTCCAGCGTGATCTAGAAGTGCAGCTGGTCGCCGACATAATAGGAGAAGCGGTTGGTGTCCTGGATGTTCTGCAGGCCACGCCCGAAGGTGAAGATCAGGTTGTTGGCGTCGTCGACGGTGTAATAGCCGCCGACATTGAAGCCCGTGCTCGGCCTCGACGAGACGCCGGTGCCGCCCTCGACGGTCTGCCCGGTCAGATCGGCGGTCTGATGGAAGATTTCCGCCCCCAGCGTCCACTCCTCCGACAGCTTGCGCAGCACCGTCAGGCCGGTGAACCAGTAATTGCGGTCGGTATCGGCATAATGGTTGATCCAATAACCGCCGCCGCCGTAAGCGGTCCAGTCGCCGAAGGATTTCTGCACCCAGACCGGCAGGAAGGTGCGCTGGTGGCCGGCCCCCAGCCCGCGCGAAGCCACGCCGGAGGGGAAATCGGTGATCGGATAGATCGCCACCTGCGGACGCCAGCCCTCCTCGTCCTCGTCGAGGAAGCGCCACTTCACGCCGATTTCGGTATCGCCGTAGCCATAATGGAAGTTTTCGCCGCTCCCCTGGGCATAAGTGGCGTTCAGCCCGACATGGGCCTGCACGTCCGGCAGCGGACCGTAATTCATGTCGACGCTGGGCCAGGCGCCGGATCGTCCGTCCCGGGTGTAGGTTCCCTGCATCGCCGTATTGATCTCCCAATGCTGGTAATCGACCGGTTCCGGATCGTCGGTGACGAAAGGCGGACCGGCCCAGGCGGGCAGGCAGACGAGCAGCAGGAAAAGGGTGAGAAGGCGGGACATCATTGCGCGGCGAGCACCAGCACTCGGAACGTCCCCGGCACCATGGTCGGGCGGTCACCCGCCTTGTCGGCAGGCTGGTAGTCGGCTGCCGGCAGATAGATCTTGCCGGTCGCGGGGTCGAGGGCACCGAGACGAGCGCCCGTCGCGGTCTTGACGGTCCCGGTCACCTTGAGCGCGGAACCTTCCTCCGAGATTATGGTCAGCTCGCCACTGCGGCCACAGGGCACGAGGAAGCGCTTGTTCCTGGCATCGAAGATCACGGCGTCGGGTCCGGTGCCGATGGCCAGCGTGGCCAGCACCTTGCCGTCGGTCGAGGAGGTGGCGATCGCCTTGCCGTTGCCGCATGCCGACACCAGCACATGGGTCCCGGGGTCGTACGCCAGGCCGGTGGGCCCCTCGCAGCCCGGCAGAGGACGGCGCGCCAACACCGTGCGGTTCGGGACATCGATAACGACCATGTCGTTCTTGTCCTCGCCATTGATGTAGATCTTGCCTTCGCCGTCGGCGGCCGCGAATTCGAGCACGCCGTCGACCTCGATCGTGCCCGCCAAGGCCTTTTTCTCAGGGTCGATCAAGGCGACGCCGCCGCCCTTATTGTCGATGACGGCGATCAGGCCGCTCTTGGGCTCGTAGGCGACGGCGTCGGGCTTCTTGCCGACCGCGACCTGGCCCAGCACCGAGCCGTCGGCGCTCTTGAAGATCACCGCGGCGCCATTGCCGCCACTCGCCAGCACGCCGACGCCATTGGGGGCGATCGCCGCCCCATGGGTACGCTCACCAGGCACCAGGGTCGGGGTGACCATGCCGGTGGCAAGGTCGATCGCCATCAGCCCGTCCGGGCGGGCTACCAGCAGTCGATTGCCGCGGGTGTCGATCGACGCGTAATCCCAACCACCGTCGGGACCCTTGATGGTATCGATGACCTTGAGGTCGGCCGCGGGGGCGAACAGCGGAACGAAAGCGACGAGGGAAGCGGCGATGGATAAAGCGCGGCGCATGGGCGGATCTCCGATTACGGTCTCACGTCTTACCCGTTCCCGGCCGATAAAGGCGCTAACTTTTGCGTTAGTATAAACGCCCTATATCAAGGCCGGACTTGACCGCGCGAGCCGGCTGCGGGACCGTCGCGCCATGACGCGCATTCTGGTTATCGAAGACGAGGAACGAACGGCCCGCGAAATCGTGGGCGCGTTGAACGAGGCGGGATTGTTCACCCGCCATTGCGCCGACGGCGCCGAGGGCCTGCAACTGGCGCTGGAGGGGGATTTCGACGCCATCACGCTGGATAGGCTGCTGCCGGGACTGGACGGGTTGGACGTGCTCCGCGACCTGCGGGCGCGCGGCAATTCGACGCCGGTGCTGATGGTCAGCGCGTTGGGCGAGATCGACGACCGCGTGCGAGGTCTGCGCGCCGGCGGCGACGATTATCTGGTCAAGCCCTTCGCCCTGGTCGAGCTGGTGGCGCGAATCGAAGCGCTGATCCGCCGTCCGCGCGGCGACTCCCTGGAAGCCGTGCTGGCGGCCGGCCCTATCCGCATGGATCTGCTGAATCGGAAGGTAACGCGCGGCAGCCGGCCGATCGACGTCACCCAGCGCGAATTCCGCCTGCTGGAATATTTCCTGCGCCATGCCGGACAGCTGCTGACCCGCTCGATGCTCTATGAGGCGGTGTGGGATTATAAGTTCGACCCCGGCACCAATCTGATCGACGTTCATATCGGCCGCCTGCGCCGCAAGGTCGATTTCGACGGCGAGGATCCGACCATCGTCACCGTACGCGGAAGCGGGTGGAAATTCGATGCGCCTCGCTGAGCTCCGCAAGACCAGCGTCTTCAGACTGATTTTGCTGTTCAGCCTGCTGCTGGTCGGGTCGGTGCTGCTGCTGTTCGGATTCGTCTATTGGCAGACCGCCGCGCTGCTGGAACGGCGCTTCGACGAGCAGCTGGCCAGCGAAGCGCGCGAAATCGCCCGCACCCCGCCCGAGGGTCAGGTCGGCGCGCTCGACAATCTGATCGCCAGCGATCCGCATGAGGATTGGCGCGGCGCCCTGTTCGACAAGGATGGCCAAAAGCTCACGGGGAACATTGAAGGCTGGCCACTACCCATTGTTTTAGATGGAGAAAGTCACGATATCGGGCGTCATGCTCCAGGCTTCGGCCGTCATGGACGACATGGCGACCTGCGCGGTATCGGCGTCACGCTGCAGGATGGACGCCAACTGGTCCTGGCTCATCGCGCCGACGAAGTGCACGAGGTGCGCGAGACGCTGATGCGCGCCCTGGCCGGCGGGCTGATCGGCTCGCTGGCGCTGGCGCTGCTGGGCGGTCTCGTGATGAGTTCCGCCAGCCTGCGCCGCATCGAGGCGATGCACCGCGCCGCCGGCGCGATCCGGAGCGGCGATCTGTCGCGGCGCCTGCCTGTCGCAGGGTCCGGCGACGATTTCGACAAGCTGGCCGACATCGTCAACGCCATGCTGGCCGAGATCGAACGGTTGGTCGGCGACATCAAGGCCGCCGGCGACAATATCGCCCACGATCTGCGCACGCCGCTGACCCGCCTGCGCACCCGGCTCGAAGGCGCGTTGCGGCGTGGCGGCCCGACCGAGGCGCATCGATTGGCAATGGAGGACGCCATCGCCGACACCGACCAGATCCTCGCCACCTTCAAGGCGCTCTTGCGGATCAGCGAGGTCGAGGCCGGGGCCCGGCGCGCCGGCTTCACCAGCGTCGATCTGCTCCGGCTGATCCAATCGGCGGCCGAGTTCTTCGAGCCGCTGGCGGCGGAAAGCGGCCTCGCCTTCACCGCCGAGATCGCCGCCGCCGGTCCGGTCCGGGGCGATCCCGATCTGCTGTTCGAGGCGGTGGCCAATCTGCTCGACAATGCCGTCAAATTCACCCCGCCGGGCGGCCAGATCACCTTGAGCCTCGACGAGGACGGCGAGATCGCCGTCGCCGACACCGGCCCCGGCCTTCCCAGCGGCTTCAAGGACAGGCTGTTGCAGCGCTTCACCCGCGGCGACCGGGCCCGTCATCTGCCCGGCAACGGGTTGGGTCTGAGCCTGGTGGCGGCCGTCGCCCGGCTGCATGGCTTCTCCCTCGCCTTCGACGAAAGCGCCCCCGGCTGCCGCGCGGTCATCACCACCAAGGTGGGTTGATCAACGGCCGGACTTCCTTAACAATGACACTCCGTTGAATTTTTCGGAGGGGTCGATGAACAGGGTGGTCGGACGTCGTCAATTGCTGGCCGGAGCCGGCGCCGCCTTGGTCATGAGCCCCCTCGCCGGATGCAGCACCACGGCGACCGGCCGGTCGCCGATCCTCGGCGCCAACGCGCCGCGGAACCTGATCCCGGTCCGCGCCAGCACCGATCTGATCGGCCGCATCACCGTCTGCACCCGTCCCTTCCGCCCGACCGGTCCGCGCATCGAGGCCGAGAAGTTCGACGCCAAGACGGTCATCCACAATTACGGCCATGGCGGCAGCGGCTGGTCGTTGTCCTGGGGCTCCGCCGAGATCGCGCTGGAGAAGGCGCGCGCCACCGGCGAGCGGGATATCGCCGTGATCGGCTGCGGCGCGTTGGGCCTGACCACCGCGGTCGCCGCGCAGCGGGCCGGCTTAAACGTCACCATCTACGCCAAGGACTTGCCGCCCCATGTGCGCTCGTCGCTGGCGTCGGGCGTGTGGACCCCGGATTCGCGCATCTGCTTCGAGGAGCATGCGACGCCGGAGCTGAAGCAGACATGGGAACGCATGTGCCGCGTCACCCACGCGGCCTATGAGAATTTGCTGGGTCTGCCGGGGGATCCGATCGAGTGGATCGACAATTACCGCATCTCCGACGAGCCGCCGGGCACCCAGCATGAGCGCCCCAAGGACGACCGGCCGGAATTCGCCGAATTCCAGGCCGAGCTGGTGCCCGATCTGATGCCCAAGCGCGAAATCCTGAAGCCGGGCGAGCATGTGTTCGGCAATCGCTGGGCGGCGCGCGCGCCGACGATCATGTTCAACGTCACCGCCTATTCCTATTTTCTGCTGTCGCAGTTCCGCGAGGCCGGCGGCAGGATCGTGATCCACGAGTTCCACAGCCCGCGCGACCTCGCCATCCTGCCGCAGAACACCTTGATCAACTGCACCGGCTACGCCGCCCGCGAATTGTTCGGCGACCAGAGCCTGATGCCGGTGCGCGGCCAGCTGGCGCGCGGCATCACCCAGCCCGACGTGCGCTACGGCGTCTATTACAAGGGCGTCTCCTTCGTGCCGCGTCGCGACGGCCAGGTCTTCCAGGTGGTCGGCGACAGCGATTATTACGGCTTCGGCAACGAGGCTACGGATCCCGATCGCGCCGAGGCCGAAAAGGCCGTCACCACCATCGCTTCTTTGTTCCTACCTGCGTGACCATAACCAAAAAATTGGAGGAAACATGTTCGCAGTCCGTGCCCGGAGCCTTGCCGCCGCCCTGACCCTGCTCGCTTTGCCCGGCTTCGCCCTGGCCGAGAGCAAGACGGTCTCCTACACGATCCTGAAAGAGGGCGATCCGATCGGCAAGGAGACCTACGTGATCGACAAGGACGGCGACCGCACGACGGTGGCGCTGACGGTCGATTCGGCGGTGCATATCCTGTTCCTCGACTTCAAATACCACCACACCCGCACCGAGAGCTGGAACGGCACGGCGCTGGAGAAGCTGTCGGCCGACACCGACGATGACGGCAGCAAGCATCATGTCGAAATCACCGCCGAGGGAGCCGGCGGCTTCAAGGTGACCACCGACGGCAAGGCGGTCGCCGTCCCGGCCGACGCCTTCCCGGTGGTGCAGTGGAACAAGGCGATCGTCGGCCACCCGGTCCTGATTCCGGTCGAGAGCGACGACGCTCCCTACAAGGCCGCCTTCAAGGATGCCGGCGCCGCCAGCGTGACCATCGGCGGGCAAGCGGTGCAGACCGAGCATTTCGTGCTGTCGGGCGATATCGACCGCGACCTCTGGTACGATTCCGACGGGGTGCTGGCCAAAGTCACCTTCCGCCGCCGCGGCTTCAACATCGCCATCGTGCGGGATAACTGAGCCCGAACCGAAGCCCGCTTCGCCAAATCTTCGAGCAGATTTGCGCATTGAAAAACAAAAATCAATGCGTCACGTGCATCAACAATTGCGGACAATTCATTATCCACACGGCCTGAAATCCCCAAGACTGCCTGCGTAAATATCGACAGGCAGTCCTGGGGTAACTGAATGAGCCGTTCAGGTTTATGGCGCCGCCGAACATTTCTCGCGAGCCTTGGCGCCGTAGGCGCGGCGACACTGCTTGGCGGCGCGGTCGACCGATTGGGGCGCGAAAGGCGGGTTCCCAAACTTGAATCCGCCGTTTCCGCCCAGACACAGCGCGAGCGGCGGCCGAATATCCTGCTGATCGTCACTGACCAGGAGCGCGCCGATCTGCCAAATCAACTGGGTTTGGCGGCGC
>Ga0302314_10005577_pt1 | contig 22919 bp, 20 predicted proteins | sample III_Palsa_N2_3_FD_200533 | JGI IMG/M metagenome (GOLD analysis project Ga0302314, IMG submission 200533) | Peat permafrost microbial communities from Stordalen Mire near Abisko, Sweden - III_Palsa_N2_3 | ecosystem: Environmental > Terrestrial > Soil > Palsa > Peat permafrost | place: Sweden... | reverse complement strand
ACCCGAACTTGTTGACGATCAGCATCGATCCGTCCACCGCGATCTGCAGCTCGCATGTCGCCGCATTCGCGCCCGTGAACGTGCACCGCAGGTGGTCTGAAGCCGTCGCCTTGCGGGCATGATGCTTCTCCCTGCCGACGAAGTCTGAATCGACCTCGTCGAAGACATCGCCGGCGCTCGGCAGCGTACTCGGCGGGTTGACGTCGATCGCCTTCCCGGCCGAGTTGTAGAAGCCGGCTCGATCCACGACCGAGTAGAAGCGCAGGGTGTGCTCCTTCGGCTTGGCCTCGGCGATCGGCGCGAGAAGTGCCGCTGAAGCAAGCGCAACACCAGCGAGTACCAGCGGCTTTTTCAAAGCGTGCATCGGAGTTCTCCGTTCGTTTGTGTCGTGTGGTTTGACCATGCGTTAAATCTACGCTCGCTGCGAGGCCCCGTCGTCACCCTCAAGGACCAACTTGAGAGCCGCCGCGTCCCCCTGTAGGACGACTCGGATAACCTCGCTTGACAGATGGCCACCAGCACCGAAGCACTGTCTGATCCCGAGCTGCTCGAGGCCGAGTGGGACCTCGCACCACTGGTCGACGGTGACCTTGAGAACGGCCCTGAGAAGCTGCTGAACGAAGCGGCCGCGGCTACCGACGCGTTCGCCGAGAAGTACGTCGGCAAGGTCGCAACGCTCGACGGACCGGGTTTGGTGGCCGCGATGCGTGAGCTAGCCGTGATCGAGGAGCTCGTCGGCAAGGCCGGCTCCTACGCCGGGCTGTGGTTCTCAACCGACACCGCCGATCCGCTGCGCGGCGCGCTGATGCAGAAGATCGATGAGCGCGCGACCGAGATCGGCACCAAGCTGCTGTTCTTCGAACTTGAGTGGGCTGAGCTTGAGGACCACGTCGCCGATGCGGTGCTGAGCGCCGCCGGCGAGGATTTGCACTTTGCCGCGCACCACCTCCGCAGCGTGCGCCGCTACCGCCCGCACCTGCTGAGCGAGCCCGAGGAGAAGATCCTCGCCGAGAAGTCACTGTCCAGCCAGGGCGCTTGGCAGCGCCTGTTCGGCGAGCTTGCCAGCGCGATCCGGATCGATCTTGACGGGAAGCCCGAATCACTTGAGATCGGCCTGTCGATGTTGCAGTCGCCGGACCGGGCGGTGCGCCAGAAGGCCCACGCTGCCGTCACCGCCGGCCTTGAGCCGGGCCTTCGCACCCGCGCGTTCATCTTCAACACGCTGCTGTATGAGAAGTCGGTTGATGACCGCCTACGCAAATACCCCCACTGGCTGGCCAGCCGCAACCTCTCAAACGAGGCGTCGGATGAGTCGGTGCTGGCGCTGATCAACGCCGTCCGCGGTCGCTACGACATCCCGCAGCGCTGGTACAGCTTGAAGGCGAAGCTGCTGGGGCTTGAGAAGATCGCCGACTACGACCGTGCGGCGCCGGTGCTTGAGGACGACGCCGCGGTCCCTTACGCCGAGGCGCGTGATCTCGTGCTCGACTGCTTCAGCGCCTTCTCACCGGTCGCCGGCGATGGTGCGCGGCGCTTCTTTGAGGAGAACTGGATCGACGCACCGGTCCGCGAGAACAAGCGCGGCGGCGCGTTCTGCGCCTACACGGTTCCCAGCGTCCACCCCTACGTGCTGCTCAACTACACCGCCCGGCGCCGTGACGTGCTGACGATGGCCCACGAGCTCGGCCACGGTCTGCACTCACTGTTGGCGCGTGAGCAGGGCGTGTTCCAGATGTCGACCGGCCTGACGCTGGCCGAGACCGCCTCGACGTTCGGCGAGTCGCTGGTGTTCGAGCGGCTGTTCGCTGAGGCGGCGACCGATCAGGAGCGCCTCAGCCTGGTCGCGGGGAAGATCGACGATTCGATCGCCACCGTCTTTCGCCAGATGGCGATGAACCGCTTTGAGCACCTGCTGCACAAGCGCCGGCGCAGCGAGGGCGAGCTGTCGGTTGAGCACTTCAGCGAGGCCTGGTTTGAGACGCAGTCCGAGCTGTTCGGCGATTCGGTCGAGATCACCGATGGCTACCGCACCTGGTGGTCCTACATCCCCCACTTCATCAACACGCCCGGCTACGTCTACGCCTATGCCTACGGGCAGCTGCTGGCGCTGTCGGCCTACGCGCAGTTCAAGCAGGTTGGGCCAGAGTTCATCCCTCGCTACCTTGAGCTGTTGTCAAGCGGCGGCTCAAAGAGCCCTGAGGAACTCGGCGCGATCATCGGCATCGACCTGGCCGACCCGGGCTTCTGGGACGCCGGCCTGGCGCTGGTAGACGAGCAGCTGAGCACCGCCGAGGCGCTCGCCGCCAAGCTGTTCTGACGGTTGCTTTCAGATCTCGGCGCCGGGTACGCTCGGCGACTGACCGCTTGTCCCGGCCGGGACGCCAGAATGGAGAGACCTTGTCACTGACACGAACCACGGCGCTGCTCACCGCCCTTGCGTGCACGGCCGCACTGGCGATAGCTGCCTGCGGCACGACGGACGACATCAGCAACAGCACCAAGCAGGGCGTGTCGCCAGCGATCACCGGCAACACCACCGCGTTGTTCGTCCAGCACGCCGACGCTGCGCTCGCCGCCTTCGACACGGACATCTGGGCGCCCTACAAGGCCGGCACGCTGACCGCCGCGAACACGCCCGCGCGCGACTCTGCGGTCGCCGCCGCCGCCACCTTCTACCGCGCACTGCAGATCGCGGGCTCCGACGCCGAGTCCTCCAGCAGCCTCAGCTCGGTTGTCACGCCGCTGAAGGCCCTGATCCACGAGGCCCACCAGCTCAGCTCGCAGATCAAGCATGGCGATCTGAGCAATATCAGCGCGCTGCACGGCGAACTCGGGATCTTCAGCAACGACGCTGCCGACGCCGGGGCGCCGATCAAGTAGCGGTCAGTGCTGCTTGGCGCGCCGCAGGCTGGCACGTTCGTCGTGCTTGTCGACGACCTGACGGATCAGCTTGAGGTACTGGTCGATCCCGGTGGCCTTGGCGTCACCGTGCTCAAACGCCGTGCGCCACTGCTTGACAGTCCCGGTCGTCGCCAGTTCGTTGAACACCGGACGGTTGACCTCGAGCGTCACCTTGGCATCGCTCGGCAGGTTCTTTGAGACCACCGGCCCCGGCAACTCGACCCGGTAGATCTGCGTGTCGTGACGTGCCCGCAACTCCAGCCCGACGACCAGCTTGAGCGGCGCCAGCGACGGGACTTCCTCAAGGAAACGGGCGATCGCCTGCTCGATCAACGACTTCGTATCGCCTGCGGTAGTCAAGAACCCGAGTCTATACTCGTGCCGCTGATGAGCCGCCGGCGTCTCGCTCTGATCTGTGTACCGGCCGCGCTCGCGTTGCTTCCCGCCGGCGCGCTGGCAGCACGGATCGCCGACAGCTCAAGTCCACCGGCACCTGCCGCCGGTGGCTGGAAGCTGACTTCGCTGACCTCGATCCCGGGCCTGAAGTCCGGGGCGTTCACGGTCCGCCGAGGCTTTGTCAGCTCGCTGCACGGCGTCGTCAAGGCTGAGAACGGGTGCCGCGGCGGCAAGTTCGTGATCAAGGGGCGGCTGCGGATCCGAGAGGCGCGGCTCGGAGACGGCAAAAAGGTCTGGGAGGTCGGCGACGGCACCGGTCCTGGCGGCGACCTTGCGTTCACCGGTGACAAGATGACGGTCGGCGGCCGTAAGCAGGTCGATGCCGACATCGCCTTCAACTTCCCCACCAACCACACGCGCAGCTCCGGCACGATCCACTGGGGCCCGACCGACTACCCGTACGTGACGCCGTGTGGCTTCACGTTCCGGGTCAAGCACCAGTAGCCACTTCGGCTCGGCTCGGCCGCCACAGCCGGGCCGTCAGGTGGCGAGGCCTCCTTACCCATCTGTGGCCTTTATCCTCGGTGAGGAAACTACTTCCAGGAGCACCCAGCGAATGACGACGATGACTGCAACCAGCGATCTGACCGACGAGCAGAAGGCAATCTGCGAGATGGTCCACCAGTTCGCCGACGAGCAGATCCTGCCCAACGCCGAGCACTACGACCACGAGGACGAGTTCCCCGAGCCGATCGTTGAGCAGATGAAGGAGCTCGGCTTGTTCGGGGTCACGATCCCCGAGGAATACGGCGGCATGGGCCTTGATCTCGCGACCTACGCGATGATCGTCGAGGAGCTCTCACGCGGCTGGATCTCGATCTCCGGAATCGTCAATACCCACTTCATCGGCTCCTACCTGCTGATGAAGTTCGGCTCGGAGGAGCAGAAGGAGAAGTACCTGCCGCGGATGGCGACCGGTGAGATCCGTGCGGCCTTCTCGTTGTCTGAGCCTGAGCTCGGTTCCGACGTGCAGGCGATCAAGACGTCGGCGAAGAAGATCGACGACTCGACCTACGAGATCAACGGCCAGAAGATGTGGGTCACCAACGGCCTGCGCTCGACGCTGGTCTTCCTGCTGGTCAAGACCAACCCTGACGCCGCCAAGCCGCACCAAGGGATGACCTGCTTCATCACCGAGAAGCAGCCGGGAGTTCACGAGAACACCGGCGAATACGCGGGCCTGATCGTCCCGCCGCAGCTGCGCAAGATGGGCTACAAGGGCGTCGAGTCAACCGAGCTGGTCTACGACGGCTACAAGTGCCCGGCGACCAACATCCTCGGTGGCGAGGAGGCCGGCCTGAACAAGGGCTTCGCGCAGATGATGGACGCGCTTGAGCTCGGCCGCGTCAACGTCGCCGCCCGCGGCGTCGGGCTCGCTCAGCGCTGCCTTGAACTGGCGCTGAAGTACTCGCAGGAGCGCAAGACGTTCGGCAAGCCGATCGCCGAGCATCAGGCGATCCAGTTCAAGCTCGCCGACATGGGCACCCAGGTCGCCGCGGCCCGCTTGCTGACACGCCAAGCGGCGCGGATGAAGGACGCCGGCGTGCGCTCCGACATCGAGGCCGGCATGGCGAAGCTGTTCGCCTCAGAAACCGGTCGCTTCTGCGCCGAGGAGTGCTTGCGGATCCACGGCGGCTATGGGTACTCGAAGGAGTACGAGATCGAGCGGATCTACCGCGACGCCCCGCTGCTGCTGATCGGCGAAGGCACCTCCGAGATCCAAAAGATGGTGATCGGCCGCAAGCTGCTTGAGCGGCACAAGATCTAATCCGGCGGTAGGGTCTGGGCAAGCGTGCCGCCAGACCTTCCGCTCGTCATAGCGCACCGGGGCGCCCATGGCCCCGGTGTCCCGGAGAACACGTTCGCCGCGTTTGAGGCGGCGCTCACGCTGGGCGCCTCGATGATCGAACTCGACGTCCGCCGCACCGCCGACGGCGCACTGGTGATCTTCCACGACCCGATGTGCCGCCGGCAAGCGCTCGACGCCATCACGCACGCCGAGCTGTGCGAGCTGTCCGGCTTGGAGGTGCCGTTGCTCGGCGATGTGCTCGACTGGGCCGCCGGGCGGATCGGCCTCGACGTCGAGCTCAAGGAGGACGGCTACGTCGATCGCGTCAGCGGCATGCTTACCGGCTATGCCGCTGCCGGCGGGGAGCTGATCGTGACCTCCTTCACCGATCCGATCCTGGCGCAGCTACCGCCGGAGCTGCGGAGCGGTCTGATCCTGTCGATGACCGCGATCGGCGCCGGCACCCGGGCCAAGAGCTGCGGTGCAGACCTTTTGGTCGTCCAGGCGAAGCTGGTCGGCGACGCAGTGTTCGCCGACGCCGGCACGAACACGCTTGAGGTCTACGTTTGGGACTACCTCGTCGAGCGGGATCCGGAGCTAATCAACGACCCCCGCGTGACCGCGGTGATCACCGACGATGTGCCTGGCGCCCTAGCCGCTCGCGGATGACCCGCGCGCTGGTCGAGATCCGCCGCGATGGTTCACGGCGGGAGTGGTCGTTTCAGGAGGTAGATGCGGCTGCCGCCGGCGTCACGCTGCACTTGAAGCGGCTCGGAGTTGAGCGCGGCGACGTCGTGATGACGTTGATCGGGAATCGGCCTGAATGGGTGATCGCGCTTGTCGCGTGTTTCCGGATCGGCGCTGTGGCGCTGCCGTGCACCGAGCAGCTGCGCGCCAGGGACCTTTGCGCGCGGCTGGCCGCCGCGCAGCCGCGCGTGGTCATCGCCGACGAGCGCAACCTCGGGGAGCTGGCGGGCGCCGGGTGGAGCGGTGACACCGTGGTCGCTCCCGACCCGGGCGTCTTTGAAACCGGCTCCGGCGGCGCTACTGAGCCCCAAGCCAGTAGCGCCGGCCTCGGCGCTGAGGATCCGGCGCTGATCACCTTCACCTCGGGGACGACGGGCGCGGCGAAGGGGATCGTCCACGGGCGGCGCTACGTCAGCGGGCAGGCGCTGCAGGCCGAGCACTGGCTGGCGCCGGAGCGTGGGGAGCTGGTGTGGTGCACGGCCGCGACCGGCTGGTCGAAGTCGGCTCGTAACGTGTTCATCGCGCCGTGGTTGAGGGGCGCCGCGGCGCTGCTGCACGACGCGCGGTTTGACCCGGTGGAGCGGCTTGAGGTGCTGGCGCGTGAGCAGGTCAACGTCCTGTGCATGGCGCCGACCGAGTACCGGGTGATCGCCAAGCGGGTCGACCTGGGGTCTTATCCGGCGCTGCGGGGGATGGTCGCGGCCGGCGAGGCGCTCAACCCTGAGGTGCTGCGGGCGTGGGAGCAGGCGACGGGACTGCAGATCCGGGACGGCTACGGGCAGACCGAGACCGGTCAGCTGACCGGGATGCCGGCCGGCGAGGCGGTGCGGCTGGGATCGATGGGTAAGCCGCTGCCGGGCATCGATCTGGTGGTCGACGATGGCGAGCTGGTGCTCGCGACACCGCTCAGCGATCCGACGTTCTTCGTCGGCTACCTCGGTGGTGAGGCTGCACCGGTCGAGGAGCCGTGGCGGACCGGTGATCGGGTGACGGTCGACGAGGACGGGTTCCTTTACTTCGAGGGGCGGGCGGACGACGTGATCATCTCGTCGGGGTATCGGATCGGGCCGTTCGAGGTCGAGTCGGCGCTGGTCTCGCACCCGGCGGTCGCGGAGGCTGCAGCGGTGGCGGCGCCCGATGAGGAGCGCGGGTCGGTGGTGCGGGCGGTGGTGGTGCTGCGTGATGGTTTTGCCGGCTCGCAGGCGCTCGCGGTGGAGCTCCAGGAGTGGGTCAAGTGCCAGACCGCGCCCTACAAATACCCGCGGATCGTCGACTTCGCGCAGGCGCTGCCGAAGACTGAATCCGGCAAGGTGCAGCGAGCGCTACTGCGCGCCGATTAGCTCGTAGTTCTCGGCGTCGAAGCGGGCGGTCCGCTGGCGGTACTCACGCTGGGTGCCGGGCCAGTTGTTGGCGTTGCGGCCACTCGGGTCGATGTACCAGCTGTGGCAGCCGCTCGCCCAGACGGTCTGCGCCAGCCGCTGCTGGATCTCGCGGTCGTAGGCGTCGCTGACCTCCTCACGCACGTCATAGGCGGTTCCGGGTGTGATCGATTCGATCGCTTGAGCGACGTAGCGGGCGGCGGATTCGTGCATGTAGACGATCGAGCCCGAGCCAAGGTTCGTGTTCGGTCCATAGACGATGAACATGTTGGGGAACCCGGGGACAGTCATTCCGAGGTAAGCGCTGGCACCGTTGGCCCAGGCGTCCTCGGCGAGCCGGCGGCCGTCACGCCCGGTGATCTGCATCGGCGCGACAAAGCCGTGGGCCTGAAAGCCGGTGGCGTAGATCACGGTGTCGACTTCGACCGGACGGCCGCCGCTGGTGATCAGCCCGTGCTCCGTCATCGCGGTGACGTCCTCCGAGATGATCTCGACGTTCTCCCGCGCCATCGCCTGGTAGTAGTTCTTCGAGAACAGCAGCCGCTTGCAGCCGACTTTGTAGTCGGGCACCAGCACCGCCCGCTTCTGCGGGTCGCGGACCGCATAGTGCAGATACGCGCGCCAGATCGCGACGAACGGGCGCAGCCGCTTGGGCTTGTCGATCAGCGCCTTGCTGCCGTACTCGGTGAACAGATACCAGCCGAGCCGCTCGGCCCCGAGCAGCCAGGGGAAGCGACGGAACAACCGGTGGTGAAGCTTCGAATACTGGCGTTCAGGCTTGAGGATGATGTAGGGCGCCGAGCGCTGGAATAGGTAGAGGCGCTCGACCTCCGGCGCTATCTCGGGCAGGAATTGGATCGTGCTGGCGCCGCTGCCGACGACCGCCACTCGCTCGCCGCGCAGATCGTGGTCGTGATCCCACAGCGCCGAATGAAAGCTGTGGCCGGCGAACGCCTCGGCGTGCTCAAGTGGCGGGTAGGCGGGCTCGCTCAGCTGGCCGCAGCAGCAGATCAGGACATCGACCTGTTCAGGCTTGCCATCAACCGTCAGCTCCCAGGTGCCTGCGCCCTGATCGAAACGCGCCGAGGTGACCTCCGAGTTCAAATGGATCCGATCCCGCACTCCGAACTTGTCTACGCAGCGCTCGATGTACTCGAGGATCGCCGCCTGGCTCGAGTAGCGGGACGGCCACTCAAGGTTCGGCTCATAGGAGAACGAGTAGAACGGCGAGGGGACGTCGCAGCCGGCGCCCGGATAGGTGTTCTCCCGCCAAACCCCACCGACCCGGTCCGCCCGCTCGTAGATCTGGAAGGAGTCGACCCCGGCGCGCTGTAGCTCAAAGGCGACGGCCAGGCCGCCGAAGCCGGCACCGACAATCGCGATCCGTGGCAGTGGGTCTGTACTCATCTGTCGGCTGGTGGGTAGTACGGGCTCAGGTCCGGGAAGTTGGCGGTCTTACCGCGGAACGTCCAGGCCGGCTGCACGACGCACGGTACCTGGGATCCGGCGGCGGGGACAGTCGCGGCGTTCTTGGTGTTCGCACAGCTGACCGACTTGGCGTCGCCGAGTTGCCCGGGCGGCGGATACGGGCTGTAGCGGTTCGAGGGCTGACGCTGGGTGAAGCCGAGGTCGCCATCGGTTGCGAACAGGATCGCGGTGCGCGCATACCGAGACCCGGTGTCGCCTGAGGTGCCCTTGACCGGCTCAAGCACGGAGGCGAACGAGGCCAGGCTCTGGACGGCGTCGTAGTCGTAGGCGCGCAGCAACTCGACGAGCGGCACGAGCTGACGGCCCGCAAGGTCAAGCGCTGTGCCGAGCGGCGGTACTGCGTGCAACAAACGTGCGGCCGCCTGGAGGCCGGTCTCGCCGGCGCGGATCGTCGGGCGCAGCGCTCTGAACACCGTCGTCAGGCGCGGTGCGAGGCGGTCGACGCTGTCAAGCGCCGGGAGCACCAGCGGGGCGACTCCAACCAGCACCTTGAGCGTCGGCGTCGCGAGATTGGACGTTTCCGTCAGCGCCGGCGCCGTGCTGTTCAGCTTGCGGACGAACGGGGCGAGCGCCTTGACGGTGCCGGCGAGCGCCGCCGAGCGCTCGGCCGTTGCGGAGGCGACCTGGCTGCCGGCAGTGATGAGGCGCCGGAGTGCCGTCGGGTCGGCGCTGATTGCGTGGAGTGCCTGCCTCGTGCGGCTGATCAGTGTCTGGACGTCGCCGCTCTGGCTAGCGAGCGCCTGCATCAGGACGTTTAGCTGGGCGGTCGTGTTGCCGCCGGCGCCGAGGGCGGCGTTGAGGTTCGGGCCTTCGCCGTTCAGCGCCGCTGCCGTGTCGACGAGCGTCGACTCAAACGCGCGGCGGGTCGGACGGTTGAAGGTCGCCAGGATGTCGGAGATCTGCTGCGTCTGACCGACCTGGTCGCTCGGCAGCGTGGCGCCGTCGCGCAATGCCGGCGAGCCGGGCGTGCCCGGCGTCAGCTCGACGTAGGACTCGCCGAGCGGGGTTTTGGTGCGGACGATCGCTCGGGCGTCACGCGGGATCGGCACGTACTGCGGGTCCAGTTGGATCACCGCATCGGTTGACGATTCGCCGGCCGAGACGGACACCACGGAGCCGACCGGCACGCCGGCGATCCGCACGCTTGACCCAGGGACCAGCGTCGGCGCGTTGGCGAAGTCGGCGGTGAAGCGGTACCCCTGAACCTGGAACGGCAGGTGGCCGCCGAAGGCGAGCCAGACCAGGATGATCGCGATCACCGAGAACAACGTGAAGCCGACAGCCGTCAGCAGTTCACGCGGTGAGAGAGGTGGGCCGCCCATTAGTGAGCCTCCCCCGTTGGCGGACACACGCTCGGCAACAGCTTGCCGACCCCGTCGAGGACTGTCGTCAGCTGCGGGATGTCGTTGAACTCGCTGCAGGTGACGAGCAGCGCGGAGTTGATCACCTCGCCCTGGGCGTCGCCGGTACTGAGGACGGAGTTGCCGTCGTGCTGGGCCCACGCCCCCCAGAAGGCGTAGCTGCGGGACTTGCCGTTGTCGGAGTAGAACAGCTCGTTGAAGACGTACTGGAGGACCTTGAAGGCGTTGTCCAGGTCGGGGGTGGTGAGGTTCAGATGGTGCGCCGCCGTGAGCAGCGACGGCAGGCTCAGGTTGCCGCTGGCGACGGCCGGGCGGATCACGTTGCGCAGCGCCGGCGACGCGTGTGACGCCAGCGTCTGTGTTGCCCTCAGGGTCTTCGGCAGATTTTCAAGTGCGGGGGTGAGCGCGCTCAGCGTCGGCCTCAGATCGCCGGCGAATGTGGTTGCCGAGCTGAGTGCGGCGCGGGTGTCGCCGAGTGTGCTCGGCAGCAGCCGCAGCGACTGCTGAAGGGCCGAGTCCTGCGAGGCGAGCGCGGTCAGCGTTTTGCTGCCGTCGGCGACGATCTGCCGCAGCTCGTCGTTCCGGCTGCCGGCGGCCACCGCCAGCACCGACAGCGAGTGGATGACCTTGGCGAGCGTCGTGCGCCGCTGATTCAGCGCGGTCGTCAGCTCGCGGATCTGATCGGCGGTTGGACCGATCTGGGCGAACAGCGCCCGCAGGTTGGGGCCTTGGTTGCGCAGGCCATAGCCGGTGGCGCTGATCAGCGCCGCGAGATAGTCACGCGTGTCGCCGTCAAGCGCGTCAAGCAGGTCGTCGACGGGGACAGGAACGGTCGACCGGCCGATCCCGATGACTGCGCCACTGGGCAACAGGCCGGCGTTCTTTGAGCCAGGGTTGAGATCGACATCGAGATCGTCAAGCGGCGTCTGCGGCACCAATTGAGCGGTCGCGTTCTTGTACACGTGAGGGAGCTGCGAACGCTCGATCGACAGCGTCACCAGCGACTCCCCATTGCGGACAGCGGCGGCGGAGATCTCACCGACCGGCACGCCGGCGACGTCGGCGGGCTGGCCGAGGCCCGGGGCGATCCCCGGCGTGGCGCTGAAGGCGACGCGGATTTGATAGCGGCTGGCGAACGGCGACGTCAGCCGCTGTTTGCCGAGGATGTATACGCCGAGCAGCGTGCTGAGCAGGGCAAAGCCGACGATAACCGCCGCCGCCGTCCAGTACCCACGGGCCGCCCGCTTCATCGCCGCCACTTCCTTCGCGCGCGCTTGATCTCTTTGGTCAGCAGCCGGTCCACTGCGCTCATGTTGAGCTGGACGGCTTGGGGGCCGGGGACCGGCACGCTCGCCGCCTGCAGATCCCCCAGCTTCTGGCTGGTGCACGCCACCTCCGGGTGGACCGGGGGCGGTGTCGGGCCGTTCCACAACGGGCGCGCGGCGAGGATCGGCTCCTCGGTGTTCTCAATCAGCTCGCCGGCGCCGGGAACCGAGCCAAGCCCCAGGAGGTCCGGCTGGATGTTGGTGGCAAAACGGACCCTGGTGCCGGCGGCGTCGAAGTCCTCGTTGGCGGCAGCCAGGCCGACGTTGACGTGAGCCAGTTCCTGCCAGACCGTCTGACCGGTGCTCAGCTTCCCGTCCTTGAGCTTGGTGTCAAGCAGATTGACCAGCTGATGGCCGGCGCACGACGAAACCTGCTTGACCCGCGGGAGTAGGTCATCGAGCTTCGGTTCCAGCTGGTTCAGGTCGCTGCTGAGGGGACCGAGCGTTGCCGTCAGCTCGGGCAACTCAGGGTGTGCCACGAGCTGACGGACTTGAGCCAGTAGGCCCTGCAGGCTCCCCAGTACGGCCGGCGCGGCCTGCAAGCTGGGATCAAGCCGGTCGGCAAAGTCGGTCAGCGCCGGGAGCGTCTTTGTGACGGCCTGCAGCGCAACCGGGGCCACCGCCAGGGTGGAGTCGATCCCACCGATCGACGCCGTCAGCTGCTCGTCGTTGGCGGCGAGGGTCGAAGCCAGCGCCGACTCCGCATCGATCCCGTGCGACAGCGCCGACGCTTGCGAAGCGAGCGCCGTTGTGACCCTGTCGGCCCCTTCGATCAGGCCGGCGACGTCAGCAGGCCCCGTGCCGATCAGCGCCTCCGAGGCGAGTGCTGTGCTGGCGAACGCCGGTGAGAGTGTCGTCAGGTCACGGTTCAGCGAATGCGCCCCGCCCCGCCCAAGGCCCCGCGCCAGCGTGTGGATGATCGACACCAGTGAGTTGCGGACCGGCGCGGTCAGCGTCGAGAGCACGGTGCTGAAGGAGACCGGGATGGAGGTCTGCGGCAGCGGGATGGTGTGCCCGGAGTCGACAGTCGGCGTGCCCGGGGCTCCGGGGTGCAGGTCGACGTAGTAGCTCCCCTCAAGGAACAGCCGCGGGCGGATCTCGGCGGTCGCATCGGCGTGGATCGGGCGACCGTCAGCGTTCACGTCCATCGTCACCAGCGCCGTCGTGCCCGGCCCCTGGGTCACTGACGCGACGTCGCCGACATCAAGTCCGGCGATCCGCACGGGCGAACCCGGAACGATCTGCGCCGAATTGGCAAACACCGCCCGCAGCGTCCACGGGCTTGACCATGGCACCGAGCGGACAAACACGGCATACACGGCCAGCGCCAGCACGACCAGCACCAGCACGCCGATCATCTGCAGGCGGAACGGACTGGGTGGCGCCGGGCGCACCCTCGGGGGCCGGGCGCCGCGCGCTGGATGGCGAGCCGTGGGACTCATCGCAGCCGCGCTCCGGCTGGCGCCGTCAGCAGACCTGCGGCGCGGGCGCGCTGGGTCGCCGCAGGCGGTGGGGCCGTCACGTCGTGGGCCGTGGTCAGGTACTTGGCGGGGGGGTTGCCGAAGTGCGGCCCCGGCAGGTAGGGCTCGTTGCCAGCGACGCAGCCGTGGGAGTTCTCGGTTGGGTGGTCGTTGACGTGGGTGAAGTTGTCGGTCGTGCCGGTGGGGAACTCAAACGGGCTGAGGATCGGCGCGAAGGTGAACCACGATCCCTGGGCGTCGCCCTCGCCGATCACGTCGCCGCCGTTTCGAAGCGCAGTACCGAGCACGTTGCAGATCTCCTGCGCCGGCCCCACCACCTCATCGAGGGCCTGGACGTTGCGGACGGTCACGTCAAGCTCGTTCAGGCTGTTCCAGAGCCCATAGGTGTGCGGCGGCAGCGTCTGCGCCAAGGCGTCGGCCGCCGTGTTGAGCGGCGCCGCCAGACCGATCAACCTGCGCAGCGTCGGCGTCGCCGCCTGCAGGGCGCCGACGAGCCGGCTGGAGGCAGCGGGCAGCTCCGCGCCGGCCGGGCGCAGCTCGCTGACCAGCTGGCGCAGGTAACCGAGCGCCGGCGTAGCGGCGGTGAAGGCAGTGGTGGTGGCGCTCTCCGCCGCGGGCAGTTCGCTGATCAGATTCGCCAGCGCCGGCTCCGCGCTCGCCAGCGCCGAGAACGTCCGCGCCGCCGAAGAGAGCAGCTGCGGCAGGGTGCCGGCCACCGGATCGAGGGCGGTGAAGAACTGGTCCGTCTGATCGATCAGCCCGGGGAGATCGGTGCCCGGTTGGACCAGTACCTCCGACACCCGCTGTAGCGCGGGTAAGAGCGGAGCCAGGCTCGCGATCAGCGTATTGATGTCATTCCCCCGCCCCGCAACACCATTCGCCAATCCGTTCAGGGTGCCCTGAAGCCCCGTCACCGTCGGCGGGTTGAACGTGGAGAGCGCAGCGTTCAGATCGACAACCGGCCTGGCCTGGCTGAGCGGCAGCACCGCGCCCACGGCGAGCTTCCGCGCCAAGGTCCCGCGGTGCAACACCAGCGTCTTCTCACCGAGGATCGACAGCGGCTCAATCGACACCGTGCTGTTGACCGGGAGGTGCGGATTGCCGTTCAGCGTCAGCTGAATCCGCGCATATGGATGAGCACCGTGCGGCACCGGCACGATGCTCAGCACCTGACCGACCCGCGCGCCGCCGATCTGGACGTTGTCGCCCTGGTTCAGTTCCTGGGCGTTGGGGACGTCGACCGCAAACCGGAAGCTCGAGCGGAACGGCAGGCCCTTGTCGGCGTTGTAGGAGATCACCAGCGCGGCGAGCCCAGCGGCGAGGATTACTACGCCCAACAGCGGCCGCGTCCAGATCTGGTGGCGTTCGCTACGGCGTTTCATCCGAGCAGGAAGTCCAGGAGTTGTTTGAGTGAGCCCGCCGACCCACCGGCGGGTGCTGCCGGCTTCGGCAGCCGGATCTTCGAGACGGCGTTCAGCACCTTGGTGATCACCGACCAGGTGGTGGCCGGCAGGTCGGGAAGCAGCGCCTTGGTGGTGGCGGCGCTGATCACACGGTGGTGGCCACGGTGGGAATTGGGATAGCCACCGGGGATCTTGGCGCCGCCGTTCAGGTGGGCGGCACAGGCGGATTCCTGGACGGTCGAATACAGCACGCACTGGTTGATCAGCAGGTCGGCGAAGATCACGTGCGAGGCGACGCTGTAGTGGCTGGTCAGCGCCGCACCGTTGTAGAGACCGCGCAACAGGCTCTCGAACGCACCGCTGTCGCGCAGGCTGACGAGCAACCGGTCAAGCGACTCCCCGGCCGGGTCGGCGTCGGTGGCGAATCGAGCCGTCCGCCTCAGCGTCGGGATCGCGGTACGAAGCACCGAGCCGGTGTGGCTGAGCGCCGGATCGATCGCTGCCAGGGTGCTGTCCGCCTGGGTTGCGAACTGTGGGACGTCAGTGGTCAGCTTCGTCAGTGACGGTCCCGCGGCGCGTAGCTCGTTGAGCAACGGCGGCGCTCCGGCCCCGACGGCAGCCAGCTCTCGCAGCGCCGGCTGAGCGGAGTGCAGCAGCGCCGGCAGCCGCGCGATCGTCGCTGACAGCGCGCCGCTGCGAGCACCGGTGACGCCAGTTAGCTTGGCGCCGGCGCTGATGAACCGTTTGACTGCACCGTCGCTGGCCGCCAGCCGGCTGACGACCGGATCGGCAGCCACCAGCAACTGCTGGAGCTGACCGCGCTGGCGGTTGATCAGCGCAATCGCCCGCTGGGCGGCCGCCAGTGACGGGTTGGCGTCGTCAAGGATCTGGCGAATGTCGCTGTCCCGGCCGCTCACGCCGATCCCCAGCTCGTCCAGCAGCACCGACAACCGCTGCGACACCGGCGTGCGCCAGATGTCGAACAGCGTCTGCAGGCTGATCGGCTCCGCGGTGTGGCTGACGGGAACCGTCGGCGTGCCTGAGCTGTCGGGGGCCAGCGGCGGCGCCGACGGCGAGCCCGGATCGCACTCCACGAAGTTCTCGGAGATGATCCCCTCCGGCTCGATCTGGCAGCTGGCGTTGGCACGGAACGGCCCGAATTGGCGGCTCACGGTCATCTCGACGCGTGCCTTGTAGTCGGATGTGAGGCGGACGTTGGTGACAGTCCCAGCCTGCGCACCGGCGATCTTCACCACCTGTTGCGGGCCGATACCCCGGGCGACGTCGAAGATCGCGTCGACCCGATAGCCGCCTCCGCCGCCGCTGCCGGCACCCCCGAACGCGAGGACGGCGACCGCGCCGATCACCGCCACCCCCACAGCCAACAGCACCGCGCGTCGCACCCCGGCAAATCTCACGGGCCCTCCTTCGGCTCGCAGCCATCGGCCACGATCTTCGTCTTGCCCGGTGCCAGGTCGGCGGCGCTCCCCGGGCACAGATTCGTCTGATTCAGCAGCATCCCCGGCGCCAGGTCCGGAAGGTTGAACCCAAGCTCAGCCGACAGCAGCGTCGACGCTGGCAACCCCAGCGCGATCCGGCTGAACTGCCCGTTGGCGTCGTAGTTCTCCGCCGAGCCGCCGCCGTATCCGTGCAGGATCCCCTGGAGGATGTCCTCGCCATACGGGCGGATCCCGGTGAAGATCGGCAGCGCCTTGTGCAGCGCAAACACCGTCTCGGCGAGCGCCGGGAGGGCCACACGGCTCAGCTCGGGCAGCCGCCTCAGCGCGCTGTCGAGATTCGGCAACAGCGCGTCGATCCGTGACAGCAACGGCGCCGCCCGGCTGGTGATCGGCGGCAGCGCCCGCAGCACCGCGGCAAGCGGCGCGGCCACCGGCTCGGCGTCACGAAGGACTGGGTCAAGCGCACTAAGCGTCGGCCCCAGCTTGGTCAGGAAGTTCGTGCCGTCGCCGAGCACAGCCGGCGCCCGGGTCAATGACTGCGCCAGCTGCCGACGAGCCGAGCTGATCGCCGTCAGTGCGGATGCCGTCGCCGCGATCCCCTGGGTCAGCTGATGTTGGCTTGCGGCGAGGGCCGACGCCGTCTTGGCGCCGGTCGAGATCAGGCCACCAAACGCACCGCTGTCGGCGGTCACCTGGGAGATGAAGCTGCCGCTGCGTTCAACCGCCGCCGCGGCGTAGGCGAGCGTACGCCGGGCGCCGGCGACGTTCCCGTGCAGGACCCCGGCCGACTCCTGGATCCAGCGCCGGAGATTTGCGCGGACCTGTGGCGTGATCGTGTCAAGCAGCGCGTCGATGTCAACGATTGGCGTGGTGTCACGCGCCGGAATCACGCCGCTGGTGGCGATCACCGGAGCGCGCTGCGGCCCGGGCGCAAGCGCCACAAACCGGTTGGTCACTCCGGACAGGCCGACGGTGCCGATCGACGCCTTCGTTCCCTGGTGAAGCGGGGTGAAGCGCCCTCCAGTCAGCGTGATCGTCACCTGCGCTTGACCGTCCTTGCTGAGCGCCAACGAATCGACGCTGCCAACCGAGATCCCGCCGACCTCAACCAGATCGCCGGCGATCAGCTGGCCGGCATCGGCAAAGTCGATCCGCACGGTGTAGGACGACCCTCCGCCGAAGACCGCGGCGACAGCCACGGCGGCGACAACAACCAGCGCCGCCCCAGCCAGAGCAAACCACCGCCCACGCCGCGACCCCGCCATGCTCAGCCGCCGATTGGGACGTTGGCGTTGACACCCCAGAACAGCTGCGACCCGAGCAGGCCGATCACGTGAATGCCGATCAGATTGACCGCCATCGACTTGGCCGTCGCGCGGCCAACCCCCACCGGACCGCCACTGGCGTTGTAGCCGTAGTAACACGACACGAGCACGATGAACGTGGCCATCGTCATCGCCTTGAGCGCCGAATAGATCAGGTCCACCGGACTCTGGAATTGCCAGAACAGCTGTAAGTAGCCACCAGCCGAGACGTGGGCCAGCTCGTCGACGACGGCGATATAGGACCCCATGTAGCTGACACTCAGCGCCGCCAGATAGACAAACGGGATCACCAGCCACATCCCCAGCAGCCTCGTCACGCACAGAAACGCCACCGAGTTGATCCCCATGATGTCGAGCGCGTCGATCTCCTCGGCGATCCGCATCGAACCGATCTCGGCGACGTAGCCGGTCCCGACCTTCGCGGCCATCATGTAGCCGAACGCATACGGCGTCAGCTCGCGCAGGTCGCAGAGCGCGGTGAACGCGCCGGCCACCGAAGGCGCTCCGACCGCCCCGGCGCCGTAGCCCCCCTCGATCCCGCACTCAAGCCCGAGCACAAACACCAGCCCGGCGATTGTCAGCACCGAGCCGGTGATCAGGATTCCCGCCTGGCGCAACATCTCGCCGAAGAACCGCCCTGAGCCCTCGGGAATCAACCCGATGATCCGCCCGAAGAACGAGAACATCTCGCCCAGCGTCTGCAGCCGCACACTGAGAAACGACCGCGTGTTCATCGGATGATCGACAGGTTCGGGTGCGTCGCCAGCAGCGTCTGCGTGAAGACGTAGTTGAAGATGCCGATACCGAGGAACGAGATCACGATCGCCCGGTTGACGGCGCGGCCCACTCCGCCCGGCCCGCCGGACGCCGTCAGCCCCTTGTAACAGCAGACGACCGCGATGATCGCCCCGTAGCCGACCGACTTGATCAGCGAGCCGGCCAGTTCGGTGGCGGTCGCGTTGTCCAGGTACGACGCCCAGAACGGTCCGAGCGGCGCGTGGTGCTGGAGCGTGATCAGCACGCCGCCAACCGTGCCGAACGCCAACGCGAAGATGTCGAGGAACGCGGTCAGCAGCACGAGCGCAAGGAACCGCGGAACGACGATGTTCTTGACCGGGTCGATCCCCAGCACCACCAGTGCGTCGAGCTCCTCCCGCACTTTGCGCGCACCGAGATCGGCGGTGATCGCGGTCCCCGCCACGCCAGCGACGACGATCGCGCACACCAGCGGCGCAAACTCGCGGATCACGATCACCACGAACAGCCCGCCGAGACGGTCCAAAGAACCGAACAACGACAGGAAGTTCGCCGCCTGCACCCCAGCCGGCCCATAGGTCAGCGCGACCGACACGATCAGCAGCGACGGCAGGCACAAGCGCAGCGCCAGCAGGAACTGGCGGACGAACTCACGGCCGTACGGGTATGGCGGCACCACCGCAGCCCGCAGGGTCTGCATCGTCAGCGCACCGATATCCCCGAGCTCCGTCAGGCCAAGCCCGGCGGTCAACCGCTTGATCGACACCAATCTCTCACCCCGCTCAAAGCGCTAACCAACGCTGCTCCACTCTTGCAAGGGCCAGAACATAACATCTTCGATGGCGGTATGAAGCGCTAGGAATAGCGGGCTACCACCCACCGCCATAAGTAGCCTTATGGTATGGTCCGCCGCCATGGGAGCCACCACAGCTGATCCGTCGCACGCCGCCACACCGGCGGCCAACCCGAAAGTCCCCACCGACTTCCTCTACTGGCAGGCGCGGGACGAGCCGAAGCAGCGCCGCATCCGTGCGGTCGTCAAGCGCACTCTCCGCTTTGATCTCTGCCCCCCGGACGAAGCGATGAGCACCGTGATCGCCGACATGTGGGCCGGCGATCCGGTCGCCGAGCGGTTCGTCGACGAGGTGTTCTTCGGTGAGCTCGGTCCGCGCAAGGGCCGCAACATGCTCGACCAAGCACTCAACGAGGGGATCAACAAGGTCGAGAACCCCCCACCGTCGATGAAGGCGCTGTTTGAGCAGTTCGAGACGGTGCCGGACTGGGTTGACCGGGACCTCGTCGAGCAGGGCGCCGCGATCTGGCGCCGCTGGGGCACCGATCTGTTCAACGTCGCGGGTGCCGAGACCCTCGAGATGTACACCGAGAGTGCGGTCGCCACCCCACTCTCACTCGCCGGCGGCTACGCCGGGGACAACGCGCTACGCCGCTTCCTGGAGACGACCCGCTTCTGGATGGACGTCTCCGAGCCTGGTGCCCTGTTCCAGACTGGTGGTGCCGGCCGCGGCACCGCGATGCGTGTCCGCGTGATGCACGTCAGCGTCCGCCGCCGCGTCGCCGAACACGCTGAATGGGACATGGACAAGTGGGGCCTCCCGATCAGCCAGACCTACATGATGCTGACGCTGCTCGGCGGTAGCGTCGCCCCGGCGCTGATGATGTGGGGCCTCGGCCACATCACCACGCCGAAGGAGATCCGTGCCCTTCAGCACTACCAGCGCTACCTCGGCCACCTGGTCGGGGTGTTCCCCGGTTATTACCCGGAGACGATTCGCGGCGGGCTGCAGCTGCTCTACGCAGTCGCTGTCAGCCGCAGCTACACCTCCGGCCATCACGGCGCCGAGCTGATCGAGTCGTTCCCCAAGGCTTTCCAGCCGAAGCCCGGCCTCAAAGGCCGGGCGAAGCTCTCCGCTCGATACGAGTCGGCATTGATCAACGGGCTGGTCGCGATGCTGATGGCTCCCGCCACGCGCAAGCGCTATGACGTCCCCGGCCTGTTCCCGTGGGCCTTGCTGGTGCTCGGCCGGGCGCCGCTGATCGCCGCCGCGGAGCTCGCCGGACACGCTTCACCGGCGATCGCCCGCAAACGTGAGGCCCGCGCGGTCAAGCGGCGGGAGACGTGGTACGCCACGCAGATGGACGGCCGTGAGGCCGCATTCGAAGCGCAGTCCGGACTGCGCCGCTAACGACCAGACGAGGACAGCATGCCGACAGTTGAGGTAATCGACCGCTGGACCGGGCCTGGCAGGTTCGACGAGGAGATCGTCACGCCGCCGCCGCACGAGGACGGCTGGCACCCGAGCACCCAGCGCGGACAGTTTGAGCACTGGTACTTCGACGCGCGCCTGGACGATGGGCACGTGATCGTCGGCTTCCTCCAGACCGCAGAGCTGATCACCAAGAAGCCGGGAGTCGAGCTACACGTCTACAAGCCCGATGGCACGCGGATCGAGATCCGCAAGCACTACCCCGCCGCCGCGGCCACAGCGGTAACCGAGGGTTGCCAGGTTCAGGTCGGCGCCAACCGTGTCCAGACGGTGTACCCGGACGGCGGCATGCCGATCTACCACCTTGAGCTCGACGAGGACGGCGTCCGCTTCGACCTGATGTTCGCCGCCGTCGTGCCTGCCTGGAAGCCGGGCGAGGGCCGCGCCGACTACGGCTCGAAGGATTACTTCGCCTGGGTTGTTGGCGCGCCGCGGGCGACCGTCACCGGCACGATCGAGTACGAGGGCACCTCGCACGAGGTCACCGGGGTCGGCTACCACGACCACAACTGGGGCATCGGCAACATGGGCCGGATCGTCGATCACTGGTATTGGGGTCGCGTTTACGCGGACGAGTTCACGCTCGTCTACGCCGACGTCACGGCGAAGAAGAAGTTCGGCTTCCACGCCTCCACCTCGGTGATGCTCGCCCACGACGACAAGGTTGTGCTCAGCACCGGTGAGGTCACGGTCGAGACCGGCCCGGAGATCTGGAACGCGGTCGCCAACCACACCTACCCGGATGGCCTCGTGATCCGCTCCGGTGACGACCTTGAACTACGCCTCGAGATCCAGGAGATAATCCACGCCCACGACCTGTTGAGTGACGTGCCGGTCGTCCGCTCCAGGGCGGTCAAGCCGATCGTCCGCAAGCTCGTCGGCAGCCCCGGCTACTTCCGCTTCCGCTCGGACTTCACGTTGACCGCCAAGGTCGACGGCGAGCAAGTGGTCCGCACCGGCTCGACCCTCCACGAGATGGTCGCGCTGGCGTGAACCAGGTCGTCAGCCGCCGCCCAAAGCCGGCGCTGGCCCGGCTTGACTGGCTGCTGGCCGGCCAACGGCTGCTGATCTCCGACGGCCTCAGCGGCGTCAAGCTGGCCGGCCTGACACGCCAGCTCGGCGTCACCAGCGGCAGCTTCTACCACCACTTCACCGACTTCCGTGACTACCTTGATCAGCTCGCCGACTACTACGGCGGCGAGAACATGGAGCGGCTCAACGAGCTGATCAGCCTACTGCCCGAACCGGCCGAGCGCCTGCGCCAGATGCAGGCCCTGCGTGAGCAGTGGGACGTGACCCGCCTCGACGCCGCGATGCGCGTCTGGGCGACCAGCGACGATCGCGCGAGGACAGCCGTGGCCAAACTGGACGACCGGCTGATCGAACTGATCCGTGAGGCCTTCACCGAACTCGGCTTCTCCTACGACCAGGCCCGGATCCGGGCGCTCCTGGCCTTCTCAGCCGGCGTCGGCCAACCGTTCCTGTTCGGCCGCCCGGCCGGCGACGACGACGCCGCGGCAGCGCTCGAGCTGCTTCTCAGTTAGTGGTACCGGGGGCGGCTGCGTCCCGCGACATATATGTCGCGGGCGGCTCGCCCCCGGCCCTGATCGCTACGCTGATCGCTGATGGCAGAGCGTCCCCTGATCGCGATTCCCGCCGCGTTTGAGCGCGCGCGCTACGGCGTCTGGGACAGCCAGGTGGCGCTGATGCCGTTTACCTACATCGAGGCCGTCCAGCGCGCCGGCGCCAGCGTGCTGCTGATCCCGCCGGATCCCGAGCTCGTCACCGACCCCGACCGGATTCTTGACCTCGTCGACGGGTTGGTGCTGGCAGGCGGCTCTGACGTCGACCCGGCCACGTACGGCCAAGCGCCGCATCCCGAGACCAACGGATTCAGTGAACAACGCGACTCACTTGAGCTCGCCCTGATCCGCCGCGCGATTGAACGCGACATGCCGGTGCTCGGTATCTGCCGAGGCTGCCAGGTGTTGAACATCGCGCAGGGCGGAACACTGATCCAACACGTGCCTGACGTCGTCGGCAACGACGAGCACAAGCGCCACCCAGGCACCTTTGCGGGCAACGAGCACCCGGTCGATCTGGATCACGGATCCCTCGCCGCGCGCGCCGCAGGCGATCAGCATCACTCAACGCGCTCACATCACCACCAAGCGGTCGACCAGCTTGGCGATGGGCTTGTGGTCAGCGGCCGCGCAGACGATGGCTTGATCGAGGCGATCGAACTGCCGGACCGCGAGTACGTGCTCGGAGTCCAGTGGCATCCCGAGGCCGACGTCAGCAGCGAGGTCGTCAGTTCGCTGGTTGAGCAGGCTCGGGCATATCGCTCAGCGCGCGTCGGTTAGTCGAGCTCAGTAGGAAACTGCGGCGCGGCATAGCCGGCCGCACGGACCGCACGGGTGACGGCGTGGGCATGCTCGGGGCCGCGCGTCTCGATCACCAGCTGGACCGTGGTTTCACGGACGTGCAGGTTGACGCCCTCACGGATGTGCTGGACGTCAAGCAGGTTGGCGCCAACATCCGCGACCAGTGTGAGCAGCGCGACCAGCGAGCCCGGACTGTCCGGCAAGCGAGCGCGCAGAACCAATCGGCGTCCTGACTGCGTCTCGTGGCGACGCGTGATCTGGGCGAGCAGCCCAGCGTCGACATTGCCGCCTGACAGGATGATCGCCGTGGTCCCGGCGGGGGCTGGTTCGATCATTCCTGCGAGCACCGCGGCGACGCCGACCGCGCCGGCGCCTTCGA
>Ga0302314_10005576_pt1 | contig 22919 bp, 19 predicted proteins | sample III_Palsa_N2_3_FD_200533 | JGI IMG/M metagenome (GOLD analysis project Ga0302314, IMG submission 200533) | Peat permafrost microbial communities from Stordalen Mire near Abisko, Sweden - III_Palsa_N2_3 | ecosystem: Environmental > Terrestrial > Soil > Palsa > Peat permafrost | place: Sweden... | reverse complement strand
CCGATGGTGATCGTGCCGGTCTTGTCCAGCAGCAGCGTGTTCACGTCGCCGGCCGCCTCGACCGCGCGGCCGGACATGGCCAGCACGTTGCGCTGCACCAGCCGGTCCATGCCGGCGATGCCGATCGCGGAAAGCAGCGCGCCGATCGTGGTCGGGATCAGCGCCACCAGCAGCGCGACCAGGATGACCAGGGTCTGTGGCGCCTTGGAGTAGAACGCCATCGGCTGCAGTGAAATCACCGCCAGCATGAAGATGACGGTCAGCGAGGCCAGCAGGATGTTCAGCGCGATTTCGTTCGGCGTCTTCTGCCGCTTGGCCCCCTCGACCAGGGCGATCATCCGGTCGATGAACGTCTCGCCGGGCTTGGAGGTGATCTTCACCACGATCCGGTCCGACAGCACCGTGGTGCCGCCGGTCACCGCCGACCGGTCGCCGCCGGATTCCCGGATCACCGGCGCGGACTCGCCGGTGATGGCCGACTCGTCCACCGACGCGACGCCCTCGACCACGTCCCCGTCCCCGGGGATGACCTGCCCGGCCTCGACCACCACGTAGTCGCCGAGCGTCAGTGCCGTGCCGGACACGGACTCCTCGCGCAGCGACGCGGGATCGGCCCCGGGCTGCCAGGAAACCAGCCGACGGGCCATCGTCTCCCGCTTGGCCCGGCGCAGCGTCTCGGCCTGCGCCTTGCCGCGCCCCTCGGCCACCGCCTCGGCCAGGTTGGCGAAGACCACGGTCAGCCACAGCCAGACCACGATGGTCCAGTTGAACGCCGACGACGAACGGATCGCGGTGTACATGCAGAGCAGGGCGCCCACCTCGACCACGAACATGACCGGGTTCTTGATCTGGACCCGCGGGTCCAGCTTCTTGAAGGCGTCCGGGGTCGACCTCCACAGCATCTTCGGGTCGAGCAGGCCACCGCCGACCCGCCGGGGGGGTACGGGGGGGCGGGTAGCCCCCTCGTGCGGGGGGTCACCGGGGGGTCGTCCCCCGGGGGAGACAGTTGTCACAGTCATCAGTGCAGTGCTCCTTCAACACTCGGGTCATTCAGGACCCGCTGTGGTTCTCGCCGTAGCTGGGGCACCGGCCGCTCGCACGGACCGCCGCGAAACCACCGGCGGCCCGTGCTCGCTAGCCGGTTCTGAATGGCCCTCAATGGAGGCCTTCTGCGAACACTCCAAGCGCGAGCGCCGGGAAGTAGGTCAGGCCGACGAGGATGAGGATGACGCCGACGAGCATGCCGACGAACAGCGGCGTTCTCGTATCCAGCGTCCCGGCGCTGGCAGGCACCGGACTTTGTCTGGCTAGCGCCCCGGCCAGGCCCAGGGCGAAGATCTCCGGCGCGAACCGGCCGAGCAGCATCGTGATGCCGCCGGTGATCTGGTAGAAGGTGGCCCCGGTGCCCAGGCCGGCGAAGGCCGACCCGTTGTTGTTGGCCTGGGAGGCGTACGCGTACACGATCTCGGTCAGCCCGTGCGGCCCGGGATTGAAGATCGAGCTCTGACCCCAGTGCGTGCCGATCGCGATCGCCGACATGGTCAGGATCACCACCGGCAGGGTCAGGAAGTACAGCGCCGCGTACTTCATCTCCTGGGGCCGGATCTTCTTGCCGATGTACTCCGGCGTCCGGCCGACCATCAGCCCGGCCACGAACACCGTGACTATGGCCAGGATCAAGATGCCGTACATGCCGGCCCCGATGCCGCCGGGCGCGACCTCGCCGAGCGCGATGTCGAACAGCGCGATGCCGCCGCCGAACGGTGTCAGCGAGTCATGGAAGCAGTTCACCGCGCCGGTAGATGTGACCGTGGTGGACGACGCGAACAACGAGCACCCCGGCGTCCCGAACCCGACCTCCGTCCCTTCGGCGGCGCCGTGCGCGAGCTGCGGCCCGACTCCGGCGGTGCCCAGGTGGGTCTCGAAGAAGCTGATCCCGCCGACCGCGCAGGCCCAGATGATCACCATGACCGCGACAAGCGCGTAACCCTGCCTGTTGTCGCCGACCATCTTGCCGAACGCCCGCGGCGTGGCGAACGGGATCAGCAGCAGCAGGAAGATCTCGAACCAGTTGGTGAACGGGTTCGGGTTCTCGAACGGGTGGGCCGAGTTGGTGTTGAACCAGCCGCCGCCGTTGTTGCCCAGGTCCTTGATGACCTCCTGCGACGCCACCGTGCCGCCGGGGATGGTTTGGTGGGCGCCGGACAGCGTCGTGATCGTGTGGTAGCTGGCCAGGTTCTCGATCACCCCGCCGGCCACCAGGATCAGGCAGCCGATGATCGCGATCGGGATCAGCAGCCGGATCGTGCCGCGGGTCAGGTCGACCCAGAAGTTGCCCAGCCGGTCGGTCCGGGACCGGGTAAAGCCGCGGATCATCGCGATCGCGACGGCCAGGCCCACCGCGGCCGACATGAACTGCTGCACCATCAGCGCGCTCTGCTGGGTCAGGTAGCTCATGGTGGCTTCGCCGGCGTAGTTCTGCCAGTTGGTGTTCGTGGTGAACGAGACCGCCGTGTTCCACGCCGTGTCCGGCGTGACGTTCGCCATCCCGACCGCCCAGAACAGCCAGTGCTGGGTCCGCTCGATGAGGTACACGAACAGCACGGCCACCAGCGAGAAGGCCAGGATGGAGCGGACGTAGACGGTCCACCGCATGTCCGCTTCCGGGTCGATGCCGGTCAGCTTGTAGATGCCGCGCTCGACCCGCCAGTGCTTGGTGTCGGTGAAGATGCGCGCGATGTAGTTGCCGAGCGGGATGTAGCACGCCGCCAGGGCGGCGAACAGCAGCAGGAACTGCAGCCAGCCCGCGAGCGCCGAATTCATCAGAACCTCTCAGGAAAGACGAGGGCCACGAACAGGTAGATCGTCAGCAGGACGCCACCGATCAGGCCGATCCAGTTCTCAGCGCTCAAAGGTCTCAATCCCCTTCACGATGAGAAGGAGGACGGCGAAGACGACGATCGTCAGGCCGACGAAGAACAGGTCCCACACGGTGACTCCTAGTGGTGTGCCGCTAGTGGTAAAACTCGCCTGGGGCATACGCCGCTCCAAGGCAAATCTCAGTTAAGCCTCAGGAATCACCCGCGGAAACGACCCTTGCGTGACGCATGCGCCCGCCGTCCGGTTCCTAACAGAACCCATGCGACCGTTGCGGATCAGTGAGCATGAGTGAGCTCCTGTTCCGCAGCCAGCGGTTGCCCACTGGCGGTCCCGGTCTGATCTGCAGGTGCAGTGCCGGGTTCCTGGTTCACCGGGACGTGCCCGGCCAGGCCGGGTCTTACCGTCCCTCCGCAGGCGTTTAGGCTCTCCGCCCCACTGGCGGCGAGGTTGAGCAGGTTAGCGGCGGCGTTCACGTCCCGGCCGGTGACCAGGCCGCAGTCGCAGCGATAAGTACCCTCGGACAGGGCCAGCTTGGCTTTGACCGCGCCGCAGCCCGAGCACGTCTTGGAAGAGGGGAACCAGCGGGCGGCCAGCAGGAGAGAGCCGCCGTTCCAGGCGGTCTTGTAGCCGAGCATCCGCCGCGCCATCCCGAACCCCTGATCGGCGAGGGCGCGGGCCAGCCGGCGGTTGCGGGTCATCCCGGCCACGTTCAGATCCTCGGCCACCACGGTTTCATAGCGGGCAGCCAGGCCGCTGGTGGCCTTGTGCAGGGCATCCGCGCGCACATCGGCCACCCGGGCGTGGATCCGGGCGAGCCGGGCCGCGGACTTGCGGCGGTTCGCCGACCCCAGGGCCTTGCGGGAGTGCGCGCGGCTGGCCCGGCGCAGCCGGCGCAGCGAGGACCGCAGCGCCCTGGGCCCCGGCACAGTGACGATGTGTCCCTGGTCGTGGTAGCGCTGCTGGCACCGGGCCGGCATCTCGAGCCAGCCCTACAGCAACTGCTGCGAACCCCCACCCCTAGCCGCCTGAACGGCATGCACCCCGCCCCCGGGCAGGCCAAATCCCACCCGAGGTATCCATCGCCAGGTGGCTCCGGCCCCGTAACGGGCCCTAGGCGTCCGGGGTGTCGGGAATGAGTGCGTGCCGACGCAGCTGCCAGGAACGCAGCGGGTGGCTCATCTCGTCCATCAGCGCCGACGGCGGGACGGCGAGCACCGGGCACTTGGCGTGCGCCAGGCAGTACCGGCTCACCGAGTGGTGCAGCATCCGGCCCAGGCCGGCCCGGCGCCCCGTCCCGATAATCAGCAGGTCATCCGGCCGGCCGGCGACATCGACCAGCACGCGACCGAATTCACCGCGCTCTACCTGTGGTTCGACGCGCAGGTCGGCGGGAAGGCCGCCGAGACCGGTATCGAACGCGGCGCACAGCCGCCGCCAGGCGTCGTCCCGCCAGACCTTGCGCAGGTAAGGCGACGAATGCCGCCGTTCGGCCATGTCACCGCCGGGCGGAACCCAGGCGATGACGGGCAGCAGCGGCACGTCCCGCTGCCTGGCCTCATCGGCCGCGTATCGCAGCGCTTGCAGGCTCCCTAGAGACCCATGCACACCAACAATGACCCGACGCACCGTAGGCACGCCTACTCGCCTCCTACTGCCACCAAATGCCGCCGTGAAAACGGCGCCCCGTCACGGCTTACCCCTCAAGTTAACCTCTATCCGCGCCTTGGCGTCCCGGTTCCAAGCAGCTTGCTTACCGCCTCCTCGCGCGGACCAGGCCAGCCGCGCGATTAGCGAATATAAGCGTTGACCTTGAGAATTGTGGTGCCGGTGATGCGATAGACGTGCCAGTTCCTGGCGTACGACGGCGGGTGGCCGCGGACCTGGACGAGGACCGCGGTGGGTTCACCTGGCGCCGCGTTCCCGGTCGACGCGCAGCCGGCGTAGAACGCGATCGGGATGTACTGCACCCCGGTGATCAGGCACGGCGGCCGGACGCCATGGGCGGCGAGTTCGGCCACGATCCGGGTGTAGTCGTCATGGAACGTCACCGTCCCGCCGACCTCATGGTCGAGCACCAGGTGCTGGGTAAAGAGCTGGAGGATGAGGAAGCACGTCACGGTCGCGGTCATGGCCGGCCGCAGGTCCCGGCTGACGCCGGTGATCAGCCAGGCCAGCCCGTCGGCGACCGGGATGGCCAGCAGCGCGTAGGCGGGCAGCAGGAACCGCGGCGCCGCGTAGTTGATCATGAACAGGTACTGCGCGGCGAGGCTGAGCCCGCACACGGCGGGCAGCAGCGCGCTGGCCAGCTGGCCGGCCCGCCGGGCGGCCAGGATGCCGAGCACGACCAGCACCGGCAGCAGCAGCCACCACAGGTCGAGTTCGGGATCACGGAAGCCGACCGTGCAGGGCCGGCACAAGGTCGGGCCGTTCAGCGCCCGCAGCTCGTCCGGCAGCGCGAAGTGCAACCCGAACCCGTTCTGTTCGGCGCCCGCCTCCCGCAGCCGGCTCGCGATGCCGCCGAAGCGCACGTACGCCTCGATGACCCACTCGGCGCCGCCGGCCACCAGCCCGCCGACGATCACCCCGGCCGCCGCCCCGTACTGGGCGAACCCACCCGCCGCCAAGGCGCCCACCGCGGCCACGATGAGCAGCGGCACGCACAGGTAGACCGCGTCCCCTGGCCGCACCAGAGTCACAACCGCGACGCTGACCCCCAGCCCGGCCAGCGCCCGGGTCCCGCCAGCGCCGAAGGCCCAGCGGCAGAAACAGCCGACCGCGGCCAGGCTGCCGAGCGCCGACCAGATGTCCGGCATGGCCTGCGGCCCGTAGTACTGCGCGACCCACAGCCCGCCGAACATCACCCCGGCCAGCCCCAGGACCCAGGTCGGCCGCAGCCCCCGCCAGGCCCACAGCGCGAGCGTCAGCCCGAGCCCCGATAGCACCGCCAGGTACACCCGCAGCGCGGTCACAGAACTCGTCAGCAGCGCGACCGGGGCGACGATCAAGGGAACGCCCCTGGCCCGGGCCGGATCGAAATACGCGGCCGGCGCGTGCCCGCTGACCTGGCTCACGTACACGGTTTCGTCCCAGCTCAGACCCATCCGGAGCGAGACGAAAAGCAACTGCGCGGCGGTAAAGGCCACGCCCACCGCGACCAGCCACCACACGCTGTCGGGCTGGATCTTCCGGGAGGACGACTGTATCTGCCGGGGGGACGACCCCCCAAGACCCCCCCGCTTACGGGGGGACCCATCCCCCCGTGCCCCCCTTGGTGCCCCCCTTGGTGCCCCCCTTGGGCCCCCTGCGGGGGCCATGGGTGAGCGGCTAGTGTCCGTTGGTTCAGTGTCCACCGGACTCAGCTCTGGCCGAAGCGGACGCCGACCTCGTCGAGGCGGGCGAGCATCTCGGCCGGGTCGGCGTAGACGCGGTACGCGCCGGCCCGCTCGAGTTCCTCTCGCCCGTACCCGCCGGACATCAGCCCGATGCCGAGCGTCCCGGCCCGCCGCGCCGCGAGCAGGTCCCAGACGCTGTCGCCGACGACCATTGCGTGCCGGGGTTCCACGCCGAGCACGGCGGCGGCGGCGAGGAACAGGTCGGGGTCGGGCTTGGCGTGCCGCACCAGGTCGCGCGTCACCATCGGAGTGTCCTCGGGCAGCCCGAGCAGCGCCAGCGCGGGCCGCGCGGTGACCGCGTACCCGCTGGTCGCGATGGCCCACCGCACCCCCGCCTCGGTCAGCGCGCCGAGCAGCTCGCGCGCCCCGGGCAGGGCCGTGACCGAGCCCAGCTGGGCCCGGTACTGCGCCGCGTGTGCCTGCTGCAGCCGGTCGATGTCGGCCGGGGACAGCGACAGCCCCGTCTCCCGCAGCAGCGCGGACACGAACAAGCCGCCGCTCATCCCGATCCGCCGGTGGATCCGCCACACGGAAAGGTCGATGCCGAGGCCGGAAAGCGCGTGACGCCAGGCGATGACATGCTGGTACACGCTGTCGATGAGCGTCCCGTCCAGGTCGAAGAGGAACGAGGGAGTCGGTGCTTCGGTATAGGTCACTGCGGAGGCCATGGCCCATAGTCTGCCCGCCCCGCCGCCGCGCCGTGGCCCGGCACCCCACCACACCCGGTGAAACATCTATTTCCGGAACGGATCCTGGTATCACCGCCCGCCACCTCACCCGCCCCGCGGGGTCCGCGCCGCCCGCCGCCTGACCCCCCCGATCCGGATGGCATCATGGTCGGGATGGCGGAAAGTGATCCTGGGCCCGGAATCGGCTCCTTCGTGGCGATCGGTGACAGCTTCACCGAAGGGCTGCATGACCCGGATCCGGGCGGCGGGTACCGGGGCTGGGCGGACCGCGTGGCCGGCGCGATGTCGCAGCGACGGCCCGGGTTCCGGTACGCCAACCTGGCCATCCGGGGGAAGCTGCTGGGCGAGGTCCTCGCCGAGCAGCTGCCGCAAGCGGTGGAGATGGCCCCGGACCTGGTCAGCCTGGCCGCCGGCGGCAACGACATCCTGTGCGGGTCCGACGTCGACCTGCTCGCCGCCCACTTCGAGCCAGGTGTCGCCAAGCTGCAGGCCGCGGGCTGCCGGGTGGTCATCTTCACCGGTTTCGATCCGCGCATCTTCCCGGTGATCCGGTGGCTGCGGGGCCGGATCGCCGCCTACAACATGCACCTGCGAGGCATCGCCGACGATTACGGGTGTGACCTGGTCGACCTGTGGTCGATGCGGGCCCTGAACGACGCCCGGGCCTGGAGCCCGGACCGGCTGCACCTGACCGGGGAAGGGCACCGGCGGGTAGCCCTGCGCACCTGCGAGGTGCTCGGCGTCCCGGTCACCGGAGACTGGCGGGCGCCGCTGCCCCCCGCCCCCGTCGGCCCGGGGAACAGGGCGGGCTCGGGTAACGTCGCGAACTCAGGGAATAACTCAGGGAACAGGGCGTGGCTGACCGCGCGCCGCGAGGATGCCCGCTGGGCGCGCGAGTACGCGATGCCGTGGGTGCGCCGGAGGCTGACCGGCGCCTCAAGCGGCGACGGCCTTTCCGCCAAGCGCCCCGAGCTGCTGGCCCTGCTAGCTACCGGGTCAGCGGACGGGTCCGCCGCGCCCTCAGCCGCGGACCGGGCCGGTGAGGTCGGCCAGGACTTCTTCTAGCCGGGCCAGCGACGCGGCGATCCAGGGCAGGGAGCAGGGGTCGCCGGAGTTCAGCGCGGCGAGCCGCTGGGCTTCGGTGTCGCCGTAGAGCATCGCGGTGGCGACCCGCATCCGCAGCCGCCAGCTCTGGTCGCCGAACGCGCAGCCGGGCAGCACCCCGACCCCGTACCGGTGCAGCAGGACCGCGGCCAGGCTCTCGTCGTCGGTGATGTCATGCCGCTGGAGCAGCACATCCGCCATCGGCGTGAAGTCCGGGTACAGGTAGAACGCCGCCTGCGGCGCGGGCACCGCCGCGCCGGCCGCGGTGAATCTGTCCGCGACCGCCCGGGCCACGGATGCGTGCAGGCGCCGGCTGAGCGCGATCCGATCCACCAGCGCGGACGGTTCGGTGAACGCGAGCGCGGCGGCCTGCTGCACCGGCCCGGCCGGCGCGGACCAGATCTCGCTGCCGATCCCGAGCAACCGGGTGCGCAGCTCGCGCCCGAGCCAGCCGTCCGGCAGCCGGACCACGCCTAGGCGCCAGCCCCCCAGGGCGAGATTCTTGCTCAGGCCGGTGGTCACCACCGTCCGTTCCGGGGAAATGGAGGCGGGAGTGGCGAACGGCGTGTCAGGGTCGTGAATCAGATCGCGGTAGATCTCGTCCGAGATAATGATCAGGTCGTAGGCCTCCGCGACCGCGCACATGGCGCGAACGGCCGCGGGCGAGGCCAGCGTCCCGGTCGGGTTGTCGGGCAGCGTGACGATGACCGAGCGGACCTGGCGGCCGGCCGCCCGGGCCGAGGCGACCGTCCGGGCCAGCTGGTCAGCGTCGGGTACGCCGGCTGAGCCGCGCGCGAAGTGCGCCACCCGTCCGGCCAGGCTCGCCTGCGCGGCGTAGCTGACCCAGCTGGGCCGGGTGACCACGACGTCGCCGCCGATCGCCGTCATCAGGCCGAATAGCAAGGCCTTGCTGCCCGGCCCGCAGACCACGTTGGCCGCCTCCGTGGGCAGACCCCGCCGCGACCAGTAGAAGGCGGCCGCTTCGCGCAGCGCCAGATGACCGGCAACGGGGCCGTAGGAGGTGTATCCCGCGGCCCGGGCCAGCGCTCCGCGCAGCATCGGGTGAGCGGGCAGTCCCGCTTCGCCGAACGCCATCGGCAGCACCGGCTCGCCGCTGCGGCGCCGGGCATCCATGGTCTCGTTGGCGGCGAGGGTGGCGGAAACGCCGATCGTCGAGGGGCCAAGCCGGGCGTGATCTGGGTGAGCGTGATCGGCGCGAGCGCGTTCTACTGCGGAGAAATCGGTGTCGGAAGACGGCAGGGGATGCAGGGGCGTGACGGTGAGAGCCACCGGGGCTGGCACTTCCTAGCTGCGGGATCGGAGGGTTATACGGTCATCACGAATATCAAGGAGTGAACGGTTTTATCTCACTTGCTGTGACGACGCTGTACACCTCTTCAAGTGTCCGCTGGATATACCGTTAGCGCAAGCGCTGATCTCTATGGCTGAGAGTAAGATTCACTTATGCTCGACCTACACAGACTACGCCTGCTGCAGGAGTTCGCGGCCCGCGGCAGCATCGCCGGGACCGCCGCCTTCCTCGGTTACACGCCGTCCGCCGTGTCCCAGCAACTCGCCGTGCTCGAGCGGGAGGCGGGCACCGCCCTGCTCGACCGGTCCGCCCGCCGGGCCGAGCTGACCGACGCGGGCCGCCGCCTGGCCGGGCACGCGGAGCGCATCCTGGCGATGGTGGAGGAGGCGGAGACCGACCTGTCCGCCCGGGCCACCGAGCCCGCGGGCCGGGTGGTGGCGACCGCGTTCCCCTCCGCGGCCGTCGCGTTCGCGCCCGCCCTGGCGCGCAGCCTGCGTACCCACCCCAGGCTGGCGCTGGTGCTGCGGCAGACGCAGGCCGCCGACGGACTGCGCCAGGTGCGGTCCGGTGAGGTGGACGTGGCGATCGTGGATGACTGGAGCAGCCGCCTGGCCACCGAGATCGAGACCGGCGGCATTCTGACCTGCTATCACCTGATCCGGGATGAGCTGGTGCTGGTACTGCCGCGGACGCACCCGGCGGCCGATCCGGGCCAGGCCGTCGACCTGCGGGCGCTGCGGAACGAGCCCTGGCTGGCCGCGCCGGCCGGGGAATCGTCCCGGCTGGCCGTCGACCGGCTGCTCGCCGCGGTGGGCGTGACGCCGCCGGTACTGTCGGAGTTTGAGGGCATGTCGACGATCGTGAGCCTGGTGGCCCGGGGCATCGGCATCGCCATCTTGCCCCGGATAGCGGTCACCGCGGCCGGCCGCCGGGTGGCGGTGCGGGACCTGCCGCACGGCCTGGACCTGGCCAGGGACATTCACGCCGTGGCCCGTACCGCGAGCGTACGCCGTCCCTCGGTGGCGGTGATCGTGACCGCGCTGCGCGCTGCCGCGAAGGCGATGCCTACCCAGGGGGCCCAGGGAGCCCAGGGAGCCCCGCCTAAGCTGGCCGGGTGAATCTGGATCTCAGCCTTCCCGGGGCAGCGCTGACTGCGCAGCTCGTTGACATCCCATCGGTCAGCGGCGAGGAAGGACCTCTCGCGGACGCGGTCGAGGACGCGCTGCGGTCCCGGCCGCACCTGACCGTGCACCGGGACGGCAACGCGATCGTGGCCCGCACCATGCTCGGGCGGCCGGAACGGGTGGTGCTGGCCGGGCACCTCGACACTGTGCCGCTCGCGGGCAATGTCCCGTCCAGGATCGAAGGGTCCCGGCTGTACGGCTGCGGCAGCACCGACATGAAATCCGGGGTGGCGGTGCAACTGCGGCTGGCGGCCGGCCTGACCGCGCCCGTCCGGGACGTGACGTACGTCTTCTACGACTGCGAGGAGGTCGCCGCCGACCGTAACGGGCTGCTGCGGCTGAGCCGCCACAGCCCGGAACTGCTGGCCGGTGACTTCGCGGTCCTGATGGAGCCGAGTTCGGCGGAAATCGAAGGCGGCTGCCAGGGCACGCTGCGGGCGCAGGTCACCGCGGCCGGGAAGCGGGCGCACACCGCGCGTTCCTGGATGGGACGCAACGCGATCCACGAAGCCGGCCCCATCCTGGACGTGCTGCGCGGGTACACGCCCCGGGAGCCGGAAGTCGACGGGCTGCGCTACCACGAGGGGCTGAACGCCGTCGCAATTCGCGGCGGGGTCGCGGGGAACGTCGTGCCGGACGAATGCGCGGTCACGGTCAACTACCGGTTCGCCCCGGACCGCGACGGGCAGCGGGCGGCGGATTTCGTCCGGTCCCTGTTCTCCGCGTGGCCGGTGACCGTGCTCGACGTCGCGGAGGGGGCCCGGCCCGGCCTGGGTCATCCGGCCGCGGCCGCGTTCGTCACGGCGGTCGGCGGGACGGCGCGGGCCAAGCTCGGCTGGACCGACGTGGCCCGGTTTGCCGCGCTCGGCATCCCGGCGGTGAACTACGGTCCGGGCATCTCGGAGATCGCGCACACGGCCGATGAGTACGTGCCGGTCGAGAAGATCGCCTACTGCGAGGACCGGCTGCGCGCCTGGCTGGGCTAACACATTTACCGCGCCGGGCCGCTGTCCAGCCTCATCGAGGTCGTGTGCCTGGCCCCGCCGATGCCCTCCCAGCGGACCGAGACGACCGCACCCGGGTGGTACTTGGCGGTAATGCCGGTCAGCGAGCCAGGGGTGGTGACGGCCTGGCCGTCGACGGCGAGAATCACGTCACCGGGCGTCAGGCCCGTGGCCTGCGCCGGCGTGCCGCACAGCACACCGAGGATCAGCGCGCCCGAAGCGGCCGGCGCAATGCTGGCCGGAATGCTGAGTTGCTGGTTGGTGCTCTGGCAGGCGGCCCGGTTGCCGGCCGGGGTGAGCCCGCCGCCGCCTGACTGCAACTCGTCGGAGGCCTGCTGCCGCGGATTCGCGCTGCTGCTGTCCGCGACCTCCACGCCGAGGAAACCGGGCAGCCCGATGTACACGGTGGAGCTGCCCTTCCCCCCGGCGATCTGCCTGGCGATCGACAGGGCGCTGTTGATGGGGATGGCATAGCCCAGCGTGCCTCCGGACGGCCCGGACTGGCTGGAGGTCGAGGTATTCGCGGCGGTGATCATCCCGATGACCTGGCCCGCGTTGTTTGCCAGCGCGCCGCCCGAGTCGCCCTGCTGGATCGGCGCGTCGGTCTGCAGCATGTGGTTCAGGTCCTCGGTGCTGCCTGATCCCTCATCGCTCGCCTGGATCGAGCGGTTCAGCGCGTTAATGATGCCCTGGGCGGGGGTTACCCCGCCTCGTCCCTCGGCGTTGCCGAGCGCCAGCACCCGCGTGCCCAGGCGGACCTGAGCGGAGTTGCCGAAGCTCACCGTGGTCAACCCGGAGGCGCCGACGAGCTGGAGCAGCGCCACGTCCTCGGTGTCGTCGTAGCCGACGACCCGCGCCTGGTACTTCTTGCCCGCGTCCGTCACAGGCGATGCGATCACGTTGGTGGCCCCGTCGACGACGTGATTGTTGGTCAGCACCAGGCCGGTGGCGGACAGGATCATCCCGGTGCCGTCGGCCGTCTCGCTGTTGTACCTGAGCGTGGAGGTGATGTCGACCAGGCCCGGGTCGACCTTGTGCTGGATGGCCGCCGAGTTAAACGTCGACGAGGATCCGCTGCCGGACGCCTTGTTCTGCGGCACGGGTACGTCGCTGGAGGAGATGCCGGAAGCCGCTGTGCTGTTCTGGTTGTCCAGGGCGACCGTCACCCCGGCGCCGACGCTCGCCGCCAGCGCGGCGACGACAATGTAAACGAGGAAGTGCCCGCGGCGCTTCGGGCGTTCCGGCGGCGTGGACCCGGGCAGCGCCCACCCGAAACTGCCATAGCCGCCGTCATCCCCGTGCCCCCCGAAACCCCCAGGCCCCCCTGAACCCCCAGGCTCCCCGAAACCCCCAGGCCCCCCTGAACCCCCAGGCTCCCCGAAACCCCCAGGCCCCCCTGAACCCCCGGACTCCGGGGGCTCCCCAGAATCCCCGGGTTCCCCTGAACCCCCGAAAATCCATCCACTCCCAGAGTCCCCGTGGCTGGCCTGCCCGTATCCTGGCTGGTTCCCGTATCCTGGCTGGTTCCCGTATCCTGGCTGGTTCCCGTAGCCGGCCTGGTTCCGTTGCCCTGCTTGGTTCCGTTGCCCTGGTTGGTTCCCGGATCCCGGCTGGTTCCACCAGCCAGCTTGGCTGCCGTCGCCGGGCGTGGCGGCCTGGCCGGACCCGTCGGCCGGGCCGGGGGACATACCGAAAGCGAGGGTGTCCTGAGGATTGTTCGCTGGCGGGGGAGGCGCGTTCCATTCAGAGCCTGGGGCCGGTGGGACCTCGTCTTCGCCGCGCGGCGCCCACGGGCTGACGTACTCGGGCGGCTGCTGCCAGCCGTCTCCGTTACCGCTCTCGTTCTCTCGCATCTTCCTCGCCCTCGACCAGACCAGGGTAGCCCCGATCAGTTGTGCCGGCTCTAGACCTTAAGCGGCAGCCACCGGTCAGCCGCGTTACCCGCGGCCACGAGCAGGGCCCGACCTCGAGCCTGGCGGAGCCCCCGACGGCGACGGGCTTGAGTCCGGATGCGTGCTGAAGCCGCAGCAACGCGACGTCCGCCGTCTTAATGCCTGCCCCGAGACGAACGCCGTAATCAGCGGGCCCTTACTGCGCCGGACCCGCGTTGAGTGTCACCAGCGCGGTGTGCAGGCCGCCATCCGGGCTGACCCAGGTCACCGGAGCCTTGCTGCCCGGCCGGTAGCGGTCCACGATGGCGGTCAGCGAACCGGGAGTGGTGACGGCTCGGCCGCCTATCGAGGTGATGACGTCCCCGGCGAAGATACCGGCCGTAGCGGCCGCCGTCCCGCAGATGACCCCGTCGACGAGCGCGCCGGACCTGGCCGGCGCGATGTTCGCCGGGGTCGCGGTCGCGTCGCCGGCCAGGCAGCCGCGGCCGCTGCTGATTACGCTGCCGGTTTTCCGTTGTTCCCGGCTGGCCTGCTGACGGGGATCCGTGCTGCTGCTGTCAGCAACGAGGACGCCCAGAAACGGGGGCAGGCCGATCTGGATGGCTGAACTGGCGTGCCCGGCGGCGATCTGGGCGGCAATCGAAAGGGCCTGGTTGATGGGGATGGCATAGCCCGAATAGACAGTGCTCCCTCCGGCGGCGGTATCGATCCCGATGACCTGACCCGCGGCATTGGCCAACGGCCCGCCAGAGTCACCCGGCCGGATGTTGGCGTTGGTCTGCAGCATCCCGTACAGGGTCTCGGTCAGGCCCGAATTCTGATCGCTGGCCTCGATGGTGCGGTCAAGGCTGCTGATGACGCCGGGCGCGACCGTCGGCGGTCCGCCCTGTCCCGCCTCGTTGCCGATGGCCAGGACCGGCGTGCCCACGGTGACGTGCGAGGAGCCGCCGATCGTGACCGCCTTGAGCCCGGCCGCGCCCTGGATCTGGAGAACCGCGACGTCGTCGGACTGGTCGTAGCCGAGGATCTTTGCCTGATAGCTCTTACCGGACGCCACCGGCGTGACCGTCACGCTGGTGGCGCCGTCGATGACGTGGTTGTTCGTCAGCAGCAGGCCGGCCGCGGCGTCGACCACGAAACCCGTGCCCGCGGCCGTCTCCTCCAGGTATTGCAGGTTGGAGTTGACGTCGACGATGCCCGGCTCCACCTCGTTGTAGACGGTCTCGTCGTTCATCGCTCCCGCTTGCCCCGCCGCGGCGTCGTCCCGCATCCGGGTGGCGCCCTGATAGGACTGGCCAGGATGCCGGACCGCGATGGTGGTGCCAACGCCCCCCGTCGCGGCCACGACCGCCACTATCAGGTAGGTCACCAGCCCTCGGCCTCGCCGGCGCGCCGTCCGGCGGTACCGCTTCGGTGGTGCTGAGCAACCTGGACGCCCGGCAGGAACCAGGTCGCCACAAGGCGTTCCGGCAGGCTGTGGGTCGCTCGGAGGGCCTGCCGGGGACGGCGCAGACCCCGCGCTAAGCCCGTCGCCCTCGTGCATCCCCACGACCTTTGCCGGGAATCGACCCTTGTTAGTAGATTTCCCGCCTTGCGGGCGATCAAGCGTGTCAGCCGGGTAAACCCTGACTTCACATGGAAAGCAGCGCTCTCATGAAACCCCTGCGCCCCGTAGAGAGTGCTGGCGCGTCCTCGGCTACGAATGCGTAATGACGTGATATTGTGCGTCCAAGACACGATATGACGTGAATATCGTTGCTAGCTGTTCGAAGGGCAGGGATTCGGATGTCCACGTCAACCCAAAGTGATCAGGATCTCTCCCGGCGCGAGGAGATAACTGTCTCCGGCGCCGCCATGTCGGGCGCCCCGTGGGCGGCCGCGACCATGACCGGCGGGGTCGTCGCGGTCGGCGACCTGGGCCTGCATCTCATCGGCGCTGGCCTTGGCATGGGCGCCGTCGGCGGCTCGTTGTCCATGGGGGCGGTGGCATTCTTCGTCGTGGCCGCGGCCGGCGCGCTGTGGCGGGCCCGGCCGAGCCGTGCCATCCGCTGGGCCAGGAGCAACCCGTGGCGCTTCGCCGTCGTGCCCGCGCTCGCGTGCGCCGCTATCGCGCTCGTGCTTTCCGTGGTCACCGGCGGCGGCATCATCGATCCGGTGCTGAGCGGCCTGTGGCACGGCGCCGTGGTGTACGGGCTGACCGGCGTGGCCGGCGCGACCAGCAAGTCCAGGAAGCAGACCGCCTAACCCGGCAGGCCCCCCGTCCGGCCGCTGACCACCGAAGCCACGATCAGTCTGTGATGGCTTGCGCCAACGGCGGTCCTGGTTCAGCCGGTCTCAGCCGCGCTGGCTGATCCACGACGAAACAGGGGCGGGTTCCGGGACATGCTGCACGGCACTGGCCAGGTCATCACGGACAGCGTCGAGCCGGTCGCGTCCCTAAAGCGAGCCGCGAACGCGCCAGGGTCCGGGAGATGACACTCACTCGAAAATCGACCCTATGGAACATCGGGCCGGTTATAACCCCGGCCCGATGTTCCATAGGGTCGGCTGGCTGTGCGTCACGCTGGCCCCACGGGCCGCGGCGGCCCCTGCAGGCCCTCTCTTCGCCGGCTGGGGACATCTGAAACCGGAGCCATTTGGGTTCGGGGTATCCCCGTTCCCGTGCACCGGATCCGCCGCCCCCAAGCCCGGATCCACCACCCAACAGCGCCCGCTGTGCGGGAACGGTAGTGACTGGGGAGAGGGAGGGGGCCAACGGGATCCGTGAGGCGGCCGGGAGCGCGCCGGAACTTCAGGACGCAGGCCGACCGCGGGACGGACGTACGGAACGAGCGGGGAAAGCCGATGGACGGTCAGCTCAGCCGCCGGCCGAGCACTTCGCTAGCCTGATCGCGCCGGCTGACCTAGCTGGGCAGGCTGGGCAGCGCGGCATGATCGGAGAGCGCGTGCTCAGCGGCCCCCAGGATCGAGTAGATCGTCGCCCGGTCCGCGTTGAGCGTGCGCTGATTTCGCTGCAGGCCCGCGTTGGCGGTGGTGCGAGCGGCCGCGCTGCGGGCCGTCATCACGGTGACCATGTGCGTCTGCACGGACGCCGCGTCGAAGGCCCAGGTCACGAAGTCGTTGGTACAGTTCTGCAGGTTGAAGCGGGCCAGCGATTCGGTCACCTGATACTGGGTGAGGTCGGCCAGCGGCTCGCTGTTGGCGGGCTCGCAGTTGTTCGCGTTGTAGTTCACCAAGCGGACCGCGGTGCTGAGGTTGCCTTTCGAGCCAGCTTCGATCGCGCTCAGCGCCTGCTGCGATTCACTGACACCTCCGGCGCATGACTCGATGGCCGCGTTCATGTCCTTGAGGTACCCGTTAAGGTCGGCGGTCTGCTGCGCGTTCGAGGGCTTATGCGACAAGGAGACCAGCACGCCCGCGCCGGCCAGCAGCACCAGCACGAGCAGGATCCACATCGGGGTGCGGCGGACCGGCCAGCCGCTGCGCCTGATCGGGACGTAGGGCGGCGGGTCGGTGGTGGTGGGCGTGCTCAACTGATCAACTCCCCGTGGCTAGCGCGATGCCCCGGTGCAGAGCGGCGAGCGTTACCGGGCCAAAGATGCGATCGACGATGCGGTGCCTGGCGTTGAGGAAAAAGGTCTGCGGCAGCGCGCTGACGCCATAGGCGTCAGCGGCGCTGAGGTGCGGGTCCCACCCCACGGGATAGGTGACACCGTCGGAGTGGGTGAACGACATCGCGTTGCCGAGGACGTCGTTCTCGTCCAGTCCCACCAGGGCCACCTTGGCCTGTTCGGTATGGTAAAACCGGGCCAGCAGCGGGGTCTCCTGCTTACAGGGGGCGCACCAGGACGCGAAGAAGTTCACCACCAGGGGCTTGCCGGAATAGGCGCCGAGTGAGACCCGCTGGGCGGAATGGCCGAGCGCGGCGAAGCTGAACGTTGGCGCCACCGGATCGGCGGCCTTGGCGGCGCGCCCTGAACCGGAACTTGAGCCTGAGCTCGCCAGGGCGATGCCGGCCAGGGAACCTGCGACGCAGAGCGCGACGACGGCCGAGGCGATCTTGTGCCTGGCCGCCGACTGGCAGAGCTCTCTGATCGCGCCCGCCCACGTCTGCTGCCCCATCCGTCGCCTCACCCTCCTCTGCTTCCGCGAGTTCGCCTTGTCCCGCGAGTTCACTCTGCGGTGTTCACTCTGCGGTGTTCACTCTGCGGTGTTCACTCTGCGGTGTTCACTCGGCGCAACGTTTCAGCGCCTTCCCCGAACGGCTCTCGCCACGGTGTTCGTGCCAGTTTGCCATCGTCGCCAACCGCCCCAGCCATCCCGGCCGGCGCCCCGGCCGAGGCCCCGGCCGGAAGCGCCAGTGGCGCCGGGGCCAGCCGCAGCTCGAACTCGCTGCCCTGTCCGGTCCGGCTGCGGACGAGAACCTCGCCGCCGTGTGCTCGTGCGACCGCGCGGACCAGGGCCAGGCCTAGACCGGTGCCCCGGGGATGGCCGCTGTCGCCGCCGCGGAACCGGTCGAAGACGTGCCGCAGCTGCTCGTCAGGAATGCCCTGCCCGGCGTCGGAGACGATCATGCGGACCGGATGGCCGGCTCCGGCGGCCAGGACCGACAGCTTGATGACATCGCCGTCGCCGGTGTGCCGCACGGCGTTCTCGAGCAGGGCGTCGATCGCCAGCCCGAGCCGCTCTTTGTCCGCCCGCGCGGTGACCTTGTCCAGCCGGCCGAGCTGCCAGCGGCGATTGGCGGTGGGCCGCCACCTGCGCAGGATCTCCATGGTGAAGCTGTCGAGCGCGACCGGCTCGGGGTGCAGGAACTCCGGATCCTCGGCGGCCGCGATGACGAGCAGCCGCTCGGCGATCCGCCGCAACCGGTTCAGCTCACCCAGGACGACCTGGATGTCGTGGCCCTCCTGCCTGCCGGTCAGACCGCGGGCGAGCAGCTCGGCGTGCCCGAGCGCGATGGTAATCGGGGTCCGCAGCTGATGGGAGGCGTCCTGGAGAAACCTGCGCTGGGTGGCGAGCAGCCGGGCGTTCTCCTCACTGATCAGCGTGGTCTGAAGTTCCGCGGCGAGTTTGCGCCGTGCGTGCCAGACCATGGCGCCGAACATGGCCGCCATCAGCGGCACCTCGGTCAGCTCGGCGACCGGTTCGGCGCCGCGCATGACATCCAGGCCGATGCCCGCGCCGGTCGCCGCCATGACCACCCCGAGAATCACGAAGGTGGGCTTGGGCGCCCAGGTGCGGAATCCGTACACCAGCGTGACGCTGATCCAGATGAGGTGGAACGGGATCGTTTCCCAGCCCGGGAAGGCGAAGATGGCGATCAGGTTGATCGCGGAGAAGATCCCCCAGCCGGCGTCGAGCCACCCGGGCCGGAATGGCCACCTGAGCCTGACGACGAACCGGCCGAGCCGCCACAGGCGGCTGGCGCGGCTCTCGTCAGTGATCCGCGAGCTGGTAGCCCTCACCGCGCACCGTCTTGATCAGGCCGAAGCCGAGCTTGGATCGCAACCGCCGCACGCACACGTCGACGACATTGGAGCCCGGGTCGAAGTCGTACCCCCACACCGTCGCCAGCAGCAGCCCCTTCGGGACGGACTGGCCGGCGTGTTCTGCCAGCTCGCGCAGCAGCAGGAATTCGAGCCTGGTTAGCGGCACCGGGCCGGTCCCGATATCGGCGACCAGGCGTCCGACGTCCAGGGTGAGCCGGCCGGCCCTGACGATCTCCCCGGTCCGGTCGTGCCCGTTGTCCCCGGCCACGCCGCGCGGCCTGACCCTGACCCTGACCCGGGCCAGCAGCTCGGCCAGCGAGAACGGCTTCGTCAGGTAGTCCTGTGCCCCTCGCTCGAGGCAGTCCACCTTGGAAGCCACGTCCGCCAGGCAGGAAAGCACGAGCACGGCCTGCGAGGGGTCGGTGGCCAGCAGGCGTTCCAGGACCACCTGGCCCGCCATGTCCGGCATGACGAGGTCTAGGATCACCAGGTCGTAGTGGCTGGCCAGAGCCCGCTGTAGTGCCTCCGCTCCGGTGGCGGCGAAATCGGCCGTATAGCCCGCCGCGGCCAGGGCGCGCCCGATAAAGGCCCGGATCCCGGGCTCGTCGTCGGCCACGAGAATCCTGGCGGCCACCGCGTCCGCTGCCTGGGGCCAGGCGGCCTGAGCCGTTTCCTGCGACGTCATCGCCTCTTCGCCACTTATGGTCGCCGTCGCACCCGCGTGGTGCCGGTGTCATGTCGCCATACATCGTGTATACGATAAACCCGCACGCCGTGGTCAAATAATCGCATATGCCCTGTTGCTGATGGTTCTACGCGGAAGACTTGCCGGTCAAGTGCCGGTCGCGGTCGCGTCGTATCTGTTACAGCTCTGTGTCACAAACGATTGCAACCGAGACTCCCACATCCTCGGCTCGCGCTGGTTTCGTCCCGCTGAGGTGCGGAGACGACCTCGATATGACGGAACGGCCCTGGCGTGAGCTTTCAGGCAGCCCGGCAGCGGGGCCCTCCCGTCATGGCTACTAAGAGTAGCGTGATGTATACCTTAAGTAGTCACACGGGAAAATCTCGAGTGATCACGGGTCGGCTCGCGGGAGCGGGCGTCCGTGCCCTGCTGTGTTCGATAAGCCACCAAGTACATGACAATTTTGTCATTCAAGCCTTGCTGTGTTGCGCGCTATACGTTCCGCCGCCACCATCAGGTGCGTAACTCGGCATCGTGCCTGCAGACTTCGCCCGACGCTGCCCGTCGGCCGCAAGGTCGCGGGCAAGGCGGTGGCCGCTGCAACCGTGTGCATCGGGTGTAGCAGAGAAACGAGGTGGTAACCGGTGTCACTGCCGGCCCGGGTGACGACGCTACTGATCGCGTTCGCCGCGGTAGTCGCGTTCGTGTTCTTCGTCGCCGCCCATTTCATCCTCTCCGCTCCGCCGGTCGAGGATTACACACCGTACGCGAGCGGTGGCCAGGTGAACGTCGTGCTGCAGACCGACCCGCAGAACACGGTGACGAACAAGCCGGACTGGGTGTCGTACTTCATCCAGAACCCGCAAAACAAGCAATGGGTGCACACCACCTACTTCGCGGTGCCCGCCGCCACCAAGGTGAACGTCACGATCGAGGGTTACGACGGCTGCACGCCGCTGCGCAATCCGGTCTGGGGCAAGGTCACCGGCACGATCGGCGGCGTGGAGTACGTGAACGGCCAGCCGGTGTCGCAGCTCAACTCGTGGTCGGGATGCAACGTCCAGCACACGTTCACGATGGCGGGCCTCGGCATCAACGTGCCGATCGCCTCGCCGCCGACGCTGAACGCAGAAAACAACCTATGCGGCACCTCGCCGTGCACCAGCGGCCCGCACCAGGTGGTCACGTTCAGCTTCATGACCCCGGCCAAGGGCGGGACGTTCCGCTGGCAGTGCATCGTCCCCTGCGGCGGCGGTTACGTGGACGGAAATGGCGGCCCGATGGCGACGCCTGGTTACATGAGCGGGCAGATGGAGGTGCAGGCCTGATGGCCACCGAAGCGTCAGCGCCGGCCGTGCCCGCGGCCGAGCCGCGGCACGGCCTGCGGATCCTGATCCTGTGGGTCGTGGCGAGCGTCATCTGCTGCCCGCTCGTCTACTTCGTCTGGGGGCCTCACCTGCCCCCAGGTGACATGTCAAGCGCGGCCGCCAATCAGCAGTTCGACCTTCAGGTCCTCGGCACGATCGCCACCCCCGTGTTCCTCGGCGTGGTGATCTACATGGGGTACGCGCTGACGTTCTGGCGTGCGAAGGACGGTGACGAGACCGACGGCCCGCCCATCCATGGCAGTACCAAGATCCAGCTGACCTGGATCGCGGCGACCACCACGATTGTGCTCGCCCTGGCCGCCTTCGGCACTGTCGAGCTGGTGACCGTGCAGGGCGCGGGCGCGGGCGAGGGACCGCAACCGATTTGGAAGCCGGGCTCCTCCAGCATCTTGCAGGTGCAGGTCATCGGCCAGCAGTGGGCCTGGACCTTCCGGTACCCGCAGTTCGGCGGGTACGAGACAGCGCAGCTTGAGCTTCCGCTGAACGAGCCGGTCCAGTTCGACGTCACGTCGCTGGACGTCATCCACAGCTTCTGGGCCTACCAGCTCGGCGTGAAGGCCGACGCCAACCCCGGCGTCAACAACGTCGCCTACACCACGCCCAAGCACACCGGCAGCTTCGTGGTCCGCTGCGCCGAGCTCTGCGGGCTGTGGCACGGCGCGATGTTCGACTACGGGAAGGTCGTATCGCCCACCGCCTTCCAGACCTGGGCGCAGCAGACCGAGACGCAGCTGGCCTCGGTGACCAAGATGCTGCCGCCCTACGCCGCGACCTATGACCCCACCGACATCGCCACGCTAGGCAAGGTGCTGGTCCAGCTGGGCATCGGCGGAGCCGGCGGCGGCTACTACAACCCCAACGATCCCGAGCAGCCATGACCTGGCGGAAGGTAGCGAGGTAACGCAGATGGCTATCGAAATCCAGCCGGAAAGCGCCCAGGTCCCTGACGGACGTGAGCCTGCCGCGGCGCCGAAGGCGCGGCCCTGGTGGCTGCGCCCGGCCGCGCACACCGCGCTGATCGGGGCGATCATCGGGTACGTGCTCGGGCACCTGCTCGGCAACGCCATCTCCAGCGGCTACCAGCAACTTCCCCTTGCTGACAGTAACGACACCCCGATCGTCCTCGGCTATCTCTTCGGCGTCCTCGGCTGGCTGATCGGGCTGGGCGTCTTCAACGACACGGCCCGGCAGATGCTCGGCAAGCCGGTCACCGGCGCGGGCGAGGGCCACGTCGGCGACGGCCTGTCCAAGTACTTCAGGTACTCCCTGGACCACAAGGTGGTCGGCATCCAGTACCTGTTCGCGATGATCGGCTACTTCCTGACCGGCGGCCTGTTCGCGATGGCGATCCGGGCCGAGCTGCTGTCGCCGACGTACCACCTGCTTACCCCGAGCGCCTATCTCGAGGTGGTCGGCGAGCACGGCACCATGATGATGATGATGATGACCTCGGTCGTCATGGGGCCGCTCGGGAACTACCTGGTGCCGCTGATGATCGGCTCGAAGCGGGTCGCGTTCCCCCGGGTCGAGGCGCTGTCGTTCTGGCTGACCCCGTGCGCGTTCATCATCTTGCTGTCCAGCCTGCTGGTCGGCGGGTTCCCGACCGGCTGGACCGGCTACGCGCCGCTGTCCATCCAGGCCGGGGAGGGCATGGACGGTTACGCGATCGCGTTCGGGCTGATGGGCATCTCGGCCATCCTGGCCGCGTTCAACATCGTCGTCACGATCATCTGCTACCGGGCCCCGGGGATGCGGTGGAGCCGGCTGCCAATGTTCGTCTGGGCCATGCTCACCACCGGCTTCCTGCTGGTGCTGGCCGCGCCGGTGCTGGTCGGCGGGATGTACATGATCATCACCGACCGGACCGCGCAGACCGCGTTCTTCGTCAACCAGCTGG
>Ga0302314_10005575_pt1 | contig 22921 bp, 23 predicted proteins | sample III_Palsa_N2_3_FD_200533 | JGI IMG/M metagenome (GOLD analysis project Ga0302314, IMG submission 200533) | Peat permafrost microbial communities from Stordalen Mire near Abisko, Sweden - III_Palsa_N2_3 | ecosystem: Environmental > Terrestrial > Soil > Palsa > Peat permafrost | place: Sweden... | reverse complement strand
GCGAGCAGGGCGCCAGCGACTGAGCCGATCGCCATGATCGACGTCAGCAAACCGTATTCGCTGGCGCCCGCGTGAAACGCCGTGACCGACATGGTCGAAATATAGATCGGAAAGTTGAGACCGAATGTGCCGACAAACAACAGCATGAACAGCACGGATTTCAGATCGGATCGATGCCAGACGTAGCGGAACCCTTCGACCAGACTCCCGCGCGTACGCACGGCCCTTGCGCTGCGATGAAGCTGGTCCACGCGAAGCAGGCACAGCGAAACAATTACCGCAGCGTAAGAGACAGCGTTGATCAGAAACACCCATCCCGTACCGACACCAGCGATCAGCACGCCGGCGACGGCAGGGCCGATCATCCGTGCCGCGTTGAACGAAGTGGAGTTCAACCCCACCGCGTTCGACAAATCCGCTTCGCCCACCAGCTCGGAGACAAAGGTCTGCCGCGCCGGTGCATCAAACGCGGCCGCGCAGCCGAGCAGGAAAGCGAACACGTATACATGCCATAACTGCACCAGACCCGTGATGGTCAGAATGCCCAGGCCGAGTGCCAGCAAGCCCATCGTCGCCTGTGTCGTGAGCAGCAGCTTGCGTCGGTCGAGATGGTCGGCTGCAAAGCCGCTGAATGGAAGCATCAGCAGCTGTGGTCCGAACTGCAAACCCATCACGATGCCGACAGCGGTCGCGTTGTGATGCGTTAACTGGGTCAGAACGATCCAGTCCTGCGCCGTGCGCTGCATCCATGTGCCCACATTGGATACGATCGCACCGCTGGCCCAAAGCCGGTAATTGCGGTTGCGCAGCGAGCGGAAGGTACCTGTTGTCACTCGTCATTTGCCCTTGGGCAGATTGCCGCCATGAAAGCGCCCGAAGCGGCGTGCCATCAGCACGCCCATCAGAATCATGCCCAGCCCCAAAGCCGCTGCGTGATCTGTAGCCCGCAAGTCAAAGTCACCGACGCGCAAGAGAAGCAAGTAGCTGAAGATCAGATTCAGAAATCCCCACAGCACGTTGACTGTCGATGATGAGAGTCCTTCGCCGGGAGGCTTGGCGAATGGGCTCTGAAAGGGCCGGCCCATCATGCCGCTGACAAAATGCGGGACGGCATTGCTCAGAAAGGCACCGCCAAAAAACCATGCCAGGTAGTGAGTCCATTCCATGATCAGGCGCTCCTTGCCAGCAGATCGATGACATCCTGCGTGGAGCCAGTTTCCGCGATCCTCGGGAAAATACGGGTGATGCTGTGGGTGTGCTCGTCGAGGCTACGATCGGTCATCGCATCGCTAACCAGCGTGACGTTGAAGCCGTTCTCATACGCATGACGCGCGGTCGACTCGACGCCGGAACTGGTGGCAACGCCGACGATCACCACCTGCGTGACGCCTTGCTTCTTCAGGTATTCATCCAGGTCGGTACCGGTGAATGCGCCGCGGGTCTGCTTGGTCACCCGATGATCCTGTGGTTGCTGATTGAGTTCGGGAATGAGGTCGGCCCAACCCGGGGGGAACTCACCGCGATGGCGCGACTGCTCCACGCGGCCCGGTGAAACACCCGTCACATTGACGAGCACCACCGGCAGGTCACGGTGGCGGAATGCCGCAAGCAGGGCGCAGGAGTGTTTGATGATGTCGTTGATCGGGTGCGCCGTGGGCAGGCCGACGATGCCTTTCTGCAGATCGATGACAATCAATGCGGTGTTCTTGTCCAGCGTGGTGAGCGCCATGGGCTTCTCCGTTGGTGATCTTGCATACATGACAAATGGGCGACGTAGGTTGGGCTGAGCGCAGCGATGCCCAACGTTTCGTGAGGCCTATGTTGGGCATCAGCTGTACTCAGCCCCACTCACAGAGGCCATGGGCCTACGAATCGACGAAGCGTTTGAGTAGCTCGACCGCAGCGCGAAGCTTTTCCTGTTCCCTCGTTGAGAACTTGGTGCTGATGGCGCGGAATAGCCAATCTTCCCGCGCAGCGCGACCGGCCTTGATCTCTTTTCGACAAGCAGCGGTGAGTGATAGAAGGGTTTGTCGCCCGTCGGTCGGATGCGGCGCGCTGCTTATATGTCCGGCTGCTTGCAGGGCGGATACCGTGGCACCCATGGATTGCGGGCGCACGCCATCGGCCTTGGCCAGCGCTGTTACCGTCGCCGAGCCTTCGCGTTCCAGATGAAGCAATACCGACTTTTGCGATGCGGTGAGATCGCTCGAGTGGGCTTGTTCGCGCAGTCGACGAATGAGCTGGCCGATCAGCACGCGCAGTTCTCCGGCTATCGCCAGCGCGCGGGCGCTATCGGGATCGCTGTGTTGATCGTTCATGCAATGTCCATCATTTAGTAAGCAAAACTACTAAGGTAAACTTGGTAGTTGAATAATCGGCTTCCGGTACACGACTGTCAAGCTGCGCAGCGGCGTCCGCCTGCAAAGACGAAGAATCTTGATGGCGCTGGCGACTGCCTTGCACGACGTTAGCCTGAGCTTGACTGGCCGCAATAACGGCGCCATGAGGCGTTTGCATCGCACGACGGCAGGGTGCCGACACGTCCACCTATGGGCGCTGGCTGGCGTAAGCAATTCGGAAATTCATGCGTGAACCGATGGATTTTCGACGATGGATGCTGCATCTGTGCCTATGAATCGATGATATGTCTGTGTTACAAATCTATTTGTCCTACAAATAGAAAAGCCTATTGTCATGGCCGCAAACGAGCCGCAACTCAATATCCACCGGCAGGTCGTCGACCAACTTGGGAAGATGATCGTGGGCGGTTCGTTGGTGCCTGGTGATCTACTTTCCAGCGAAGAGCAGCTGGCCGAGCAGTTGGCGGTCAGCCGCTCCGCGCTACGTGAGGCAATGAAGGTTCTTGGTGCCAAGGGCCTGATCGAGAGCCGGCAGAAAACCGGCGCGCGCGTGCGCGAACGCCGGTTCTGGCATCAACTGGATGCCAAGGTGCTTGAGTGGCGATTCGCCACCATGCCGACCAAGGCATTTGTCGCCGAACTGATCGAGATGCGCGAGATCATCGAACCGGCGGCCGCGGCCGCCGCCGCAAAAAAACGCGACCGCGACCAGCTTGAGGCCATCGGCACGGCTTATCAGGCGATGGCCGATGCCTCCGATCGCGACGAGTGGGCCAAGGCCGACGTGGAATTTCACAGTGCCGTACTGAACGCGGCGAATAATGAGCTGATGAGCTCATTATTCAACGTCGTGGCCACGGCCTTGCACAGTTTTTTTCAGCTGTCTGCGCGCGCCGCGGTTGATTTTAAGTATTCGCTGCCGCAGCATTTCAACGTGTACGACGCCATCCGCAAGCGCAGTGCACTGCAGGCTCGCGCGGCCATGCAGCGGCTGGTCGACGATTCACGGCGCCATCTTCGTCAAAGCGGCGGAGCAGCGGCATGAGCGGCCTGATCGCACTGGACTGGGGTACATCGAGCCTCCGCGCCATGCGGATGGGCGAGGATGGTGTGATCCTGGAAACACGTCGCCAACCCTGGGGCATTCGCCAGCTTCCCGCGGGCGGCTTTGCCGCGGCTCTCGATGCGGTGACGCAGGGTTGGCCTTCGCTGGCACGCATCGCCTCCGGGATGATTGGCAGCCGCAGCGGGTGGCGGGAAGTGGCCTATCTCGATTTGCCCGCGGGTGCTGACCAACTGGCTGCTGCGTTGGATACCCGCGATGGCCTGACCATCGTGCCAGGCCTGCGCAATGCGCGTGGTCCTGATGTCATGCGCGGTGAGGAAACCCAGGTCGTCGGTCTGATGGCGCTTCACAAAGCCGCAGCGGATGCGACCGTGCTACTGCCCGGCACCCACAGCAAATGGGTGTCGTTGCGCCAAGGCTCGGTGGTCGACTTCTGCACACTGATGACCGGCGAGCTCTTTGCGCTGCTGCGCGAGCATTCGATTCTTGGCGTCGGTGTCGATGCCAGTGTTACGGCGGGTGATGGTGATGCGTTCCTCGATGGCGTGCGACAGGCGCGCGACAGCGGAGCAGCGGGCGCATTCAGCCGCCTTTTCGCCACTCGCGCGCGCATGCTCGATGGTGCCTTGAAGCCCGCCTCGATTCCCGACTACCTCTCCGGCTTGCTGATCGGCGAAGAGTTCCGTTCCATGCAGGCTGACCAGCGCATGCGTAGCGACCAGCCGCTATGGCTGATCGGCGATGCGGCTCTGTGCAATCGCTATCGATTGGCCGCTGCCGAATTTTCCATCGAGTTGGCGCCCGCCGTCGACGACACCGCCGCCGCTGGTTTGTGGTGGCTGGCACGTGCGGCCAACCTGCTTGATGTAACTACACCGATTTCTGCCTCCGGAGTTTCCTCATGATCGATACCTGGCTCGAACCACTACCGCTGGTGGCCATACTGCGGGGGCTCACACCTGATGAAGCCGTCGACATCGGCAACGCCGTGCTCGATGCGGGCTTTCGCATACTCGAGGTGCCGCTCAATTCGCCTGATCCAATGCGCAGCATTGGCTTGATGGCCGAAGCGTTCGGCCATCGCGCTTTGGTCGGTGCAGGCACTGTGCTGACCAAAGCGCAGGTTGGCAAAGTCGTGGCGGCGGGTGGTCAGCTGATCGTCATGCCGCATGGCGATGTCGAGGTTATTGCCGAAGCCAAGCGTCACGGCCTGTTCTGCATTCCCGGTATCGCCACGCCAACGGAAGCGTTTGCGGCCATCCATGCCGGCGCCGACGCGCTGAAGATCTTTGCTGCCGAACACATCAGTCCTGCCGTGGTAAAGGCGTGGCGCGCCGTCTTGCCGAAAGAACTGGCATTGCTACCGGTTGGCGGCATCACGCCGGAGAACATGGGGCCGTACGTCGCCGCCGGCGTGCGCGGCTTTGGCATCGGCTCCGCCCTCTATGCGCCGGGCCGTAGTGCGGCGGAAACCGGCGAACGTGCGCGGAAGTTTGCCCAAGCCTGGGCTGCGGCGAAGGCGTACGTTGCATGAAAATCACCAGCCTGAAAACCTATCTGGTTCCACCGCGCTGGCTGTTCCTGAAAATCGAGACCGATAGCGGCATCGTCGGTTGGGGCGAACCGGTCGTTGAGGGTCGTGCACAGACCGTCGCCGCAGCTGTCGCGGAGTTGTCGGATTACCTGATCGGCAAGGACCCTGGTCGCATCGAGGATCTGTGGAGCGTGATGTATCGCGGCGGCTTTTATCGCGGCGGCCCGATCCTGATGAGCGCCATTGCTGGTATCGACCAGGCGTTGTGGGACATCAAGGGCAAGCATCTCGGCGTGCCCGTGCATACGTTGCTCGGTGGTCCGGTGCGCGATCGCATTCGCGTGTATTCGTGGATTGGTGGCGACCGTCCGGCCGACACCGCGCGTGCGGCCAACGATGCGGTGGGGCGCGGCTTCACCGCGGTCAAGATGAATGGCACCGAGGAAATGCAATACATCGATTCGCACGACAAGGTCGACAAGATGCTGGCCAACGTCCAGGCGGTGCGCGATGCGGTCGGCCCGAATATCGGCCTTGGCGTGGATTTCCACGGCCGCGTGCACAAACCGATGGCAAAGGTGCTGATGCGCGAACTGGCGCCGTACAAGCTGATGTTCATCGAGGAGCCGGTGCTGTCTGAATACCTCGAATGCATCCCCGAGCTGGCCGCCATCTCGCCGGCACCGATTGCGTTGGGTGAACGACTGTATTCGCGCTGGGATTTCAAGCGCGTGCTGGAGCGTGGCGGCGTCGACATCATCCAGCCCGATCCCTCGCACGCCGGCGGCATCACCGAAACCCGCAAGATCGCTGCAATGGCCGAAGCCTATGACGTGGCGCTGGCGCTGCATTGCCCCCTGGGCCCGATCGCGCTGGCCGCGAACCTGCAGCTCGACGCGGTCTGCCACAACGCCTTCATCCAGGAGCAGAGCCTGGGCATTCACTACAACGCCGCCAACGACCTGCTCGACTACGTGACCGATCGCAGCGTGTTCGCGTACGAGAACGGCTACGTGACGATTCCCGGTGGCCCTGGCCTCGGCATCGAGGTCAACGAGGCCTATGTGATCGAGCGTGCCGAGGTCGGTCATCGCTGGCGCAACCCGATCTGGCGCCAAGCCGACGGCAGCGTCGCGGAGTGGTGAGCATGCTTGCAGTGCAAATCCTTTTTAGGATCGGAGATGAACCATGATCAGAGCCGCATCATGACGACACGTTTTGCCAGCTATCCGAGTCTTGCCGATCGCGGGGTACTCATCACCGGTGGCGCCAGTGGCATCGGTGCTTCGTTTGTCGAGCATTTTGCACGGCAGGGCGCGCGCGTTGGCTTTATCGATGTAGACGACAAGTCGGCGACTGCACTGATTGAGTCACTGGCTGACGTGGCGCACAAGCCCGTGTTTGATCGCTGCGATATCACCCACCTCGATGAGCTGGCGCAGAGCATCGATACCTTGCGCACGGCGGTAGGTCCGTTCTCTGTTCTCATCAATAACGCGGCGAATGATGTGCGCCATGCGCTCGATGAAGTGGATGAGGCATTCTTCGAGCGCAATATCGCCGTCAATCTGCGCCATCAGGTGTTTGTCACGAAAGCGGTGATTCCGGACATGAAGCAACTCGGCGGTGGCTCGATCATCTGCATGGGTTCCATCAGCTGGATCAGGAAAAATGCCGCTTTCCCGCTGTATGCGATGGCCAAGGCCGGCGTGCGTGGCTTCGTCAACGGCATGGCGCGCGAACTCGGCGCGCAGCACATTCGCATCAACTGCCTGGTGCCCGGCTGGGTGATCACGGAGAAGCAGCGAAAGCTTTGGCTCGATGCGGAGGGCGAAGCCTCGATCAAACGCATGCAGTGTTTGCGTGGGTACCTGGAACCTTCAGATTTGGCGCGCGCTGCGCTTTTTCTCGCGGCCGACGACAGCCGCATGTGCACCGGTCAGGATTTCATCGTCGACGGTGGCTGGGTATGAACACGTCGACCTCCATTGCACACGCGGTGTCGCACGAGCTGGGCGAAGGCGTGCTGTGGGACGATCGCCTGCAGGCTGTGTGGTGGACCGATATTGGCGGTCGCAAGCTGTGGCGTCTGCATCCGGATGATGGTCGCGTCCTGCATTGGGACATGCCCGAGCGCCTCGCTTCGTTTGCGTTATGCGAGGCCGATGGCTGGCTGCTGCTGGCGCTGGCATCGCGGCTGGCATTCTTTCATCCCGAAACCTTGGAACTGATCGAGCTGCATTCGGTGGAAAAGGATCTGCCGACGCGCAGCAACGACGGTGTTTGCGATCGCCAAGGGCGCTTCGTCTTCGGTACCTTGCATGAGCCGAAGCAAGGTGCCAAGCACGCGGTTGGCGGCTTTTATCGGCTCAACCATGATCTGACTTTGGAGCGCCTGCCACTGCCAGATGTCGCCATCAGCAATAGCATCGCCTTCAGCCCATCCGGAGATCGCATGTACTTCTGCGATTCACCGACGCGGAAAATATTCTGCTGCGATTACGGCGACACGCTCGGCGAGCCGCGTCTGTTCGTCGACCTCAACAACATGACAGGCGTGCCCGACGGCTCGACCGTTGATGCCGAAGGTGCACTGTGGAACGCACAGTGGGGAATGGGCCGCGTGGTGCGCTACCTGGCCGATGGCACCGAGGACCGCATCGTCGCCTTGCCGGCACGGCAGACGACCAAGCCGGCGTTCGGTGGCGCCTCGCTCGACATGCTCTTTGTCACCAGCGCCAGCGAAGACCTGACAGCTGAACAACTCGCCGGCGATCCGCAGGCCGGCTTTCTCTTCGCCTGCGACATCGGCATCACCGGCCTGCGCGAGTCGCGCTTTGCCAGTACACCGATTCGTGACGCATGACGGCCGATGATATGCCGCACGACCATCAGGTTTTGCGTCTCCATCTGCTTTCCTCCGCAGGAACCAACCCATGAATACTTCAGCGTCACCGCAAGCCGTCGCACGTACGGCGGTCATCTTTACCTGCATTCTGGCCGCACTCGCGGGCTTGATGTTCGGCCTCGACATCGGCGTCATTTCCGGTGCCACCCAGTTCATCCAGAAAGACTTTGCGATCAACGACAAGACAGTCGAGCATATTGTCAGCGCCATGATGTTTGGTGCGGCTCTCGGCGCACTCGGCGCGGCATGGATGTCGTCGGCGCTGGGTCGCAAGAAGTCGCTCATCATCGGCGCGATTCTTTTCGTCGTCGGTTCGCTGCTGTGCGGGTTTGCGTGGTCACCGATAACGCTGATCCTGGCGCGTGTCGTGCTCGGGCTGGCGATTGGCATCGCCACTTTCACTGCACCGCTTTATCTGGCCGAAGTTGCGCCAGAGCACATCCGCGGCTCGATGATTTCGCTTTATCAGCTAATGATCACCATCGGCATCGTGGTAGCGTTTATCTCCGACCTAGCCTTCAGCAGCACCGGCAGCTGGCGCTGGATGCTCGGTATCATCGCAATCCCGGGTGTGCTGTTTCTGTTCGGCGTGTTCTTTTTGCCCGATAGCCCGCGCTGGCTGATGATGCGCGGTCGCAAGCCTGACGCCATCAAAGTGCTCAAGCGTTTGCGCGGCGACGATGGCGTCGTCAATCACGAAATCGCCGATATCGAGGAACAGCTGAAGCAGCCGCAGCTGGGCTGGCACCTGTTCAAGGAGAATTCCAACTTCCGCCGTTCGGTGGGTCTAGGCGTGCTGCTGCAGTTGATACAGCAGTTCACCGGCATAAACGTCGTGATGTATTACGCGCCGAAAATTTTCCAGACCATGGGTTATGACACCCATGCGCAGCTGTGGTTTACCGCCATTGTCGGTCTGACCAACGTGCTGGCCACCTTTATAGCCATCGGCCTGGTCGATCGCCTGGGCCGCAAGCCGATCCTCTATACCGGTTTCGTGGTGATGGCACTGGGCCTGGGCATCGTTGGCACCATGATGCATCTGGGTATCAACACCAAGGGCGAACAGTACTTCACCGTCGGCATGCTGCTGCTCTTCATCGTTGGCTTCGCGATGTCGGCCGGCCCGCTGATCTGGACGCTGTGCTCGGAAGTGCAGCCACTCAAGGGCCGCGACTTCGGTATCGGCGCGTCCACCTTCACCAACTGGGTGGGTAACTACATCGTAGGCCTGACCTTCCTCAGCCTGCTCAACGGCATCGGCAACGCCAATACGTTCTGGCTCTATGCCGGGCTCAACGTGATCTTCATCGGTCTCACTTTCTGGCTCGTCCCAGAGACAAAGGGCGTGACGCTGGAACAGATCGAAACCAAGCTGATGGCCGGCAAGCCACTGCGCGAGATTGGTCAATAAAGATGAGTCAGTAAAGCAATAGGTGAAAAGAAGAACGCCGGCCTCGTGCCGGCGTTTTTATGGTTGTAATGCGCATGCATGGCCAGCCTTGTCATGTCGCTAAAGCGAGTGCCTTCGGTACGTTGCTATCGATCCAATCGGTGATGAACACTTCGAGCGCCACGCGTTGTGGAACCTCGATACCGGCGTTCCGCACGAACGAGGCGGCAGCCTTGACTAAGGATTGCTTCGACAGACTGGACGCTTGTCGGGCGGCGGCCTGCTTCTGCCGAAGGTGGATCGTATGAGGGGACGGTTGCCCAGGCTTGGCAAACTTCTGGTAACGACGCAGCTCGTCGGCCGCCAGTTCCGTGTCGAATGAGGCCTGCAACATGGCCTTTCGGGCTTTGAGCAGATGGATAAGGTCATCCGCAGCTTTCGTCAGTGCCCCGGTCCCATCCGAAGCCAACAGAATGCGGGCAAGGGGCGGTGGCAACGACGCGCCTTCGACCAAGGGAGTGGATGCGCCGAGAAGCTCCAGATGATTGAGGAAGTCTGCCTGGAGAAAGGGTTTCTGCGTTGCCATGCTACCGAAGACGCCCGGAAGCAATTAACGCAGCCAGCGGTTCGGGCAGTTTGATTGAATCAGGCACCTCGGGTGCCCTCTGACTTTCGGCCAGAGTAGTGCGTACAGGTATGACGCCCGCCCAGACGGGAACATGCAATTCGTCGGCATCTGATGGAGGGCCGGTGCGGGCTTTTACCGTTGCCTCATCGATGTCCATCCACAGCACGGAAGTTGCTCTCAACTCCTTTTCTGTCACCGGTCGCAAGGTATCCCAGCGCCCCGGGAAAAGGCCGTCCATGAAATCTCTGAGTGCTTCCGCCCGTTCTTCGATGCTCTCCACTACGTGTGCCGTGCCGAATAGCATGGCCGATCGGTAGTTGACCGCATGATTGAAGGCTGAGCGTGCCAATACATAGCCATCGACCATGCTGCAAGTCATGCAGGTCCGTGTGCCATCGACTTGCCTCAGGAATCGACTCCCAACCGAGCCATGCCAATAGATGCGGTTGCCTTTCCTCCAATGCATGGTTGGCGTCACGAATGGCGCGCCGTCAATCACGTAGCCAATGTGACACAACGGAGCAGCGTCCACGACGGCATACACGTCCGAACGCAGGTAGCTTCCACGATGTGGTTCGCGCCTGATTCTGCTTCGATCAGTCTTTGGAAAACTGATATCGCTATCCGATGCTGGTTTGGACATGGACTGCCTTTTCTATTGATGACGCGTAGCTGGCCGAGCGGGCCCCAAGCATTCACGGCTACTTTCGCCTTTATCGAACACTCTGATATCCGGTTGACGAGTTCTATTCAGACAGCGCCCCCTTTCCTGATCCTTCCGTAGCTGAATGGCAGTGCCTGCTCGGCTCGAAAGGGGCATGACGAGCTTTCCGTGGGGTCGCCCGCGTAGTTCGTGAATACCCGCTCAGGTGATTGGTGTGCGCGCTCAAACCCGGTTGCCGGCATCGAGCTATTTCTCTCTTCCAGCCAGTGTGCAGGCTCTCCTTCAGGTTGCCGCTGCAAGGTAATTGCCCGCTGATTTCTTCACGGCAACCCTTTGTGAGCGCTGATTTGCTCCGCCGATTTCAATTTTCGACTCCGAAGACGTCTTGGAAAGGACATAGGCATAACACGGGTCAAATGCATTGAACGAGATGAGCAAATTGCCCGGAACGGGAGCAGCCCAATTCGGGGGCATTTTTTCGGCTGGCCGCTTTTCGCAGTCACGAGCGCTGGAAGAGTCGCCAGCGTTTGAAGAAAGTCTCGGAAGCGCCCTCGGTCGACTCGGTAGATGGGTATTCAAACGATCAGGCGTGAGTTACTTATCAGGCGTCTTCCATGCGATGGCATATCTGTTGCGTTCTTTGCGTGGCCGGTTCGACTGGCACGGCACCCCGCTGAAACGCGGATTGATTGCGACCAAATACATCGTGCGTACGCTGAGCATGCCACGGCAGCATGTAAGCCACTTGAGCTTCATTTACGGCAATCGACGCCTGGATGGCTATCGATGCAGGGATCCGCGGTTGTTGGAGCGCCACTTCCATCGTTATATGCATGTGCAGTGGAACCGTCAGGCACGGCTGCAGAGCATTCGGCAGCATTACCGTTTTGCACTCACTGAGTTGCCAAGTCTGCTGTTCGAGGCAATTTACATTTACGGCAACGCGACACTCGGCTATTTGACCTTGAAAGACGGCAGCCAGCTCAAAATATGTCTGCAGCCACCGATTTTCCTCGGCTGCGAAGGCGAGTTGTGCCTGCAGCTCAGCGATGTTCGCGACCGTCCGCTCTATCGCATCGTGTTCAGCGTGATCGACGATGATCCCACCATCGCCATTGGCTGTTTACAGGGGCCGGACGGTGCAGAGGCGAAGGACACGGTTCGTGATCTGACGCGGAATATGTATGGCATGCGTCCCAAGCAGCTTATGCTTTCATTGGTCTATGCGTTTGCTCGACACCATGGAATAGAGCGCATAGTGGCGGTAGGTAACGCCGCGCATCCTCTGCGTCGTGCGCGAAGCGTTTTTCAGGCCGACTATGACGCATTCTGGCTGGAGCAAAAGGGTCATGATGGCGGGGATGGCTGGTTCGTACTGCCTGGCATGCCGATTCGTAAAACAGAGGCCGACGTCGCCAGTAACCATCGCTCGGCATTTCGTCGGCGCGAAGCGCTGCGGATAGAGGCCGAGCAGTTATTGACCGCAACGCTGGAGATTTTTCCCGTGCATCGTGTCAAGACCGTTCCAGCGTACGAGTTAGAATCGCTCGAATCGTCGCCATGTGATCGTCTGGAAGCCTCGTGGATACATTAGGCAAGCCCACTGACTTGGACACATCGACTGAACAGGCCGCTCGCGTGGCGGCTTTGTTCCGCGAACACAATCGCGCGTTGATTGCCTTTTTGCAATGTCGGCTCAATTCGTTTTCCGACGCCCAGGAGATCGCCCAGGAGGCTTATGTGCGCATGCTCACATTGGAGCGTCCTGATGAGGTTGTTTCCCAACGTGCTTACTTATTCCGGATCGCATCGAATCTTGCCCTGGACAGATTGCGCATGCGCAAGGTGCGAAACGATATGCCAATTGAACTGCCCGCCGATGAATTGCACCTTCCTCCCGTACCCGAGCGCCATGTAACGACAGGCGAGCAATGGCGGGAACTACGCAAAGCGCTTCGCGAGCTGCCAGCGAAAACCAGTCAGGCGTTTGTTATGCATGTAATCGAAGGGCGCGATTTCCACATCGTTGCGCAGGTGATGAAACTCAGCGAGCGCATGGTGCGCTATCACGTTACTAATGCATTGGCCCACTGTCGCGCGCGTGTCGACGAAATGGAGATACCGTGATGCCCGGAATTCCTGACGAAAAGACGCTGCATACCGCAGCCGACTGGTGGTTGCGCTTGCGCGATCACGATGGCTCCGATGAAACGATAGAGCAGTGGCTGACGTGGACCCGGGCCGACCGCAGCCATATGGAAGCGTTCGAGCGGGTGACGGAACTGGGCGAACGACTTGGCACCATCGACGCATTCACCCGGCGCCAGTGGATCGACGAGTTCGCGCCACCCGTGGTGGCCCGACGCTCGTGGTTACCGTTGGCCGCCGCGGCTGCCGCGGTAATCGCCTTGTTCGGTGGTTATGTCGCATGGAGTACCTTCAATGCATCCGTGACAACGGCGTCATATACGAGCGCGGTGGCACAGAATCGCACCATCAATCTGCCAGACGGCTCGACCGTGGCGATGGGAGGAGCGTCCATGTTGACCACACGGTTCACGCGGGGCGAGCGCCGTGTCGAACTCGGTGCCGGTGAGGCATTTTTCCAGGTGGCGCATAACGCCAAACAGCCGTTTATCGTGACGGTGGGCAATGTCAGTATTCGTGACATCGGTACCGCGTTCGATATTCGTCGCAGTGGGCAACGGGTGACGATTGCGGTGACCGAAGGACGAGTGCAGATTTTCGACGGGAGCGGCACGGCCGACCATGACACCCATGGCCCGCACATGCTGGAGGCTGTGGCAGGCGAACGGGTGTCTTACGATCCGGATGCATCGGCGATGAGCATCAGTCCGGTGACGCCCGAGCAAGCGACGGCCTGGCGCAGCGATCGACTCGAATTCATCAACGAGCCGCTCGAAGTGGTGATCGCCAACGTCAATCGCTATAGCATCCATCCGGTACACATTGCCGATGCCGATCTGGAAGTGCTGACCTTTACCGGCACCATCAAGACCGACGCGATCGACCAATGGCTGGGGGCGCTGCCGCAGGTGTTTCCGTTACGTGTCAGCAGGGGCGCCGATCAGGTGATCCTTTCCAATGCAGAACGCAGGCCCAGTCCCTAGGCTGCGGTTATCTGTTCCTGCTGGCAGACGTGGGTAAGTTAAAGGCGCATTTGATGGTTTCGGCGACCTTGCGCCCTGTAAAGGTCGCTCCCTACGGCCGCGTTTGGTCTCAGCTTGGCTTTAGGGCCTTGCTCTGGTGGGTCACATTCGTGCTGTCATCCGTCGTAGGGCATGGCAAACTGGCGGTTTTCGCTTAGGGAAGGAAGCGAAGGCCATGGGTCGGATCGCACTCCTGATTGTCTGCGCATGTCTGTCGCTACCGGTGAACACTGTCGGTGCGGCGGAGACGCCTGCACGCGTGCGATCGACAGTCGCGCATACCGGGTTTGCCATTCCGTCGCAGTCGCTGGCTACCGCGTTGGTCGCGTTCGGTAAACAAGCCAACGTGCAGGTGCTTACGGCGAGTGAAACGATTGCCTCGCTGCGCTCGACGGGTATAAAAGGCATGTTCACCGTCGATGCCGCGCTCACGACGCTTTTGCAAAATACGAACTTGAGCTACGCGTTCATCGATGCGGAAACCGTCGTTGTGAAGCCGGCGGTACCCACTTCGCCCAAAGGCGGGAAGGCAGCGAGTAGTGCTGTGGCGGCGCGCGTTAAATTGCTGGCGCCGGTAGATGCGACGGGATTGGCACACGACGAAGGTTATCTGGCCGACGTGACCAGCGCCGCCACGCGTAGCGATGAAAGTCTGATCGATGTGCCGCAATCGATAAGTATCGTCACCCGCGATCTGATGGATTCGCAGCAGATCCGCACGGTGGCGGATGCGGTGCGTAACGTGGCGGGCGTGCAATCTCTCGATGGTTCCGACGGTTTGCCGCTTTTCCAGATACGCGGGTTCTACACCGGCAACGGCATGACCGACGGTATGTTCAACAGTATCGATGGATCGGGCGATTACCCGCCATTGATTGGGGTAGAGCGTGTCGAAGTAGTGAAGGGTCCTGAAGCCATTGTGGGCGACTCATCGTCCAATGACGACTTTGGCGGCTTGATCAACGTGGTGATGAAAAAGCCGCAGAGCACGCCGGTGCACGAACTGAGTTACACCGTGGGACGCTATGGCGATGTGCAGTTGGGCGTCGACCTGGCCGGGCCATTAGGCAACAACAATGGACTGACCTATCGACTGGTGTTGTCCGGTGAATACGCCGATCACACTGCGCAGGGTTATCACGGTCAGCGCAGTAGCTATGTGGCGCCCTCCATCGGATGGCAGGGCGATAGCACGAAGCTCATCGTCGGCGTCCAGCGCACAGTCAACCGCGTACCCATTCCCGACCATACGATATTGCTCGATGACAGCGTGGGTTCCAGCTCGCCACCTGGCATTCTTCTAGGTAATCCGAGCGATCATTCCACGTTTCAGACGAGTCGCTTTTACTACCTTTTCGAGCAGCAGCTCGGCAACGACTGGATGATCCGCAGTCGCGGTCAATATGTGCATCAGCGAACCAACCTGCAGACCTGGATTCTGGACGATCCCACGCCGGATGGAGACGTCGATGCCACCGCGGAGTCCTATCGCTATGCCGATGCGTATTACACCCTGCAGAACGATATAACGGCGACTTTCTATCAGGGCATGCTCACGCATAACGTCACGGTCGGCTTCGACTACTCGCGTTCGCGCGTTGGCAGCAGCGACTATGTTTTCAACGATGCCGGCAGCGGGCCATACAATATTTTCTCGTCGCCTAGTTTATTGCCCGTCCGGGCTGTGCTCGACCCCACCACGGATTTCTATCAGCCTGGAAGTGCCTGGTCGACCGATAGCGGCCTGTTCCTGCAAGATCAGATCACGGTAGGTCAGCATTGGGAGCTGCTGCTTGCTCTGCGACGCTCGGCGTACGAGCTTTCCACTTATGACGAGAACGACAATCCGTGGAACCTGCAAAAAGCACAGTGGGTACCCAACGCGGGATTGGTCTACAAGATGACGCCCAATATCGCGTTCTACGGCAGCACAGCCAGTGGCTTCCAGCCTGACACGTTGTTGGGGAAAAACGGCCGGCCGCTAGCGCCTGCCATGTCGCGTCAGATCGAAGCAGGAGCCAAGTTCAATCTGTTTGACAATCGTGTCCGACTGACTGCGTCGTGGTATCGCATCATGCTGGATCGCAGCGTCGATCTGTTCTCGTTGGAGCCGCCTTATTTCGCGATTCCGGGCCCCGGTCAGACCAACCGGGGCGTGGAGATCGAATTCACCGGCCGCATTGCGCCAGGCATGGATATCACATCCAGTTACACCCAGGCCCGCGTTCTAAATCACGACGGTACGCTGGCTACAGGCTCGCCTCGGCAGCGCTTCAATCTATGGGCCAGCTACCGTGTCCAGAGTGGTGTTTTGCAGGGGTGGGGCGCCGCAGCTGGTGTACTCGCGCGCAGCCGTAGCTTGGGGCAGACGACGGACGACGATACCTATTTCCATATTCCCGGACAGGCCAGCGTGGATGCCAACGTGTCTTACCAGGCACATCAATGGAGCATGACCTTGGGCGTCAAGAACCTGTTTGGTCGACGCTTGTACAGCGACGACTTTGACGAGACCTTCGTGCCTCTGCGTAACCGGCGCAGCCTGTTGCTGACTGGTACGTACGATTTCTAATCACACATCCGAATCAGGATCGTCCAGCTCCATCGAGCAACTGGACTGTAACTATTTTGCTATGTGCCTTCGTTAAAAGTGATTTGCCGGATATCCAAGAGCAGCCCGTGACGTTGCCAAGGCTATGCAGGGGAATTGGTGAAATGAATCCTCGACTCAACTCAAAAAAAGCAAGACGTACTTTTCGCGCCATCAGCAGGATTTGTGAATTATCTGCTCGCATTCAAACCGGACGGCAGATTGGGCCACGCCTGGTTGATCGATGCCGTTCCCGATCCTGTGCTGGGCGAAACGTTGCGCACCTACGCGGAGAACATGACAGCCGCGTCAGTGCCAGGCGGTAGCGAAGCGGGGCTGCGTATGCGTGGATGCCCGTCATGTATGACGATGGCCGTTATCGGGCGTCATCTTCGCGTTAAGCAACAGGTTTCCAGCCCATAGCCTGCCCACAATACCGTTTTGAAGAAACATCAGGTCAAATTCGCTGTCTCAGCTGTACGCTGATACTGCTATCTAAGCCTTGTTCTTCTATGTCGGTGACCTAATTTCAACATAAACGACCTGCCTGGGTCGCGCATTGGAGATATACGTGAAAAAGCTTTGGTTGACGGGACTATTGGTATTGCTGGTGAGCGCCACGGCTTTCGCCGCCGATGGTCCGAAGGAAGTCGAGGCGGCGCTGCAGCAAGGCAATTACACACTGGCGGAGCAGGAGCTGCGCCAGGCGATCGTCGAGCATCCGGAAAGCGCCAAGGCGCACTATCTGCTGGCGCAGGTGCTGGCTCATCAGGGCAATATTGGCGATGCGCAGAAAGAGGCGGCTCAGGCCAAGCAGCTTGATCCGAAAATCAGTTTCACCAATCCGGCCCGCTTCGAGCACTTTCAGTCGGAGCTGAATCAGGCGCTTGCAGCGCCCACCAGCGTTCGGCCCACAGCCTCGACGCGAGCGGCGCCTTATGCCGCTGCCGAGCAGCCCGTGGCCGGGCAGCGTTCGAGTGGCAGCATCTGGCCCTGGGTGATCGGCGCCGTGATCGTCGTCCTGTTGTTTGGCTGGTTCCGTCGCCGCCAGCAGGGTGCGTTCAATAACCAGGGCTACAACCAGGGTTACGGTGCGCCCGGCCCGCAAAACCCGTATGGCAATGGACCGTATCCGCCGCCGGGTTATCAGCAAGGACCGCAAGGCGGATCCGGTATCGGCGGCAGTTTGCTTGGTGGACTGGCCGGTGGCGTGCTTGGTGCGGCCGCCGTCAATGCCTACGAAAACCATGAGCGTCGCGAGGAAGAAGAGCGTGGCGATTACCAGTCCGGCAATAACGCTGCATCCAACCCGCAGGATCAGGCATACGACGATTTGCGCCGCGATCCCATTGACACCGGCAACAACGACAATAGTTGGGACGATAACAGTGGCGGCGGCGACTCGTTCGACGGCGGTGGCGGTGACGATAGCTGGAGCTAGTGCTGCGGTAGCTCACCCTCGAGCGACACCTCGCTGGAGTAGGTTGGGATGAGCGTAAGCGAATCCCAACATCATGGTTCCAAGTAACAAGTTATGCATCAATGACGGGTTGCCTTCAGTAGCGCGTCATTGATGCATCGGTCGCCAGCATATCGTTGGGTATCGCTATGCTCCACCCAACCTACTTTGAAATCACGGAATCTTGCACTGCCCATTCAGTGGCGCCTTGGCGGCGTTGTCGAGATCGGTGCGGCTGACGTCCTTGTTTTTCGACGGATCAAACAGGATTTTCGCGTCGACGTTCTTGCCATCGCTGCTGCGGATATTGGCGATGCCGCTGAAGCTCAGCAGCTCGTGGGTTTTGGCATCGTAGGCAACATCGAGGTGTGGCAGGGCGAAGCCGATCATGCTGTCCAGGCTGAGCCGATACTGGCGTGCGGCGTGGCCGTCGATCTGGGTATCGCCCTGGCGTTTGACCCTGAAGCTGAGCGTGCCTAGCCGACTGGGGAGAAGAAACGGCAAGGTGTCGCCGCTCTTGCCGAGCGTGTCCCAGTGCGTGCGGATATAGGCGTCGAAGCCAGCATCGATCACCGGCATGGGTGAGGTATCCAATGCCGCGGTGCGCTCGGCGGCATTTTTGTCGTTGCGCACGAAGATCACGCGTTTGCCGCCACTGCTGCGCACGCCTTCCCGGTAGCCGGTGCGGGCATCATCCAGCTCGAAATCGGGCGCCTGGGGGCTGCCGTCGTCGTGGAGTGTCTTGCGGGCGAACGGCTTTCCATCCGGGCAGCGATACAGCACCAACCGCGACGGGTTGCCGCCGTCGTCGTAGATCCAGTGGGATTCGGTGTACATCAGGTGGCCATCTGAGGCGGATGCCTTGCCTTCGACGTAGCGAACGGAGTCGGAATCTGTGGGTGCGCCAGCTGCAGCGGCGACCGTGGCGGCCAGGCCAAGTGTCAGGCCAAACGCACAAGCGTGGCCATGGACGGTCATCGTCAAGGGTTTTCTCCCGTAGCGGTGGGGTTTGCCGCGGGCGGGCAGGCATCGCCCGATGCGAAGAGTCACAACGCTTAATTACGGGTCGATACGACCGATGGATGCAGCGGCTTGGCATCCTGAATGCCGAAACGGTCGCGGGCGGCTATGATGGGAGGCCGTCGGGCGCGCGGAAATCGTGTGCGGCCGGCAATTATTGACAGCGGTCGATGTTTCGGCATCGGCCACGCACAGTGAGGTTAGTGATATGGCACGTGGCGTCAACAAAGTCATTCTGGTCGGCAATCTCGGCGGAGATCCGGAAATGCGCCACACCGGTAGCGGTACGGCGATCACCACGATCAACATTGCCACGTCCGAGTCGTGGACCGACAAGCAGTCGGGCGAAAAGCAGGAGCGCACCGAGTGGCACCGGGTGAAGCTGTTCGGCCGACTGGCCGAGATCGCCGGTGATTATTTGAAGAAAGGCCGTCAGGTTTATATCGAAGGTTCGCTGCGCACCGACAAGTACACCGACAAAGCCGGCGTCGAGCGCTACAGCACTGACGTGATCGCCAGCGAAATGCAGATGCTTGGCGGCCAGGAAGGCGGTGGTGGTGGTGGCGGTCAGCGTGAGCGTCCGCAGAGCTCCGGCGGTCAACGCAGCAGTGGTGGTGGCCAGTCACGCGGCAACGACGACTACAACCAGCGAGCGCCAGCGCCGTCGGCACCGGCCGGAAACAGCAGCTTCGATGATGACGATATCCCGTTCTAAAACGTACCTTAAATCAGAATTGTCGTTTTTCACCTAAAAACCCCCGAGAAATCGGGGGTTTTTGCTTTTCTGGAGTGGACATTTACCATCGCTTTTGGTGCCGATGGTTAGCTGTCGTCGAAGCGTGCCGATCACGGCTTCGATCAGCACCGTGAAATCGCGGATCGCTGCTCACAGGTCACCTGGCCTGCGCTCAGTACATGCTTCAAGAGTCAGCTTTGCTGCGCGATCGTACCTGATACATAACGGCTGCCAGGCACACTCCACCGCCATGGGAGATCCTTGCCTAGGCTGATGCCGATACGAGGTCCGCCTGTTAGATCTTTGGGGGGAGCCATGCCATCGTCGATGACAGTAAAGCCATCATGGGTGCCAACCAGATCAATCCCATTTTGAACTCCGCTGATGCCCATCGCCTGAGTCAGGCGAGCTGGCCCGCGGCATAAATCACGATCACGCGCTGTCCGTGGGCGCGCCGCGCGCATTTGCTCAAGCCCGCGCAAGGGTTCCAGCGCACGGATGAGCACACCGCTACCATCGCTCTCAGGGCCACACACGCAGTTACAGCACCAGTGCATGCCGTACGTGAAATAGACATACATGTGCCCCGGTGGTCCAAACATGATCGCATTTCGTGGCGTCTTTCCCCGGTACGTATGCGCCGCTGGATCGATGGCGCCGACATAAGCCTCCACTTCCACAATGCGACCCGCCCGGCCATCCGCTGCTGCCAGGATCTTGTTGAGCAGCTGTGGTGCTACCGTGGGCGCGGTCCGATCAAAGAACGCACGGGACAAGGGGGTACCTGGCCAGATGATCGACGCAGTTTCTTTTTGAACCACCGAGCTCTCCATACGCGTTGTCCGACCATGCATACCGTATCTTGCTGGAATGCGCCGGCTTGCCAAAGCGTACCGGTGCACTCGTTCGGCGCTTTACCGGGTCACTGGCTTTACGAAGTCATCGCCATTGGAAGTGGCAACCACTGCTAGACAAAGTTGACGGTACGCTTCGACCAGACGGTCGAGACCGAACGCACGATTTCTCCCGCTAGGGTTGGGCAGAACCCAAATTAAAGCGCCTTCCATGCGAGTTGGTTGCAATCCCCAGGCGATGTCTCGTTGACCTGAAAGCCCGGAGTACGCCGCCTTACCTAGAAAGGCGACGAAGTGTGGCGCATGGCGTGCGATCTTCCGCTCGAATTCGGCAGCGGCAGCGATGAATTCCTCTGGCGAAAGCTGATCTGCACGCGCCGTCGGCCGTTTCACTACCGACGTCACACCGCAGCCGTATCTGAGTATCGCGTGGTCTTCCTGCGGCTGTAGTTCCTCAGGGGTAAAGCCAGCCAGATGGATAACCCGCCAGAAGCGATTACTTCTACCAGCGAAATGGTGTCCTGTTGCGGCTGCCGTCATTCCAGGGTTGATTCCGCAGAACAGCACCTTGAGGCCTGCGGCAATGATATCCGGGATCTCGTCAGTCATCGTAGGCCTCGCAAACTCGGGCAGGCGTCGAGCTCGATCCGAAAAGGAGCCGATATTCCCTTCGGGGAGATAGATCAAATCGACCGGTCATCAGCAGATCACGCTCACCGCTTTCTGTGCGAGCTTCCTTAGGTCGTTGTGGGAGGCGCCGGCGCGAGCGCGGATGGCCAGGGTATGCATCGTCGCCGAGGCGAGCAGGGCGAGGGCTTTGAGGTCAGCGTCCTGTTTCAATTCTCCGGCGGCACGCGCCAGTTTGAAGCGCGCCTCGAAGTTGGCATCGAGCGTACGAAACCCCTCCGCAACAATGCGTTGGATCTCCGGGTCGCCGGGCGCCTCGGTAATGGCGGTGCCGACCACGAAACATCCAAGCGCCTGATCGTCGTTAGAGAAATAAATTGACAGTGATGCGTCGTAGATCCTCATCAACGTCGCGGCCAAGCTCCCGCCACTCTCGAACGCTTTACGCATCGACTCAAATTTGAATTCCCAGTAGCGGCTTAGCGCCTTGACATAGATTTCGTGCTTATCGCCGAACGCCGCACGAAGGCTCGGCCGGTTCATGCCGGTCGCAGCAGAAATGTCGTCGAGCGAGGTGCCCGAATAACCGGTCTTCCAGAATGTCGCCGCCGCCAGCCGGAGCGCAGTTTCCGGATCGTAGGCGCGTGGCCGCCCTCGGGGCTTTTTCTCGGTCTCGTCCTTTTTTGTTCCTGAGCGCATAAAAATCTTGACCTCTCATCTTCGTCATGATTATTATTCGAACATGTACAAAATTCAAGATGGTGGGAATTCGGGCGCGGGGCTGGTCGACCGATGATCTGGGCCGACGATCAGCAGGTAGTTCGGTAGAGGTCTGGTTTCAGTTGAGGTAAGAGGCCGCGTACGCGGCAGGAACCCGGTACGAGGTGGTCACGCGTACCTTTCATCCAGCATCTCGACGAGCTGCGCCACGCGTCGTCAGCACGGCAGATGGATTACGACAAGAGAGCACACACATGAATGCCTTTGAGCGTTTTCGTAATACAAGAATTCCACTGGCCCATGGGGTCGGAGCAATCCCTGCGGTCGGATTCGGTACGTTGATTCCAGATCGCATCGTGGCCAAGCAAGCCATCAAAGTCGCGTTGGAGGTCGGATTCCGACACCTCGATGGCGCGGAGGTCTACCGTAACGAAGACGTGGTCGGCGATGCTATGCGAGAGGCTTTTGCAGCCGGGACGGTCAACCGAGAGGAGCTCTTCGTCACCACGAAGCTATGGAACAACAATCATCGTCCCGATCGAGTCAAAGCAGCCTTCGAAGCAAGCCTCCGTCGTCTTCAGCTCGACTACCTTGACTGCTATTTGATCCATACGCCCTTTGCCTTTCCGCCGGGCGACGAACAGCATCCGAGGAATGAACAGGATGAGCCGATCTATGACGCGGGGGTGACGCTGGTTGAGACGTGGCGGGCGATGGAGCGTCTCGTGGATGAGGGAAGGTGCAGGGCCATCGGACTATCCGACATCACGCTGCCGAAGCTGAAAGAGATCGTCGCGGTGGCACGCATCAAGCCCGCCGTGGTGCAGGTCGAGTGCCATCCTTATCTTCCCGAGTGGGAGCTACTCGACTTTTGTCGGCAACATGGAATCGTGCTGCTTGCCTTCGCGCCATTGGGTCATGGCATGGAACCGAGAATAACGGACGACCCGGTGATCAAGGCCATCGCCCAACGTGTCGAGAAGACTCCGGCACAAGTGGCGCTGGCGTGGGCTGTGCAGCGCGGTACGGCATTGCTCACCACGTCAACTAACCCCACGCATATCCGGGAGAATTTCGATATCTCCTTGCTGCCCGAAGACGCCATGCAGGAAATGCAAAATCGCATCACGACGAGCATCCGATTGAACGCGGTGGTGGAGACCGGAGTGCCTGGATTTGTTCCGCGGCGCGG
>Ga0302314_10005572_pt1 | contig 22925 bp, 18 predicted proteins | sample III_Palsa_N2_3_FD_200533 | JGI IMG/M metagenome (GOLD analysis project Ga0302314, IMG submission 200533) | Peat permafrost microbial communities from Stordalen Mire near Abisko, Sweden - III_Palsa_N2_3 | ecosystem: Environmental > Terrestrial > Soil > Palsa > Peat permafrost | place: Sweden... | reverse complement strand
GCGAGAAAACGCCCACCAGGAGTGCCCCGAGCATTCCACCCACCCCGTGAACGCCGAAGGCATCGAGCGAGTCGTCGTAGTGGAAGCGGCGCTCCTTGAGGAGGACCGCGCCGTAACAGACGAGGCCCGCCGCGGCGCCGATGAACAGGGACGCGGCTGGAGAGACGAAGCCGGCGGCGGGAGTGATGGCCACCAGCCCCGCCACCAACCCCGAGGCGTACCCGAGCATCGTCGGCTTGCCGCGGCTCCACCACTCGCCGAAAACCCAAGCCAAGGAGCCAGTGGCCGCGGCGATGGTGGTGGTGACGAAGGCCAGCGCGGCCGTGTTTCCGGCCGAGAGGGCGCTGCCGGCGTTGAAGCCGAACCAGCCGAACCAGAGCAGGCCCGCTCCGGTGATGGTCATCGGCAGGTCATGCGGGATGAAGCGTTCCTTGCCGAACCCGAGGCGCTTGCCGATGAAGAGCGCGCAGACGAGCGCCGAGAGACCAGCGGTCCAGTGGACGACTGTCCCGCCGGCGAAGTCCAAGACGCCGTAGGCACCAATCCAGCCGCCGTCTCCCCACACCCAGTGGGCCACCGGGTCGTAGACCAGGGTGGCCCACAGAAAGGTGAAAACCATATAGGCGCTGAACTTCATCCGCTCGACGAAAGCACCGGAGATGAGCGCCGGGGTGATGATGGCGAACTTGAGCTGAAACACCATGAAGGCCAGCTCCGGCACGCTCCCCTTCAGCTTCCCCACCACGTCGTGGAGGAGCAGCTTGTCGAATCCGCCGATGAGGCCGTAGTGGTCCTTTCCAAAGGTGATGGAGTAGCCAAAGAAAACCCACTGCACCGTCACCAGCGCCAGCGCGAAATGCGAGTACATGAGCGTGGCGAGCACGTTCTTGCGCCGCACCATGCCGCCGTAGAAGAGCGCGAGCCCCGGCGTCATGAGTAGCACCAGGGCCGCCGAGATGAGCAGCCAGGCGGTGTCTCCGGTGTCGGCGTGGACCTCGGTGGCTTGGGCCCACGCCGAGGTCGGTAGGAGCGCCACCCCGCCGACAGCGGCCCACAGGAAGCGTCCCCTCGAACGGTTCATGAAAGCCCACTGTTGCATTGACGCATTGCGTTTCGCCACTGTTCCTTCACAATTCCTCATGCCCGCGAGCCAAACTTTTCGGGCCGGCCACGTGTTCTTCTCTCTGGACATGGCGCGCCACTTTCTTCCATTGACTCTCACGTGCCTGGCCTGTGCCGGCGCCCCTCCTTCCTCCTCTGCCGCGGCCACTCCTTCGCGCCTTCCAGCCTCGGGCTGGAGCGAGGACAAGCAGGCGGTGCACGTGCTCAACCGGCTGGCCTACGGGCCCTCTCCGGCGTCCCTGGCTGAGGTCCAGAAGATGGGGGTCGAGGCCTGGGTCTTGAGTCAGCTGCACCCGGACAGCGTGGATGACCAGAGGGTGGAGGCGAAGCTGGCCCACTTTCGCTCGCTCCAGATGACCACCGCCGAGCGGCTGAACACCTACGAGCCCGAGGGGAAGCTGGCCAAGGAGCGGGGCCTTGACCCACAGGACCCAGAGACCCGCGCCAAGCTTCTGGAGATGCTCCCCCTGAGCGCGCTGCCCAGGCAGATGGGCCTCGAGCTGGTGGCGGCCAAGCTCATCCGGGCGACCGAGAGCCGTCGCCAGCTGCAGGAAGTCCTGCTCGACTTCTGGTTCAACCACTTCAACGTCGCGGCCCAAAAGGGAGCGGTGCGCTGGATGCTCGCCTCCTATGAACAGGAGGCGCTTCGCCCGCACCTCTTCGGCAGCTTCCGCGCGCTCCTGGGCGCTGTGGCGCATGACCCGGCGATGCTCTTCTACCTGGACAACTGGACGTCCACCCGCGAGGGCTTCGACATGGCTGCGCTCCGGCCCGCGGGCGCCCCCCTGCCGAAGAAGCTGGCCGCGGTGGGAAAGCTCGGCCTCAACGAGAACTACGCCCGGGAGCTGCTCGAGTTGCACACCCTCGGCGTGGACGGCGGCTACACGCAAGCGGACGTTCGCGAGGTCGCTCGCTGCTTCACCGGCTGGGGCATCGAGAAGCCGCGCCAGGTGGGCACCTTCGCCTTCCACCCCCGCGCTCACGACCCGGGTGAGAAACACGTGCTCGGACGCACCATCCCCGCCGGCGGCGGCATGGAGGACGGCGAGCACATCCTCGACCTCCTCGCCGCCCACCCAGCCACCGCGCACTTCCTGGCCCGGAAGCTGGCCCAGAAATTCATCGCCGACGAGCCACCACCGGCGCTCGTGGAACGGCTGGCTCAGACGTACCTCGCGTCGCATGGAGACCTCACCGCCGTCTACCTGGCCCTCTTCCAGAGCCCCGAGTTCTGGAGCGACCAGGCCTTCAACGGCAAAACCAAGACGCCGCTCGAATTCGCTGTCTCTGCCGTGCGGGCGCTGGGAGGCATCACCTACGGCGATGCGCCGCTGATTAAGGCCCTGGACGGAATGGGCGAGCCGCTGTACCGCGCCCAGCCACCCACCGGCTGGCCGGAGGTCGCCGCGCCCTGGGTGAACGCCGGCGCGCTGGTGACCCGCATCAACTTCGCGCTGGCCCTCACCGCCGGGCGCATCCCCGGCACCGAGGTGTCGCTGCCCCCGGGAGTCCACGCCAGCAGCCCCGGCGCGGAGCTGGACGCGCTCGCCCGCGCCGTGCTGCACCAGCAGCTCAGCGAGACGACACGCGCCACCCTCTTGCGCGCGGTGGGGCACGGCGAGAACGACGTCATGCCTGATGGCGAGACGCGGCCGATGGACCCAGCCATGGTGGCCGGGCTGTTGCTCGGAAGCCCGGAGTTCCAGAGACAATGAGCGCCCACCCCCTCGACCGTCGTTTCTTCCTCAAATCCACGGGCCTGGCCCTCCTCGGGCTCGGCTTCGCCCCCGGCTTCCTGCGCCGGGCGGTGGCCCAAGAGACGAACGGTCGCCGCACATTGGTGCTGGTTTTCCTCCGCGGCGGCGCCGACGGACTCTCCCTCGTCCCACCAGTGGGAGATGCGGCCTACTACGCCGCGCGGCCCACCCTGGCGCTTCCGCGCCCGGGCGCCGACGGGGGCGCGCTCAAGCTGGACGCCACCTTCGGGCTCCACCCGGCGCTCTCTTCCCTTCTCCCCTCCTGGCAGGACGGCTCCCTGGCAGTGGTGCACGCCGCCGGCTTGCATGGCGCCACACGCTCGCACTTCGACGCCCAGGACTTCTGCGAGACGGGGACGCCTGGGCTCAAGACGACACAGGATGGCTGGCTCAACCGCACGCTGCAGCAGCTCCCGGAGCCGAGCGCCGGCGCCTTCCGCGCGGTGGCGCTGCAGGGCACGCTGCCCCGCTCGCTCCAGGGCGCCGCTCAGGCGGTGGCCGTGGAAGGGCTCAACAGCTTTCACATCTCCGGCAAAGGTGGCCTGGACAGCTTTGAAGCTCTCTATGCCGGCGCCGTGGACCAGGCAATGCGCAGCACCGGACAGGAAGCCTTCGAGGCGCTGCGCGCCGCGGCCTCAGCCGAGCTCTCCCAGAGCCCTCCGCAGAATGGCGCCGTCTACGGCAAGACGCCGCTCGCCCGTCGTCTGCAGGACACGGCGCGACTCGTGCGCGCCGGCGTCGGCCTGGAAGTGGTGGCCACCGAGATGGGCGGATGGGACACCCACGTCGGCGAAGGGGGCTCGACCGGCCAGCTCGCCAATCGGCTGCGAGAGCTCGGCGATGCGCTCGCCGCCTTCGCCAAGGACCTCGGACCGCGCCTGGCCAACGTCACGGTGGTCGTCATGACGGAGTTCGGCCGCACGGTGCGCGAGAATGGGAACCGCGGCACGGACCATGGGACGGCCTCGGCGATGCTGGCCCTCGGCGGCGGCGTGCACGGCGGCCGCGTCTACGGAAACTGGCGCGGGCTGGACGGTCCGGGCCTCTTCGAGAATCGCGACTTGGCCATCACCATCGACGTGCGCTCGGTGCTGAGCGAGGCGCTGCGGGCGACGCTGCGACCTCCAGACCTCGCCGCTGTCTTTCCGGACTTCTCCGGGGCGCGAGTCGGCCTCTTCGGCTGAGACCGGGCCCTTACGTTCCTGGTGCTGCGGGTGACCCACTGAACGGCTGTTCGAGACGTCAGCCCGTTGCAGGAAACTCCAAAGCAGTCCGTTTCAGCGAGGTGGCCCCATGTCCACGGTGGAGATTGCGTGCGCGGAGTCCCCGCTCGGTCCACTCTTGCTCGCCGCCGAGGACGGCGCGCTGGTGGCGCTCTCCTTCGCCGAGTCCGCCGGGCTCGTGCGCGGCTGGTGCGAGCGACACCTGGGGCCGAGCACCTTCGTCTCCGCGGCAAACCCGGCTGGCGCGGTCCGGGCGCTGGACCGCTACTGGTCCGGGCATCTCGACGCGCTCTCCGAGGTGCCGGTCCGCCTCCGCGGGACGGGCTTCCAGGTGCGCGTCTGGGAGACACTGCGTCGCATCCCGAGCGGGACGGCCTGGAGCTACGCCACCCTGGCGCGCGCCGTCGGAGCGCCGACCGCGATGCGGGCGGTCGGTGCAGCCAACGGGCAGAACCCGGTAGCCATCATCGTCCCCTGCCACCGCGTCATCGGCTCGGACGGAGACCTCACCGGCTACGGCGGCGGCATTCCGCGCAAAGCGTGGTTGCTTTCCCACGAGGGGGTCCTCGCACCCGAGTTGCCACTGGAGTCCAAGAGCACGGAGGCCGTGCCAGCAGCCTCGTAGGAGTTGAGGTTCGAGCCGGACGTCGCATCGCGCAGAATTCGAATGGCTCGAGCGGCAAGCGAAGCGCATTCGTCGCCAAGGCCAGCGTGGAAGTCGCCAGCCAGCACCAGCATCTCTCCGAGCTGCTCCCTGCATCCCTCAGCCATGAGGGCCGGCCCGCAGCGGTTCCTTCGCCTTCGCGGTGGCATGCAACTCGTCGGCTTGTGGAGCAGATGCGCTTGGCTGCTGAAGCGGGTCGCATCCGGACTCTTGGGCACAGAGGTCGCGCGGCCCGGCCGCCGTCAGAGACGCGCGGTCCGACGAGTGTCACCGGCGCGCCCCCCTTTTAGCGGCGCGGGACGGGCGCGTCGGAACCGCGACCGAGTCGGCTCGCGGGTTCCATCTCCAGCCAGACGCTGCGACAGCCAAGGCACACCATCTTTCGCCCCTCGGGAAACGTTCGCTCGGTGGCCACCTCGCCTATGCGTCCCTGATGCGGCGCGCACGAAGGACACGCCGAGCCGGTCGGCCGCACACGGTAGGCGTCTCGGTACGGCGGAAGGCGAAGGACTTTGAGCCACTCCACCACCGTCTCCTCGGAGAGAGTGAGGTGCAGTGCATGTTGCTCGTCCTGAACCAGGCCGTGCTGCAGCGCCAGCCAGTAGACGCGCAAAGGGGCGACATGCGTCCGCATCCCCCGCCGCCGAAACTCGTCGCCGAGGCGGTGCACCATTCCTAGGAGCGCCTGGCGGTCCATCCCCTGACTGTACATGCGTTCAGTGAGACGTCCAATGTCGCCCACAGTGCATTCTGAGGGACTTCGCGTGGAAGCGCTGTCCTCAGGCCCGGAGGCGTCTGGCGCGCCCGCCCGTCGCGGCCAGGAGGAGGGCCACTGTCGCCAGGAGGAAACCAAAGGACGCGGTGCGCGTCGGGGCAAGGAAGTCGAAGACGGGCAGTCCATTGAGAAGCCCCAGGTACCAGACAAGCAGATACGTCACCTCGAAGAGCCGTTCCCCTCGGCTCAGCACGCCCGCGGCCAGCGCCAGGGCCGGGACGAAGAGCGCGCCCACGGCCCAGGCCAGGAGCTCCGCCCAGGCCCGCACACCGGCGAAGCGAAGCGCGGCTCCCGAGCCCACCGCGGCGCTGAGCAGCACCCCGGCACCGTAGGCAGCTGGAATCTGCCGAAGCAGCGGGCGCGGACAGACAAACACCAGGGCCTCCGTCCGGTGGCGCGCTTCGTGGTTTCCCATTCCTGCCCAGGCCGCGAGCGGCCACACCCACGCCACCGGCAAGAGCACGTGCCGCACCACGTCCAAGGGCGCAAAGAGGCAGGCCACCCACAACCCGAGGGCCACCCACCCCCATCCGCGGCGACGGTCGCGCACGAGCAGCGAGAACTCAGCCCCGAGGACTGTCAGGCCACGCGAGCGACCGAGGAGCCGTTCCACGAGGGGTGTCCAGCGCCGGCGAAGACTGCGGCCTGCCCGGCTCGTCGCCGGATGGGCAGACGCCGAGCGCCGTGGCATCCGCTCCGGGTCGAACCGGTGAAATGGGAGCGCCGCCACTGCCGCCAGCGCCACGGCGGCCAAGGCCCAGAACAACCTCCAGGGAGCGACGCGCGCCCAATCCATGCCGCCCCAGACGAAGGTGCGGAACACCCGGTGTGAAACGGTGACACCGACATTCACCCCGCCGTCGTAGTCGGAGAAATGCGCGCGGACCGCGTCCTGGATGGCCCACAGCGGTGCGGAAAAGCCGAGCGGGTCAAGCCAGGGCTTCTGGTGGCTCGCACTGGCCTGCGTGGTGGGAAGGGCCAGCAGGCCAATCCAGAGGAAGAAGTACAGGACACTTCCCCGCGCACCACGGAGTGGAGGGAATGTCTCGAAGAGGACTGCCAGGGCAGCCACCACTGCCGCGCCAGGCACCACCAGGCAAAGGAAGGGCAACGCCAGCTGCGCTGGCTCCAGGCGCCGCACCTCGCCGCGGAGCTCCTGCATCACCGCCGCCATCACCAGCGTCACCGCCGCGACGCAGGCCAGCACAGTGGTGTGGCTGAGGAATTTCCCGAGCGTGTACTGCACACGCGTCATGGGGGTGGTGGCGAGAATCTGACCCACGCCCGTCCGCTCGTCGCGCTCCACCGCGTCGCGGACGACGTAGAAGCCGAAGAGCGAGAGCACCACCATGTCCAGGATGGCCACCAGCGTCCCAATCCACGCCGAGTTGTAGACGCCGCCAATCTGCCCAAAGCTGAACGTCACGTACCTGGCCGATCGCGCCGGGACGTAGCCGTAGGCGGCGGCCACCGTCGCCGCCAAGAGGACGAGGAACGTCGAGCGCCGAATCCGCTCGCGAAAGTCAGCCCGGGCGATGGCGAGAACGGTGCGCACGGGTCTCGCGTTCAGGGCGCTCGCGCCGGGCCCGCACCGCCGGCCGCCAGTTGAAGGTAGGCGTCCTCGAGCGTCGGCGCCACGGCCCGAGCGCCCGGCGCGGGAGGCCCGTCGCTCACCGCGCGGAGTTGCACGCCCTCCGGCCGGCGCAGGGTGCTCGTCACCAGGAGCCGCGCCCGCACCGCGGCCGCCTCATCTGCCGGCACGAGCCACTCCCAGACACGGCCCTGGACTGCCTCGAGCAGCGCCTCCGGTGTCCCCTCTGCCACCAGCCGGCCGCGGTGGAGAATGGCGATGCGCGCGGCGGTGGCTTCCACGTCGGAAACAATGTGGGTGGAGAGCAGGACAATTCTTTGGCCGGCGAGCTCGGCGACGAGATTGCGGAAGCGGACGCGCTCCTCGGGGTCCAGACCCACCGTGGGCTCGTCGATGATGAGCAGCTCCGGGTCGTTGAGGAGTGCCTGGGCGATGCCCACCCGCTGGCGCATCCCACCCGAGTACTCCCCCAGTGGCACGTCCCGCGCGTCCCAGAGGTTGAGAGCGTTGAGCAACTCGTCGATGCGCAGGCGCGCCTTGGGAGGAGAGAGCCCCTTGAGCGCAGCCAGGTAGCCGAGGAATTCCACGGCGGAGAGGTGCGGGTAGACGCCAAAGTCCTGGGGCAAATAGCCAAGCACCGAGCGCAGAGCGTCCGGGTTTCTTGCGACGTCCACCCCATTCCAGAGAACCGTCCCCGCAGAGGGTCGGGTCAGCGTCGCCAGGATGCGCATCAGCGTGGACTTTCCCGCGCCATTCGGGCCGAGCAGCCCGACGACGCCCGGGCCCAGACGCAGGCTGAAGCCATCGAGCGCGAGCCCGCGCCCGGGGTACGACTTCGAAACGCCTTCGATGGAGAGTTCCAGAAGTCTCCTGAGCAGCGCAGCGCTTGGCCGCATTCGCCCCGTTGCCCGGAGCCACCACCGAAAGAGGAGTGTAGCCCTGCCACGCCACGGCAGCATCGAGCGCCTGGTGACTCCCCCCTGGCCGCTTCTGAGGCCCCGTCGGTTTGCTCGAGCGAGGCGCCCTCAGGCCACCGAGGGCTGAGCACCCCGCGCCTTCGCCCGTCGGGTGCGGACCGCCTCCACCACCCGGACGAGAAAGAGGACGCCGAGCACCACGGCGTAGATGAGCGGCTCCCGGATGTCGAGCTTCACCCGCCACAGGAAATGCACCACCGCCAGGACTGCCGCCAGGTACACCAGCCGGTGCAGCGCCTTCCAGCGCCGGTACCCGAGACGCCGCACCGAGGCGTCGGTGGACGTCACCGCCAGCGGAAGCAGGAGCAAGAAGGCGGCGAAACCCACCACCATGAACTTGCGCTGGGTGACGTCAGCCCACAGTACCGGCCAGTCGAAGCGCTGGTCGACCGCCACGTAGGTGGTCAGGTGCAGCGAGGCATAGAAGAAGGCCATCAGGCCGAGCATCCGCCGCAGACGGATGGGCCACGTCCAGCCCAGCAGCATCTTGGCCGGCGTCGCAGCCAGCGAGGCCAGCAGGAAGATGAGAGCCAGCAGCCCCAGCCGGTTGAGCGCCGTGGCCACCGGGTCCGCGCCGAGCGCGTCCCGGCTGGCCTGCACCGCAAGGCCGCCAAGCGGCACCAGCGCTCCGACGAAGACGGCGGGCTTGAGCCAGGGAAGGGGCACCGGTCGACGTGGCGGCGAATCCATGCGCCCCTTGGCACTAGAACAGCTTCTTCGGGTCCAGGCCGACGTAGAGCGACGCCACCTCGTCTGCGTAGCCGTTGAAGGGCAGCGTCTTCCTCCGGGAAAACTCGCCGATGCGCCGCTCGGTGGCCTGGCTCCAGCGCGGGTGGTCCACCGCCGGGTTGACGTTGGCGTAGAAGCCGTACTCGCTCGGGCCGGCCAGGGCCCAGGTGGTTTGCGGCTGCGCGTCGAGGAAGCGGATTTTGACGATGCTCTTGATGCCCTTGAAGCCGTACTTCCACGGCACCACCAGGCGAATCGGCGCGCCGTTCTGGTTGGGGAGCGACTTGCCGTAGAGGCCGACGGCGATGAGCGCCAGGGGATGCATGGCCTCATCCATCCGCAGGCCTTCCAGGTAGGGCCAGTCCAAGAGGTGCGTGCGCTCCTCCGGCATCTGCGCCACATCGAGCAACGTCTGGAAAGCGACGTATTTCGCGCTCCCGAGTGGCTCGCAGCGCTTCACCAGCTCGGCCAAGGGAAAGCCGCTCCAGGGGATGACCATCGACCAGGCCTCGACGCAGCGCATTCGGTAGATGCGCTCCTCGAGTGGAAACCACTTCAGGAGTTGGTCGATGTCGACGCTGAAGGGCTTCTTCACCAGTCCCTCCACCGCCACCGACCACGGACGCGGCTTCAGGGTGCCGGAGTTGGCAGCCGGGTCCGTCTTCTCGGTGCCGAACTCGTAGAAGTTGTTGTAGTGGGTGATGGCCTCGTACTTGGTGGGCGTCTCGTCGGTGCTGTACCGGCCAAGCACCTTGAGCGGCGGGGGTTCGGGCGCAGGGACCGCTTTGGGTTCCGGCGCGCCGCCCGTGAGCGCGAGGAGGCCACCCCCAGTGCCAGCCGCCGTGAGGGTGAAGAGCGCGGAGTTCTTGAGGAATTCTCGCCTCCGGCGAAAGAGCGGCTCGGGAGTAATCTCGGAGCTGGGGGGTGGGTTGCTCATGGCGTGCGTCTCAACAAGACGGACCGGTGCCTGCTCTCGTTACCGTCCCTTGGCCCCGGGCGCCAGCGCAGCGAGGCAATTTCGTGGGCTTCTGTCCCAGGGGCATTCCCTCAGGCGGCCCTCCGGAGAGAGTCTCGGCGAAGGCTCTTGGTGCCATCCACCGAAGGCCCGGACCGGAGCTCCCACCGTGCATGGTCCCGGGGGGCGACCGGGGGTTGAAAACCTCTGCAACGCACGGTGCGGACGGTGTCGGGAAAAGAAAGCTGCTGAGAGGCGACTCCTTGACGCGGGGCCGCGACTTCGGGCCTTCTGCACCGCTCCCCGCGAAACGGAAGAGCGCCGGTAACCCGCGCGAAGGGAAAACTGCCGATGCGACACTGTGGAATTGCGTTGCTCGTCCTCCTTGCCGGCCTGGGCTGCTCGTCGAGCCCAAGCTCGAACTCCGACGCTGGAACGCCGCCGAGCGAGCTCATCGTCAACGCGCCCATCCCCGGCAGCGGCACCACCAATCCCGACTGCACCTGGACCCAGCTTGGACAGAACGCCGCACACACCGGCAATGCGTGCGCCCCGGCCCAGGGCTTCACCAGCGTGCTGGCCAGCGTCACCTTCGACCCCTTCGTCGACCAGGAAGTCCTCGACTCGAAAGCGCAGAGTGGCCAGTCGGCCCTCACCGTGCATTACCAGGCGCCGCTCGTCACCGGCGACGACGTCTACATCGAGACGAAGAGCGGCATCTACACCGCCTGCACCATGGTCATGACCGACCCCGATGGAAACCCCATCCCAGAGTCAGCCGACGGTGGCCCTTGCGGTCTCGAGGCGTGGGACACCCAGGTATGGGGCGAGACGCATTACCAGTGGCAGGCCAACGCACTGGTACAGGTGGCGAGCTTCGAGAGCGACTGGAAGCCTGAGCCTGGAGACCTCGTCATCTGGGAGCCGCTCTTCCATGCCGCGCTGGACGGCAACACGCTCTGGGTCCCTGGAGCGCAGGGGTCGGTGTACCAGGTGGACCGAACCACCATGCTCAAGGTTTCACAGGTCTCTCCCTTCTCGTCCGCCGCGGACCCGTACAACTTCTTCGTCGCCGGCCCCATCACCGTCGGCACGGACGGGAACGTCTATTACAACGTCGTCCACGTGGCGACGGACCTGTCCGACGTCATCGGCACGATGGTGCATATTGAACCCGACGGCGTCACGGTGCACGCCGTGGGCTACTCGGCGCTCTGGCCCGGTGCCCCGGCGCCCACCGACATGTGCCTGGGCGCCTATTACAACGAGTCCCAGCCTCCTGCCGGTCCGTGGCCTCCCGTAGGCGAGCCGATGGTGAGCATCGTCTGTGGCTCGCTCCGTCCCGGCGTCAACGTTGCTCCAGCGGTCGGTGCCGACGGAACCGTCTTCACCGTGGCCATGCCCTACAATGCGACCAATGCCGGCGTCCTGCTCGCTCTCAACGCCGACCTCAGCCCGAAGTGGAACGCCTCGCTGCAGGAGATTCTGGACGATGGCTGCGGGGTGCTCATCCCGGCGGATGCCCAGGCCAATGGGAGCCTTCCGGACGGCGGAACGGACGCCAACCACTGCCGTGTCGGCACGACTCTCGGCGTCGACCCGTACACCGGGCAGATGCCCTCCGTCCAAATCAGTGACCAGTCGACGGCCTCGCCGGTGGTGCTCCCGGACGGTGCGGTCCTCTACGGCGGCTACACTTTCTACAATAACTACCGCGGCCACCTGGTGAAGTTCGACGCCACCGGGAAGCTGCTGGCCAACTACGACGACGGGTGGGACCAGACGCCGGCCGTCTGGACCAATGCCGCCAGCTACAGCATCATCGTCAAGGACAACCACTACAGCAGTTGGTACAGCGCCCTGGTCGGCCCGTACGACATCACCCAGGTGAACGCGGACCTCGTGAAGCAGTGGAGCTACACTGCCACCAACACCTTTTCCTGCCAGCGCGACGCCTCCAACAACTTCTCTTGCGTGTCGGACCATCCCCAGAGCTTCGAGTGGTGCGTCAATGCGCCCGCCGTCGATGTGAACGGAACGGTGTACGCCAACAGCGAGGACGGGCGCGCCTACGCCATCCTGCAGGGCGGGACGGTGGCCCAGAGCCGCTTCCTGCTCGAGTCGCTCGGAGCGGCCTACACCCCTGTCACCGTGGATGGGCAGGGGCGGACGTACACCATGAATGGTGGAGTGCTGACGGTGGTCGGCAACTAGCCCGAGGCGCCAGCGGGGGTAGCATTCCCCGCGTGAAGACGCGCGCCGGACTCCTCCTTCCACTTCGTGCGACAGCGGCGCTGCTGGCGCTGATGGTGCTTGGTCCAGGGTGCAAGCGCGAGGAGGAAGGCGGACCAACTCGAGCAGTGGCGCCCTACGTCCAGTGGTGCGAGACACAGGGCACCGCGCGCAATGGTTGCCTGGTGTCCGCCGCACGCGTCACCGGCGACGCGGCCGCTTGCGCGAAACTCAAGAGCGGCGCCCCGGAGCGGACGGCGTGCCTCCTTGCCGCCGCGAAGACTTCCGGCCTGGTGGACGTCTGCCGTCCGCTGGCGGACCGCGACCTCGTCCTCTGCGCCCTCGGTGTGGCTGCGGAGCATGGCCGCGCCTCGGCGTGCGACGTGCTGGAGAGCGTTCACTGGCAGGGCGACGGCACGCACGCGCTCTGCGCCGCCGTCGCGCGCGGGGAGCCCGGGGCCTGCACACCTGCTTTGACGGGCGAGCTCGGCGCGCTGTGCGTCCAGTTTCTGGCGCTGCGCCGACGCGACGCCACCCTCTGCGCGCAGCTTGGAAAGGACAGCGCGGACGTCCAACGCTGCGCGGCCGCGGTGGCGGTGGCCCGCGCTGCGCCCGAGGCGTGCGCCGCCGTCTTCTCCGCTGCCCCCGGCAGCCCCGGCCAGCACCGCTGCGAGCTGGAGGCGGCGGTGGCCAAGGGTACCTTGTCTCCTTGCTTCAGCGACCTGGGCCTGTGCGAGCGCTCGCTCTGGGTCCCCAGGCCCTGCGAGGGGACGAGTGGGACGTGGGCCGATGACTGCCACATCCACCAGGCCGTCTTCGGGACGGGCCCCTTCGGGTGCGGCGCGGTGCGGGACGGGACGCGCCGAGCACTCTGCGCGCAGCTGCGCGACGCCCAGGAAGGCTACACCCGCGCGCGCGGCGCCGACGCAGGCACACCGCCCGCACCACGCTGACGGCACTCTCAGGCGCGCGCGCCCAGAGTCCTGTCCAACGCACGCCGGGCGGCGCGGCTGACGAGCACCACCACCGCCGCCGTCGCCAGAAGGCCACCGACGAAGAGAAGCTTTCCTCCCCAGCCGGAGGCTGGCCTTTCCCCGGAGAGTAGCTGGGTGGCACTCGTTACGAGCGAGCCGAGGTAAACGTACAGCACCGTCCCCGGAAGCATCCCCAAGAGCGAGGCGAGCAGGTACGTCCCCCAGGGGACACGCGTCACCCCGAGCCCGTAATTGAGCAGGTTGAAGGGAACGACGGGTGAGAGGCGTAGGAGCAGCACCACCTTGAATGCCTCCTCGGCCACGGCCTGGTCCACGGCACGGAAGCGCGGGTGCTTCTTCATCCGGGCAGCGATGGGCCCTCGCAGCACCGTCCGCCCGAGGAGAAAGGCAAGCATGGCGCCCAGGACGCTTCCCGGGACCACCACCGCCAGCCCTCCGGCGAGCCCATAGAGGAAGCCCGCTCCGAGGGTGAGGAGCGAGCCCGGGAAGAAAAGCAGCGTTCCAAGGACGTAGGCCAGCCCGTAAACCAATGCTCCGAGAAGGCCCGCCCCCTTCGCCCAGGAAAGCGGCCCGAGCAGCCAGTGCCCAAGGCCGGCTCCGAGTTGCAGCGGGGGGAGCTCCGAAAGTCCGGGCACAGCTGGTGAGCCCGAGGCGAGGAGCAACCAGGAGCCGGCGGCGAGAAGAACGTGCATGAGCAGGCGGCCTACATCCCTTGGGCGAGGACGTCGAGTCGAACACGACGCGCTGGCAGTCCGGGGCCCGGGGGGAAGCGCCCACCCCCCGGGCTCTGCCCCTCGTCTGAGGCTCGGCTCGGCGCCCGAGGGGTACCCGGGGTTTGCCCAAACCCGGGCCGCCGCGGTCCTGGTGCTTGTACCTCTCTCTTCGCTTGGAGCTCTCCTCAGGATGCGCCCTTCGGCCACAGCCCGTCCGCTACTCCGCCTCCTCGCGCTGGCAAGCCTCGCCGCGTGCTCGAGCAGTACCACCAACCCCCTCCTCAACCCGCCGGCCGTCGTCCGCCAAGTGAGCCTCACCACCTTCGCCGACTGCAACGCGCTCGACCAAGCCATCCTGGACACGGTGGTGCTGCAGATGCAGAGCCAACTGGAGATGATTGAGCAGGGCTACTTCTACGCGGTGCCGCTCGCCAACGGAGGCCCCGTCCCGGCCACCGCGAGCAACGCCGGCGGACCCTCGGCCTACACCACCACCACCGCGCAGGTGGCGGGGGTGGACGAGGCGGACTTCGTCCAGAACGACGGGACGCGCATCTTCGTCCTCTCCGGCGACGCGCTCTACGCCGCATCCAGCTGGCCCCCCCAGTCCCTTTCCCTCCAGGGGCAACTCACCATCGAGGGCTGGCCACGGGAGATGTTCCTCTCGGGAAACCAGGTGGTGGTCTTCTCCTCGCTCTACGTCCCGCGCCCCATCGACAACAGCGACCCGGTGGCCTGTCCCGCCGAGTTGACGTCGGAATGGGCCTGCGGCTACGCCCTGGACAACGTCACCAAAGTCACCACCGTCGACGTCTCCACCCTCAGCGCTCCCACCGTCACCGCCGAGCTGTACCTGCCGGGCAGCTACCTCACCTCGCGCCTCATCGGGAGCCAAGTTCGGCTGGTGCTCAATGACCCGCTCGGTTTCCCGCAGGGAGTCAGCTTCTGGCCGAACCTGCCCCCCGACGCCACAGCGGACCAGCGCAGCCAGGCCTTTGCCCAGCTGGAGCAGGCCAACGAAGCCATCATTCGCGGGTACTCCCTCGATGACTGGTTGCGCGTGCCCTCCTACAAGCGGGCCGACGGGACCGTCGTCCCGCTCGGCTACAGCTGCACCGACTTCGCCCGGAGCAACGCACCCACCAGGATGGGCATCGTCACCATCGCCACGCTGAGCCTCGATGGACAGGGGCTGACGTCGCGCACCTCGGTGCTGGAGCAGGCCGACCTCGTCTACGCCTCGCTCGGCACCCTGTACATTGCCGCCCAGCACTGGTGGTGGTGGCCCGAGCCTGGCCAGGACGACGCCACCTACGTCCATGCCTTCGACATCACCCAGCCGAATTCCGTCACCTACCAGGGCTCGGGCGTCGTCAATGGCTCGCCCCAGAACCAGTACAGCTTCGATGAGTGGAACGGGAACCTCCGCATCGCCACCCAGCTGGCCCACCGGATTGCCGACCCGGCGAATGGACCCTTCGGGGACGTGGTGAGCTCGAGCCAAGTCAGCGTCCTGACCCTCGACGGTGGCACGCTCGTCAACACCGGCACCACTGGGGCGGTGGCCCAGGGCGACAGCTTGCTTGCCTCGCGCTTCGTGAGCTCGCGCGGATTCCTCGTCGCCGCCCGACAGGTGGACCCCCTCCTCACGTTCGACCTCTCCAACCCGGCCAACCCCACGGAGGTGGCCGAGCTTCAAATCTCGGGGTTCAGCAGCTACCTCTACCCCATCGACGACACCCACCTCTTGAGCATTGGGACCGCGACGACTTCCGACGGCAACAACTCACAGTTGCAGCTGACGCTCTTCGACGTCACCGACCTCTCCACCCCGCGGGTGCAGAGCCAGGTGCTCGTCGGCCAGGGGTGGGCGACGTCCCAGGCCCTGTGGGACCCCAAGGCGCTCACCTGGTTTGCAGACAAGAAGCTGTTGGCACTCCCCTTCGTCGACTGGGAGCCCTCCGCCGACTGGACTGGCTTCGTCAGCGACTTGCGTCTCTTCCAAGTCGACACCGACGCCGGCATCACCGCTGCCGGCAGTCTGTCCATGGCCGACGTCTATGTGAATACCGGGGACCAGAGCTGGAGCTACTACTGGTCGCCGCTCATCACGCGCAGCATCCTCGCCGACGACGCCGTGTACGCCATTTCCAACGCGGGCATCCGCTCGGCTTTGGTGCCAAACTTGCCGAGCTGGCTGGCCACGGTGCAGTTTTCCCCGCTCGCACCCTCCGGCCCCTAAAAGAGGACGGATGCGGACCGGGTCCTGGCCATGGTGGCTGCTCTGTGTCTCCGGCTTCGGGGCAGCCGGATGCGATTCCCAGGTGGGGACGGACTACCCAGGCGAGCCGCTGGTTTCGCTCGACGGCCAGGTGACGAGCACCTCCACCGTCCCTCTGCCCCCGGTGGAGGTGGCCCTGCTCTGGCAGCGCGGGCCGCCCCCCAGCACCGACGACGAGCAGCTGGCCAGCGAGGCCGCGGTCCAGGGCGAATTCCCCGCCCAATTCGTGCTCCACCTCTACCATCCAGCGCCCGAGGCCGCCCGGCAGCCGCTTGCCACCGGCGAGGTGCGCTTTGCCCGTGCCAATGCGGCAGTCCTCCCGTCGGGTACCGCCATGCTGCCAGCCGCGGCGCCCGCCTTCAGCGACCTGTCGGACGTCGCCTATGCCCTGGACACGCTGCACTGGTTCCTCTTCCTGGAGCAGGACGTGCCCGCCAACTCCTTGACGGAGTGGTGGCTCGGAGCGGCACTCCCTGCCGGCTACCACCTGCTCAACATCCTTCAAACCAACCCGCTCTGCCTGGAGCCAGCCCAGGTGGCCAGCTGCGTGGCAGACCTCGTCCAGCGGGGCGTCCCGGACGTCCCGGCCGGGGCGGGCGAGGCCACCGACTTCTGCACCGCCACCTACCGCCTGCAGGCCGTTTCCTTCGACGAGGGAATCACCCTGCAAATTGGCGGGACGGAGACGCCGACCACCGCCGGTTGCCCATGACGGTGGACGTCGGTGCGGTGGAAGCACTCTACCGCTCGCACGGACACGTCGTGCTGCGCCGGGCTAGACATTTGCTCGGAAGTGACGCCGACGCCCGCGAGGCACTGCAGGACGTCTTCGCCGAGCTTCTCCGCACGCCGCTTGTCCTGCGGGCCCCGGGAGCGGTGGTGGCGTGGCTCTACCAGGCCACCACCCACCTCTGCCTCAACCAGCTCCGGAACCGGCGCACCGGGCTGCGCCTCCTCGACCGGCATTTCGCTCCGGCCCAGCCCAGTACCGAGGGCCCCCGCGGCGAGTCCCTGGCCGCCGTCCGTCAGCTGCTGGCGCGCCTTCCAGAACAGCTGGCGGCGGTCGTCGTCTACCACCACCTCGACGGGATGACGCACGAGGAAATTTCCACGGTGCTCGGTTGCTCACGCCGCCAGGTGGGCTACTTGCTGGAGCGGGCAGTCGCCTCGCTCCAGTCGGAGGAACGCAGCGCATGAATGCCTTGCTTGAGGACTCCCGCTGGAAGGCCTGCCTGTCCGCCTTTCGGCTCGACCGCTTCCGCCTGGAAGAGCTCCCGCCTGGCGAGTACGAAGAGGTGCAGGCCCACCTCCAAAGTTGTCCGCGGTGCCGCGCGGCCGCGGAGATGCTCGCTTCGGCCGACGCCGAGTTTCGCGCCTCGGTCACGCCTCTGCGACGCCCCCGGCGGACTGGCCGGCGCGTTCTCGTCTGGGGCGCTGGTGCAGCGGCGCTCGCCGCCACCTGTTTCGTCGCGCTCCAGCCCAGCCAGGGCCTGCGAAGCAAAGGCGCTCCGGTGTCTCTGGCCATGTACGTCCAGCACGGCCAGGCCGTGCGCCGCGCCCTCCCCGGCGAGGCGGTGGCGCCCGGTGACTCGGTGCGCTTCGTCTATTCGAGCCTCGAGCCGTGCTTCTTGGCCATCCTCAGCGTCGATGGGGCCGGGGTGGCCTCGGTGTACTTCCCCGACGGCCCGGAGATGGTCAGCGTCCCGGCCGCGCAGGACGCGGCACTCCCGCTCGCCACGCAGCTCGACGGCGTCCTCGGCGAGGAACGGGTGGTGGCGCTCTTCTGCGAACGGCCGCGCGCGCTGGCGCCCGTCCGCGAGGCGCTCCAGGCCTCCCGAGGAGCGCTTCTGGAGGTGCCGGGCTGCGCGGTGGCCACCTTCCAATTCACGAAGCGGGCTCCGTGAGAGGGAGCCTCACCCTCGCCCTTTGCCTCCTGGCCGCGCCGGCCTGGGCCGCGGTGGAGCGCTTCGCCGTGGTGGTGGGCAACAATCTGGGTGCAGCGGAGGACGGCCCCCTGCGCTACGCCGAGGCCGACGCTGCCCGGGTGGCGGCGGTGCTTCGCGACGTGGGAGACGTCCGTCCGACAAACCTCATCCTCTTGCGCGGCGACGACGCAGACACCGTCCGCCGCACACTCATCGCCGTCAACGAGCGCGTCCGGATGGCGGGCGACCAGACGGTGCTGCTGGTCTTCTACTCCGGGCACGCCGACGCCGAGGCGCTTCACCTCGGCAGCTCGCGCCTCGAGCTCGCAGAGCTAGAGCAGCTGGTCCGTGGTTCGGCGGCCCGCTTCCGGCTCCTCATCGTCGACGCCTGTCGCTCCGGTGCGCTCACCCGGGTAAAGGGCGGCACTCCGGTCCCGCCCTTCGACGTCCAAGTAAGCGAACGCGTCCCAGGCGAAGGGGCGGTGTTCCTCACTTCCAGCTCCGCCTCCGAGGACAGCCAGGAGTCGGACGAGCTGAAGGGAAGCTTCTTCACCGCGGCGCTGGTGTCCGGCCTACTCGGCGCTGCGGACGCTGACGGTGACGGGAAGGTGACGCTGCGCGAGGCCTACGCCTACGCCTACGCGGCCACGCTGCGCGCCTCGAGCAAGACCTTCGCCGGCACCCAGCACCCCACCTTCCAGTACGAGTTCCGTGGGCAAGGCGACCTGGTGCTCACCACGCTTGTCGACCCGCGGGGCATGAGAGCTTGGGTGGTGTTCCCGCAGGGCCGCACCTACCTGCTCTTTTCTGACTCGGCCGACGGGCCGGTGGTGGGCGAAGTCGGCGCTGGCGACAGCGTGCGCCGGCTCAGCGTCCGACCGGGCCGGTACTTCGTGCGCGGGCGCGCCCCGGACGTCCTTCTCGAGGGGAACGTGGACGTGCCGGCGGGCAGCACGGTGAGCATCGACGAGTCGACACTCAGCCGGACCGCCTACGCGCGTCTGGTGCGCAAAGGCGAGGGGAGCCGAGAGTCGGTCCAGGGACTGCAGGCGGCCTTCGTCGCGAGCACCGCACTTTCCGACGCCAGCGGGGCCTGTCTCGGCGTCGTCGCGGGCTATGCCTTGGAATTCAAAGCCATCACCGTCATCCCCCGGCTGGCCTACTGCCATGCCGGCTTCAGCAACCAGAACTTGAGCGCCAGTACCAACCAGGTGGATGCCGAAGTACGGGCAGCTTACGTCTGGGACCTCTCCTTGGTGTCCCTGGAAGTCGGGCTGACGGTGGGTGGGGCTTGGTTGCAGCAAACCTTCCAGACCACCGGCCTGGCGCCGTCGCGCTCCACGTTGGCGCTTCAACTCAGCCCGGACGTCGCCGTGAGCCGCGAATTCGGGGAGCGCGCATACGTCTTTCTCGAGTTCGCGGCCGCGACCTACCTCTACGAGATGCAGGACACCGCCACCACGCAGTCCCACTTCGGGCCCTCCTTCAGCGGCCGGCTGACGTTGGGCAGCGGATGGCGGTGGTGAGGGCTCAGGGCTTCTCGATGGGCGCACCGATGAGGTTCCCGTACTCCGTCCAGCTCCCGTCGTAGTTGCGCACCTTGGGGAAGCCGAGGAGGTAGGTGAGGACGAACCAGGTGTGGCTCGAGCGCTCGCCGATGCGGCAGTAGGCGATGGTGGCCTTCTTCGGGTCGAGCTTCTTCTGTTCGACGTAGATGCTGCGCAGCTCGTCCGGGCTCTTGAAGACGCCGGTCTCGGTATTCACCGCCGTGCTCCAGGGGATGCTCGCCGCCCCGGGCACGTGGCCACCGCGCTGCGCCGTCTCGCTCATACCCGGCGGGGCGATGACTTTGCCGGTGAATTCGTCCGGGCTCCGGACGTCGACCAGCGCCTCGCTCTTGGTCTTGCTCGCGGCCAGGACGTCTGGCGCATAGGCGCGCAAGGACAAATCGACCTTGCCCACCTTGTAGTCGCTCGGCGTCACCTTGGACACGTCCGGGGTGAGCGGTGCTCCAGCGGCGTTGAGCCAGGCGGCGCGGCCACCATTGAGGAGGCGCACGTCCTTGTGCCCGTAGATTTTGAAGAGCCAGAAGCCGTAGGCCGCGAACCAGTTGCTCGCGTCCCCGTAGATGATGACGGTGTCCGAATTCTTGATGCCCGCCGTCCGGAGCAAGGCCTCGAAGGCCTCCTTGGAGATGATGTCGCGGTTCACCTGGTCCTGGAGCTGCGTCGTCCAGTCGAACCCCACCGCGCCCGGGATGTGGCCGACAGCGTAGAGCTTCGGGTCGACGTCGACCTCAACAATCCGAACGCCGGGTTTGTCGAGGTTTTGCTTCAGCCAGTCGAGGGAGACGAGCACTTCGGGATGAGCGTATTCAGCCATGAGACGAAACTTCCTTTCTTGGAGTTGGGGGACACGAACGTCTCGCGGGGCAACTGCCAGAGAGACATCCAGCGGACACCGAGGGCAACTGCGACGGCGTGGACAGGACTGGCGGACTCATGCGTCCACCGCCAGCTCGGGAAGGTGCTTCACCATGTTCGATGTGTACTTGAAGACGTTGTCGCAGAAAATGAGCACGCCGCAGGCCACTGGAGTGCGCTCTGCGACCCGCCGGGCTCCCTCGAAGATGAGGCCCGAGCTCGGGCCAGCGAGCAGCCCTTCGGCGCGGGCCAGGTCGCGGGCCCGGGAGTAGGCCAGCTCGAAGTCGATTTCCAGAATCTCGTCGATGAGCACCGGGTCGAAGAGCTTGCTCACGTCGAGCTCGGAGACGTTTCGCAGGCCGGGGACGTCGTGTCCGGGCGAGGGCTGCACGGCGATGATTTTCACGTCTTTGTTCTTGTTCTTGAGGAAGGTCGCCAACCCAGTCACCGTCCCGCACGTTCCAAGACTGGTGAACACGTGCGTGACGCGGCCGGCAGTCTGCCTCCAGATTTCTGGCCCGGTGGTCCGGATGTGCGCCTCGACGTTCTGGTAGTTCTCGTACTGGTTGGCCATCACGTACTTGTGCCCTTGCGCCTTGGCGTACGTCTTGGCCAGACCGATGGTGCCGTCCTCGCTTCCAGGAAGTGGGCAGAGCGCGTCCTGCACCACGTCCACGTCCGCGCCGAGCACCTTGAGCAGCACCTTCTTTTCCTCTGGCACCTTGGAGGGCACCACCGCCCGCATCGGGTAGCCGCGCACGGCGGCCAGCGCCGCGAGGCTGATGCCGGTGTTTCCCGAGGTGGGCTCCACCAGCCCGCGGCCGGGGTGGCCGGCCCCCAGCTCGCCGCGCTCCTCGAGGTCATGCACCATGGCCCAGGCGGCCCGGTCCTTCACCGAGCCGAAGGGGTTGAGCCATTCGAGCTTGGCCCATAACTCCGAGCCATTCTTTGGGACGAGCCGGTGCAGCCGCACCATCGGCGAGGGGTTCTCCTCGTTGGGGAGCATCTCGAGGATGTCTTCGTAGACGCGAGCTGAGTGGTCCATGGAACCTTCTTCTTCGTGGGAGAACTCCGGGGGCCAAGGGCACGGCGGAGACGTCTGGGCCCGGAAGGAGTTCTACGGCGCAGCAGTGTGGGGGAAGCAAGAGATGCGACAGCAGGGCGAACGGTTCAGCGCCGACAGCAAGCGTTCGGACAGCGACAGCTCCCTCGCAGCGCGGCCGGCCGGCCAGCCACTGGAAGTCGACGCGTCCTGTCGCTGGAGCCATTCATGCGAGCCGGGTTTACCTTAGCGCCGTCGGCTGCGGACTGCACACGGTCCTCAGCTGGTCGGCTGACACTGTCCACCCCAGGGAGGAGAGGCTTGTGCCCGGGCCCAAAAGCCAGCAAGTCTCGGCTGTTTCGCCACACCCGTAGCCGGAGGAAGCGATGCGCCACATGAGAGCCGTCGTGCTGGCTGCGGTACTCGGAGGCAGCCCGGCCGGGGCTGATGTCCTGGGGGACTGGACGGACATCCTGCTGACTGCGTCCGCCACAGCCAGGCAGCCAGCCACCCTCCAGACGCGGACCATGGCCATGGTGCACGTGGCCATGTTTGACAGCATCAACGCCGTCGACACGCGCTACGCGCCCTACAAGGTGCGGGCCATCCCGGCGCCGGGAACCTCGGCCGAGGCCGCGGCGGCCGTCGCCGCGCATGACGTCCTGGTGTCCCTCTTCCCTGCCCAGACGGCCAGTCTCGACGCGGCACTGGACCGCTCCCTTGTGCGACTCACGGACCGCGACATCCGCGCCAGCAGTCTGGCTCTCGGCCAGCGAGTGGCCGCCGCCATCCTGGCCCTGCGGGCTCCCGACGGCTCCGATGCGCCCAACATCTGGCGGGCGGTGACGGCCGCGGGCATCTACATCCCCACCGCCCTGCCGGTGGGCTCGACGTGGGGGAAAGTGACGCCGTGGATTTTGGAGAAGAGCGACCAATTCCACCCCGCACCGCCGCCGGCGCTCACCAGCGCCGAGTGGGCCCGGGACTACAACGAGCTGAAGTCGCTCGGGGCCAAGGAGAGCACGACGCGGACCGGCGCCCAGACGGAGACGGCCCTCTTCTGGGCCGTCCCCACCGCGGGCCTTCTGAGTGGCGCCACCCGGGCGATGAATGACGTCGCCGGACGCTCGCTCGTGCAGAACGCTCGACTCCTGGCCCTCACCTCGATGGTGCAGGCCGACGCCCTCATCGCCGTCTTCGAGGCCAAGTACACCTACAACTTCTGGCGGCCCATCACCGCCATCCGCAATGGCGACCTCGACCAGAACGACGCCACCGCGCCCGACCGTGCTTGGGAGCCCCTGGTCGACACTCCGATGAGTCCTGACTATCCGAGCGCCCACTGCATCAGCGTGGCGGCAGTGGCTGCGGTGCTGGAGAAGGAATTCGGCGCTGCCAAGGTACGGAGTTTTCGGCTGAGCAGCCCGGGAGCCCCCAAGGCGACCCATTCCTGGGGCCGTCTTGCGGACTTCGTGGACGAGGTTTCCAACGCGGGTGTGTGGGCGGGCGTCCACTACCGGA
>Ga0302314_10005571_pt1 | contig 22928 bp, 26 predicted proteins | sample III_Palsa_N2_3_FD_200533 | JGI IMG/M metagenome (GOLD analysis project Ga0302314, IMG submission 200533) | Peat permafrost microbial communities from Stordalen Mire near Abisko, Sweden - III_Palsa_N2_3 | ecosystem: Environmental > Terrestrial > Soil > Palsa > Peat permafrost | place: Sweden... | reverse complement strand
CGGCATCCAGCCGCTGTCCGTCTCGCCGGTCTACGAGACCGCGCCCTTCGGCGGCGCCCCCGACTCGCCGGACGCCAAGGACATCAGCGGCCAGCCCGCGTACCTCAACGCCGTCGCGCTGGTCGGCACCGACCTGACCCCGCACCAGCTGCTGATCCGGACGCAGGCCATCGAGGAGGCACTGCACCGCGTGCGCGGCGAGCGCTGGGCGGCCAGGACCATCGACGTGGACATCATCGTGTACGACGACCTCGAACTCGCCGACGAGGACCTCATCGTGCCGCACGTGCGCGCCCACGAGCGGACCTTCGTACTGCGCCCCTGGCACGACATCGAGCCTGACGCGGTGATCCCCGGCCGTGGGTCGATTGCCGTTTTGCTCGCCGAGTTGCCGCAGGATGGGGTCGAGCCGCGGCCGGACCTGTTGTTGCAGTGCTGAGCGTCCCTGGCATGACATCGAGCCGACGCGTCGATCCCCGGTCGGACCTCTCGCTTCAGTTGCTGATCCGACACTGTTCGGCGCCGGGCGTGTGACTCGGAACCGGCTTTCCTGTCAGACTGGCTCTGTGAAACCGACCAGGCCCGGAGTGCTCGCCGGACTGACCGCCGTCTGCGCGGTCCTGGCGTTCACCGCCCTGCGGTTCTGGCAGCATCTCGGCAGCCCGCCGCCGGTGCCCCTGTCCGCGCCGATCACCCTCGGCGTCCTCGCCGTCGCCGTCTTCGGCGTGGCCCTCGGCCTGCGGGCGCGGCTGAACGCGTACCGCGAGGCCCGGCTGCGCGCCATGCGCGGCGAGCCGAGGACGGACAGCCGCGGCCGCGAGCCCAAGCCGATCGATCCGCTGCAGGCCGCCAGGGCTCTCGTGCTCGGCAAGGCCGCTGGACTCGTCGGCGCGGTCTTCGGCGGCGTCTACGGCGGCTACGGACTGACCCTCCTCGGCCACCTGAGCGTCGAGACGTACCGGGCCCAGGCGGTGCGCTGCCTGCTCGCCCTGCTCGCCGGGATCGCGCTGATGGCCGCCGCGCTCTTCCTCGAACACGTGCTGCGCGTCCCGCCGGAGCAGCCGGCCCCGCCCTCGTCCACCGGCGACAACAAGCTGGCCACGCCGCGCGCGTGATGTGACGTGACGCGACGTCGGATCGGCTACTTGTCGATGTCCCCGACGACGAAGAACATCGAGCCGAGGATCGCGACCATGTCGGCCACCAGGTGCCCGGGCAGCAGCTCGGCGAGCACCTGGACGTTGTTGAACGAGGCCGAGCGCAGCTTGAGCCGCCAGGGCGTCTTGTCCCCGCGCGAGACCAGGTAGTAGCCGTTGATGCCGAGCGGGTTCTCGGTCCACGCGTACGTCTCGCCCTCGGGCACCTTGAGCACCTTCGGCAGCCGCAGGTTGATCGGCCCCGCGGGCAGCGTGCCGAGCCGGTCGGCGCAGGCCTCGGCCAGGTTGAGCGAGTGGTACGTCTGCTCCAGCAGGCACTCGAAGCGGTCGAAGCAGTCGCCGTTGGAGCGGGTGACCACCTTGAGCACGTCGCCGAGCTCGCCGTACGCGAGGTACGGGTCGTCCCGGCGCAGGTCGAGGTCCACGCCAGAGGCGCGCGCGATCGGCCCGGACACGCCGTACGCGCTGATCTGCTCGGCGGTCAGCACGCCGACGCCCTTGGTGCGCGCGTGGAAGATCTCGTTGCCGTGGATGATCGACTCGATGTCGGACATCCGGCCGCGTACGGCGTGGATCGCGGCGCGGGCCCGGTCCAGCCAGCCCGCGGGCAGGTCCTCCTTGAGGCCGCCGACCCGGTTGAACATGAAGTGCATCCGGCCGCCGGAGATCTCCTCCATCACCTTCTGGATCTCCTCGCGCTCGCGGAACGCGTAGAAGATCGGGGTGATCGCGCCGAGCTCGAGCGGATAGGAGCCGAGGAACATCAGGTGGTTCAGCACGCGGTTGAGCTCGGCCAGCATCGTGCGCGCCCAGACCGCGCGCACCGGCACCTCCATGCCCAGCATCCGCTCCGCGGCGAGCACGACGCCGAGCTCGTTGGCGAAGGCGGAGAGCCAGTCGTGCCGGTTGGCCAGCATCACGATCTGCCGGTAGTCGCGCACCTCGAACAGCTTCTCGGCGCCGCGGTGCATATAGCCGATGATCGGCTCCGCCGCGACGATCCGCTCGCCGTCGAGCACCAGCCGCAGCCGCAGCACGCCGTGCGTGGCCGGGTGCTGCGGGCCGACGTTGAGCACCATGTCCTCGGTGGCGAGGCCGGTGCCGATCCCCGCGGTGCGCTCGACCAGGTCCTGTCCCATGGTCGATCAGTCTTCCAGACTTGTCGGCGGGCGTGTACTCACACGTCAGGTTGACGTAATAATAGAATCAATCTATCATCACCGTATGCTTTTCAGTACGCCGTCTCTGACCGCGGCCGACCAGCGTGTGCTGGGTGAGATCGATGTGATGCGCCATGAACTGCGCTATCAGGTACGACCTCAGCAGAAGTGGACCGAGGGCCTGCGTAGGTTCCTGATCGCCGACGCGGTGGCGGCTTCGAACTCCATCGAGGGCTTCCGCGTCCCTACGGCCGACGCCGTCGATCTGCTGGACGGCGAACGCGATGTCGAGGTCTCAGATGAAAACCGCGAAGAGACGCTCGCCTACCAGCGGATGATGTCCTACGTGCAAGCGCTGCACGACACGCAGGACTTCGCCTACAGCAAGGGTCTGCTGTGCGGCATGCACTGGATGCTGCAGGGCCATCGTCACGCCCCGCGCAAGCCCGCTGGTCAGTGGCGTCGAGGTCCGGTGTACGTGACCGATCCGCGCGACCCGAGCGTCGCCGCGTATACGGCGCCGGATGCTGACCAAGTCCCGCAGTTGATGGCCGAACTGGTCGAATGGCTGAATGCCGAGAACGGCGGCGCTCATCCGTTGGTGCGTGCGGCAATGGCACATCTGAATTTGGTGTCGATCCACCCTTGGGCGGACGGCAACGGCCGGATGTCCCGCTCCCTCCAGACGCTGATGATCGCTCGCGAAGGAGTGCTGGCGCCCGAATTCTCCTCGATCGAGGCGTGGCTCGGACGGCCGGGCAACACCTGGGAGTACTACCAGCAGCTCGGTCGTCGCGGCGCGACCTATCTCCCTGACCAGGACGTCTCCGAGTGGGTGCAGTTCAATCTGACCGCCTATCACCAGCAGGCCCAGACCGTGCGCTTCCGGGTGCAGCGGGCTTCCTGGCTGTGGACCCGGCTTGCCGAATTCGCCGATCACAAGGGACTCGACGAGCGCACGATCTCGGCCCTGTACGAGGCCGCCGCGGCAGGTCGGGTGCGGCGCGCGCGGTATGAGCACTCGGAAGACCTCAGCCTCCAGCAGGCGCAACGCGATCTGCGCGACCTGGTCACCGCCGGAATCCTTGCGCCGGTCGGGCGTACCAGGGCCCGCTTCTACCAACCCGGCGAGGCTTTTCCACAGGACGTCCTGGAGTTCGCGGCCACGCCGGTCACTCTCACTGACCCATACGCGAGCTGATCAGTCTTCAAGACTTGTCGGCACAGCAACAGCCACCCCCTGGACCAGCCACGTGAACGCGCCGAGGCCGGCCGGGTCCGTGAGTTCGGCGGCGGAGGTGGCGCGGGAGAGGGCGCGCAGGTAGCCGAGGGGGTTCGAGGCGGCGGTGGACAGGTCGGGGCGGGTGCCGGTGATGCCTAGGCGGTTCAGGGCGGTGCGCTGGTCCAAGGTGCGGGTCCAGTCGGCGACGTGCTGGGCCGCGGCGGCGCACGCGTCCAGCGCCACGTGCGCGGTCAGGTCGCGGCGGCCGTCGGGGACCGGGGGGACCTGGCGGCCACCGGCGTAGCCGGTGAGCGAGCCTAGGGGCGGGCGATTGTCCACAGCGTGTGCATAGTCGATCGCGACGGCCACGCCCTCGTCCAGCGCCGCCACCGCATCGGCCCACGCGGCGTCGCGCATCAGGCCAAGCTCTGCTCGTTCACCGACCTCGCCGGTGCGCCACGTCGGCCACCAGCACTCGAGCCAGGCCTGCTGCGAGTTGTTCGGTTCGGCGGCCAGTCGCTCGGAGCCGTCGGGGGCCACCTCGACCAGCCGCGCCCGGCCGTCCTGATCTAGCTCGACGACGTCGCAGGGCACGTTGTCGAGCCACTCGTTCGCGATGATCAGGCCACTGATGCCCTTCGGCGGACGCGGCACCCACTCGATCCAGTCCGGCAGGTCCTTGGGCCGGTCCGCGAGCTCGACCGCGACCAGGTGCAGCCGCGCCCACAGCGGGTCCTCGCCGAGTTGGTGCGCGACGGACGTCAGCAGCTCGGCACGTCCCGCGCCGATGTCCACCAGGCTCAGCCGTGGCGGGTGGCCGAGTGCCGCGTCCGTCTCGCGGAGCAGTTGTAGTACCGCCGTCGCGAACAACGGGGAGGCGTGCACCGAGGTGCGGAAATGCGCGGCCGGTCCCGCGGCGTGCCGGAAGAAGCCCTCAGGGCCGTACAGCGCGCGGTCCATGGCGGCCGACCACGGCAGGAAGCCGTTGTTTTTCCCGGCGGAGCCGCTATGAGGTAGTTCCACGGGATGAGACGGTACCGCCTCGCGGCGTATGTGCAGGCCCCGGTGTCGCTGCGTACTCTCAAAGGGTGACCCGCCTCTACATCTGGCTCCAGCGCCACCCCACCCATGTGGACGGTGTGGTGGCGGGCTTCCTGGTGCTCTGCGGGCTCGCCGCGGTGAACCACGGGGCCCGCGGCTGGGTGGTCGCGCCGCTGCTGATCGGCGTGCCGATCGTGGTCCGGCGCAAATACCCGGCCCAGGTGTTCTGGACGGTCATCGCCATCGGTGCCGTCCAGGTGCTCACCCCGCGCTATATCGGGCCCTCCGACTTCGCGGTGCCGATCGCGCTCTACTGTCTGGCCGCCTACCGCCCGCGCCGCCAGTCGCTCACCGGTCTCGCGGTCTGCATATTCGGCGCGCTGGTCGCGGTCCTCCGCATCCAGCCGAACACCGGCCACGACCAGCTCATCCTCTATACGTTCGTCTTCGGCCTGCTGTCCTCGCCGATGGTCGTCGCGTGGGTCGCCGGGGACTCGATGCAGTACCGCCGCGCGTACTACGTGGACCTGGAGGAGAAGGCCAACAGGCTGGAGCGGGAGCGCGACCAGCAGGCGCAGATCGCCGCGGCCACCGAGCGGGCCAGGATCGCGCGCGAGCTGCACGACGTGGTCGCGCACAACGTCTCGGTGATGGTCGTCCAGGCCGAGGGCGCGGCGTACGCCATGGACACCTCGCCGGAGAGCACCCGCAGGGCCCTCGGCGCGATCGCCGAGACCGGACGTACCGCGCTGGTCGAGATGCGGCGGCTGCTCGGCGTGCTGCGGACCCAGGACGGAGTGGCCGAGCGCGCCCCGCAGCCGGGCATCGACCAGCTCGAGGACCTGCTGGAACAGGTGCGCTCGACAGGCGTCACGGTCGAGTTCAGGGTCGACGGCGTGCCGGTGGAGCTGTCGCAGGGTGTGGCGCTGGCCGCGTACCGCATCGTGCAGGAATCGCTGACGAACGCGCGCAAGCACGGCGGCCCGCTCGTCAGCGCATGCGTCGGGATGCACTACAACGAGCGTGAGCTGAGGCTGCGGGTCGTGGACGACGGGCGCGGGGCCCACGCGCCGACCGACGGCCAGGGCAACGGCCTCGCCGGGATGCGCGAGCGGGTCGCGATGTTCGGCGGGGAGCTGAGCGCCGGGCCGCTGCCGACTGGCGGATTCCAGGTCGAGGCCGTGCTGCCCTACGAGTCCGTTAGGGTGCTGCAGTGATACGCATCGTGCTCGTGGACGACCAGGAACTGCTGCGCACGGGGTTCCGGATGATCCTCGACGCCCAGCAGGACATGACGGTCGTCGGCGAGGCGGCCGACGGGCTCGCCGCGCTGGAACTGCTGGAGAAGTGCCCGGCGGACGTGGTGCTGATGGACGTGCGGATGCCCAAGCTGGACGGCGTCGAGGCGACCCGGCGGCTGCTCAGCGGCGGCAGCGGGAGCGGCGGCAAGGCCGGCGCCAGGGTGCTGATACTGACCACCTTCGACCTCGACGAGTACGCCTTCGCCGCGATCAAGGCGGGGGCGAGCGGGTTCCTGCTCAAGGACGTGCCGCCGGCCGAGCTGCTGACGGCCATTCGGGCCGTGCACTCGGGCGACGCGGTCGTCGCGCCGTCCACGACCCGCCGCCTGCTCGACCGCTTCGCCCCGATGCTCCCGGCCGCCGACGCCCCGCCGCCGCCGAGCCTGGCCGGGCTGACGGAACGCGAGCGCGAGGTGCTCATCCTGATCGCGCAGGGACTGTCGAACGCGGAGATCGCGAGTCGTCTCGTGTTATCGGAGGCCACCGTGAAGACGCACGTCGGGCGGATCCTGATGAAGCTCGAGCTGCGGGACCGGGTGCAGGCCGTGGTGCTGGCCTACGAGACGGGTCTTGTGCGGCCGGCCCGCTGACGGGCCTTCAGCGGGAAGTCAGCGAGAACTCAGCGGGCGGGATGCACCGAATAAGCCCGCAGCATCGCCGGAATCCCGTCGCGGTGCGGCCCGTCGTCCGGGTCCAGCTCGCGCAGCATCCGCCGCGCGTCGTCGAGCAGCGAGCCGTAGACCGACCAGACCAGCGTGGGCGCGTCGTCATCCGGGTGCATGGCCTGGGCCGCCTCGCGCGCGTGCGGCTTCGCCCGCTTGATCAGCCCGCTGAGCTCCTCGTACACTCGCGTGCTCGCCTTGTCCGGCACCTGCAGCCGCCCGAACGCCGACAGCGCCTTGGCCGTGTCGTCGAGCAGCAGCGCCATCTCCTCCGGCACCTCGCGCAGCTCCTCGGGCACCGGCGAGGACTCCGAACTCATGTCCGACAGGCCGCGCATCAGGCTATTGAGCTGCGTCGACACGTGGTCGAGCGCGATCGCGGCCTCGTCCACGCGGTGAACCTCCGTCAGGTGCACGTTGCGCCGCGGGTGGAACTTCACCGCCTCCTCGGCCTGCTGGGCGATCTTGCGAGTGGCCCGCGCGTTGCCCGACAGTTCCCTGCTGCGGTCGAGCCAGTCCCGTGCCTGCTCGTGCGTCCAGGTGCCGCGGATCGCCTTGGCCACCCGGCTGGTGTGCGTGGACAGGTCGTCGGCGAGGTCGGCGAGCTCCTTGGCCGCGGTCCTGGAGAACGCCGGCGGGGCGATGGCCGCGTTCACCGTGACGCCGACCGCCGCGCCGATCGCGCTGTCGATCACCCGGGCGAAGCCGTAGCTGTTGCCGAAGCTGAGCACCAGCAGGCCGGTGATCGCCACCTGGTTGACCTGCGTGCCGAGTCGCAGCGTGCGCCCGAGTACCAGGCCCACCACGACGATCAGCGACAGCGTGACGATATTGATGCCCAGGGTGGCGCCGACCGCGATGGCGCCGACCATGCCCGCGACGATTCCGGCCGAGTACTGCACCGCGCGCCAGATCGACTGGTACACCGTCACCTGCACCGTGACCAGCGCCGCGACCGACGCCAGGACCGGCCTGTTCACATGGAAGACCTGGGTCGCGATCTCCCACGCCGCCCCCGAGGCGAACGCGGCCTTGGCGGTCTGCGCGAAGGCGTCGCGCTCGCGGACGAACCAGTGCCGGAAGCCGTGCAGCTGGATCGCCCGACGCGCCTGGGCCAGCGCCCCGCCCTCCGGCCCGCCCCAGCCCAGCCGGAAGCGATCGAGGAGCGCGCCCACATACCGGCCCTCTCCCCGCTCCTCCGCTGAACCCATATCCGGATGCTATACACACTCCGCGCGCGTTGACGGAAAGCGGCGAAGCAGAAGTGACAGCCAGCGCGTACGCTTGGGTCCGAGATCCGAACGGTACCCCCGCCGGGGGACTGGAACGGAAAGTCAAGCTGTGAAGGTGAGGTGACGCCCGGTGAGCGGCGCGCCGCAGTTCGACACGCCCGATGTGGCCCACCGGCCCGGGCGCTTCGCCGTGGGCGTGATCGGTACAGGACGGGTGGGCGCGGTGCTCGGCGCCGCGCTGGCCAGGGCCGGGCATCGGGTGGTCGCGGCGAGCGCCGTCTCCGACCGGTCCCGCCGCCGCGCGGCCGAGCTGCTCCCGGACACTCCGCTGCTGGCGCCGCCCGAGGTGGCCAAGGCGGCCGAGCTGCTGGTCCTCGCCGTGCCGGACGACGTGCTGCCCGAACTGGTCGTCGGCCTCACCGAGGCGGGCCTGTTCCGCACCGGCCAGACCGTGGTGCACCCTTCGGGCCGGCATGGCATCGGGGTGCTGGAGGCGGCCCGGATCCGCGGCGTGCTCCCGCTGGCGCTGCACCCGGTGATGAGCTTCACCGGGACGGACGTGGACCTGGCCAGGCTGACCGGCTGCAGCTTCGGGGTCACCGCGCCGGAGGCCTTCCGCCCGATGGCCGAGGCCCTGGTCGTGGAGATGGGCGGGGAGCCGGAGTGGATCGCCGAGGCGAACCGGCCGCTCTACCACGCGGCCCTCGCCTTCAGTGCCAACTACCTGACCACGCTGGTGGCCCAGTCGGCCGAGCTGCTCGGCCGCGCCGGGGTGAGCGAGCCGGGCCGGATGCTCGGACCGCTGCTCGGCGCCACCCTCGACAACGCCCTGCGCTCCGGCGACGCGGCGCTGACCGGCCCGGTCGCCCGCGGCGACGCCGGCACGGTGGCCGCGCACCTGTCCCAGCTCTCCCGCCTCGCGCAGGTCTCCGGCGCGGCCGACCCGCTGGTCAACGCGTACCTGGCGCTGGCCAGGCTGACCGCGGACCGGGCGCTGGAGGCCGGTCTGCTCGCCCCGGAGCGTGCCGGGGAACTGCTCGAGGTACTCAACGAGGACGGTGGCCGATGACGATCACTAGCCCAGTGCCGAACAACCCCGGCGAGACCCTGCTGATTCACACCCGCGCCGAGCTCGAGGCGGCTCGCGCGGGCAGGTTCGGCGAGGTCGCGGTCGTGATGACGATGGGCGCGTTGCACGAGGGCCATCTGGCCTTGGTGCACGCCGCCCGACGCCGCGCGAAGACCGTCATCGTGACCATCTTCGTCAATCCCCTGCAGTTCGGCCCGAACGAGGACCTCGGCCGCTATCCGCGCAGCCTCGAAGCGGACCTCAAGCTGTGCGAGCAGGCCGAGGTGGACATCGTCTTCGCGCCCTCGGTCGAGGAGGTCTACCCGGGCGGCGAGCCGAAGGTGCGGATCACGCCGGGGCCGATGGGCGAGGTGCTGGAGGGAGCGACCCGGCCCGGGCACTTCTCCGGCATGCTCACGGTCGTCAACAAGCTGATCAACCTGACCGCGCCCGACTGCGCCTACTTCGGCGAGAAGGACGCGCAGCAGCTCGCGCTGATCCGCCGGATGGCCCTCGACCTGAACCTGCCGGCCGAGATCGTCGGCGTGCCCACGGTGCGCGAGCCGGACGGCCTGGCCCTGTCCAGCCGCAACCGCTTCCTGTCCGCCGAGGAGCGGGCCAGCGCCGTGTACCTGAGCCGAGCGCTGTTCGCGGGTGTCGTCCACCGCACGCCGGAGCGGATCCGCGGCACGGTCCAAGCCGTGCTGGACGAGGCCGCGAGGGCCGAGCCGCCGATCGAGCTCGACTACCTGGCGCTGGTGGACCCGTCGACCTTCACCGAGGTGGACGACGACTACCGCGGGCCCGCCGTACTGGCCGTGGCCGCGAAGGTCGGCCCGACCCGGCTGATCGACAACCTCCCGCTCGAGATCGAGGGCTGAGCCATGGCCGCTCGCTCGGCGATACCCGCCCGCCGCTCCCGGCTGCTCGCCCCGGAACCGGGTTGGACCGCGTACGCGGACACCGTCGTGGTCGGCTCCGGAATAGCCGGACTTACCGCGGCGCTGGCCGCCCGGCACGCCGGCTCGGTGCTGCTGGTGACGAAGGCCCAGCCCGCCGACGGCTCGACCCGCTGGGCACAGGGCGGCATCGCGGCGGCGCTCGGCGTCGGCGACACCCCCGAGGCGCACCTGGCCGACACGCTCACCGCGGGCGCCGGGCTCTGCGACTCCGAGGCCGTGCGCACGCTGGTCACCGAGGGTCCGGCGTCCGTGCGCAAGCTGATCGACCGCGGCGCCCAGTTCGACACCGCCGACGACGGCCGGATCGCGCTCACCCGCGAGGGCGGCCACCACGCCGACCGGATTCTGCACGCGGGCGGCGACGCGACCGGCGCCGAGGTCTCCCGCGCCCTGCTCGCCCGGCTCGACCAGCTCGTGGACGAGATCGAGGTGATCGACCACGCGGTCGTGCTCGACCTGCTGCGAGACGCCGACGGCCGCGCGGCCGGGCTGACTCTGCACGTGATGGGCGAAGGCGCCCGCGACGGCGTCGGCGCGATCCGCTCCCGGGCCGTGGTGCTGGCCACCGGCGGCCTCGGCCAGGTCTTCCGGGCGACCACGAACCCCGCGGTCGCCACCGGGGACGGCGTCGCCCTGGCATTACGCGCCGGAGCCCGCGTCGCCGACCTCGAATTCGTCCAGTTCCACCCGACGGTGCTCTGGCTCGGTGACGGCGCGCGCGGTCAGCAGCCGCTGATCTCCGAGGCGGTGCGCGGCGAGGGTGCGTACCTGGTGGACGCCAAGGGCGAGCGCTTCATGCCCGCGCTGCACCCGATGGGCGACCTCGCGCCGCGCGACATCGTGGCCAAGGGGATCATGCGCCGCGCGATGGAGACCGGGCTCGACCACCTCTGGCTGGACGCCCGGCACTTCGGCGAGGACAAGTGGCGCGGCCGTTTCCCCACGATCTGGGAGTCGCTGCAGCAGCACGGCATCGACCCGGTTCGCGACCTGATCCCGGTGGCCCCGGCCGCGCATTACTCCTCGGGCGGCGTGCTGACGGACCGTTGGGGGCACACGTCGATCCCCGGCCTCTACGCCTGCGGCGAGACCGCCTGCACCGGCGTGCACGGGGCGAACCGGCTGGCCTCGAACTCGCTGCTCGAAGGCCTGGTCTTCGCCGAACGGATCGGCCGCGACCTGGCCCGCTCCTTCGCCCCCGGCGGCGAGCCCGTGCCCGGTGACCCGGCGCCGGACGACCGCGAGCCGGTGCTGCTGGCCCCGACGGTACGCGCCGCGACCCAGCAGGCGATGAGCGCGGGCGCGGGAGTGCTGCGCAGCGCGACGTCGCTGACCGGCACGGCCCTCGCTCTGCGGGAACTCGGCGCGGAGACCGACGCCCAGCCGCGTACCGAGGCGTGGGAGGCGACGAACCTCCAGCAGGTCGCCTCGGCGATGGCCGCGCTGGCCGCGCGCCGCGAGGAGACCCGCGGTTCGCACTGGCGCGAGGACTATCCGAGGCAGGATGACGCCCGTTGGCGGGTACGTCAGGTGTTGTCGGTGGACGCGAACGGATGCACGGTGACTGAGGAGGCGGTGTCCTGATGGGCGCCATTGCGGAAAAGCTGACCGACCAGCGGATCGCGGACAAGCTGCGTGCCGCCGGCCTCGACCCGGATCACGTGGTCCGGTTGGCCAGGGCCACGGTCGAGGAGGATCTCGGCGGCGGCGTGGACGTCACCAGCGAGGCGACCGTCTCGGCTGACGCGCGCTCCATCGCCGACTACACCGCGCGCAAGCCCGGCGTGGCCTCGGGCATCTACGTCGCGGCGGCCGTGATCGACCTCGTGTCCGGCGGCGACGTCGAGTTCGAGTTCCCCTTGGAGGACGGCGCGCGAGTCGACGCCGGCACGGTGCTGTTCACGGCACACGCCCGCACCCGGGCCCTGCTCACCGCCGAGCGTTCCGCGCTGAATCTGCTGTGCCACATGTCCGGGATCGCCACGATCACGAGGCAGTGGGTGGACGCGGTCGTGGGCACCGGGGCGAAGATCCGGGACACCCGCAAGACCACGCCGGGCCTGCGGCTGATCGAGAAGTACGCGGTACGCTGCGGGGGCGGCGTCAACCACCGGATGTTCCTCTCGGACGCGGCGCTGGTCAAGGACAACCACGTCATCGCGGCGGGCGGGGTCGTCGAGGCCTTCGCCGCCGTGCGCGAGCACTACCCCGAGCTGCCGGTGGAGGTCGAGGTGGACACGCTCGAACAGCTGCTTCCGGTCGTCGAGGCCGGAGCCGAGCTGATCCTGCTGGACAACTTCACCCCGGAGCGGATGCGCGCCGCCGTGATGCTGGTCGGCCGCAACGAGCCCTACGGCCGCACCCGGCTCGAGGCCAGCGGCGGGCTGACGCTGGATCAGGCCAGGGCCGTGGCCGAGACCGGTGTGGACTACATCTCGGTCGGCGGCCTCACCCACTCCGCCGCGATCCTCGACGTCGGCTGCGACTTCCGCGATTAGTTCGCTTCGCTCACGGGCCCTCCGGGCCTCCGAATCGCCTCCACCCCGCTGCAGAGAAGACTCCTGAAGATGCTGTTGACCATCGACATCGGCAATACCCACACGGTACTCGGCCTGTTCGAGGGCGCCGAAATCGTCGAGCACTGGCGAATCTCCACCGACCCGCGGCGCACCGCCGACGAGCACGCGGTGCTCTTCCAGGGCCTGATGGCCAACCATCCGCTGGTCGGGCAGACCGGCGTGGACGGGATAGCCATCTGCTCCACCGTCCCCTCGGTGCTGCACGAGATGCGCGACATGATCCGCCGCTACTACGGCGACATCCCGGCCCTCGTCGTCGAGCCCGGGGTGAAGACCGGGATGCCGGTGCTGGTGGACAACCCGAAGGAGGTCGGCACCGACCGGATCATCAACGCGCTCGCGGCGGTCCACCTCTACGGCGCCCCCTGCATCGTCGTCGACCTAGGCACCGCGACCTCGTTCGACGCGGTCTCCCGCAAGGGCGAGTGGATCGGCGGCGCCATCGCCCCCGGCATCGAGATCTCGGTCGAGGCCCTAGGCCAGCGCGGCGCCCAGCTGCGCAAGATCGAGCTGGCCCGGCCGCGCTCGGTCATCGGCAAGAACACCGTCGAATGCATGCAGGCCGGCATCCTCTACGGCTTCGCCGGCCAGATCGACGGCGTGGTCAACCGGATGGCCGACGAACTCGCCGACGACCCCAACGACGTCACCGTCGTCGCCACCGGCGGCCTGGCCCCGCTGGTGCTCGAGGAGGCCGAGGTCATCGACGAGCACGAGCCCTGGCTCACCCTGATCGGCCTGCGCCTGGTCTACGAGCGGAACATGGGCGTGTCTTCGGGCTGAGGGTGGTTGGCTTTGCGCGGTGCGCGATGATGCATGTAGTATTGCATGCATGGTTGCATTGCAGATTCGTGATGTCTCGGACGAGGAACGGGACATGCTTGCGCGGGCCGCGGCGGAGGATGGCGAATCCCTGCAGGCCTACCTTCTTGGCATGGTCAAGGCCGAGGTTGCCAAGCGGCGAAACCGGGAGATCATCAAGAGCCTGCGTGGTCGCACGGACGGTTCTCGATCGACTCTCGAAGACATCATGAAGTTGAAGTACGAGCTGCGGGCTGAGCGAGACCGTCAGTTGCTCGGCGATGATTACGTGGAGGAGACGTGATCGTTGTCGATGCTTCCGTCTGGACCGAGTTCCTCACCGACGATGCCGAATACGGGGAGTGGGCTCGGGATCTGGTTGAACGCGAGGATCGATGTCTGGTGCCAGAGCACACGCGGCTCGAAGTCGCCAACTCGATCCGCGGTAAGTGGATGAAGGGGATCATTCCGGAACAGCGTGCGCGGGATGCGTTCGAACTGTTGAGACTCCTTGAGATGAGCATGGTTCCGACGGACCAGCTGTTGGGTCGGGTCTGGGAACTCCGCTCCAACGTCACCGCGTATGACGCAGCGTATGTCGCGATCGCGGAGCAGCGGCAATGCGCGCTGGCCACCTTTGATCTGAAGCTGATCGGCGCCCCCGGTCCGAAGTGCGAGTTCCGCACGCCGCACTCCTGACCCCGCTAAAACAGCTCGCCGCTCTCCGTAAACTTGCCGCATGACTTCCGAGCCGAACGCCTCCGGCGCCATGATCTCCGACGAGCCCGAGCAGATCCGGGTCCGCAAAGAGAAGCTGGAGCGGCTCAAGTCCAAGGGCGTCGAGCCCTACCCGGTCGGTTACCCGCGCAGCACGACCATCGCGGAGTTGCGGGAGAAGTTCGCCGATCTGCCCGCGGACGCGGCGACCGGCGAGCGGGTCTCGGTCATCGGGCGCATCTTGCTCTCCCGCACCGGCGGGAAGCTCTGCTTCGCGACCATTCGCGACCATTCGCGAGGGCGAGTCCGAGGTGCAGGTGATGGCCTCGCTGGACAAGCTGATCGATCCGGTCGACCAGCGCGAGCGGCTGACCCGGTAGTCGCTGCTCGCGGCGGGCGGGGACGCGGAGGCCATGGAGATCGACGAGGACTTCCTGACCGCCCTCGAGTACGCGATGCCCCCGACCGGCGGCCTCGGTATGGGTATCGATCGGCTGATCATGCTGCTGACCGGCAAGAATATCCGCGAGACGATCCTGTTCCCGCTCGTGAAGCCGACCGTGTGAACTGATCCGGGATCAGCTTGGCGATCACCGGCCGCGCGCAATCTGAACCGGCCTGAAGGCGCCAGGGGCCGGTGCCCTCGGGCTCAGGTTCCCGGCGTACAGTGACGCGCATGCTGGCTGACCTGGAATCGCTCATTCCCTCCACCTGTCTGGCGATCGGGTTCGTTCTGCTGGTCAAGACGATCCTGAAGAACCAGAACCCGCAGCGGCGGGCCGCGGCCAAGGCGCGGGAGGCGGCTGCGGAGGCCGCCGATCCGCGGATCATGCATGAGCAGCGGCCGCTGTCCGAGATGACCTCGAAGACGCAGAAGGCCGCCGCGGCTAAGGCCAAGCGGGAGAAGGCCGCTGCCGCCTCGGAGAGCACCGTCGCGGAGTAATCCGGCTACTGCACCAAGCGGCGTACGCGCGGCGGCACCATAGTCCGGCTACTGCAGTCCGGCTACTGCACCAAACGGCGGACGCGCGGCAGTACCGAGGCCGGGGCGGCGCCGTCCGGGGCCGAGGGTAGGCGGTCGGAGCCGACCTGTGCCAGGGCTCTGGCCAACGCGCGGGGGCTTGTCTCGCGCGCGGCGTGGTCGTCCGCCAGCATCTCCACGAGCTCGGCGACGGCGGCCGTGGCTCGGCGCGCGGGGGGTAGGAAGGGCAGCGCGGATTCCCAGGCTACGAAGGGCTGGATGATCAGCTCGTGCCGACCCACGGCGTGCGCCCGCTCGTGCGCGAGGACCGCGGCCAGTTCCTCGGGGCCCAGCGAGGCGATGGCGCCGTGGGTGACCACGATGCGCGGGCGCGGGCCCGGCAGGCAGTACGCGGCGGGCTCGGGGTGGTCGAGCACCCGGACTCCGTCGAGGTCGATCCAGGCGAGCAGGTCCACCGCGTCGCGCTGCCTGCCCAGTTGCCGCTCGATCCGGATCGAGTTCGTCACCAGCACGCCGAGCAGCCAGGCCAGCAGGAGCGCCGCGCCGGCGAGACCGGCCAGGTTGAGCAGCGTCCAGTCGGGGCCGAGTGGGTCGAAGCCGACCAGCAGCAGCGAGCCGACCGCGGCGAAACCGCCGGACAGGCCGATCGCCTGCCACAGGCCGATTGCGCGGCGCGGTCTTCGGCTCGGCCACGCCGCCTTGGCCAGCCAGTTCGGAATCGGCCAGGCCAGCAGGACGGCGAGCAGCGCGAGCAGCGCCGCGAGAAGGGAGACCATTGCGGCCGGACTCAGCCGCTGGCAAGCAGTTCGCGCAGCACGGCCTTCTCCTCCTCGGAGACCGCGCCGGCGAAGTGCACCAGGGCGGAGCGCCGGTCGGAGGTGGTGCCCAGGGCCTCGAGCATCGTGTTCGCGATGAGCTCGGCCTTCGTGGTCGTCGCCGAGTAGCGGTAGGCGCGGCCGTGCCGCACCCGGGTGACGAAGCCCTTCGCGCCGAGACGGTCGAGCACCGTGAGGATCGTCGTCACCGCCGGCGCGTGCTCGCGCGGCAGGATGTCGACGATATGGGTCGCGGGTACCGGCTCCGGTGTGTTCCAGAGCACGTCCATGACCGCGCGTTCGAGTTCGCCAAGCCGTGCCATGAGGTCTACTCTACAGATGAAAGAAGTTCTACGGTAAGTAGAAGTTAGGTGGGCCGAGCATGTCCGGGGTGGACGCGGCACGAATCGAGACCGCGGTCTCGCTCTCTTTCCACATCCTGTTCGCCGTCTTCGGCGTCGGAATGCCCTGGGTGCTGCTGTACACCGAGGGCCGCTGGCTACGGTCACTTAAGAAAGGCGCCGGAGACGCCGCCTGGTACGCGCTGACCCGCAAGTGGGCCCGCGTCACCGCGGTGCTCTTCGCCATCGGCGCGGTCTCCGGGACCGTGCTCTCCTTCGAGTTCGGCCTGCTGTGGCCCACCTTCATGGCCACCTACGGCGGCGCCATCGGCCTGCTGTTCACCCTTGAGGCCTTCGCCTTCTTCCTCGAGGCGATCTTCATAGGACTCTACCTGTACGGCTGGAAGCGGCTGACCCCGCGTGCCCACTGGTTGACGCTCTGGCCGATCGCGATCTCGGGCACGCTCTCCACGCTGTTCATCGTCTTCGCCAACGCCTGGATGAACGACCCGGTCGGCCTCGGCGAGAGCGACGGAAAGATCACCGCTGATCCGGTGGCCATCTTCAAGAGCTCGGTCGGCTGGTCCGAGGTGACGCACATGTTCGTCGCCGCGATGATGTGCACCGGCGGCGCGATCGCCGGGGTCTACGCCTGGGGCATGCTGCGCGGACGGCGTGACCGGTATCACCGGCTCGGGCTCAAGGTGGGTCTGTGGACGGTGCTCGGGATGACGCCGGTCCAAATGGTTCTCGGGGATTGGTCGGCGCGTGTCGTCGGTGCGACGCAGCCGCTCAAGCTGGCCGCGATGGAGGCCGTCTACGACACCGGCTCGCACGTGCCGCTGACCCTCGGCGGCTTCTACAACCAGTCCACGCACAAGATCATCGCGGGGATTCCGATTCCGGACGGCCTCTCGCTGCTGATGGGCTTCAAGACGACCACTGTCATTCAGGGTCTAGATACGACTACTGTCGCGAACACGCCGAACGCGACCGTGATCCACCTCGCCTTCGACTCGATGGTCGGCTGCGGGTCGCTGGTCTTCGCGATCGCCGGGCTCGCCGTCGTCGTCTGGTTCCTGCGCCGTCGCAAGGGTCTGACTCCGCGGATTCCGCACACGAAGTTCTGGCTCTGGGCCGCGATCGCCACCGGACCGGCCTCCGTCATCGCGATGCTCGGCGGCTGGGAGGTCACCGAGGGCGGTCGGCAGCCGTGGATCGTGTACAACCAGATGACCGTGGTCGACGCGGCGACCAAGACCGGCGGCCTCGGCTGGAGCGTGCTTGTCACGATCCTGATCTACCTCGGCCTGGCCGCGGCGCTGATCCTCATCCTGCGCAAGCTGGCCACGGGAGCGCCGCCCGAGCTGTCCGGTGAATCAGGCGCCGAAACCCCGACCCCGCTCAGCCCTGCCGCCGAGGAGGCGACCCTCGCATGACCGCCGTCAACCTGATGCTGGTCATCATCGTGCTGTCCCTGCTCGCCTACGCCCTGCTGGCCGGGGCCGACTTCGGCGGGGGCGGCTGGGACATGCTGGCCGGGCTCGGCCGGGACCGGAAGAGCGCCGAGGACCAGCGCAAGCTGATCTCCGCGTCGCTCGGGCCGGTCTGGGAGGCCAACCACGTGTGGCTGATCTTCGTGATCGTCTGCACGTTCTCCGGATTCCCCTCCGCCTTCGGCGACATCGCCACCTCCCTCGAACTGCCGCTGGCCCTCGCGCTCATCGGCATCGTGCTACGTGGCGCCGCGTACGTGTACCGCGCGTACGGCGAGGGCGCGTCGCTGCCGGACCAGTGGTGGAGCCGGATCTTCGCCTGCGCCTCCGTGCTGACGCCGTTCATGCTCGGCGTGAGCGGGGCCGCGCTGGCCACCGGCAGGCTCCGGCCCGGAAGCTCGCCGCTCGTCCCGTTCCAGGCGCCGTTCACACTGCTGGCCGGGCTGCTCGCGGTCGTGGTCACAGCGTTCCTCGCGGCCGTGTACCTCTGCTACGACGCGTCGCTGCACCCGGACACCGCGCATCTCGTCGCGGTCTTCCGCCGCAAGGCCATCATGGCGGCCCTCGCCTCCGGCGTCGTCGTGCTGGTCATGCTGCCCTTCTTCTACCGCGACGCCCCGGTGGTGGCGGATCGCTTCACCGATCGATCTATCCCCTTCGCCGCCTTCTCCGCGCTCTGCGGATTCGGCAGTCTCTGGGTGCTGTGGAAGAAGCAGTACGTCTTCGCCCGCGCTACGGCCGCCGCCGCGGTGGTCGGCGTTCTCGGCGGTTGGGCCGCCGCCCAATATCCGGACCTTCTCGTCGGCGTCTACACCGCCCAGCAGGCCGCCGCGGCGCCATCAAGCCTCGACACCATGCTCGTCGCCATGTGTATCGGCATGCTCGTCGTGGTGCCCTCGTTCTTCTACCTGCTGAAGGTCTTCACGGCGCCGGTCATCGAAGACCATTAAGAGTCCCCCGTCCGGCCGAGTTCTGACACCCGGTAAGCTCACCCGGGTGAGTGACGCGGTGGCATTGGATGCGCAGACGGCGGCGGGGAACGTGCTAGACGGGGCGGCGGAAGCCGAGAGTTACGGGCAGCCGGAACTGCTTGCCGAAATCCGGGCCAGTTTCGCGCTGATCGAACCGCACGCACCAGAGGCCAGTGCTTATTTCTACGAGCACTTCTTCGCGCAGAACCCGCGCTACCGCAAGCTGTTCACCGGGGATCCGGCCGCCCAGCAGCGGCGGCTATTCCAGGCGGTCGCCCGGATCATCGCGGACTTCGACGACCTCGACGACTTCCTGCCCTACCTGCGCCGCCTCGCCCTGCGGCACCGCAAGTTCGGGCTGCGGGCCGCGCACTACCAGGCCTTCGGCGAGTCGATGCTGGCCACCATCCAGGCCTTCACCGGACCCGCGTGGACCGATCTGACCCGGCAGTCCTGGGAGGCGGGCTTCGGGCTCGTCGCGGCGGTGATGCAGGAGACCGCGGCCGAGGCGGAGGCCGAGGCGCCGCCGTACTGGGAGGCCGAGGTCGTCGCGCACGAACTGCTCGCCGAGGACGTCGCGCGGATCGAGGTGCGCGTCCTGCAGGACCCGGACCGGCCCGGGCCCTACCGCTACAACGCCGGGCAGTACGCCTCGCTGGAGGCCGCCAACTGCCCGCGGGTGTGGCGCGACTTCTCCTTCGCCAGCAACGACACCGGCGAGAACCGCATCGTCTTCCACATCCAGGCCGGACGCTCCGGCGGCGTCAGCCACCTGCTGGTGCGCGAGACCGCGGAGGGCGACCGGATGCGGGTGGCCGGCGCCGAGGGCGAGCTCGGTTTCGCCGCCGAGGCCGACACGCTGGTGGCGGTCGCGCACGGGACCGGCGCGGCTCCCGTCTCCGGCCTGGTCGAGTCGCTGATCGCGGCGGGGGACCGGCGGCAGCTGCGGGTGCTGCTGGTCACGCCGGACCACGGGCCCGGCTCGGCCGCCGAGCACTACCTGGCCAAGCACTTCGAGGAGCAGGCCGGACGGCACGGAGCGCTGGAGCTCTACGTGGTCGGCGAGAGCGGCATCGCGGAGACCGCGCGGATGCTGCTGGCCCCGGAACGGCCCTGGCAGGCCGCGGTGCTGGTCGGCCCGAGCGTGCTGATCGACCACTGCCGCGCCGAGCTGGTGGCCGCGGGCACCCCGTCGGAGGCCATCGCCACCGACCAGTTCGATTGAAGGAGACGCCGGGGTCGGCGGCACGGGCTCGGGCGGATCGGAACGACCGCCGAGGCGCGCGGCCGGTTTCTGGAACTCGCCCGGGGTTTCATATCCGCGCCGATCCCGCCGACGTTGTGGCGCCCGCCCGAGCTGGAAGGCCCGCGGCAATTGCCGCCGGTTTCATCGACCGCTGAGAACCGTGCGGAGAACGCCGCGGAAAACCCCGCGAGCCCCTGGTTCGCGGCCCGGCGACCGCTCGCCCTGCCGCCCGCGAGTTCCCTGGCCCGGCCGCGCTCCGAGGAACCGGCGGAAGACGGTTCGACCGCCTCTCGCTGGTTCGGTTGACTGCCTCGTCAGTTCGGTGGATTTCGCCGCCGACCCGCGTGGTGGATGGGCAGCGTGCCGCGGAACTGCGAAAGTTTCCCCTGTGGCGCGACGCGGGTTGACGGGGGCGGGGAACGGCCGTGGGCCGCGTCCCGACCAGACCGCGCTGCTCTCCCTCGGCATGGTGCTGCTCTTCTGCCCGCTGGCCGCCGCCTGCCTGCTCCCGCCGCTGCTGCTGCTCGGTCTCACCGGCGTCCCGCTCTGGCTCGGCTACGATCTCTGGGCGGTCAGCGCCTGCCTCTACGGACTGCGTCCGGTGCAGCTCGCGCTGGCCAGGATGCTCTGGCCGGTACGCCGCCCCGCCCCCGCCGAGCAGCACAGACTCGACCTGGTCTGGTCCCGCGTGCTCGGCCGCGCCGACGTCTCCGAGCAGCGCTTCCGGATCTGGGTGGTGGACCTCGCCGACGTCAACGCGCACTGCGTCGGGCGCGACCTGATCTGCGTCACCACCGGCGCCCTGGCCGAGCTCGGGGATCGCGAGCTGGCCGGCGTCCTGGCCCACGAACTCGGCCACCACCTGCGGATGCACACCTCGGCCGCCGCGTTCCTTGTCTGGGTGCTGCTGCCGCTGCAGGCCGTCGCGCTGGTCGGCAGCGGGCTCGCGCTGCCGGTCGCGGCGCTCGCCCGGCGGATCTCCGGGTACGAGTTCGCCCCGGGTCCCAAGCATCGCGCTTTGCTCACGCTCAGCCGGCTCGAGACGCTGTTGCGCGGATTTTTCGCCGCTCCCGGAATGCTCGCCTTCGCCGTCAAGAATGCCGCGAGCCGCCGGGCCGAATACCAGGTCGACGCGTACGCGGTGGACCTCGGCTTCGGAGCCGAGCTGCTCAGCGCCCTGCGCTGGTTCGAGGCCTGCGCGCCGGCGCCGCGGCTCAGTGCCGAGAACGCACCGTTGAGCCCGGCGAAGCCGGACAATCTCCAGCCGCTGGTCCCGGGGCCGCGCCGGGCGAGGCACGCGGCGGTCCGGGTGCCGCGGCCCACCCATCCGCCGCTGGAGCGCCGGATGGCCAGGATCGCCGCGCGGATCGCGGCCCGCGCGGTCGTGCCGGGCCTCTTCGAGGCGGAATGCGGACCGCCGTCGGGAGAGGGCGCGTACTCCCGTACCCTGCTGCCGTGAATGACATGACGGTGCGACGGGCCAGGACGAACGACGTGCCGGCCATCCGGCGGCTGATCGACCACTACGCCGCCGAACGGATTCTTCTCGACAAACCCACGGTAACGCTCTTTGAGGACATTCAGGAATTCTGGGTGGCCGAGCAGGACTCCGACGCGTCTTTGGCCGGCTGCGGCGCGCTGCACGTCATGTGGCGCGACCTCGCCGAGGTCAGGACCATCGCGGTCGCCCCGGAGTTTCGCGGCCGCGGCGTCGGCCACGCGATTCTGGAAAAGCTATTGGCGACGGCGGGCTGGCTCGGCGTCCGACGGGTCTTCTGTCTGACCTTTGAGACGCGGTTCTTCGCGACGCACGGTTTCACCGAGCTCGTCGAGTCCGGCGTGGATCCCACCGTCGCGGAGGAGCTGTTGCGATCAGCCGACGAGGGTATCGCCGAGTTCTTGGATCTGGAGCGCGTCAAGCCGAATACGCTCGGCAACACCCGGATGCTTAAGCTTCTTTGAGACCCCCGGGCCCCAGACGGGGAAAGTTGGGCCGGAGAGTTGAAAGAATCGCTAAACTACGGTTTTCTTAGACTGTGCGGTTAGCCTGGGCCGTGGCGGGCTGCCGCGAATGGGTCTTCATCGCCGTGTGCGAAAGGGAAAACAATGGCAAAGCAGACAGTGACCATCGATGACCTCGATCAGACCCCGGGAGCGCGCGAGGTCCATTTCAGCCTCGACAACTACGAGTACATCGTCGACCTGAACGACAAGAACCTCGCCGAGCTCAAGGAGGCGCTGGCCAAGTACATCGAGGTCGCGACCCCGCTGGGCAAGGTCTACCGGGCCACCCCGCAGCGTCCCGCCTCGCGCCGCCGGGCCGCGGCCGAGGGCCCGAGCACCGCGGAAATGCGCGAGTGGGCGAAGAAGAACGGCCACGAGGTCAGCGATCGCGGCCGGCTCAACCAGGATGTCATCGACGCCTACCTGAGCGCGCACTGATCGAGCGCCGCACTCGCGAGCGGCGAATTGAAGTGAAGACCGCGAGACTGCGGTGGGGGTCCGCCGGGAAGCAGCGCTTCCCGGCGTTTTCCTTCCGGACACGGACGGCAGGGCTTTGAAGATGGCGGCGCCCGTTGAACGGGCGCCGCCACCGTCATCTGACGTCGTCTGACGCGGATTCAGCGGCGCCCGGCTCGGCGGGCCGGGGGCAGGCAGGGCCGCAGCAGACGCCGGGAACAGCACTCGGCGATCGTGGCCAGCAGCGCGATCACCTCGGGGGCGGGGACAGCGGGTCGTTGATCCAGACGGTGGGCTCCGGAATCATCTCCCCCTCGCCGTACGCGCGCAGGCCCAGGTCGATCCCGCCCCAGTCGAGCCAGTCGAGCAGTTCGGGCAGGTCCTCCTTGGCGCCCGGCGCGACGAGGTACAGGCAGGCGAGCTCGTCGCCGTGCCCATCGGCGCTGTGCTCATCGAACCCCAGACCGACCGGCCCGGGACGCAGCGCGGGCCGGCCGTAGCCGAGCAGCCGGCCCAGCGCCCAGCGTCCGGCCGGCTCCGGCACCCGCAGCACGTCGAAGGCTTCGCCGCAGCGCAGCCGGCGTACGCCGCGGGCCTCGGCCGACGCGGCGGACCCCAGGTCGGAGCGGCGGGGGAGGGCGGACATGCGGCAAATCTAGGGCAGCGCCGCGCCGGTTGGCGGCAAGACGCCGCGGGATTGCCCCGCGCGGGTGC
>Ga0302314_10005568_pt1 | contig 22937 bp, 20 predicted proteins | sample III_Palsa_N2_3_FD_200533 | JGI IMG/M metagenome (GOLD analysis project Ga0302314, IMG submission 200533) | Peat permafrost microbial communities from Stordalen Mire near Abisko, Sweden - III_Palsa_N2_3 | ecosystem: Environmental > Terrestrial > Soil > Palsa > Peat permafrost | place: Sweden... | reverse complement strand
TTTCGCGGCATCGTCCGCCACGACCCCCGCCTGGCCGCGCTTTTCCGGCCCGAAGGGGGCGAGGTGGGCGCGGAGTGCGTGACGCTCGGTTAGGCGGAGGGCCGGGCCGAGAGGCGTGAGCATCTGGAGTCGGGCGGTGATTTGGCGGCGATGTTCGAGCCGTCACGGACCTTCGAGGCGTCCACTTTCTGGCAATGATCGCTGAGGTTCATCTTGTGGAGCGTCGTCAATGTCCGTCCGGACCCAGAGCGAGTTTGACCTGGCTTCTTCGGGCATGGTCAGAACGTTAGCTATCGACCGAAGGTGCTGTATTCGGTAGATTGGACGCGATCAGTAGACGCCTGTGGGCAGTGGGGCAGGATGTTCAGATTACGGCGGCTGTGGTCGCGGTGAACGAGTTGGCGTTGAGCGCGGTCTTTGGGTCCGCCTAAGCGCAAGACGTGCCTCACGCGGGGACGGCGAGCGTGGTCGTCCCTGCCTCGGGATGACCCGTCCTTGCTCAGCCACGCCTGCTTTCCCGCGCAAGGTTCGCGGCGCCTACGGCCGCAGGCGCCGAGGCGATGAACGTAGCGATTCAGTTAGGCCTGCCCGCGCGACTGACAACAGCCGTTTCCCACGAGATTCACGAAGGTGCGCCAGCAATCTACAGCGATCTGCAAAGCGCGCCGTCGGGCGCTTTGATCATTGCAGGCTGCATCCTGCGCGCTGATCCCAGCGATGGTGCCAAGCGAAATGGTCGGCATGGGTATGGGCGCCGGTGTCCTTTCGGTTCACGTCCAAGTCTATCGCGGCAGTCAACCACCTCTCGACCTGATTGGTCAGTTCGAGACCGAGGTCCAGGGCGAGAACACGCTGCCGCCCATCGGCGCCATCGGATTGGCGGCGCAAGGATCAGAGCGCGGAGGCTCACCCTGAAAGCGGACCGGACAAATGGCCAAACTGATCGCGCGGCGCGTTCTGACGGGTCAGTTCGGCTCATGACCTAAGTTCGAAACAAAACGAGAGACTCATTCCATTCGAGATCGGAGCCGGCCATGGACCGTCGTCGCTTTTCCCAACTGGTCGCCGCGGCAACCGTGGTCGGCGGCGCGTCTCCAGTGACGGCGGCGCCCGAGCCCGCCTTGACCGAGGACAGCGTCGCCGCCTCGTGGCTCGCCACCCTACCCTTGATCGAGTCGGCGGCGGCCCGCGCCCGGATGACCGACCCGAATGCCCGCATCAAAATGGCCAGGCTCAATGCGTTCGTCCATGCGCGCGTGCTGGTCAATGCGCGTTTCCACGCCATCACCACGCCCAATAACGACACCCTCTATTCCCAGGCTTTCGTCGACCTCACCAAAGGCCCGGTAACGCTTACGATTCCCGACGTGGGCGCCCGCTACCAATCCGTGGCGATCATGGACATGTACACCGACAACAACGCCGTGCTGGGCCGCCGCACCCCAGGTGGCGCAGCCGGAACCTGGACCCTCGTCGCGTCTGCCATGTCTGCGCCTGCTGGAGCCAAGGTCGTGAGGGTGGCGACTCCGCATGCGTGGCTGCTGGCGCGCACCCTAGTCGACGGAGTGAGCGACATCGACGCCGCCCATAAGGCCCAGGACGGCCTGATATTGAGCGGTCCGGCGGCGGCCTATACGCCCGCCGCCGCCTTGAGGGCGGCCACATGGTCGGTCTATTTCCGGGCCGCCGACCTGTTGCTGGCCTCCGATCCGCCGCCGACGAAAGCGGGGCTCGCGGGTTTTGCTGCGCTCAAGGCCCGTGCGCCGAACTTTGACCCCGCGGCGCTTGGGGCCGACGCCGCCATCGTCGATGCTGGGGTGGCGAAGGCCAAGTTGATCTTGGCGGGTGCATCGGCTCACTCGCCGTTCGAACAGGGCTGGCAATATCCGAAACCTGATCTCGGGAACTTCGGCGATGACATCGTTTATCGCGCCATCGTCGCGGTGGCCGCCATCGCCGCGCTCGTCCCCGAGGAGGCCATCTATCTGCGCGCCCAGGGCGAGGAAGGCATACTCTTCCGGGGTGACGGGCTCTATCGACTGTCGTTGCCAGCTGCCTTGCCGGTCGACGGCTTTTGGTCGCTGACCATGTACGAGGCGACGGCGGACGGCCAGTTCTTCTTCACCGAGAACCCGATCAACCGCTTCTCGATTGGCGACCGCACGCCCGGGGTCGCCAAGTCAGCCAACGGAGGCGTGGAGGTCTGGATTTCGCGAACCGATCCTGGCGGGGCCAAGTCGTCGAACTGGCTGCCCGCACCCAAGGCCGGCCCCTTCGCCATGATCCTGCGAGCCTATCTGCCAAAGCCCGAATTCCTGAACGGGCGTTACCGAGTGCCGGCGATCACTGCCGTCTGACGCGCCATGCGCCGCGAGAACCGGATGGCAAGAGCGCCCCTACCGAGGACCGATCCTCATCCCGGCCGATGAACGTGACCTGAATGCAGCGTGAACCGCAACATATAGGGCCCGGGGCGTGGGCCACGCGTGTTTAGGGAACAAATGGGGGACTAGCCAGTCACTGCGCCATAAGTCATTGATCTGGAACGCGCTCTGGCGGACACCCCGGCCTTCGACAGCGTTGTCGGCAAAGGCGCGAGCGGGTCAGGCAGAGGCCCTGCGGCCGCACGTTGACGGCACCCCGAAACTAGGCGGTGAGTCGCGCCACCCTGCGGCTCGGCCGCGCTGGCCAATCCTGCGCGCGGGACGCCGTGTGGGTACGGGCAACTAAATGCCGTAAGTTATTGATTATTATAGAAGTTGGCGGTGACGGAGGGATTCGAACCCTCGGTACGGCTTTACACCGTACAACGGTTTAGCAAACCGCCGCCTTCAGCCACTCGGCCACGTCACCTGTCTGTTTTTGCTCGGGTTGTCTCCCGATGGCCGGAGCGTGTCGCGGGCGGTCTGTAAAGCGGGGCCGCCCTGTGCTCCAATCGAGGGGTGTCTTAGCCGACCGGGGGCGATCGGGCAACGCGCCCGTCGAGGGGGTTTGGGCGCCGGGCATCCGGGGGCTGGGGCGTGGATCGGGGGGGACGTTGACATCGTTCGGTGGCGCTCCGCTGGAGCCCCCTACCCCGGCTTCGCCGGTGCTTCCCCCGAGGGGGGAAGAGAAAGAGGTGGCGAAGCCGGGGATAGTCTCTGCAGCGGGGCGTGGACTTCGCCCACCGCCTCGCTGGCTGGCCGTGGCGATCATCGCCGCCATCGGGGCGCTGTCGCTGGCCGCGAACTTTCCAGGGCACCTCTCGTACGATTCGGTGGTGCAGTTCGCCGAGGGGAAGGCGGGCGTCTATGGCGGGGGGCATCCTCCGGCCATGTCGTGGCTGCTGGGGATCGCCGCCGTCGTCGGGCCGGGCGCGGCGCCGTTCGTGATCGCCGATACGGCGCTGATCTTTGCGGCGCTCTGCGCGTTCGTCCTGCTGGGACGGGCGGGATCGTGGCTGACGGTGCTGCTCGCTCTGGCGCTGGCGCCGTTTCCGCAGCTGCTGATCTATCCGGCCATCGTGTGGAAGGACGTGCTGTTCGCCGGCTCGGCCGTCGCCGGCTTCGCCTGCCTGGCCTGGGCCGCGGCGCTCTGGCCGCGCCGGCGGCGCCGCTACGGCCTGCTCGCGGCCGGCCTTCTGCTCCTCACCCTGGGCGCCATGGTGCGGCAGAACGGCGCCGTGCTCATCCCGTTCGCGGCGGCGGCGGTGGCGTGGCTCGCGACGGGTTCTTCCGGCGTGGGACGCTGGCGCCGGGGCCTGGCGCATGGTGCGGCCTTCGCGGCGGCGAGCGCCCTGCTCGCATGGGCGACGACGTCCGCGTTGGCGCCGCAGCAAAGCACGGCCGCGCCATCGGCCCTGCGCGGGCAGTGGGAGGCCCTGCAGACCTACGACATCGTCAGCGCCTTGGTCATGGCGCCGAGAACGCGCCTCATCGTGTTCGAGGCGCGCGCGCCGTGGCTGTCGCGGCTGCTGCGAACGCACGGGGTGGCGGCGTATTCGCCGCAACGCGCGGACACGCTCGAGCCGGTGCTGGACGAGGCCGGCGCCCATGGCGACAACGCCGAGATGATCGCGGCCCAATGGCGGGATCTGATCGAGCGCGACCCGGCCCTTTATCTGCGGGTGCGCGCCAAGGCGTTCGAATGGGTGCTGCAGACGCCGGACAAGGATAGCTGCGCGCCGATCTTCACCGGCGTCGAGGGTCCGGCGGAGGAGATGGCCGCGAGCGGGCTTCGGCCACGCGAGGATGATCGGGACAAGACCCTGGCGGACTATGCGATCAGCCTTGCCGACACGCCGCTCTACGCGCACCCGGCGTACGGCTTCGTCGGCGCGGGGCTGATCGTTGTGCTGCTGCTTCGCCGCCGGCCGGCGGACGTCGCCGTGGCGGCGATGATCGCCGGCGCTCTGGCCTTCGCGCTGACCTTCGCGGTGATCTCGATCTCCTGCGACTACCGCTATCTTTACGCCCTCGATCTGTCGGTGATCGCCGCGGCGCTGTACGCGGCCTCGACGGGTATGCGCACCCCCCGAAACGAACGTCATCCCCGGGCGTAAGTCCCGGGGACCCATGAACACGACGCCAGGAGTGGGCGCCTTGCGCGCCCAGAGCGCCGCGCAGCAGCCGTGGCCGCGCAGCGCGGCCAAATTCAACTCGGTGTTCATGGGTAGCCGGGACTGACGCCCGGCTATGACGGTAGGATTGTGGGGTGGACCCAGGGGGCGCAGGCTGGCGCGCGCATGTGCGTCTGGCTCTAACGCGGCGTCTGGGCCAGCCACTCGCGGGCGACGCGCTGGGCTTCGGCGACGTCGTTGGGGTCCATCTCGGCGCTCAGTTCCTTGCGGTAGACCTTGGCTTCCACCGAGCCGCCCAGCGCGGCCAGGTTGAACAGGGTGTGCGCCGTCACATAGTCGAGACCCAGGCCGCCCTGGCCGGTGGAATAGCGCAGGCCGAGCTGGAACAGCTGGTCGGCGCTGGGGCGCGAGGCCGGCGGCGGCAGCTTGGACGGGAACTGGCGAGTGGCTTCGCTCAGCACGGCGAGTCCCTTCCCGATTGTCCGGTGGCCCCTATGAGGGCCCAATCATGGTGAACTTAGAATTAACGTCACAAGAGCAAGAGCGTTGCCTGGCGACCTAATCGACGCCGAGCTTCGAGCGCAGGATGGCGTTGACGGCGGCGGGGTTGGCCTTGCCGCCGGTCTCGCGCATCACCTTGCCGACAAACCAGCCGACGGCCTGCGGCTTGGCCTTCACCGCCTCGGCCTGGCCGGGATTGGCCTCGATCAGGGATGAGATCAGCGCCTCGAGCGCGCCGGTGTCGCTGACCTGCACCAGGTTCTCGCGCTCGACGATCTGGGCCGGCGTCCCCTCCCCGGCCCACATGCGGTCGAATACCTCCTTGGCGATCTTCGAAGAGATGACGCCGTCTTCCAGCAGTTTGACCAGGCCGGCCACGTCGGCGGCGGGGATCGGGCTGGCGTCGATATCCAGCCCGTCCTTGGCGAGGCGCGCCAGCAGCTCGTTGGTGGTCCAGTTGGCCACCAGCTTGGCGTCGCGGCCGGCGGCGGCGCGCTCGAAATAGTCCGCCCGCGCGGCGTCGATCACCAGCACGCCGGCGTCATAGCGCGAGAGGCCGTACTGCGCCGCCAGGCGGGCGCGCTTGGCGTCCGGCAACTCGGGCAGCGACGCCTCGATCCTCGCCACCCAGGCCGGGTCCAGCTCGAGCGGCAGCAGGTCGGGATCGGGGAAATAGCGGTAGTCGTGCGCATCCTCCTTGGAGCGCATGGAGCGCGTCTCGCCCTTCCCGGGATCGAACAGCCGCGTCTCCTGGCGGATCACGCCGCCGTCCTCGATGATCTCGATCTGGCGCCGCGCCTCGTATTCGATCGCCTGCTGGATGTAGCGGTAGGAGTTGACGTTCTTGATCTCGCAGCGGGTGCCCAGATCGTCGCCTGGCCGGCGCACCGAGACGTTCACGTCGGCGCGCAGGTTGCCCTTCTCCATGTCGCCGTCGCAGCTGCCCAGATAGCGCAGGATGGTGCGCACCTTCTTCACATAGGCCGCGGCCTCCTCGGCGCAGCGCATGTCGGGATGGGAGACGATCTCCATCAGCGCCGTGCCGGCCCGGTTGAGATCGACCAGAGTGCCGTTGGGGTCGAGATCGTGGATCAACTTGCCCGCGTCCTGCTCCAGATGCAGCCGCTCGATGCGCACGGTGAACACCGAGCCGTCATCGCGCTCGACCTCGATCTCGCCCTCGCCGACGATCGGGTCCTTGTACTGGCTGATCTGATAGCCTTGCGGCAGGTCCGGATAGAAGTAGTTCTTGCGGTCGAAGCGCGACCACAGATTGATCCTGGCCTTCAGGCCCAGGCCCGTGCGCACCGCCTGCTCGACGCAATGGCGGTTGATCACCGGCAGCATGCCGGGCATGGCCGCGTCGACCAGGCTCACCTGCTCGTTGGGCCGGGCCCCGAAGCCCACGGAGGCGCCGGAAAACAGCTTGGCCTTGGAGGCGACCTGAGCGTGGATCTCCAGCCCGAGCACGACCTCCCACGAGCCGGACCGGCCGTCGATCAACCTGGAAGCGACATCGTTCATGGGCGCCATATAGCGAAGCGCGCCGGGTTGCGCTGGACAAATGCCAAAATCTGATCCCTTCTCCGGCGCTGTTTCAGACCAAGTCGGGGATTTCCATGCGCCTTCTGACCGCCGGCCTCGCCGGACTCGTGCTTTTCGCCAGCGCCCTGGGCGCGGCCGCTCAATCCGCATCTACAGACATGCCGCCGCCGGGAACGTCGGCGACGGCTACGCCCGGCAAGCCTTCGGTGGAGACGACCACCATCGCCGACCTGATCGCCAACGACAAAACCAAGGCCGTGCTGGCCACGGACTACCCGGCCCTCCTCGCCTACGACGGCATCGATCAGATCAAGGGCATGACCCTGAGGGACATCTCCAAGTTCCCACAGGCCAACCTCGATGACGCCAAGCTCGCGGCCCTGCAGAAGGACTTCGACGCCATCCACTGACCCCTTCGCGCCCTACCACCAGCGTTCAGGGCGGGCCCTGAACGCGGCGGCCTTCTCGAGCGCGCCGGCCAGCGAGAACATCGTCGCCTCGTCCAGAGCGCGGCTGATGATCTGCAGGCCGAGCGGCAGTCCCTGGGCGTCCAGGCCGCCCGGCACGCTGATGGCGGGCAGGCCGGCCAGATTGACCGTCACGGTGAAGATGTCGTTCAGGTACATCGCCACCGGGTCGGCGGCGTTGTCGCCCAGGCCGAAGGCGGCGGAGGGCGCGGTGGGCGTCAACAACGCGTCGACGCCCGCGAACGCCTGGTCGAAGTCGTCGGCGATGCGGCGCCTGACCTTGAGCGCCTTGAGGTAGTAGGCATCGTAGTAGCCGGCTGAGAGCACGTAGGTGCCGATCAGGACGCGGCGCTTGACCTCCTCGCCGAAGCCCGCGGCGCGGGTCAGTTCATAGAGGTCGTTGAGGCTGGGCGCTTCGACGCGCGCGCCATAGCGGATGCCGTCGTAGCGGGCGAGGTTGGACGACGCCTCGGCCGGCGCGATGATGTAGTAGGCCGGCAGCGCGTAGCGCGTGTGCGGCAGCGAAACGTCCACCACCTCGCAGCCGGCGTCCTTCAGCCACGCGACGCCCTGGGACCACAGCGCCTCGATCTCGCCGGGCATGTTGTCGACGCGGTATTCCCGGGGAATGCCGATACGCAGTCCCTTAACGGACCTGCCGACGAAGGCGGGGAAGTCCGGAACGTCCACGGGCAGGCTGGTGGAGTCCTTGGGATCGTGGCCGCTCATGGATTTCAGCAGCAGCGCCGCGTCATCGACCGTCTTGGCCAGCGGGCCGGCCTGATCGAGCGAGGAGGCGAACGCCACCACGCCCCAGCGCGAGCAGCGCCCGTACGTCGGCTTGACGCCCACCGACCCGGTGAGCGAGGCTGGCTGGCGGATCGAGCCGCCGGTGTCGGTGGCCGTCGCGCCCAGCACCAGTTCGGCCGCTACGGCGGCAGCGGAGCCGCCCGACGAGCCGCCGGGCGACAACGGCTGGTTGGTGCCGCGCGAGCGCCAGGGATTAATCACCGGGCCGAACGCGCTGGTTTCATTGGATGAACCCATGGCGAACTCATCCATGTTGAGCTTGCCGGTCATCACCGCGCCGTCCCGCCAGAGATTGGCGGTCACGGTCGATTCGTAGGTGGGGGTGAACTCGCCCAGGATGCGCGAGCCGGCCGTGGACCTGACGCCCTTGGTGCAGAACAGGTCCTTGATCCCGAGGGGGGCGCCTTCCAGCGGTCCGGCCTGGCCGCGCGCCAGGCGCTCGTCGCTGGCCGTGGCCATGGAGAGGGCGAGTTCCGGCGTCTCCAGCACGAACGCGTTGAGGCCGCGCGAAGCCTCGATGGCCTCGATGTGCGCCGAGGTGAGCTCGCGTGAGGAGAACTCCCGGGCGCGAAGGCCGGCCAGGGCGCCGGTGAGGGTGAGCGAGGTGAGCTTCGTCATTCCACCACCTTGGGGGTGACGAAGAACCCGTCCCGGGCGCGCGGCGCGTTGGCCAGGATGGCGGTGGCGTCGCCGCCTTCGGTGACCACGTCCTCGCGCATGGCCATGGGCAGCGCCACCGCCGAGGTCATCGGCTCGACGCCCGTCGTGTCGACCTCCTGGAGCTGCTCGATCCACTGCAGGATGCCGGAAAGCTCCTGCGCCAGGGGGGCGAGCTGGTCGTCCGGCACGCGGATGTGGGCGAGCTTGGCGACCTTGCGCACGGTCGCGACGTCGATGGCCATGAGGGCTCCTGGTTGGTCGGCGCCAGCCGTTACGCGCCACGCGGCCGGTTTGACAAGTCGCTGCTCGGTGTTGCGAGCGCCGCACTCCGCTACGACGACGTGTGCATCCCCGCCCGTTTGACAAGGGCGCCCCCTCGCCGCACAGCCGCGTCGTGCCCGCATTGGACCTCATGGATCTCCCCGCCGCGTTGCCGCCGGGCGCGCCCGTCGTTGGCCTCGACCTGGGCGAGAAGACCATCGGCGTCGCGGTGTCCGACACCTCGCTGATGATCGCCAGCCCGCTTTCCCTCATCCGGCGTACGAAGTTCACCGAGGACGCGGGCGCGCTGTTCGAGCTCATGGCCGGGCGCGGCGCCGCGGGGATGGTCATCGGCCTACCGGTCAACATGGACGGCTCGGAGGGACCTCGCTGCCAGTCGGCGCGCGCGTTCGGGCGCAATCTCCTGCGCCTGAAAGACCTGCCCATCGCCTTCTGGGACGAGCGGCTGTCGAGCGCGGCGGTGAACCGGGTGCTGATCAGCGAGAGCGACGCCTCGCGGGCGCGGCGCGGCCAGGTGGTCGACAAGATGGCGGCCGCCTGGTTCCTGCAGGGGGCCCTGGATCGGTTGCGCGCGAGCGCCCCCACACCTAAGACAACGCTTTGATGAATCCTCTCGCGCCCGGCGTCGATGAGGTCCGGGCCCGGACCTTCCCGTTCCCGGGAAGGCATTTTCTGTCGGTCACCGACCTCAATCCGGTCGAAGTCGGCGATCTTCTGGACCTGGCCGACGGATTCGTGGCCCTCAACCGGCAGAAGAACAAGAAGCTCGACCTGCTCAAGGGCCGCACTTTGATCAATCTGTTCTTCGAGGCGTCCACGCGCACGCAGAGCTCGTTCGAGCTCGCCGGCAAACGGTTAGGCGCCGACGTGGTCAACATGAGCCCGCGCGCCTCCTCCATCGTCAAGGGCGAGACCCTGGTCGACACGGCGGTGACCCTGAACGCCATGCAGCCGGACATCCTCGTCGTCCGGCACGCCTCGTCCGGGGCGGCGTCGCTGCTGTCGCAGAAGGTCAGCTGCAGCGTGATCAACGCCGGCGACGGCCAGCATGAGCATCCGACCCAGGCCATGCTCGACGCCCTCTCCATGCGCCGCGCCTTCGGCCGCATCGGCGGCCTCACCGTCGCCATCTGCGGCGACGTCCTGCACAGCCGCGTGGCCCGCTCCAATGTCGCCCTGCTGACCATGCTGGGGGCCAACGTGCGTGTCGTCGGCCCGCCCACTCTGATGCCGACCGACGTCGGCCGCTGGGGAGTCGAGGCGCACCACGACCTCAAGACCGGCATCGCCGGCGCCGACGTGGTGATGATGCTGCGCCTGCAGCTCGAGCGCATGGACGGCCAGCTGGTGCCGTCCATGCGCGAGTTCTTCCGCCTGTGGGGACTGGACCGGGAAAAGCTGGCGCGCGCGGCGCCGGGCGTGCGGGTCATGCATCCGGGGCCGATGAACCGGGGCGTGGAGATCGACTCCGACGTCGCCGACGATCTCGCCGTCAGCCTGATCCAGGACCAGGTGGAGATGGGCGTGGCCGTTCGCATGGCGATCCTGGCCTCGCTCGCCGCCCGGCTCGACAACCGATGAGCGCCCGGCCGGTCGTCTTCCGCGGCGCGCGCCTGCTCGACCCGGCCAGCGGCTACGACGGGCCCGGATCGCTGATCGTCTCGGAGGGCCGCGTCGGCGAGATGCGCAGAGGCGACGGGGCGATCGAGGTTTCGGACGACGTGCGCGTGGTGGAGGCGAACGGCGCCCTGCTCTGCCCCGGCCTGATCGATCTGCGGGTCAAGACCGGGGAGCCGGGCGCGGAGCCGAAGGAGACGCTGAAATCGGCGGCGCGCGCGGCCGCCGCCGGCGGCGTCACCTCGGTGGTCGTCCAGCCAGACACCGACCCGGTGATCGACGATCCGGCTGTGGTGGATTTCATCCTGCGCCGCGCGCGCGACATCGACATCGTCCACGTCTATCCCGCCGGCGCGGCGACAGAGGGCCTCCTGGGCCAGGGCATGGCCGAGATCGGGCTGATGCACGAGGCGGGCTGCGTCTACGTGACCAACGCCGACCGGCCGATCGTCGATTCCCGGGTCATGCGCCGGCTGCTGGCCTACGCCGGCGGCCTGGGCGTGCTGGTGGCGCACCGGCCGGCCGATCCGTGGCTGACCGCCGGCGCGGCGGCGACCGAGAGCGAGTTCGCCGGCCGCATGGGCCTCGCCTCCGAGCCGGTGGCCGCCGAGACCATCATGCTGGAGCGTGACCTGGCGCTGGTGGAACTCACCGGCGCCCGGTTCATGGTCGATCAGATCAGCGCCGCCGCGCCGCTGGCCAGCCTGGCCCGGGCCCGGGCCAAGGGCCTGCCGGTGATCGCCACCGCCTCGATCAACCATCTCTCGTTCAACGAACTCGACATCGGCGACTATCGCACCTTCTGCAAGCTGACCCCGCCCCTGCGCGGCGAGGACGATCGGCTGGCGCTGATCGAGGCGCTGTCCTGCGGCCTGGTGGATATCGTTGTCTCGGCCCACGCCCCGGCGCCGCCGGAGGACAAGCGCCTTCCCTACGACGAGGCCGCGCCCGGCTCGGTGGGGTTGCAGACCCTGCTCCCCGCCCTGCTCACCCTGCATCACGAGGGCCGCGTTCCGCTCGCCAGGCTGATTCACGCCGTGACCCTGGGGCCGGCCGAGGCCATCGGCGTTGCCGCCGGCCGGCTGACCCCCGGCGCGCCGGCCGATCTGGTGCTGTGCGATGTGAACGCGCCGCTGCTGATCGACGCCGCCGCGCTGATCTCGAAATCCCGCAACTCGGCCTTCGACGGACGGCGCCTGCAGGGCGTGGTGCTGATGACGCTTGTGGATGGACGGATCGTCCACGAGGCGTGATGATCGCGCGCGAGGCCCGAAAGGGGCGCGGCCGCTGCAGGGAAGGGTCAAGGCGATGTTCGCGAACACGGCCATGAGCGTCGCCCTGATCGCCAGCGCCATCGGCGGCTATCTGCTGGGCGCGATACCGTTCGGCGTGATCACCACGCGGCTCGGCGGCGCGGGCGACATTCGCAAGGTCGGCTCCGGCAACATCGGCGCCACCAACGTTCTGCGCACCGGCCGGCGCGACCTGGCGCTGATCACCCTGCTGGGCGATGGCGCCAAGGGCGCCGCGGCCGTGTTGCTGGCGGCTTGGCTGTTCTCGTCGACGGCGGCGGCGGTAGCCGGCGGCGCGGCGTTCCTGGGCCATCTGTTCCCGGTGTGGCTCGGCTTTCGCGGCGGCAAGGGCGTCGCCACCTTCTTCGGCGTGCTTTTCGCCATCGCCTGGCCGGCGGGGATCGCCGCCGCGTTGACGTGGCTGGCGGTGGCGGCGCTGTCGCGCCTCTCGTCGCTGGCGGCGCTCACGGCCGCGGCCCTGGCGCCGGCCTACATCTTCCTCCTGCACCAGGCCACCCTGCCGCGGCTGTGGCTGGCGGCCGGGATGGCGGTGCTGATCTTCATCCGCCACCACGAGAACATCCGCCGTCTGCTGGCGGGCACCGAACCGCGCATCGGCGCCGCCGAGGCGCCGGCGGGCTCGTGACGGTCGAGGCGACTGGCAAGCGCGAGCGCATCGACTGGCTGAGGCTGGCGCGCACCGAATCGGTGGGGCCGGTCACCTTCGCGCACCTGCTCGCGCGCCACCGATCGGCCAGCCGGGCCCTGGCCGCCCTGCCCGATCTCGCCCGCCGCGGCGGGCGGGCGACGCCGCTGCGGATTCCGACCGTCGAAGAGGCGCGGGTGGAACTCAGCGCCGGCGAGGCGCTGGGCGCCCGCCTGATTCTGGGCGGCGAGGCTGGATTCCCGCGCCTGCTGGCCGTGCTCGACCCGCCGCCGCCGCTGATCTGGACCCTGGGCGACGCCTCGCTGCTGTCGCGCCGCAGCGTCGCCGTGGTCGGCGCCCGCGAAGCGTCCAGCGCCGGCCAGCGCATGGCCAGGAGCCTCGCCGCCGGGCTCGGCCAGGGGGGCTATGTCGTGGTGTCGGGCCTCGCCCGCGGCATCGACGCCGCCGCTCACCACGGGGCCATCGACACCGGGACGATCGCCGTGCTGGCCGGCGGGGTCGACAGCGTCTGGCCGCCGCAGAACGCCGCGCTCTACGAGGCGATCGTGGCGCGTGGCTGCATCGTCTCCGAACGGCCCATCGGCTACGAGGGCCGCGCGCCGGACTTCCCCCGGCGCAACCGGTTGATCTCCGGCCTGTCGCTGGGGGTGGTGGTGGTCGAAGCTGAGCAGAAGTCAGGCTCGCTGATCACCGCCCGCCTGGCCGGCGACCAGGGCCGCGAGGTGTTCGCCGTGCCGGGCTCGCCGCTCGATCCGCGGGCGCGCGGGGCCAACGACCTGCTGCGCCAGGGGGCGTGCCTGGTGGAGGAGGCCGAGGACGTGCTGCGCGTGCTGGACGCGCTGCCCGGCGTATTCGAGCGGGAACCGCCGCTCTACGGTCAGGGCGGCGACGACGCCGACGGCGAATTCGGCGGCCTGGCCGCGTTGCTGGAGACCCTGCTATCGCCTACGCCGACCGGCATCGACGAACTGGCCCGCGCCGCCGGCGCGCCGGCCCCGGCCGTCGCCGCGGCCCTGGTGGAGCTGTCGCTCGCAGGCCGCGTGGAACTCCTGCCGGGCGGTCAGGCAGTCAGGACATGATGGTTGCAGGCAGGGTCGCCAGGCAGCCAACCGGCGAGCCCTGCGTTGACATAGGCGGGGGCGCACCCCCACTTACCGCCCCGCGCCGCCGACCCGGTGGTTCGCTAGCCTGGCGTCCAGTCCCCGCATGAATGTCGTCGTCGTCGAGAGTCCGGCCAAGGCCAAGACCATCAATCGCTACTTGGGGCCGAACTATACGGTCCTGGCGTCCTACGGGCATGTCCGCGACCTGCCTTCCAAGGACGGCTCGGTCAGGCCCGCCGACGACTTCGCCATGGACTGGGAGGTCGACGGCAAGTCGGCCAAGCGCCTGGCCGACATCGCCCAGGCGCTCAAGGGCGCCGATCGCCTGATCCTGGCCACCGACCCCGACCGCGAAGGCGAGGCGATCAGCTGGCACGTCCTGGAGGACCTGAAGCGTCGCAAGGCGCTGAAGGGCGCGGCGGTCGAGCGGGTGGTGTTCAACGCGATCACCAAGTCGGCCGTCAGCGAGGCCATGAAGCATCCGCGCGACATCGACATGGAACTGGTGGACGCCTACCTGGCGCGGCGCGCGCTGGACTATCTGGTGGGGTTCACGCTCTCGCCGGTGCTGTGGCGCAAGCTGCCGGGCGCGCGATCGGCGGGCCGGGTGCAATCGGTCGCCCTGCGCCTGATCGTCGACCGCGAGATCGAGATCGAGGCGTTCAAGACGCAGGAATACTGGACCGTCGACGCCGACGTCGCCGCCGGCGGTGATCCGTTCCTGGCGCGCCTGGTCAAGCACGAAGCCAAGCGCCTGGCCAAGTTCGATCTCGGCGACGAGGCGCGCGCCCTGGCGGCGAAGAAGGCGGTCGAGGCGGGCGCGTTCACGGTCATGTCGGTGGAGAAGAAGCCGGCGCGGCGCAACCCGCCGCCGCCGTTCACCACCTCGACCCTGCAGCAGGAAGCGTCGCGCAAGCTGGGCTTCTCCGCCCAGCGCACGATGCAGGCGGCGCAGAAGCTGTACGAGGGCGTGGACATCGGCGGCGAGACGGTGGGCCTGATCACCTACATGCGCACCGACGGCGTGCAGTCGGCGCCGGAGGCGCTGACCGAGGCGCGCGCCGTGATCGCCGGCCTGTACGGCAAGGACTATGTGCCCGAGAGCCCCCGCCTGTACCGGGTCAAGGACGCCCAGGAGGCGCACGAAGCCATCCGGCCCACCAGCCTGGCGCGCAACCCGGGGCGGCTACGCCTGGAGAGCGATCTGGGCCGCCTGTACGAGCTGATCTGGAAGCGCATGATCGCCTCGCAGATGGAATCGGCGCGGATCGAGCGCACCACCATCGACCTCGACACCGCCGATGGCCGCACCGGCCTGCGGGCCACCGGGCAGGTGGTGCTGTTTCCGGGCTACCTGGCTGTCTACGAGGAAGGGCGCGACGACGAGGCCGACGAGGACGGCGGCCGGCTGCCCGTGGTCAAGGAAGGCGCCGCGGCCAAGGTGCTCGCCGCTCGCGCCGATCAGCATTTCACCGAGCCACCGCCGCGCTACTCCGAAGCCAGCCTGGTCAAGAAGATGGAGGAGCTGGGCATCGGCCGGCCCTCGACCTACGCCTCGATCCTCACCGTGCTGCGCGACCGCGCCTATGTGCGCATGGAGAAGAACCGCTTCGTGCCCGAGGACGCCGGCCGGCTGGTCACCGCCTTCCTCGAGCAGTTCTTCGCCCGCTATGTCGAGTATGACTTCACCGCCGATCTGGAGGAGAAGCTCGACCTGGTCTCGGCCGGCGACCTGGACTGGAAAGCCCTGCTGCGCGAGTTCTGGACCGCTTTCGAGGCCGCCGTCGGCGAGATCGGCGACCTGCGCATGGGCCAGGTGCTCGAGGCGCTCAACGAGGCGCTCGGGCCGCACATGTTCCCGGCCAGGGCGGACGGGTCCGATCCGCGCGCCTGCCCCACCTGCGGCATCGGCCGGCTGTCGCTGAAGACTGGCCGCTTCGGGGCCTTCATCGGCTGCTCCAACTATCCGGAGTGCCGCCACACCCGGCCCATCGCCGCCTCGAGCGGCGAGGACAGCCAGGAAGGCGGCGATCGCGAACTGGGGATCGATCCGGCCAGCGGCCGGACGATCTGGCTCAAGGCCGGCCGGTTCGGACCCTATGTGCAGGAAGACGCCGAGCCGCCTAAGCGCGCCAGCCTGCCCAAGGACTGGCCGCCGGCCGCCGTCGATCTCGACAAGGCGTTGCGCCTGCTGCGATTGCCCCGGGAAGTCGGACTTCACCCCGAGGATGGCGCGCCGATCGCGGCCGGGATCGGGCGCTATGGCCCCTATGTCCAGCACAAGGGCGCCTACGCCAACCTGTCGAGCACGGACGAGGTGTTCGAGGTCGGGCTCAACCGGGCGGTGGCGGCGCTGGCGGAGAAGCGCGCGAGCGGCGGCCGTGGCCCTTCCAGCGGCGGCGCGGCTCTGAGGGACCTGGGCGAGCACCCCAGGACCGGCAAGCCGGTGCGCGTTCTCGCCGGCCGCTACGGCCCCTACATCAAGCACGAGGCGACCAACGCCAACCTGCCGAAAGGCGCCGACCCGCAGGGACTGACCCTGGATGAGGCCGTGGTGTTGCTCGCCGCGCGGGAAGGCGCGCCGGGCAAGAAGGGCGCGCGCCGCAAACCCTCGGCCGCCAGGGCCGGGGGCAAGCCGGCGGCCGCGGCGAAGAAGCCAGCGGCCAAAGCCAAGGCCGCGACGGCGAAGAAGCCATCGAAAGCGAAGACCGCCGCCAAACCTCAGGCCCTGGCGAAGAAAAAGGCTTGATTGGCGCGGCCAGCGCGCATCGCTTAAGGCCCAGCATGGCCAGACCCCGCCTCCCCCGCCGTCCGCCCGCCGCGCGCTCGGGCGCGCGACGCCTCAGATCGGGCGATCTGCCCCCGGTCGGGGTCGTCGACGTGGTCGAGCGGGACGCAGATGGCGATCTCTTCGTCCGTCTGGCCAAGGACAGCGGCGACGCGCCGCTGACGCGGCTGGCGCCGGGCGCCGGCGAGGTCGCTGCCGGGGCGCCGGGTCTGGGCGACCGGCTGCTCGTGCGGTTTGAAGCGCTCGAGACCGGCGAGCGCGAGGCGCGCCTGATCAAACGCCTGGGCCAGAGCGCCCATCGTGTGCTGGGGGTCGTGCGCAAATCCAGGCGCGAAGCGCGCGTCGAGCCGGTGGACCGCAAGTCGCGCGACACCCTGCTGCTGATCGAAGCCGAGGCGCGGGACCTGCGTGACGGCGACCTGGTGCTGGCCCAGGTCGGCGGGGGCGCGGACCGCCCGCACGGGCCCAAGCGCGGCAAGGTTCTGGAAGTGCTGGGGCGCGAGAGCGACCCGCGCGCGGCGTCGCTGATCGCCATCCACGCCAACGGCATTCCCACCGGCTTCTCGGCCGAGGCGGAGGCGGAGGCGCTGAGCGCGGCGCCGCCGACCCCCTCCGGCCGCACGGACCTGCGCCACCTGCCGCTGGTGACCATCGATCCGCGCGATGCGCGCGATCATGACGACGCGGTGTTCGCCGAGCCGGACGAGCATCCGAACAATCCGGGTGGCTGGATCGTCTGGGTCGCCATCGCAGACGTCGCCGCCTATGTGCGTCCCGGGAGCGCGCTCGACCGGGCGGCACGGGAGAAGGGCAACAGCGTCTACTTCCCCGACCGGGTCGAGCCGATGCTGCCCGAACGGCTGTCGGCCGGCCTCTGCTCGCTGTCCGAGGCCGAGAGCCGCGCCTGCCTGGTGGTTCGCATGGTGTTCGACGCGCGCGGCCGCAAGCTCGCGCACCGCTTCGTGCGCGCGCTGATGCGCTCGGCGGCGAGCCTCTCCTACGAACAGGCGCAGGACGCGATCGACGGCGCGCCCGACGAGGCGACCGCGCCGCTCATGGAAGGGGTGCTGCGCCCGCTATGGGAAGCCTACGGCGCCCTCAAGATCGGCCGCGACGCGCGCTCTCCGCTGGAGATCGAATCGGTGGAGCGGCAGATCGCCGTGGACAACAGCGGGGCCGTCTCCTCGATCCGGCCGCGCGCCTCGCTCGAAGCGCACAAGCTGATCGAGGAATGCATGATCCAGGCCAACGTGTGCGCGGCCGAGACCCTCGAGCAGAGGCGCTCGCCGCTGATCTACCGGGTCCACGACGCGCCCAGCCAGGAGAAGCTGGAGGCGCTGGGCGACTTCCTGGCCACGCTCAGCATTCCCTGGACCAAGGGCGAGCCGCCGCGCACCGACCGCTTCAACCGGCTGCTGGAGCGCACCCGTGGCGGCCCCAACGCCGAGATCGTCAACGAGGTGGTGCTGCGCACCCAGATGCAAGCCATCTATTCGAGCGAGAACATCGGCCACTTCGGCCTCAACCTCAACCGCTACGCCCACTTCACCTCGCCGATCCGCCGCTACGCCGACCTCATCGTCCATCGCGGCCTGATCAGGGCTCTGGGTCTCGGCGACGATGGTCTCAGCGGCGAGGACATCGCCCGGATCAAGGACACCGCCGAACACATCACCCTCACCGAGCGCCGGGCGATGGCGGCGGAACGGGGCGCGGTCGACCGCTACGTGGCGGCCTTCCTGGAGGATCGCGTCGGCGCGACCTTCCAGGGCCGCATCACCGGCGTGACCCGCTTTGGCCTGTTCGTGCGCCTCGCCGAGACGGGCGCGGACGGCCTGGTCGCGGTCTCAACCCTCGGCGACGAATACTTCATCCATGACGAGAAGAGCCACACGCTCGTCGGCGAGCGCACGGGCGCGCGCTGGCGCCTGGGCGCCAAGGTCGAGGTGCGGCTGCGCGAGGCCACGCCGATCACCGGCGGCCTGCTCTTCGAGATGCTGAGCGAGCCTGAAGAAGCTGATTCGGCTTCCGACCGGTCGGCCCCGCGGCGGCGGCGACCAGGGGGCCCCTTCAGAGGCGGGAGACGCGGGCCGACCCGTCCTAGAGCAGGATGATTTTAGACGGCGCCGTCCAAATTCTGAATCCTGCCCTAGATTCAAAAGTGTAGGGCCTGATTCAGCCTCCGGATCTGTTCCGTCCGAAGGCATCAGGCTCCAGCGCATCAAAGTAGGCCGACGCCGGAGAGGCCGCCGAACACGCCCAGGAGGCAGGTCAGCGACGCCACGGCGATCACCACCCACAGGTACCAGCCGCGCAGCCGGTGTTTCTCCGGCAGCGCCCTGGCGGCCAGGGCGATCAGAAACCCGAGCACCAGGGGGAGCAGGAGGGCGTTCATCACCTGCACGCCCACGCTCAGAGAGACCAGATTGGGCGCGACTCCCACCAGGATGGCGCCGCCGATGACGCAGACGGCGTAGACGGCGTAGAACCAGCGCGCCTCCAGCGGACGGTTCTCGAGCGAGTGTTTGTAGCCGGCGACTTCGCCCAGGCCCCACGCCAGCGCCAGCGACGATACGATGGCCGCCACCATGCCGGCGCCGACGATGCCCAGCCCGAACACCAGCCGCCCGACGCCCACCCCGAGGTAGGGCGTCAGCGCCGCGCTCAGATCGCCCACGGTGTTCAGGCTGGGATTGGCCCGGTGCAGGCCGATGGTCGCGGCGGCGGCTATGAGCACGGCCCCCATGACGCATTGCGTGACCACCGCGCCGATGGCCGTGTCCCAGCGGGCGGCGGCGAAGTGCTCGGCGCGCAGGCGCTTATCGGCCACGGCCGACTGCTGATAGAAGATCATCCAGGGCATGATCACCGCCCCGATGTTGGCGGCCACCAGATAGAGATAGTCCTTATTGGCAAACGGGATCTCGACCGACTGCGTCGCCAGCAACTTCAGATCCGGGTGGGAGGCCCAGGCGACGCCGAAGAAGGCGAACTCGAACAGGCCCACCGCGATCGCCGCGCGCTCCACGCGCCGATACGATCCGGTCAGGACGATCAGCAGCAGCGCCGCCGCCGCGAGCGGCAGGGTGATCCAGCGCGGCGCGCCGTAGAGGTCGCCGACACCGGCGACCCCGGAGAGCTCGGTGAGCAGAGCGCCGGCCGTGGCCACCGAGAGCCCCGCGACCGAGAGCCATGCCCAGCCGCGGCCGAAGGTCTCCTTGATCAGCTCGCCGTGCCCGCGGCCGGTGAACACGCCGAGCCGAACCGTGAGTTCCTGAACCATGTAGAGGATGGGGATCAGGACGGCCTGCAGCAGCAGCAGGCGGAAGCCCCACTGGACCCCGCTTTGGCCGGCCGTGATGATGCTGCCCACGTCGGTGTCGGCCAGCATGACCACGATGCCAGGCCCGAACACGGCCGCGAACCGCGCCAGACGCCCGCGTCGTGACCAGGTTCGCGGCGCAGTGGCGGAGGGCGAGTGCAGGGGTCACCGATGAGGTAATTGCGAACGTTTCGCAGCGGGTGGTGACTAGACCAACGACGCCGATTGTCAACATACCCCGGGCCGGCGCAGGCCTGTTCAGCCGCCGCTCAGCGCGCCGAAGATCAGCACCTCGTCGCGCTCGCCGAGTACTCGACCCAGGTCGCTGACCGCTTCCTGGCCGACGAAGATGCGCATGTGGCGGCGGATCCTGTCCTGTTCGTCGACGATCCGGAAGCGGATGCCGGGGAAGCGCTCATCCAGGTTGCGCAGAACGCCGTCCACGGTGCCGCCGGCCGCCACGACGCGGGACGCGCCGCCGCAGTATGATTGGAGCTGGGTGGGGATGAGAACCCGGGTCATGCGATCGGCGCGGCGACGACCGAATAGATCTCCGGCAGGTGCGCGGCGATCGGCCGCCAGTCCTCGCCCTCGCTATCGCTCATCCACAGTTCGCCGCCGGTGGTGCCGAGATAGAGCCCCAGCGGGTCGCGGTCGTCGGCGCAGAACGCCTGACGTTTGACCGTCAGCCACGCCTGCTCGCGCGGGAAGCCGCGATCCTGCCGCTCCCATTGGGCCCCACCGTCGCGCGTGCGGTAGACCGCCGGCCTGCCGCCGGGGCTGGTCCGCGGCCATACGGTCGTGCCGTCCATGGGAAAGACCCAGGCGGTGTCCGCATCGCGCGGGTGAACCACGACCGTGAAGCCGATGTCGCCGATGTCGCTGGGCATGGCCAGGCCGATCCGTTCCCAGGTGTCGGAGGGTCGATCGATCCGATAGATGCCGCAGTGGTTCTGCTGATAGAGCCGGTCCGGCTGCAGCGGGTGAACGGCGATGTAGTGGGCGTCCTGACCGTACTCCGGATACGGATCGGGCAGGAAATTGGCTTCCACGCCTTTGTTGAGCGGGGCCCAGGACGCGGCGCGGTCGCGACTCTCGAACACGCCGGCCGTCGACGTGGCCAGGTACATGTGGGCTGCATCCCGCGGGTCGATGAGGATCTGGTTGAGCAGCGGACCATCGGGGGCGCCCTCACCGGGCGGGGCCCACTTCCAGTACATCGGATGATCGTTGAACCCGGGGACGCTGGTCCAACTCACCCCGTCATCCTCGCTCGCGAACAGTCCCGGCGGCGAGGCCCCGGCCCACCACACGCCAGGCTCGTCGGCGTGGCCTGGCTCGATCCAGAAGGTGTGGTCGACCGACCTGGCGGTGAGCGGATCGTCCGACCTGGCGAAGGCCGGCGGCTGTTTCGCCTCGGCCCAGGTGGCGCCGGCGTCGGTGGACCGGAAGATGGTGGGGCCGAGGTGGCCGGTCTTGGCGGCCATGAGCATGGTCCCGCCACCGCGGCGGTCGATCACCACATGATTGATGATCTCGCCCAGGTGGATCGGACCGTGCACCGCCCAGTCGCGCCTGGATGGGTCGCCTCGGTAGATCCAGGCGCCCTTGCGGGTTCCGACCAGGAGTTGCATCGCTTGCGCCGCCATGTGAGGTGACCTCCTCTTGCCGACCTTCACTTTACTCTAATCCGAGTTGGCGCGTGAGAAAACGACCCCGTCGGCGTGGGTGTTACCTTGCGGCAAGCTTCCATCGGCCGCCGATCCAAGCCTAGTGTCGGTCATGACCGAAAACGCTTTCGATGACCTGGACGCGGGGCCACCCACGGCTCAACGGCGGCTGGGGAAGCTCGTGCGACCGCGCGACGCGGCGACCCTGATCCTGGTGCGACGCGATGGCGGCAAGCCGCGCGTGCTGATGGGTCGCCGCCATCGGGGTCACGATTTCATGCCGGACAAATGGGTGTTCCCCGGCGGCCGGATCGATCGAAGCGATTTTCACGCCCCCTTCGCCACCGACCTGCGCCCGGATGTCGCCGCGCGCCTGGCGAAGACCACCTCGCCGCTGCGCGCGCGCGCGCTCGCGCTCACCGCGGTGCGTGAGACGTTCGAGGAGGCCGGTCTTCTGCTGGCCGTTCCCGCCCCCAGCCGAGCCGCGGCGGGTCCGTGGCGCGAGTTCCTGGAACTGGGCGCGGCCCCGGATCTGGCCGCGCTCGACTTCGTCGCCCGGGCCGTCACCCCGCCGCTGTCGCCCAAGCGGTTCGACGCCCGGTTCTTCATGGCCGAGGCCGACCGCCTGATCAGCCTCGAGCGCAAGGCCGATTGCGGCGAACTGGACGAGATCGCCTGGGTGGAGTTGGAAGACGCGCTGGGTCTCGATCTGCCCAGCGTAACGCGCTTCGTGCTCAAGGAAATCCCGCTGCGCCTCGCCGATCACACCCGGCCGGCCCCTTCGCTGCGCTTTCTGCGCGGCCGCCAGCAGCTCGTTCACCTCTAGCGGCGCGAATATCGCCGACGCGCGGCAGTGCGCGCGCGTTGACTTTGCGCGGCCGATTCGTATTGTCCGCGGCCTCTTAATCCCCGGTCCCGCGCCGGGCTCGCCAGGATTCAGACTTCAATGGCCAAACCGGCTTCCATCAAGATCCGCCTCAATTCGTCGGCGGACACCGGATTCTTCTACGTCACCAAGAAGAACGCCCGGACCATGACCGAGAAAATGAAGGTCAAGAAGTACGATCCGGTGGTGCGCAAGCACGTCGAATTCCGCGAAGGCAAGATCAAATAGCGGCGCCCGCGTCCCTCGCCTCCGACACGCCTGCTTCCAGTAGCCGCCGCACGGTTTCGAGAAACCCCGCCACCGAGATCGGCTTGGCGACATAGGCTTCGCACCCGCCCTCGCGGATGCGCGTCTCATCGCCCTTCATGGCGAAGGCGGTGACGGCCACCACCGGTATCCGCGCCAGATCCGGATCCTCCTTCAGCCACCCGGTCACCTCCAGGCCGGAAATAGCCGGCAGCTGGATGTCCATCACGATCAGATCCGGCCGGTGTTCGCGGGCGAGTTGGAATGCCGCCAGTCCCTCTCCAGTCTGCAGGACACGATAGCCCTGGGCCTCCAGGAGGTCGTGAAAGAGCTTCATATTGAGCTCATTGTCCTCCACTACGAGGATGGTTTTCGGCATGCGGATCAGGATCCCAAAACGACTCCGGACGCCGGCGACTCGGACGACCGCACCTTTCCCACTCGCCAGACACATCAATATCCTTAAGCTGGGGTTAGCCGCCGGGAGGCTCCCCTGAACGAGTCGACGCTCCCGCCTGAGATC
>Ga0302314_10005565_pt1 | contig 22944 bp, 20 predicted proteins | sample III_Palsa_N2_3_FD_200533 | JGI IMG/M metagenome (GOLD analysis project Ga0302314, IMG submission 200533) | Peat permafrost microbial communities from Stordalen Mire near Abisko, Sweden - III_Palsa_N2_3 | ecosystem: Environmental > Terrestrial > Soil > Palsa > Peat permafrost | place: Sweden... | reverse complement strand
AACTATCGACCACCACGTGGGCCAAGTCGATGGGCTGGGAGATTTGAACATGGACGAAGAAGCGCCATGGGCTTGCCGCGTGCGAGACGCCCACACATCGCCAGGCGGCAGACGTTCCCCCTCGACCAGGTGTTAAGCGGCCCGCTCAGAGTCCAAATCCGCCTTCTATAAAGCCGTTGTCGTGCCGGTCGGATCCGTCATATGTGGACGGCTCCCTCATTGACCCAGGCGCCGGCGCGCGCCATGACACATCTGGCGAGGGCTCCCCAGGTCCCCGCGAGAACGAAGCGGGGACGTGGTCGGCAAAACAACGGAAAACCGTTGACCCGATCGGTCTCGAAGCGTCTTGTAAGTTGTTGAATATATATGGTTTCGGGGTGTGGCGCAGCCTGGTAGCGCATCTGCTTTGGGAGCAGAGGGTCGGAGGTTCGAATCCTCTCGCCCCGACCAACCATCATCTAAAGGGGTAAAGCTCGCCCATGCTTGCGCGCATCTTTCGACCGGCCAAGACGGCCATGCAGTCCGGCAAGGCCAACACCAAGGAGTGGACCTTGGAGTTCGAGCCCGAATCGGCGCGCCTGCCCGATCCGCTGATGGGCTGGGCCCAGTCCAGAGACATGAACGGCCAGGTCCGGCTGCACTTCGACACCCGCGAGGAGGCCGTCGCCTACGCCCAGGCCCACGGCATCGCCTTTCGCGTGATGGACCCCAGGCCGGTCAAGCGGGTCATCAAGGCCTATGCGGACAATTTCTCGTACAACCGCAAACAGCCGTGGACCCACTAAGCCCCAGAGTTTTAAGGCCCACCATCCGCGCCCTTAGCTCAACCGGATAGAGCACTCGCCTTCTAAGCGAGCGGTTGCTGGTTCGAATCCAGCAGGGCGCGCCAGGGTTTGGCGGGGCGCCGTTCGCGCTCGCTTGGCGCCTCCATGCCGTTCGTGGCCGCCGCCGTATAGCCAAGACGCTGGGTCAAGCGTTTGCCCTGATGTTCAGTTTGCTTCGCCGCGGCAACAGACGGGCTCTTGAGGGTCATTTTTTTGGCAAGACTTTGATTTAAAAGCCTTCCGAAGCCTCCCTGCGTACCTGTATCGGCGTAAGTACATGCCATTAGACATCCACCCGGCCGCGTCAGACATCGTGTCGGAGCCGGTTGATTTCGCGGCGCCGACACCGAACGGTCGCCTGTTCCATACAAGCTTCACGACAGAAGGCCTGAACCAAGAGGAACGCGTCCGGGCGTATCAGCGGGCGACGGGTCCATGGCTTAACAGCACGGCCGTGACCCCTGATCTTCACGCGAAGATTGATACTTATCAGCTCTCTTATCTGGGCGTCGTCATCGCCGAGTGTTCCCCCAGGCGAACGGTGCGCGAGGTGGAACAGATCGCCGCCGACCAGCTGGGGCACATCGCGGTCCAATTGATTCTGGACGGGACGGCGGAGGGGCAGGCGGACGGCCGCCTTGTTTCGACCGGCCCTGGCGATCTCATGATTTTGGATGGCGCCCGCCCTTACGATATATCGGACGGGAGCGATCGGCGTTGCGTGACCGTGCTTTTCCCGCGGGTCATGGTGGCCACGCTGGGGGTCGACATCGACGGCGTCCATGGTCTGGTTATCGGGGCCGATGCGAACGCGTTGTTTTCAGACCACCTGCGCGGCCTGCTGCCGCTGTTGCCGACGTTGACCCGCGCGGCGGGTCCCAGGCTCGCGCGGGTGTTGCTGGATCTTTTCGCCGTGACCCTGCCCATCGCGGTCTTGAATGCACCGTCTGTCCAGAGCCGGCGGTCGCGCCAGCACGAAGCGCTCGCCGAGCGCGCCTATGCCTGGATTGAACAGAACCTTGCGTCCGATAGCCTGTCGCCCGACGCCATCGCCAAGGCGCTGCGCGTGTCGCGCTCGCGGCTCTATCAGGTCTTCGCGGGTTTTGGCGGCATCACCGCCTATGTGCTTTTCCGCCGCCTGGCGAACGCGCACAGCGCTCTGCAGGATCTCGCGGACAAGCGCGGCATCGCCGAACTGGCCTATGATTGCGGCTTTCAGAGCGAGGCTCACTTCTCGCGGGCGTTCAAGGCCGCCTATGGCCTGACGGCAAGCGACCTGCGTCGGCGCGGCGCGTCTCATGACGGCGCCGCGCGACATCGGTCCGCCGAATTTTGGGACGCTCAGTCAAGCCTCCGTGGACGCTCGGACTAACGCCGGTTTGGCTGAGCCGATACCCAGGCCGCGCCTTTTTGGTCCGCGCCGACGCGGTGAGTTTCTTAGTTTATAGGTACGTCGACCCGTGTTGCTTGAGACCCAAACCTTAGACCCCGCCGACTCCCTCGACACGCCGGATTCCGTGGCGGAATACCTCGCCGCGGCCTTCGAGAGTGGTGACCAGGGCGAGATCGCCGATGCGCTCGGCGTCGCGGCCAGGGCGCGCGGAATGTCTCAACTTGCGCGGGAAACCGGTCTGGCGCGGCCGGCGCTTTATCGCGCCCTCAGTCCGGACGGACAGCCGGAGTTCAAGACCGTCCTGAAGGTGCTGAAGGCGCTCGGCGTGACGCTGAGGCCGACGGCTGCGTAAAACTATGAGCTCGCGGCGCTGAAGGCGTCCAACCCGGCTCGCAGATCCGCGATCAGGTCCTCCGGATCCTCCAGCCCTACATGCAGCCGCAGCAGCGGGCCGCCCAGCTTGACTGGGAACTGGCGCCGACTGAGTTGTGGATCGCCGGCTATGGCCAGGCTCTCGAAACCGCCCCACGAGAAGCCCAGGCCGAACAGGGTAAGGGCGTCCAGCAGGGCGTGCACCGCCTGGCGCGGGGCGGGGCGCAGGACGGCGCCGAACAGGCCGCAGGCGCCGGAATAGTCGCGGGCCCAGAGCGCGTGATCCGGAGAATCCTCGAAGGCGGGGTGCAGCAGTCGGATCACCTCCGGCTGGCGGCGTAGCCACGCGGCCACCTCGCGCCCGCTCTCGTCGTGGCGCGCCATCCGTGTGGGCAGGGTGCGCAGGCCGCGCAGGGCCTGGTAGGCGTCGTCGGGCGAGACCGACCAGCCGAAGTTCCACTTGGCGGCGTCCAGCAGCTTCAGCACGGCGCCATCGCGGGCGCAGGCCGAACCCATGAAGACATCCGAGTGCCCGCAGACATATTTGGTCAGGGCCTGCACGCTGATGTCGACCCCATGGGCCAGCGGCTTGAACAGCAGGCCGGCGCCCCAGGTATTGTCCATCAGGGTAAGAACGCCCCGCTCGCGCGCCACGGCGGCGATCCCGGCCACGTCCTGGATCTCGAACGTCAGCGAGCCGGGGGATTCCAGCACCACCAGGCGCGCCCTGGGGCCGGCTTGCTCGAACACCTCGGCCGGCGCGGCGCACGGCGGATAGTATCGAACCGTTACCCCGAACCGGGTCAGCACCTGGTCGCAAAACCGGCGCGTCGGGGCATAGATGGTGTCGACCACCAGCACCTCGTCGCCCGCCTTCAGCACCGCCAGCATGGCGCCGGTCATGGCGGCGAGGCCGGAGGGGTAGAGTTCGCCGCCCTCGGCGTCCTCCAGCTCGAGCAGCGCCCGGACCAGGGTGTCCTGCGCGGCAAGGCCGCCTCGGCCATAGGTGACCTGGCCTTCGTCATAAAGCGCGGCAGCGCCCGGCATCAGTACGGTCGAACCGCGCTGGACCGGTGGACCGACCGTGCGGGCGTCCAACTGGGCGGGCGTCTGGCCGGAGTGGATGGCCCGCGTCGCCTCGCCCTGCCGCGATGGGTCGGTCAACCGGTGTCTGGCCTTAGGCGGGGACGGCGGCATCGGCGGGGCCCTTGACGACCGGCGTATCATCGCGCCCGCCCCATTCGGTCCAGGACCCGTCATAGACAGGAACGTTCAGCCGCCCGAGCCGCGCCAGGGCCAGCGACAGGATGGCGGCGGAGACGCCAGACCCGCAGGTGGTTACGATCGGCCGGTCCAGATCGACGCCGGCCTCGGCGAACAGCTTTTCCAGCACGGCCGCCTCGGCCAAGGTCCCTTGCGGCGTGATCACCGAGGATGACGGCACGTTACGGGCGCCCGGCATATGGCCGCCGCGCAGGCCCGCGCGGGGCTCGGGCGCCTCGCCGGTGAAGCGAGCCGCGGCGCGGGCGTCGACCAGCTGTTCGGTCGCGCCGGCCAGGGCCTCGCGCACCTGGAACAGGTCTCGCACCAGTCCCGCGTCCGGGTGCGCCTTGAACTCGCCATGCGGCCGCATGGGCCAGCCGGCCTCCACCGGATGGCCCTCCGCGATCCACTTGGGCAGGCCGCCGTCCAGCACGAAGGTGTTCTCGTGCCCCATGGCGCGAAAGTGCCACCAAACGCGGGGCGCCGAGAACAGTCCCTGAGCGTCATAGACCACCACGCGAGAGCCCGGCTCGACCCCCAGGCGGCGCGCATGCACCGCGAAATCCGCCGGCTCGGGCAGCATGTGGGGCAGGGGATTGGAATGGTCGGAAATCTCATCGATGTCAAAGAACACCGCGCCCGGGATATGCTTCTCGGCGTGCTCCGCCCTTGCGTCGCGCGGCGTGCCCGGCATGAACCAGGTGGCGTCGACGATCACCAGATCCGGCTCCTCCAGATGGGTCGACAGCCACTGGGTCGAAAGGGTGGGGTCTTGGAACATGGCGTTCACATCCAGGTCGGGACGGGCAGGCCGCGTTCGGCCAGGAAGGCCGGATTGAACAGCTTGCTCTGATAGCGCGATCCGTGGTCGCACAGGATCGTGACGATGGTCTTGCCCGGCCCCAGATCCTTGGCCAGGCGGATAGCGCCGGCCACATTGATCCCGGTCGATCCGCCCATGCAAAGGCCCTCGTGCTGTGTCAGATCGAAGACCTGTTCCAACGCCTCTGCGTCGGGGATCTGGTAGGCGTAGTCCACAGTCAGGCCCTCGATATTGGCGGTGATGCGGGCCTGGCCGATGCCCTCGGTGATCGAGGTTCCCTCGGCCTTCAGTTCGCCATGGGCGTACCAGTTGTAGAGCGATGCGCCAAACGGATCGGCCAGCGCGATGGCGATATCGGGATTCTTTTCCCGCAAGGCCAAGGCCACGCCGGCCAGGGTTCCGCCGGAACCGATCGCGCTGACAAACCCATCGATTTCGCCGTGGGTCTGAGACCAGATCTCCGGGCCCGTGGTCTCATAGTGGGCCTGGCGGTTGGCGGTGTTGTCGAACTGGTTGGCCCAGATGGCGCCGTTCGGCTCGGTCTTGGCCCGCTCCTCGGCTAGTCGCCCGGAAACGCGGACATAGTTTTCGGGGTTGGAATAGGGGACCGCGTCGACCTCGACCAGTTCGGCGCCCAACAGGCGCAGAGCGTCCTTCTTCTCCTGGCTCTGGGTACGCGGGATGACGATGGTGGTGCGATAGCCCAGGGCGCTGGCCACCATGGCCAGGCCGATTCCGGTATTGCCGGCGGTGCCCTCGACGATCAGGCCGCCGGGCCTCAGCAATCCCTTGCGCTCGGCGTCTCGGATGATGAACAGGGCCGCGCGGTCCTTGACCGACTGGCCGGGGTTCATGAACTCGGCCTTGGCCCAGATCTCGCAGCTCGTCACCGCACTCGCCCGGTTCAGCCGGATCAGCGGGGTGTCGCCGATGGCTTCAACGACGCTGGGACTGGATTTCATGGACGGAACTCACGTGAATTGAGCCGCGAACTATGCGCAATGCGGCGGCGGGAGCAAGCGCGAGATGGCCAACACGGCGCGCCCACTCCAACTCGTCATGGCCGGGCTTGTCCCGGCCACCCAGGAACTCAGGCCGGTCAGAGGAAAACGCGGCTGACATCGGCGAATATGGGCCACCGGGACAAGCCCGGTGGTGACGGTGTAAAAAGCGGCCAGGCGCCAACGGCGGCAGGGGCGCTACGACCGCGCCAAGCCCAACTGGATAACGTTGGTCCGTCCTGACCTGAATCCTGCCTCGCAATAGCTCAGATAGAACTGCCACAGCCGCCGGAACCGCTCGTCGAAACCCAGTTCGCGGATCTCGTCCCAGGCCGCCTGGAACCTGGCGCCCCATTGGCCGAGCGTGGCGGCGTAGTCCTGGCCGAAACGGGCGACGTCCCGCCATTCCAGGCCCGCGCGGTCGGTCTCCTGACGCAGCCGCTTCTCGCTGCCCAGCATGCCGCCGGGAAAGACGTATTTCTGGATGAAGTCGGCGCGGCTGCGATAATCATCGAACAGTTCGTCTCGGATGGTGATGATCTGCAGCGCCGCGCGGCCGCCGGGCGACAGCAGATCGTGGATCTTGCCGAAATAGGTGGGCCAGTAGGCCTCGCCCACGGCCTCGAACATCTCGATCGAGGCCACGCGGTCGAAGCGGCCCTCGACGTCGCGATAGTCGATCAGCCTGATGTCCGCCTTGTCGGCCAGCCCTTGTTCGAACAGGCGGCGCCTGGCGAAATCGTGCTGCTCGCGCGAGATGGTGATGCCGGTCACCCGCGCGCCCACCTCTCGCGCGGCGAACTCGGCGAACCCGCCCCAGCCACAGCCGATCTCCAGCACGTGCTGGTCCGGCTCCAGCGCCATCTGGTTGGCCAGGGTCGCGTATTTGTGCTGCTGGGCGGCGGAAAGGCATTGGTCGGGCGTCTCGAACCGCGCGGCCGAATAGGTCATCGTCGGGTCCAGCCAGCGCTCATAGAAGGCGTTGCCCAGGTCGTAGTGGGCGTGGATGTTGCGCTGCGAGCCCTTGCGGCTGTTGCGGTTCAAAAGGTGGGCGAAGAAGTTGAACATCCGCATCAGCGGATTGCCCGCCGACAGTTGCCCGATGCGATCGAAATTCAGGCTGGCGGACTCCAGCACAGCGGTGAGGTCCGGGGTGTCCCACTCGCCGGCCATGTAGCCCTCGGCGAAACCGATATCGCCGGCGGCCATCACCCGGGCCATGAAACGGTAGTCGTTGATGATCACCCTGGCCTGGGGGCCCGGCTGGGCGCCGCGGATCGGAATCTCCCGCCCGGACGGCAAGACAAACGTGATGCCGCCGAACAGCCAGGTCTCCGCAGCCAGGCGGACGGCCGCGCGGAATGTCGCCGGCGCCTTCTTCAAATCCGGCAAGGCGGCGGCGAGCACCTCATGCGGTCGCGACGGGGCCAGATCACTCACGAACGTCTCCTATCCACGCTTACAAAACGCCCGGGGTCGCACGGCCGACGCTGGCGCCGGCGCGCGGTCCACGCGGGCGTGAATAGAAATGGGCGCCCTTGAGCCACAGCTGAAGGGCTTCCCAGTGAATCGCCACGACGACGCCCAGGGTCATGAGCGGCATGGCGAAGAACAGCCGCATCAGCGCGCCGTCGGTCAGGGCTCGGCGCTGGGCGCTCAAGGTCGCGACGAAATCGGTCTCACCGGCCACCTGTTTGCAGATCACCAGATCGAAGCTTTTGCCCGGCGGGCTGAGGCGAAAGCGATATCCCCCCTCGACGCCGTAGAAGGGCGAGACGAAGAACGCCTTGTCGACCTCCTGACGCTGGTCGCCCTCGCCCACGGCCGGGGTCACATAGGCATGGGTCTGGCCGAAAGTGTTGTTGACCTCATAGATCACCGCCTCAAGCCGCTGGTCAGCGTCGTAAACGAAGAAGATCGACAACGGATTGAATACGAAGCCCAGGATCCGGGGGAAGCACAGCAGGCGGATTTGCGCCGCCGTCGCGGTCACCTTCGCCACCCCTAGCTGCGCCTCGACCCAGGCTCGAAGCGGCTGGCCGTCACGGGCGCCGTGATCGCGCTCGGCGAAACTGAACAGGCCGAACCGGCCGAGGCCCATGGTGCGCAGGCCCCTGAACGCGTCCTCCAGACGGTCGATGTCGATCAGCAGCTGGAACACGGCATAGCGGAACTTGTGCGGCTGGGGCTTGAACCGCACATGGGTGGTTTGGCCGACATAAAGTCCGGCGCCGGTGGAGGCGGGAGGCGTCATGCCCGCACCCGTTGGCGCGGCGCTTCGTCGGGCGCGATCAACGGGCCGCCCTCGATGCGATGGTCGATGAAGGTCCAGGGGGTCGTCCCGCCCAGCGCGATGGCTACCCGCAGGCCGGCGGTGAGGCCGTCCTCATGGAACCCGTAGCCCAGCCAGGCGCCGGCGTACCAGATTCCGCCGCGGCCCTGGATGCGGCTGAACCGCCGCTGAGCCGCCAGGGACGGAGTGTCGAACTGCGGGTGATCGTAGTCATAGGCGCCGAAGGTCAGCGCTGGGTCCGGCTCGCGCGCCGGGTTCAGGCTGACGAACAGTGGACGGCCCGGATCGATGGCCTGCAGGCTGTTCATCCAATAGGTCACCCCGCCCGGCTGGTGGGTCTTGGGGTCCAGCAGATAGTTCCAACTGCCCCAGGCGCCGCTCCGGCGCGGCATCAGGCTTGTGTCGCGATGCAGAAAGGCGCGGTTGGGCGAATAGCGGATGGCGCCCAGGAACGCCCGCTCCTCCACATCGGGATCGGAGAGCAGCCCCAGGGCTTGGTCGGAATGGCAGGCCAGGATCACCTGGTCGAAATGATCGGCTTCTCCATCGGTTCCGATCACCTCGACCCCGCCGCGCGCCAAGCGTCGGACCCGCGCCGCGCCGCCGCGGACCCGCCCGCCGAGCTCGACTTGCAGCTTATCGACATACTGGCGGCTGCCGCCCTTGATGGTCCGCCAGGTGGGCTGGACCATCTGCAGCAGGTTATGGTTCGAGAAGAAGCGCACGAAACTTTCGGCCGGCACGTCGCCGATGCCGTGCTCGCTGGTCGACCAGATGGCTGCGCCCATCGGCAGCAGATAGTTGGTCTCGAAAGCCGTGCTGAAGCCGCGCAGGCGCAGATAGCCGCTCAAGGTCAGGTCGTTCAGGCGGCCCGCGTCCAGGTCGGCCAGGGCGGTATCGTTGAAACGCCGGATATCGGCCAGCATGCGCAGGAAGCGCGGGTTCAACAGGTTTCGTTTCTGCGCGAACACGCCGCGCGGAAAGTTGGAGGACCACTCCAGCCGCTTGCAGGCGAAGGCGAAACTCATGTCAGTCTCGCGGCTCTCCACCCCCAGCGTGTCCAGCAGCCCGACCAGGTTGGGATAGTTGCGCGCGTTGTAGACGATGAAGCCGGTGTCGACGTCGATGGCGTGGCCGTCATAGTCGATACGGGCGGTGTTGGCGTGACCGCCCAGCCGGCTGTCCTTTTCGTAGAGGACCAGGTCGTGGGAGTCCTTCAGGGCGTACGCCGCCCCTAGTCCGGACACGCCGGCGCCGATGACCGCCACCTTCATGCCTGAAACCCCTCCGCCCCGGCGATCCCGTTCGTGTTCGCGTCAATTCTACGCCAACACACCCCAACCGGATCAGCAGGTCGGACACTGTTTGACCCACTCCAATACTGTTGTGAAGGCCAAGACTTGCAATGCAGCCGCCGCCCGCTCGGAATGTGCGGCGCGCGGGCGTTGTTCACGCGCGCTGGCGGGTTTGCGAGGCGGGGGCGAGGCGGCTATAGCCGGTCCATGGATCTGTCCGCCCTGCAATCGCTGCTGGCCTCGTTGAACGGCGTTCGCGTCGCGTGCGTCGGCGATCTGATGGTCGATCGCTTCGTCTACGGGGAGGTGACGCGCGTCTCCGCCGAGGCGCCGATTCCGATCATGGCCCGCACGGGCGAGAGTGTGATGCTGGGCGCGGCGGGCAATGTGGCGCGCAACGTAGCCGCGCTGGGCGGAGTCGCCGCCCTGGTCGGCGTCGTCGGCGCGGACGCTCCGGGGCTCGAGGCGACGCGGCTGCTCGCGGCCGAAACCGGGATCGAGGGCTCGCTGGTCACCGACGCCTCACGGCCGACGACGGTCAAGGCGCGCTTTGTGTCCGGCGGCCAGCAGCTGCTTCGGGTTGACGATGAACAGATTGCGCCCGTCGAGGGGGAGGCTGAGCAAACCCTGGTGCGCGCTATCCGCGCCGTGGCGGCCGAAACCGGCGCCATACTGCTCTCCGACTACGGCAAGGGCGTCGTCACGGCGGCGGTGACCCAGGCGTGCCTGGATGCCGCCCAAACTCACGGGGCGGTCCTGATCGTCGATTCCAAGGCGCGCAGCTTCGCTAAATATGGCGCGGCCGACATCATCAAACCGAACGCCTCGGAGCTGGCCCGCGCGACAGATCTTCCGACCGACACCGACGCCCAGATCGAGGCCGCACTGGCGCGCGCGTTCGAACTGTATGCTTGCCGCGCCATCGTGGTGACCCGCTCGGAGAAGGGGTTGTCTTTCGGGCTACGGGACGGATCTGTGCGCCATTTCGCAGGCGCCCGGCGCGAGGTGTTCGACACCTCCGGCGCCGGGGACACCGCGCTGGCGGCGCTCGGCCTGGCCCTGGCGGCGGGCGTCACGCAGGACGCCGCGGCCGAATTCGCACTGCTGGCGTCTGGAGTTGTGGTCAGCAAGGCTGGCACCGCGGTGGTCACGCCCGCTGAACTGATCGAGGCGGAACTGTCCGCCCACCGCGCCCCGATTGACGCCAAGATCGTCACGGTGGACCTGATGCGAGAGGAGATCGCCCGCTGGCGCGAACTGGGCCTGAAGGTCGGTTTCACCAACGGCTGTTTCGACATCCTGCATCGCGGCCACGTGGCCTATCTGGCCCAGGCGAAATCCTGGTGCGATCGGCTGGTGGTGGGTCTGAACAGCGACCGGTCTGTACGGGCGCTGAAAGGCGAGGGCCGGCCGTTCAACGACCTGGAATCGCGGGCCCTGGTCCTGGCGGGCCTGGGTTCGGTCGATCTGGTGGCGCCGTTCGACGGGGAAACGCCCATCGAGCTGATCGAGGCCGCGCGGCCGGACGTGCTGGTAAAGGGCGCGGACTACACCGTCGACGGCGTGGTCGGCCACGAGCTGGTGCTAAGCTATGGCGGTGAAGTAAAACTGGCCAACATCGTCGAGGGCTATTCGACCACCGCCGCCCTTCGTAAGCTTTCGGAGCAGGCATGACCCGCCGCATCATCTTCATTACCGGGGGCGCCGGTTTCATCGGCTCCAACATCGCCGCCCGCCTGGCCCAGGACTTGTCGCTGGACGTGGTGATCTGCGACCGCCTGCGCGACGAGGCCGGCGGGAAGTGGCGCAACATCTCCAAGCACCCGCTGGGCGACTTCGTGGCCCCGGAGGACATGTTCGACTGGCTGGAGAAACGCTGGCGAGACATCGACCTGGTGGTGCACATGGGCGCCATCTCCTCGACCATGGAAACCGACGCCGACAAGATCATCCACACCAATTTCGGCCTGTCGCGAGACCTCTACCGCTGGTGCGCCGATCGCCAGCGGCGGCTGATCTACGCCTCGTCGGCCGCGACCTATGGCGACGGCTCGCAGGGATTCGTTGATCGCGACGATCTGGTCTCGCTGGTCGGGCTCAAGCCGCTGAACGCCTATGGCTGGTCCAAGGCCCTGTTCGATGTGTTCGCCGCGCGCCAGGCGGCGCGAGACTATGCGCCGCCGCAATGGGCCGGCCTCAAGTTCTTCAACGTCTACGGACCCAACGAGGCCCACAAGGGGGCGATGAAGTCGGTCGCGGCCCAGATCTGGCCCCAGGCCAGCCAGGGCGAGACGGTGCAGCTCTTCAAGTCCCATCGCGACGGCTATGCCGACGGCGGCCAGCTACGCGACTTCGTCTATGTGCGCGATGCGGCCGACGTCGTCGCCTGGCTGTTCGAGAATCCCCAGGTCAACGGCGTCTATAATCTGGGCTCAGGCCAGGCGCGTTCGTTCAAGGACCTCGCCGAAGCGGTGTTCACCGCCGCCGGCCAGCCGGCCCAGATCGATTATTTCGACATGCCTGAGGCGATCCGCGAGCGGTACCAATACTTTACCCAGGCCGATCTGAGCCGGCTGCGCGAGGCGGGGTACACCGCGCCCATGACATCCCTGGAAGATGGCGTCGGCGATTATGTGCGCTCTTATCTGAGCCAGCCTGATCCTTATCGGTAAAGGCCCGTCGGGTCTGATTGAAGCCAACTAGGATCGTGATAGCCGGGCCCGGCTACCCAGGAACACAAATGGTTCTTCGGGAAACACCGGAGGCAGTCCTCCACAGCCTGCGTGTATGGGCCACCGGGACATGCCCGGTGGTGACGAGTCAGATGGTATAGCCTTTCAACTGATCTGCGCGGTCGCGCTATCGCCGCGATGGCGCCACAGCACGACCGCCGCTGTGATCAGTCCGCCGATCAGCATCGCCAGGCTGAGGATGTGGCCGAACTTGACCAGGCCGCCCGCGATGGCGGCAAGGAAGGCGACGGCGCAGGCCACGCGCCAGTTGATTGACAGATAGCGGGCGACTCTGGGGGAGACGACGGCGACCGCGGCCTGCGCGGCCAGCATGCCGGGGCCCAGCGCCAGCAGGTCGTAGGCGCTGAGGCGCGGGATCAGCAGCACCCCGACCGCCGCGCCCAGCCAAAGCCGCGCCTCGCGCCCCAGCCGCCCGGTCTCGGCGATGATCAGCCCACCGAGGAACAGGACGCCGGCATAGGCCAGATAGATCGACCCGACGACTAGGCGCTGGGTCAGGCCGAGGTCGTCCAGCCACTCCAGCAGTCCGCCGCCCGGCCAATGGCCAACGACGTTCAGCGTGAAGGCGCGCCACACCTGCACGCGAAGGTCGTCCGACAGGCTCAATATGATGGGAAGCATGGACGCCAATACGATCAGTGCGATGCGCCGCCAGCGCGGTCCCGGCGCGTAGGCCGTCATGGCCAGCAGCGTCAGATAGATCGGCTTGATCAGCGCCGCGGCGCAGACCACCGCCACGAACGGCAGACTGTCGGCGCCCAGCGCCAGACCCGTCCCGATCACCGAGGCGTAGACGATCAGGGCCACATTGCCGTGCGCGGGCGGGTTGCCGGTCACGAAACCCATGAATTGGGCCCGATCGCGAAAGCTGGCGAAGGACAGCTTCCGGATCACCGCCGCCCACAGCAGAAAGACCGTCGCCGCAGCAAAGACCGCTGCATAGATCCAACGGACGCCCGGCGCCCCCAGTAGTTGGATCAGCCACGCGAACCCGTCCGCGATCCAGGGCGGATAGACATAGGCCGACGAGTGAAACCCCGGGCACTGGGCGTTGGCTTCGTAGAGCACGCGATGCTGCAGCACCCGCTCGCCCGCGCAGGCCATGGCCCCGTAGTCGTCGAGAAAAGCGTTGGGCCGCCCGATCCGCCCGACGATGCCGGTCCACATCGGCGCCGACCACAGGATTAGCCAGAGGGCGTCTGAACGAACCAGCCGCATCAAGCGGTCGCCCAGTGAGGCCGAGGCGGTATGCGGCTCAGTCGTGTCCATGCCTACTCCCGCGAAGCTTCCCGGCGTGTCTAGCCCGCGCGCGCGGCTGCTGACAATCCAGGCCTACCCCGCTTCCCCAACCCCGCCCGCCGGGCGCCAGTCGAACAGGGCCTGCAGGACCTGGATGGCCTGGCCGCGCGGGCTGGTCAGGTCCGGATCGCGCGCCAGGACCAGGCGCGCGTCGTCGGCGGCGACGGCGATCAGCTCGCGGTGCGCCACCGGATCGGCCAGGCGATAGGCCGGAAAGCCGCTCTGGCGAAGGCCCAGCGGGTCGCCGCCGCCGCGCAGCTCCAGGTCCTTCTCGGCGATGACGAAGCCGTCGTCGGTGCGCCGCAATATGTCCAGCCGCGCCTGGGCCGTCGCCGACAGGGGCGGATCATAGAGTAGGACGCAGCTGCTTTCCCGCTGTCCGCGCCCGACCCGGCCGCGCAGCTGGTGCAGCTGGGCCAGGCCGAACCGCTCGGCCTGTTCGATCACCATGATCGAGGCGTTGGGCACGTCGACCCCGACCTCGACGACCGTGGTGGCCACCAGCACCTTCAGACGGCCCTCCGCGAAATTGGCCATCACCGCGTCCTTCTCGGCCGGCGGCAGGCGGCCATGGATCAGGCCGACGCCGTCGCCCAGCACCTGCCGCAGCGCCGCCGAGCGCGCCTCGGCCGCCGCCAGATCGCTCTGTTCGGACTCGGCCACCAGCGGGCAGATCCAGAACGCCTGGGCGCCGGAACCCACCGCCTGGCGCAGGCGCGCGATGATCTCGTCCAGGCGCGGCATCGGCACGGCCCGCGTGGCGACCGGCGTGCGACCGGGCGGCTTCTCGTCGATCCGCGAGACGTCCAGGTCGCCATAGACGGTCAGCTCCAGCGTCCGGGGGATCGGCGTGGCTGACATGGCCAAAAGGTGCACGGCGCGGCCCTTTTCCTGCAGGCGAAGCCGCTCTGAGACGCCGAACCGGTGCTGCTCGTCGATCACCGCCAGGGTCAGGGCGCGAAACGCGACCTCGGTCTGGAACAGGGCGTGGGTGCCCACCGCGACCGCCGCGCTCCCGTCAGCCAGGGCGGCCAGTTTCTCGGCCCGCGCGGCGCCCTTGTCCCGGCCGGTCAGCAGCACGACCTCCAAGCCCTGCTTCCGCAGCGGCGCGGCCAGGGTCTCGAAATGCTGCCGCGCCAGAATCTCGGTCGGCGCCATCAGGGCGGACTGAAAGCCGCTCGCCGCCACATCCGCCATGGCCAACATGGCCACCACCGTCTTGCCGGCTCCTACATCGCCTTGAAGCAGCCGCGACATCCGCTTGCCTGCGGCCAGGTCGCCCCGGACCTCGCTCAAGGAGCGGATCTGCGCGCCCGTCAGCCGGAAGGGCAGGGCGGCCTCAACCGCGGCCGCCAGCGCGCTGGGCGGCAGGGCGGGCGCCGGCTGGGCCTGTCGGCTGGCCTTGCGCTGGGCCATGGCCAACTGGTGGGCGAACAACTCATCATAGGCCAGCCGCCGTCGGTGCGACGCCAGGGGTGACAGGTCCGCATCCGACGTCGGCGCATGCAGTCTGGCCAGGGCCTCGCGCCAGGCCGGATAGCCCTCGCGCGCCAGCCAGGCGGGGTCCTGCCATTCGGGCAGCTCCGGCGCGCGCTCCAGCGCCTCCAGCGCCAACTTGCGCACGACGCGGGGCGCCAGGCCCGCGGTGGCGGGGTATTTGGCCTCGTGCAGAGGGATATCGTCCACCCGCTCGACAGGCAGCACGTAGTCGGGGTGGGCCATCTGCAGCTCGCTGCCATAGCGTTCGACCAGCCCGCTGACCGCGCGCTGCTGGCCCACCGGATATTGCCGCTCCAGATGCGGACCGAACCCCTTGAACCAGGCCAGGGTCAGAAAGCCCGATCCGTCGAAGGTGCGGATGCGATAGGGATGGCCGGGCCGGGCAGAGGGGAAGTGGGTGTCGATGCTGACCACCAGGGTCTGATGCTCGCCCTCGACGGCCTCGGCGGCGCTGGTTCGCCGGCGGTGCACCAGGCTGGCCGGCGCAAGAAAGGCCAGATCGCGCACCACCGGCCCCGCGATCTTTTCGACCAGCGGCTCGATCTTGGGTCCCACGCCCTTCAGCGACGAAATGGGCGCGAACAGCGGAAACAGAATCTGCGGACGCATGGCTCCAGCATAGCGCGGGTGGCGGGATGCGCGCGGGCGTTCTATATGCGCGATCCCATGCCCGATCCCACCCCCGAGATTCGCCTGAGGAAACTAAGCTTCCGCGCCTGGCATCGCGGTTTCCGCGAGGCCGACCTGATTCTGGGCCCCTTTGCCGACCAGCACCTGGCAAGCTTGAGCGAGGCGGAACTGGATGCGTTCGAGGCGCTGATCGAACACCCCGACCACGATCTCTACGATTGGATCGTCGGCCGGGCGGCGGCGCCGGCATCGGCGGAAGGACCCGTACTGGAGCGCCTGCGGCTGTTCCGGCTGAACCTGCCCATCGCGCGCGGCGACGCGGCAGGCACATAAGGACTACCCGTGGCCCAACCTCCCGATCTCAAACGCATCGCCCAGCTGTCGGGCCGGGTCGAGCTGACCGGCGCGCCGGAGGGGTTCGACGCCCTGATCATGGCGGACGTCGCCCGCGCGCGCGGCGGCCTTAGCGTCTTTTTGGCCCGCGATGGCGGCCGGGCCTCGGCCTTTGTCGACGCTCTGGGCTTTTTCGCGCCAGAGATCGAGGTGATACGTTTCCCGTCGTGGGACTGCCTGCCCTACGATCGGATGGGGCCGTCGCCCGGCGTGGCGGCGCGGCGCATGGCGGCCCTGGCGCGGCTGGCCGCCGGCGAGACCGACAAGAAGCCCCGCCTTCTGGTCACCCAGGTTCCGGCCCTGCTGCAGCGCGTCCCGGCGCGCGAGGTGGTGCGCCGTTCCAGCTACCGCGCCGAGGTCGGCCGCGACGTCGATATCGCCGACCTGGAGCGCTATTTCGCGGTCAACGGCTATCAGCGCGCCTCGACGGTGTCGGAACGGGGCGAGTTCGCCATTCGCGGCGGCGTGATCGACGTCTTCCCATCCAATGCCGAAGAGCCCGTGCGGCTGGACCTGTTCGGCGACACCCTGGAATCGATCCGCGCCTTCGACGCCGAGACCCAGCGCTCCACCGCCAAGCTGACCCGCGTCGACCTGCTGCCGGTCTCAGAAGCCCTGATCGACCCCGATAGCATCGCCCGGTTCCGCCGGGGGTTCGCAGCGAACTTCGGCGCGCCCGGCGACGACGCGCTCTACGCCGCCGTCAGCGAGGGCGGACGCCGCGCCGGCCTGGAACACTTCCTGCCGCTGCTCTACGAGCGGCTGGAGACCCTGTTCGACTATCTGGGTGAGGACGTCCTGATCGGCGTCGACCATCTGGTCCATGAGGCGCGCGACGAGCGGCTGTCCATGATCCTGGACGCCTTCGAAGCGCGGCGGGAGAACGCCCAGACCCGCGCCGGCTACCACGCCCTGGAGCCCGGCGCGCTCTACCTCACCGCGGAGGAATGGGACGGGCGCCTGGCCGAGCGCCCGGTGCGCGCCTTCACCCCGTTCCAGCACGACGAGGCCGGTCATGTCATCGACATGGGCGCGCGGATGGGCCGGAATTTCAGCGCCGAGCGCGCCCAGGACAGCGTCAACCTGTTCCAGGCCACCGCCGACCACGCCCGCGCCCTGGCCGGCGCCGGCAAGCGCGTGCTGTTCGCCTCCTGGTCCGAGGGCTCGTCCGAGCGGCTGGGCTCCATGCTGGCCGATCATGGCCTGAGCGACGTCCCTTATTCACCCTATTGGCAGGCGGCCAAGGCGGCCGACCCCAAGCGGCCCCAGCGCGTGGTGCTGCCGCTGGAGACCGGGTTCGAGACCGATCATCTGGCGGTCATTTCCGAGACCGACATCCTGGGCGACCGGTTGGCCCGGCCGCGCCGGCGCCGCCGCGCCTCGAACTTCCTGGCCGAGGCCTCGTCGCTGACGCCGGGCGATCTGGTGGTCCACATCGACCACGGCATCGGCCGCTATGAGGGCCTGAAGACCCTGGAGGTCCAGGAGGCGCCCCACGACTGCCTGGAACTGCACTATTTCGGCGATTCCAAGCTCTATCTGCCGGTCGAGAACATCGACCTGCTGACCCGCTACGGCTCCGAGAGCGAAGGCGTCCAGCTGGACCGGCTGGGCGGCGCGGCCTGGCAGGCGCGTAAAGCCCGCGCCAAGGAACGCCTGCGCGAGATGGCCGAGGGCCTGATCGCCATCGCCGCCGCCCGCCAGCTGAAGACCACCGCCGAGATAGACCCGCCCGCCGGCCTGTTCGACGAATTCTGCGCCCGCTTCCCCTACGAGGAGACCGAGGACCAGCTGAGCAGCATCGGCGACGTGCTGGCCGATCTGGCGTCCGGCCGGCCGATGGACCGGCTGATCTGCGGCGACGTCGGCTTCGGCAAGACCGAGGTGGCGCTGCGGGCCGCCTTCGTGGTCGCCATGAGCGGCAAGCAGGTGGCCGTGGTCTGCCCGACGACCTTGCTGGCGCGCCAGCACTTCAAGACCTTCACCGAGCGGTTCGCCGGCTGGCCGGTCAAGGTGCGGCGCCTGTCGCGCCTGGTGCCCACCGCCGAGGCCAACGAGACCCGCGAGGCGCTGAAGAACGGCGAGGTCGAGATCATCGTCGGCACCCACGCGGTGCTGTCAAAGCAGGTCGGCTTCAAGGACCTGGGCCTGGTCGTCGTCGACGAGGAGCAGCACTTCGGCGTCAAGCACAAGGAGGCGTTGAAGGCCCTGCGCGCCGAGGTGCACATGCTGACCCTGTCCGCCACGCCGATCCCGCGCACCCTGCAGATGGCGCTGTCGGGCATCCGCGAGATGTCGATCATCGCCACTCCGCCCGTCGACCGGCTCTCCGTTCGCACGTACATCACTCCCTACGATCCGGTGACCATCCGCGAGGCGCTGCTGCGCGAGAAATATCGTGGCGGCCAGGCCTATTTCGTGGCCCCGCGCATCAAGGACCTGACCAATCTCGAACGCTTCCTGCGCGAGCAGGTGCCCGAGGTGAAGTTCGTGGTCGGTCACGGCCAGATGGCTCCGACCCAGCTGGAAGACGTGATGAGCGCCTTCTATGACGGCCAGTACGACGTGCTGCTCTCGACCACCATCGTCGAGTCCGGTCTCGACGTCCCGACCGCCAACACCCTGATCATCCATCGGGCAGACATGCTGGGACTGGCCCAGCTCTATCAGCTGCGCGGCCGGGTCGGCCGGGCCAAGGCGCGGGCCTACGCCTACATGACCACACCGTCGGAGCGGCAGATCACCCTGTCGGCCGAGCGGCGGCTGAAGGTGATGCAGTCGCTGGACAGCCTGGGGGCCGGCTTCCAGCTGGCCAGCCACGACCTGGATATCCGCGGCGGCGGCAACCTGCTCGGCGACGAACAGTCTGGCCACATCCGCGAAATCGGGGTCGAGCTCTATCAGCAGATGCTGGAGGACGCGGTCGCCGAGCTGCGCCAGCGCCCCGATCTGGCCCACGAGGCCGAGCGCGGCTGGTCGCCCCAGATCAATACCGGCGCCTCGGTCCTGATCCCCGAGGCCTATGTGCCGGACCTGAACGTCCGCCTGGCCCTGTACCGGCGCCTGTCGGAAGCCGAGCGGGCGGAGGACCGCGAGGCCCTGGCCGCCGAACTGATCGACCGCTTCGGCCCGCTGCCCAAGGAGGCCGCCCAACTGCTCAAGGTGGTCGCCATCAAGGGCCTCTGCCGCCAGACCAACGTCTCCAAGATCGACGTCGGGCCCAAGGGCGCGGTGTTGAGCTTCCGCGGCGACGCCTTCGCCAATCCGATGGGCCTGGTCAGCCTGGTCCAGCGCAAGTCGGCCATCTGGCGCGTGCGGCCCGACCACCGCGTGGTGGTCAAGGGCGAATGGGACACCTCCGACGCCCGTCTGAACGCGGCGGAGAAGATCCTGACCGAACTGGCGGGGATCGCGCTGGCGGCGTAGGGGGGAGCTGACGCTTGGGGCCGCTGTTGAGCGCTTGGTTTATGTCGCGCTGAACGCCCGTTTTCCGGCGAGATGTCTCAGGCGGTGCGCGGACCCACAGCCGACGTTCGATCTCCCCGCCCTTGCATCCGCCACGCGCCTGTTGAACCCTATGCCACTGTCGGTGGGGAGGACGCGTGAATGCGAAAGGCTCAACGAACAAAGGCCCTTTACGCTGGATCGTTCGACCCAGTCACGCGCGGTCATCTCGACATCGTTCGCAAGGCGCTGACGACCTTCGATGCAGTGCACGTCGCCATCGGCACGAACGTTAGGAAGCAGCGGGCTTTCAGCGTCGAAGACAGCCTCCGCCTCATAAAGGAGTCGGTCGTCGAGCTTTGGCCGCACGCCGCAGCACTGTTCGGCGACGCGCTTGAGACCGGGGAATATACCAATCAGAGCCTGCTCAAATATGCGCGGGCGATTGGTGCAACCCACATCGTCAGGGGGCTCCGCGAGGCCACCAACTTCAACGAGGAGTTCAACCTCCACGGCCTAGCTGAGCGCATCGATCCCTCGATCCCGATGGTTCACTTCATTTGCGATGCGCAATTTCTGCACGTCTCCTCAAGCACCGCAAAGGAACTGGACGCGATGGGGGAGGACATTGGGTGGCTTGTCATGCCCTCGGTGCAGGCGGCGTTTCGGGCAAGGCGAGGTCCCGCCTAGAGGCCCGATCACCGCCCCGAGCGGAGATTCGCAACGTTCGCCTGTCCGCCCGAGTGTCGATCTCCTCGTCGATAGACGCGATAGCAGTCGCTGCAGCGGGGGTTTAGATTAAAATCATGGCGTAGACCCAAATAACCGCTCATCCCGGCGAATGCCGGGATGAGCGGATCAATGAGCTGATGCTATATGAACTCATCCCGCTCTAGGCGCCTATCCTCTGCCACCGCCCCGCGCTTCACTCACCAGCAGGTATACCCCCCATCGGCCAGCACGATCGCGCCGGTCATCAGGCTGGCCGCGTCCGACGCTAGGAACAGCACCACCGAAGCCACCTCGTCGGCCTCGCCCAGTCGCCCCATCGGCGTGCCGTCGATCCAGCGGCGGTACATCTCGCCTTCGCGGTCGGCAAAGGCGTTGATCGCGGTGTTGATATAGGTCGGCGCCACCGCATTCACCCGCACGCCGCGCGAGGCCCATTCCGCGGCCAGCGAGCGGGTCAGGTGGTGCACGGCGGCCTTGGAGGCGTTGTAATAGCTCTGTGGCTGCGGCCGGTTGACGATGAAGCCGCTCATCGAGCCCACGTTGACGATGGCGCCGGAACCCCTCGCCAGCATGTGCCGCCCGAACTCCCGGGCGCACCAGAACGCGCCGTTCAGGTTGACGTCCAGCACGTTCAGCCAGTGCTCGTCGGCGACGTCTTCGGCTGGCGTCTCGCTACGCGCGATGCCGGCGTTGTTGACCAGGATGTCGACCCGCCCGAGCCGGCCGACCAGCTCGGCGGCCACCTCGGCGACGCGTGCGGAGGCGGTGACGTCCATCAGCACGCCCTCGGCCTGACGCCCCTTGGCCGCCAGTCCCGCCACCGCCGTTTCGATCGCGGCCGGATCACGATCGGCCACCACCACCCGCGCGCCCGCCTCGCTGAGCGCGTCGGCCACGGCCAGACCAATGCCGCTGGCCCCGCCGGTGATCACGGCGACGCGGCCGTCGAGCCTGAACTTTTCGAGGTACATTGCGGGCAATTCCTGCGGATCGAGCTCTATCGGCGGCCAAGGTGTCTGGTGAGGAACGACGACATGCGCCGGAAAGCATCGTCGCTCTCCGGCGCCAGCATGACGCTCCAGAAGGCGTGGGGCAGGGCGTCATAGACCACCAGTTCCGCGTCGACCCCGGCGTCGCTCAGGGCGCGGCAGAGATTGGCTGTGCCGCTCAAAAGGATGTCGCGCTCGCTCGACAGGCAGAGCGTCGGCGGAAAGCCGGACAGGTCGCCATGGATCGGAGACACCAGGGGGTCATGCGGATCGGCAGCGCCGACATAGGCCCACTTGGCGTCGGCCAGGGCCTTGGCTTCGGCCAATGATGCGAAGATCCGCAGGGAGTCGGCGGTTCCCACCAGGTCCGGTTCGCCGGAGAACACGCCGAGGACGCCCGGCAGCGGCAGGGATTCCGCCTTCAGCCGCATCATCAGCTGAGGCCCGATCACGGCGCCGGCGGACGTTCCATAGACGCCGATGTCGCGCGGATCATGCTTTGCAAGCAACGCCCGATAGACCGCCAGCGCGTCGTCGACGGCGGCGGGGAAGGGGTGCTCGGGCGCGAGACGGTACAGCACCGCCACGACCTCGACCCCGCCGAGCGCCGCTATCGGGATGTTCTCGGTCAGCGAGCCGGAATCCGTCGCGAACCCGCCGCCATGGAGATTGAGCAACACCCGGCTGCGATCCACCTCGCCGCCGCTGCGTGCGATGCGCCGGACGGGAACGCCGGCGATGACGTCTTCGGTGATCGAGACCGCGTGGACCTTGCGCTGTTCCGCGCCCACCAGGGCTTGGATCTGCTCGGTGAACGGCCGCATCATTTGCAGATCGATCTCGCCCGCATCCATGGCCGTGAGGCTGGCGAGGTGGGCGCGGGCTTGCGCGCTCAGAGTTTCCGGGGGCGGCGGCATGTGGGCGGCGGGCTCGTGCTCGGGCATGCGTATCCTGGCCTCCATTTTCTTGGCGGCTGGCGCGATGGTCGGCGTTCCGCCCCTGGACAGTCTCACGCCCTCAACCGGATCGCGACCCTATTAACAGCGACGCCACGAGCGGGTTGTGTGGCGGCATGCGATGTTGACCGCTTGGATCCGGCGGCCCGAAGGGCTTGAAACGGAGTTGAGAAGTAGCGACCTCTACCATTCGGAGGGACGCATGCTTCCACGGGCTATATTCGGGCTAATGGCGGCGCTCGCATTGTAGCCGTTCCTTGGTTGCGTAGAAGGATGCACACAGCATGACATTGCCGTATCGTCCAAGCGCCGTGATCTTCGATATGGACGGCCTGCTGTTCGATACCGAAGCGCTCTGGCAAGCGGCTCTGCTGTCTGCTGCCGCCGAAGGTGGGTACGAGATTCCGGACAAGATTTTCAATAAATCAATCGGCGTGCGACGGTCTCAATGCGGGGGGTTATTCCTATCGCACTTCGGCGAGGATTTCCTCTTTGAGGATTTCCATGCAAATTGGGTGCGCCATTTCTGGCTGATCGCTGAAAATAAACCTACCCTGAAGCCAGGCGCGCCTGAACTGCTGGAAGTCCTTGACCAGTTCAGGCTGCCGCGTGCAATCGCCACCTCGTCATCTCGAACGACCGTCGAGCGTCACCTGACCTCGCATAGCCTGATGGATCGTTTCGACCAGATCATCTGCCGTGGCGACTACGAAAATGGCAAACCTGCGCCCGATCCATTTCTGAAGGCTGCCGAACGGCTGGGGGTCGAGCCTCGGTTATGCTTGGCGTTGGAGGATTCCCATGTTGGCGTAAGATCGGCGTCGGCGGCTGGCATGATGACCTTGATGGTGCCCGATCTGCTTGAACCAACCGAGGAGGTTTGTGCTCTATGCGTCCTTGTCGCGCGTGATCTGCATCAAGTCCGTGATCTGGTTCTGGCCTGTCTATGAGGGTGGTGGCTTTGCGTGCGGCCACGCTGCATTT